>Ga0182027_10003249_pt1 | contig 25922 bp, 18 predicted proteins | sample 712E1DmetaG_FD_121300 | JGI IMG/M metagenome (GOLD analysis project Ga0182027, IMG submission 121300) | Permafrost microbial communities from Stordalen Mire, Sweden - 712E1D metaG (Illumina Assembly) | ecosystem: Environmental > Terrestrial > Soil > Wetlands > Permafrost | place: Sweden...
GCAGCCTTATCGGCTGCTTTCAGGCATCCGCCGAACAAGCTCGTGAAGATTGTATTCGAATCCATGTGTCCTCCTGGACAAGCCCGGAGGGTCTCTCGACTGCGATGTTCGTGGAGACCCCCCACGGCTCGAAACGATTTGGATGGGGCCCCCCATCCGTATCGTGACCAGGTGCATATCCGCTTGGCCCACTTCCGGCCTCGCGCCCGAAACCCTGGCATGTGCCGGGGAGAATCAGGTTTCCCGGCAGTGGTGACGATTTCGATAGGTTTGGGCTCTGCTGCGGGCCTCGCGCGGGAGAGTTGCTTGACCTAGGTTGTGATAGGATTTGTCGGTGTGCGATGTGGCGGGTCGGATACTGGGATCTGCAAACAGGGGGAGGTTGTAGGGGATAAGAATAAGGATGGTCAGGTTCTCCTCTCTCATATCGTGTGCTGGGCAGGGGCCGTGCAGGTCACAGAACGTCCCGCCGTCGCGCAGAATTAGCCCACGAGGCGCCAGAGCGAATCTGGCAGGGGGGAATATGGGGGCTGGTCGTAATGCGGCCCGCGCAGAGTTCAACACGGAGTTCAACACAGAATGAGTTTGATGACCGAAAGTGACCTGTTAGGAGCGACAGTTATGGTGGAGACAGAAGCGAGGTCATCTCTTTCAAGAACATCAAGTTGGTGGCTTTCAATAGTAGTCTATAGTCATGCGGCCTGCAAATTGACACGGTAGAGGTCTGGGGTTCGAGTCCCCACGGGCCTACCACTGATCCTTCAATAGCTTGCGCACCGTTTCGTCGCCTCTCCATATCGATCCAGCCCGATGCCGCCATTGTAGCACCTCTCAGGCAGGCTTCTGCAAGCCCAGGGCTGCCACGGGTCCTCTCAGGAACAGCGGAATTACCGGCCTTCCGTCAAGCCTGCGTTGTAGGTGCGAACCGGCTCGCTTGCCTGTGGATGCCGCACGGTTTGAGGCGATGAGGCGCGCATTGACGGAGCAGGCTGAGGGCCGAAGCGATGCCATTGGCCGTCCCCCAAATTGGCGTTGTAAGTTCGAACCGGCTCGCTTGCCCGTGGATGCCGCATGGTTTGAGGTGATGAAGCGCGTACTGACGGAGCTGACTGAGATCCGAACCGGTGCCATTGGCCGTCCGCTACGTAAGCGCTGGGCGTTGCCGGCGAAATGCTCCTTTGGGAATACGTCGACGGATACGGTCCAGCCTGAGCCGGGTCGGGCGCATAAGAAACGGGGCCATACCCGGAAATCCGGCAATCGTACGGACCATAGGGATAGCACGGGTTAGACGAGTAGTCCGGATAGTCCGAATAGTCAGGATTGTAGGGATATCCCAACCCTCCGTAATAGCCATAACCCCAATAAGGCCAGTAGGCCCACGGCCCCCATCCTAACCCGAAGCCAAACCCCCAACCGCCTCGGTGGCCGTAACCGCGTCCATATCCCCAGCCACCGTAGCCGCCGCGATAACCTCCGTAGCCACCGCGGAAGCCGCCTCCACCGTAACCACCGCGATAACCACCGTAGCCACCGCGGAAACCTCCACCGCCATAACCACCGCGAAAGCTTCCGCCACCGCCGCCACGGAAACCGCCACCGCCGCCGTGTCCCCCGCCACCTCGAGCCCAGGCGTTAGTGCCGGCAGCACAGAGAGCAATTGCCAACGACAATATAACGATATGCAATCTACGCATGTGCGCCTCCTGCTTGAAAGCGTAGCACCCTTTATGGCCTAAAACAAACGCACCAGCTCGCTGCTAGGGTCGCGTCAAAGTCGGGCCAAAGCGGCTCTGCGGCCTTCGGGCGCGACGCCTGTGTCAACCCTGCCCTAACCTGGGGTCGGGCCACGGGGTACTACGAAACCAGATCCCCCCTCGTATAGATGCTAGATTCGGTACTTTGGGTCTTTTGAATCGCTGTCGTTTTCGAGCGAGACAATGAGATGCCGGGAACAAAAAAACCAAAACTCAAAAAGAGGACACTTCTAATGGCTCTAATGGGGCTTGACAGAAGGTAAGGCTCATAATCTACTGTACCCACACGGCCGCTTGCAGTTTGGCCGCTGTCCGGTTAATTTAGGGATGCCCTGAGTTTTTTCAGAGCCTGGAGCGCAAGCAACCCTCAGAGTTTGGAGACTGAATCCACTCCTAGTTGAAGTTGGGAATGAAATGCAAATGAGAAAAAGTGAAACCTTCGATGAGATTCGCAAGCAGAGGCATTGGAAGGTCCGGAATGCCGTTAGAAAATTTTGGATTTTGGGCGCCTTTATGTTCGCGCTTAATGGCGTGGCAGCACCCAAAACGGTGACGGTTCAATACCGTTTCTTCGCGGGGCTTCCTCAAATGGACGGAAATTGGGCGGCCCTGAAAGCTGCAAGCGACGGCAAGGTATATGCGGGCCTCGCCTGCCACGGCTGTGACGGACACTTGGTCTTTTATGACTCCAAGAGCGACAAGATGGTCGACGTCGGCGACTTGACTCGGCTCTGCGGTGAAAACGGGTTGCGCTTGGGACCACAGTCGAAGGTTCACGCCAAGATTGGGGAAGGAAAAGACGGACGGATTTATTTTGCTACTCATGCAGGCTTGTGGTTTGATTACGCCCGCACCAGCACCCAGGAGGGATACCCCGGCGCGCATTATATGGCCTACGATCCCAAGACGGGGCAGGTGCAGGACTTTGGGATTGGCCCCCGTTTTGAAGGCGTAAATACGGGAGCCTACGATCCGAAATTCAACCGCATTTACGGCCTGACGCATCCTCGGGGCCATTTTGTTTATTATGATGTGGCGACCGGCGCCAAGGTGGACAAGGGCAGGATTAATAATTTTGACTCCATCTGCCGCACGCTGGGAATTGATGACGAAGGGAACGTTTATGGAAGCTTTGGCGGGGGACTGATTTTCAAGTACGATCCGCGGACCGACAGCGTGCGCGAGCTTCCCTTGCAGTTGCCCATCCGTCAAAAGGGCATATCTCTTGGGCGAGACTATGACAAGTCCGAAACAGCGTGGCGCGTAATCGTATGGGACCCGGAGACGAGGAAGTTTTATGGGGTGGAAGAGAGCGCGTCCATCCTCTTCTCCTTCGACCCTTACGCCGGGCCGGACGGCGAGGTTCGGCGGCTGGGACAGATGTGCATTCCCGACTTCGCGAACAGCCGCAACGTGCCCTATGCGACGCTGAGCCTGACGGTGGGCCTCGACCGGAAACTCTACTACGCGGCAGCGGGAAAGGAATTTGATTATGGCGGCAGCGCCGGTCTGGCGGCTTCACACCTGATCACCTATGACCTGCGCACCGGAAAGACTGAAGACCTTGGCGAGATGCACGCCCCGGACGGGCGCCCTGTCATCGGCACCAACGCGGCGGATACAGGGCCGGACGGAACGGTTTACTTTGTCGGGGCGACCAGCGTCGAGGCGGTCGCGGGCGAGCAAAACTACGGCGGTAAGATCGGTGGCGTACCTTACCGGCTGGCCCTGTTCATTTATCATCCTAAGGCGGATTAACACTCCATGAAATCTAAACTGCTTGCGCTTCTTGCTGTGGGCCTCCTTATCGGCGCCGCAGCTTACGGCCAACGGAGTCCTGGTTACGATAAGGTGGTCGTGTTGCAGACGCGGATCGACGCCCGAGATCTGGGCTATCCGCCGCTGGATATCATTCCGGACGGCGAGTCCGGCATCACTTCGCTTACCGTGGCGCCGAATGGGTACCTCTACGGAGCGACAAGCGGAAATCACTCGCATCTGTTTGTGCTCAATCCCCGCCACGGTTACGTTCAGCCCCTGGGCGTCATTCCCGGCGCTACGGACGTCACCCATTCCGTAGCCGTCTCAGCCTCGGGTGACGTCTACATCGGGACGTCGCCGGAAGGACACCTTCTGAAGTACACACCGCAGAATGAACATAATCAGACGATCCAGATTGGACAGCCTTTGACGGTCACGGACCTGGGCCAGCCGGTTTCCGGTGAGAGTATTTTTGCGCTGACGATTGACCCCAAAGTGGACGTCCTCTATGGGCTGACCTCACCCAACACCCACTTTTTCAAGTACTCCATCGCTCCGGGGAAGTTCACAGACCTGGGCGTCGTATCTGAGAGGGTCCCGGAAGGCGAAAAGTTTGAAAGAGACAAGATGATGTCCAGGATGTTGGTGGTTGACCAGGAAGGGAACGTGTTTGCTTCGGGGGAAAATGGCGCGTTCTTCCGATTCAAACCCATAGCCCCAAAGATCGAGAAGCTCTCGATTCGCGCGCCCGCGGTTCCGGGGCGAGAGCCCTGGACGAGGGTGGATGCCTTCCTCCTAGACCCCTCGGGTGTTATTTATGGCGGCACGTCGGACGGGTACCTCTTCCGGCTGGACCCGGAGAAGCTCACCGTGACCAACCTGGGAAAGCCGCTCAATCAATACCGTATTGACGGCTTGGTGCGCGGCGCGGATGGGAAATTATACGGAGTGGGTGGTGATAAGGAAGAGATGGCGCGCCTGTTTAGTTATGATCCCCCAACCGGCGCCTATAACCTACTGGGGTTCGTGGACGTAAACCGGCGGCCGTATTACACCTGGCAAGCGTACGTGATTGGGGCCATGGCCTCTGATGACTACGGCACCGTCTATATTGGCGAGGACGAGCGCATTTCCAAGCTCTATCTTTTTTATCCTTGGCCCTGAAATGGGGAAGAGAAAGGAATCATGAATCGCAGAAACTTCATGGGTGTCGTAGCGGCAGGGCTTACCGTGGCAAATCCGGGGAGCGCTGATCCGTACAAAGCCGGCACGCAGGCTGCGGCAGGATCCCAGCCGCAAGGAGCGTGGCTCAAAGAGGGACTGATTGATGCGGGCGGCTCGCACGAGCCTTACATCTTTGTGGTGCGCCGCGGCGGAGAGAACCTCAACGCCCGTGAGATCTACGAACACGCGCAGAGTGAAGAAGTGATTCGCCGCCTCAAGAGCCAGGGCGTCGAAGTCTTCCACACTCACTTGTACAAAGGCTTCGGCATGCAGGCCGAGAGGCCGGAGATGGAAGACACCAAACGGGTGGCGGCGGTCGTGCACCGTTATGGGATGAAGGTGGATACCTACATTCAGTGGAACGCGATGATGTACGAGACCTTCTTCGCGGAGGAACCGCGCGCCAAGGAATGGGTACAGCGTGACGCGCTCGGCCAACCCATCATGCTCACCTACGGGTATCAGCAGTCATACAGGTTCAGGCCTTGCTTCTCGAATCAGGAATATTTGGACTACTTGAAAAGAATCGTTCGCTATGCCGTGGAAGAAGTGAAAACGGATTTTATTCATTTTGACAACTTTGATTTGAACGCGGAACCCGATTCGTGCCATTGCAACGCTTGCACCACAGGGTTTCGGAAGCGCCTCCAAACGAAGTATTCCCCGCAACAACGCAAAGACCGGTTTGGATTTGAGAATGTCGATTATGTGAACCCGCCGCTGTGGAACAGATGGAATCCGCCGGAGAAGATGCAGATCATCTTTGATCCCGCCTTTCAGGAATGGGCGGATTACCGATGCGAGATGATGTCCGGGGCCTTGCAACAAATGGCGAGTTACATCGCGTCTCTGAATCCTGAAGTCGCGATAGAAATTAATCCCGGTGGAATCACGGGTGAAAATCGAGCCTGGACAAACGCTGTCGACCACAGCCGTCTTTTGAAATTTACCAATGTCTTCTGGTCAGAGGAACAAGACGACCCGGACTACCTGCCGGACGGAAGGCTCATTTCCACAATTCGGACCTACAAAATGGCCCGGACCTATCGCAACATCGTCCTCACCTATATTTCTCGCGGGGAGGCAGCGATGGGGGAATGTTTAGCTTTTAATCAGACGATTGGCTTTGCGGGCGAAGACCCGCTTTCTCCCCTCATGCTGAAGTACATTTCGTTTTACCGGAAGAACCGCGCCTTCTATGTGGGGACGGAAGACGTGGCGTCCGTAGCTGTGCTGCGCTCTTACGCGTCCATCACTTACCATCACTCCCGGGCGCAACTGAGCGCGATTCTGGTGGAACAGGCTCTGATTCAGGCTCGAGTTCCCTTTCACCTGATTTTTGACGAGCACCTGGAACATCTTTCTCCCTCTCTTTGCAAAGTCCTCATTCTTCCCGATTCAGAATGCCTTTCAGACGCGCAACTCGCGGCGATTCGCCGCTTTGTGGAAGCCGGCGGAGGGCTGATTGCCACCGAGCAGGCGGGCCTCTATGACGAGTGGCGCAGGCTGCGCGTGAAGCCTGGATTAGAGGGGCTGGTGGAGAATCAATCTCAGGCTCCTGCTTATGAGGAAAGTGTAGCGGAAGCAACGATCGCTTCAGGATCGCCGGTCCGGCGGGAAATTGGCCGCGGCCGAGTGGTTTATTTTCCAGGAATCGACTTTGACGGATCGTTGCCTGCGCCCGCGCCTTATTTCAGCATCGACAAACAATTTTGGAAACGCCCCAGGAACTCGGAGGAAGTGATCGACGCAGTTCACTGGGCAGCCACGGGCGACATGCCTCTCGAGGCCACTGGCCCTGATTTTCTGGTAGCAAATTTAGTCGAGCAGGGGCAGGAGCGAAGAAGACTCGTTCACTTGGTGAACTACAACGCCAAACGGACCACCTCGATAGAGAGTATCCACGTGAAGTGTGAAGTGCCGGAGGGACAAGCGGCAAAGAGCGTTGCAATTTATTCGGCTGACTCCGATGCCTCGAAAAGCCTCAGCTTCCGGATGGAGGGCTCGATGGCGGTATTTACGGTTCCAGAGCTGAGCACTTACTGTATGGTGGCGGTGAGTTGGTAGTCCCGCTAGCGTAGTGCGTCAGAGGTATTGGTACTTGTAGCGCCGACCCCGCAAGGCGGGGTCGGTATGTGCTGAGTTAAAGCTCAGCGCTGCATCATCGACCTTGACAATCAGATGCACTGCGATTTGAGACGCACTACGCTAAAGGTCCGTCTGCGACGGTCTTTCAATCCATCTGAAAACCCGGGAGGGGGAGCCTGGTGAACAGAAGACAGTTCGGGATGCAAACAGGAGCGCTCCTATTCAGTCCGAGGCTGCTTGAATCTCGTGGAAGGGCTGGGCGTGAATCTCCGAATGAGTCCCCCCGGTCTTACAGCGAGGAGCTGCCGGACATGCTGGTGTCCTTCTTGGCAAAGCGATTGAACAATCTTGCCGAAACTTGGGACCGAAAGCGCGCGCTGATCGTGACGGGAGCGGACGTGCAAGCACGCAACGCCTTCGTGCGCGAAAAGTTTATCGAGATGCTTCGCCCTTTCCCGAAAAGGACTTCCCTGAACCCCGTCATTGTGAAAGCCTCGGAAAGGGACGGATATCGAGTAGAGAACATCATGTTTCAGAGCCGACCGGACTTTTGGGTCACCGGCAACTTGTATATTCCGACCACGGGCAAAGGGCCCTTCCCGGGAATTATTTCTCCCTGTGGGCACTATCCCCTGGCTCGCATGACTGCCCAATACCAGACTGTTTACCTCGACCTTGTAAAGAGTGGCTTCGTAGTGCTGGGTTATGACCCGATAGGGCAAGGCGAGCGCCGTCAATACTGGAACCCGGAGACAAATGTCACCGAGGTGGGAGACCCCATTTACGAACATTCCATGCCCGGCCAGCTTCTGATTCTGCTGGGAGAAAATCTGACCCAGTATCGCGTGTGGGATGGGATGCGCGCCATCGATTACTTATTGACCCGGCCCGAGGTGGATGGCAAGAAAATTGGCTGCGCGGGCCACTCCGGCGGCGGCACTCTGACCAAATTCATCAGCGTGGCGGATGAGAGAGTGCAATGTGCAGCCATCATCGAAGGAGGAACTGCGAACCGCTGGCCGGAAACGGTAGCGCCGTGGCGGCCCATCGGGCCGTCTGACGTGGAGCAGAACCTTTTCCCTGCGGCGCTTTACGGAATCGATAACCTCGATTTGCACGCTGCCATTGCCCCGCGGCCCCTGCTGGCGGCCATTGAACACTACTCGCCCGATTTCAATCAAGCGGCGGACGCGATTCAGGCCCGCTACCGGCAGCTCGGCGTTCCGGAAAAATTTACCACCGTGGCTGCTGACGACCCACATGCCTGGACGATGAAGCTGAGGCTCGCGACTGCGAATTGGTTCAGCCGCTGGCTTTATGGCCGAGAACGGCCGTGGCGCGAGCCGCACTTTGAAACTGAATCTCCGCAGAATCTGTATTGCACTCCCAATGGCTCCGTCCGCTACTCGCAGCAAGGTCAGACCATCTTCTCTTTGATTCTGGAAAAGCAGGCGCACCTGCCGCCGGAGCGCAGAGTGCCCGGAACCACAGCAGAACTCACCGCCTATCAAGAGGAAATCTGCACCGAGATTCGCAACCTTTTGCATTACCGGAAATCGGACCAACCGCTGAATCCACGCCCCATTGCCACAACGCCGCGCCAGGGTTACCGGATCGACAAAATCGAGTTCCTCTCGGAGGCGGGGGTTTACATTCCCGCCTGGGTATTTGTTCCGGAGAACGAGTCTGGCATCTTGCCCGTGATCCTTTACGTCAGCGACGCCGGAGTCGAAGCAGAAGGCATGGAATTCGAGGGGGATGAAGAATCCGGGTACAGGCGCGGCGTGCTTGACACGCTGGCCCGCAAGGGGAACCTGGTAATCGCCGTCGACGTCCGCGGAATCGGTGCAACGCAACCCAGCCACGCGCCCGATATCTCCGGCGACAATGAATTCCGGCAGCTTTTCGACGTCGAGACAGCCTTGTCCTATATGGCTTGGTTTATGGACCAGTCGCTCTTCGCCATGCGCGTGCAAGACGTGGTGAGGAGCGTGGGTTACGTCATGAGCCGGCAAGATGCTGACTACCGTCATCTGCACGTGATCGCAAAGGGAGCGGGGGGCCTGTGGTGCCTCTATGCGGCAGCGCTCGACCCTCGTATTCGGTCCCTCATATGTGTTAGAAGCCTGCTTTCTTATCGCTCCCTCACCGGTGTGGACCGTTACGTATACGGTGCTGATGTTTTCATTCCGGATGTTCTGACGCACTTTGATCTTCCCCAAGTTGCGGCCGCCATGGCCAGCCGCCCGCTGGTTTTGATTTCGCCCAGCGACGGCATGAAAAATACCGTGGATGCCGACCAGGCGCGCGAAGCTTTCCGCTGGGCGCATAGCGTCTACGAAAGTGCCGGATCAGGAAAGCTCCTGCAGATTGAAAGCAACGGTTCGGACATCGAAACTCCCGAGCACTATCTCAATCTGATCGCTGATTTCAATTCGTTATCGAGCAAAACGTAAGGCGTTGGTTAGCCTGTAACAACGTTAGTGAACAGACACATGATCCCCATTTCTTCCGCGATGCTGCTCCTAAGCCTGGTGATTGCCCCTACCGTGGTGACTCAGTAAATGCGGCGACGATCTGACGCGTGCGAACGTGATGAAGCAAGCCGCCAACCTCGACCCGGAACTCGGCATGCTCCACCCCGGGATCAGAATCACGACCAGTCCGAGCGACTATCAACCCATCAAGCAGTTGTTTCTGATCAGGTTCAACGGCAAAGGCTGGGTTCCCATCGGCCCTGTGATGGGTGACTGAACGCAGACCGGAGTGCCTAGTGGACAACAATACGCCCACTGAACCGGATCGGCAAACGAATCGCTGTTTATCGCGGGTAGCCGCCGATGACAGGTTCTTCTACTATAAGCCTGTGCGGGCAATGGGCACTTCTACGTGTAGCGTTACACACCCGGGTGGGTACCTCACAGAATTCGGGTCACTGCCTTTGTGACCGTGGGTTCTTCTTCCGTGGACGAACGATTTCCGTTCAACCGCGCCTTAGCGGGTGCGGTTTGGATTCTAACGAAAAGCCCACGGTCAAGACTGCATTGACCGTGGCTACCCGCCAGTCTTGGGTGGCATGTATGACGCGCACAACAGACACACCCGTCGGTCGAGGCCGGTAGAAGATCAAGAATTTTTCGAAACCCTTCACGTGCCATTTGCGCATTCCGGCTATCTCCGGTCCGGGCAGTTCCACCTGAACACCCAAGGAAGGATGTCTGCCCAAATCCGAAAAACTTTCCTCCACCTTCAGCATGAAACGCTCCGCAGTGTCCAGACCGGCGTTTTCGGCCAAGTAAACAAAATGCTCCACCAGATCGCGCTTGGCCGCGGCGTGCTTATGGACTTGCGCCATTTCAGCCTTTTTTCTTGCGCGCTCTAAGGCGCGCCAAGGCCTCTTTCCGTATGTCCTCGAAGTCCTGACGCGTCAACTCGGTTTCCTTACTTGCCAATCCTTCCAGAAGCAACGCCTGCAAGCGCTCCTCAGCCTTGTGCTTTTCGTCCTCACGAATCAGCACGCGAACGTACTCGCTCACACTACTGTATCGGCCGGACGCAATCTGCGCATCCACAAACTCCTTCAGCGGATCAGGCAATGAAATATTCATCGTTTGCATGACGAGAAACTCCTGAGCGTTAGCTTACGCTGTTCTGGCAAGTATTGTCAACCCATGCCATGCGCCCGCTCACGCCTAAGCCGCTTAATTGCCTTGGCGAACCGATGCTCGAACCACTTGGCCGTATACTCGCGTAATTTGTGGGTGTTTGAAGGCCTTGACCCGTGGTGGTAATCTGCCGGCGTGCCAACTGGAGTCAAACCGCCCTCTGACCGGTGCGCTCACTCGGCCGGTGTGAGGGGTGGCGGAGGGTATTCTGGAAGCGTGGATTTATTCTGATCCGTGCGTTTCAACTCCAACTCATCAAACAGTACCGACGGATTCACAACGCTGTGGGGAATGTTCTGAGTCCAGTTCCAGGCGTGCATGTCGTCACCCGCGGCAATCAAATCATTGCGCAGCGACCGGACGTCGAGGTCCGCGAAAACCGCGCCCCGGATGAGTTCCTCATGCCCATCTTTGGCCCAAACTTTGTAAAGCAAGCGGGGATACCGCAGGCCCGACAGGGCCTCCACATAATATCCATAGGGCTGTTCGCGCTGCTGGCAAAGCTCGATGAGCTTCTTCTTCAACTCAGCCCGCGGTACGCTCTCGGACGCGGCGACCATCAGGTTACCCATACTCGGCTCGGGCGAACCGACGGGCAAGCGAGCTCGGCCATGACCGTTGGAGTTGGGGAAGTCGCGAAGCGGCTGCCGGCCCAACAAGTAGCTCACGAGATTTCCCTTTTCGACCACCAGCACCCGCAAGCCTCTCACCCCCTCATCATCGACTTCGTAGTGGCCGAGCAAGGGCTCCCGGTCATAGGACGCCAGCGTGGGATCATCCACGACGGATATAAAATCGGGAAGCACGCGGCTCTTATAGCTGGATGCGAACGCGCCCCGGGTGCGCACCGGCTGTCCCAAGTTTGGCCTGAGACCCCGAATGTTCTCGCCCACCAAGTCCGCAAACACTGTGGAAGCAGCGCGGCTGGAGAAAAGCACTGGGCCCCTGTACTCTTCATCGGCTAGCGGCGCCGCGCGCAAGTCTTTCAGGGTGCCGATCATTTCTCCGGCGCGGGCAAAGAACTTTTCAACCGTGGGGAGGTCCTTCAAATCTCTTCCGGAGTACGCGGCGGACTGGTCCAGTTGCATCCCATCAGATGCCTGGGTACCCGCTTCAAGGCGCGCCCGATAGTTCGTTTCACCCGTACGGACGATGCTGCCTTCGGTGTTGACGAAGTAACGGTTCGCGGCTTGGAATTCGATGGATGAAGTCATGGACTGGACTTGCGGATCAGTTTTGTAAAGCGCCGTCGCTTCCTGGATGGCCTTGAGCCAGGGAGTAGCATCCGCGTCGAGCTTGGCCAGCGGCTCGAGGTGCTGCACGGGATCCGCGTGCGCGAAATCGTCCACGGGCTGGTCAACTGTCAACTGCTTGAGTTGTGCTTGCTTGGCCGCCAGAGATTCGGTGGCGGATTTGTAGGCTCTATCGGTGGCCAACCAGAGCTGATGACGCAACGCGAGCTCGTCGTCATCCAAGGGGGCAACATCCAATGTCCCCTCCCCCTGTCCGAAATAGCTGTCCTGCTTGTAGTCTCCCACCCGGACCACCACCCGCAGAAAGCGCAGCCGCAGATGCAAATTCGATCGCAGGGCGCCATAAGCCGCGTCCGCGACGCGCGCCTCCATGTCCGCGACCCGATATTCGATATAGTACGGCGCCGCCATTTGTTCTAGCCTGAGTTGTGACTTGGAGCGTTCGAGTTCAATCTTCATCGCCCGCAGCACCGGGTCCTCAGGGGTGGGGGATGGGTTTCCTACTATGGGATCGGCCCCGGCTGAAATCAGGGCCACAAGCGCTAGCATCAACACGGATCTCAGTTTCATCAGCGTAGCGATCATCGCGCGCCTCCCGTCTTCGCCGGGGACGTGGCTTCGCTGCGGTCGAAGCCAGGGGGCGGCAGGATGGGTGGCCGGCTCAGGGAGTGTTGGCGTTTCTGCACTTCAATCTCGGAGAACAGCATGGCCGGGGCGGCCGCGGAGACGGGGACACTTCCTGATTCTGCGCCACAGATACCATTGAAGATCGCTGTCGTGTCACCCGTCAGCAGAATGCGATTCAGGGCAGCCAGAGGTGTGCCCACGATATCCACACCACGCACCAGTTCGTCCGGGCGGCCATCAGGATAGACTCGCCACACCAGGACTGGCAAGACCTGGAACACCTGCGGCGCGGCCCTCTGCGTCAGCGTAAATCCGCCCTGAATATCCTCGAAGTATAGGCCATAAGGTTTGCCTTGTTTCTTGACCTGGTCGATGAGTCCCTGGCGAAGTTCGCCGTCCTTTACGGTACGTGTCGAAGTTACGATCAGGTTCCCTTGCCGGCCGCTGGACATTGACCCTGCTTGCGCACGCCCGTGCCCATTCGACACGCTAAACCCCTTGATGGGCAGGCGCGACATCAGGAAATTCTTCAGAATACCGTTGGTGATGACGTTGACGGCGGTGGCCGGCATGCCTTCGTCGTCATACGTGTACCAGCCCCCGAGCTCGATGTTATTCAAGGTGCGCCGGGTCGGGTCGTCGACCACACTTAAGAATTCCGGCAGCACCTGCGTATTCACTTTCTTCGTGAAGGTCTGTCCTTCTTCCTCCCCACGCTGCCGGTGACCTTCCAATCGGTGCCCCAGTACCTCGTGGAAGAACACGGCGGCGGCTCGGCCGGAGAGCAGTGCGGGTCCATCATAAGGCTCCGCGAGCGGCGCCACGCGTAAGGCATTGAGGTCCGCGGCGATCTTGTCCACTCGGGTGGAGATCTCCGCCTCCCCCGGCAGGTGCACCACGGTCTCCGCTTGAAAGGTTTCGACCCGCATTAACTCCATCCCGTCATCCGCCTGGGTTTCCCCCTCGATCATGAGTCTGACCAAGGTCGACGGAACCACTTCTCGGCTGCCCTCGCTGGAAACAAAGTGCCGCCGGGTATCCTCCACCACCACCGAAACTGTGGAGTGATAAACGTACGGGTACTTGCGAAATGGCTCCGAATACTTGCGCGCCATCTGTTCCAACAGCGGCTGGTCCGGAAAGGGAGGCAGCTCGCTGTAATCCGAATGGACCTGCGGCGACTCGGTTGAAAAGTCGGGCGACGTGTCTTCTTCCTTCGCGTTGACCTGGGTCGAGGTCTTCACGTTCAGGAAGGCTTTCGACGCCTTGCGGTATTCGCCGTAGGTCAACTGCCACAGCACGCGGGCCACGGCATCGGCGTCATCGTCAAGCGGGAGTGGCGCGGAACTGATGGCCGAAGAACGATTCTGCTGATGACTGTTATCCAGGGCAGGGCTACCGACGCGTAGGATTACGTCGGCGGTCCGCGTGCGCATGTGCGTGGAATTCACCAGACTGCCTTGGCTGCCAATGGCCACGGCCATGCTTTGATCATGAACCGAATAACTGATGAAGTAAGCAGGGGGGTCTAGTTTCCCCAGTTGGTCGCGCGCCCGCTGGAGCTCTCGTTCCATCGTGGAGAGTAGGACGTCGTCCGGTTTCTTCGTACCCTTCGGCCCCGAGCTGCCGGCGTCAGGTGTCAGACAAACTGCCATCAAGAACCCTAAGGTAGCAGCCTGAAACAGGGTTTTCATCCCGGACTCTCCATTCTCCTAATCCCAGCGCGCGAGCACGCAAATTCTTCCACCTTGGGTTGAGGTTCGCCACTGCTTCGGCAAGATTCGAGCGAATCTCTGTAATGTGGGCTGGGTCATCCCTTCTTAGTATCCCGACCGAGATGCTAATATACTCGCACCCGTGCCCGCACACAAGAAGCGAGCGTAACGCGGACCTGGTACGCCATGCCCCAATACTGTCCACGCAACGGGTTTTGGAATATTGCTTTTTGATTTGTTCCGGGGTGACCCCCTCACCCGGCCCGCCCCGACCGGAGAAAGCGCCGGTTGCGGTCCCCCTCTCTCCCCCAAGGGAGTCTGTGTGAAAACTCGTGGATTCCCGCTTTCGCGGGAATGACAGGTCGGAATACAGCCCCTAAATCCAGCGCTGTCACCCCCGCGGAAGCGGGGGCCCAGCCTGGCCAATGCCAGACACGAGTTTTCACACAAACTCCTAAGGGGGAGAGGGAGGTAAATTCAACTCACCTCCCCCCTCGCTCGCCGCGGCGACAGAGAGGTCGGGCGGGGGCGAATTGGGAACGGCCAGCTTAAATGGACAGTATTGGAGTCAGATCGTTCTCGAGAGTGTCGAATCCCCGTGTTCTCGGTGTCCGCTTCTGGCGAACACGCGGCGGTAGTTAACTTGGGCTGGACGGATGCTGATATTATATGCCCATGTCTCCAACACGTCGCGACTTCCTGATCTCGACAACTGCGGCCTTCTCGGCATCGAGGGTTCTGGGCGCCAACGAGCGCGTCCAGGTCGGCTTCATCGGTTATGGGCTGATTGGCGCCCAGCACGTCCATGATTTCAAGAACCAGCCGGACGTGGACTTGGTCGCCCTTTCGGACGTCTACGAACCCCGACTGCGTGAAGGTCTCCAGGCCTGCGGTCCCCGTGCCAAGGGCTATGCGGACTTTCGCCGCCTGCTTGACGACAAGGACATCCAAGCGGTGGTGATCTCCACGCCCGACCACTGGCACGCCCTGCTGACGGTCATGGCCTGCGCCGCCGGCAAGGACGTTTATGTTGAGAAGCCTCTGACGCTCTTTGTGCGCGAGGGGCGCTGGATGGTGACGGCGGCGCGGCGTTACCGGCGCGTGGTCCAGGTAGGCACGCAGCAGCGCAGTGGCAAGCATTACGCGGACGCGGTGAATCTGCTCCAAAACGGCTACATCGGCAAGATCCATAGCGTGCGCATGGGCGTGTTCCGCAACGTTATGCCGGGCTTCGGCGCACCGCCCGATTCGGACCCTCCTCCGGGCATGAATTACGACTTATGGCTGGGCCCGGCGCCCCAGCGCCGATACAACCCCAATCGATCGCTTTACCACTTCCGCTGGTTTTGGGACTACTCTGGCGGGCAGATGACCAACCTGGGCGCCCACGAGATCGACGTCGTTCACTGGGTGATGAAGGTCAATGCTCCACAGGCCGTTGCCTCTTCGGGCGGGCGCCTCGCTTTGGCCGACAACGGTGAAACTCCAGACACTCAGGACGCGTTGTTCGAGTATCCCGGATTCACCGCGCTATGGTCGCATCGGGAAGCGAGCCGCGGCGACGGGGCGGGTGAAGGGCTGGAGTTCTTTGGCGCCAAGGGAAGCCTCATCCTCAGCCGTTCCGGCTACCAGGTATTCCCCGACACGAAGATTCCACCCCAAAACCAGATTCCCGAGTTTCGCGGCCACCCGGTAGGCGGCCCGCAACACATGGCGAATGTGGCGGCCCCGCGGTGGTGCGAAGCGGTGAGCGAGAAGGCCTACAACGATCTACTAGCCTCTCACGCGCGCAACTTCATCGATTGCGTCAAGTCGCGGCAACCACCCGACTCCAATCTCGAAGCAGAGCATGGCGTGGCCACCGCTTGCCATCTGGCCAACATCTCGCTACGCCTTGGCCGGAAAGTCCGGTGGGATGCTGAGCGGGAGGAGATCATTGGCGACCCGGAGGCCTCGGCCATGCTGGCACGGCCGTATCGAAAGCCATGGAATCAGGTGCTGGAGGGCTTCCATCTGTGAAACGGCGCAGCTTTCTCAAGACCCTGGCCGCAGGCGCCTCCATTCCCCTTGCGGCAGACAATCACCTCCTTAACGCGAAGCCGTCACCCCGCACGTCGATGGGAGTGGTGCAGTATTCCTTCTCAGCCAGTCCCCACACCCGGTCGGCCTACGATTTTCTGGAATACTGTTCTTCGCTCGGAGCCGGAGGCATTCAGACCGGGCTCGATTCGCTCGACGCAGGCTACCTTGACAAGCTGAGGCGGCGCACCTCGGAATTGGGAATGTATATCGAGGTGATTGTCAGCCTTCCGCAGGGCGATGACTCCGCCGATTTCGAGCGGCACGTGGCCGCGGCGCAGCAGGTTGGAGCCCAATGCCTGCGCTCCGCCTGCCTCAACGGGCGGCGCTACGAAAACTTCAGCAGTCTGGATCAGTGGAAAGACTTCGTCACGGATTCTCACAAGAGAATTGCGCAGGCCGTGCCGATCCTCGAGAAGCATCGCATGCCGCTCGGCTTGGAGAATCACAAGGACTGGACCGCCGGCGAGATGGTAGCGCTGCTCGAGCGCCACTCGAGCGAGTACCTGGGCGTGTGTCTCGACATCGGCAACAATATCTCTCTGCTCGATGATCCGCTGGACGTCATCGGAAAGCTCGCAAATTATGCTGTGACGACTCATTTCAAGGATATGGCAGTGCAGGAATACTCCGAAGGCTTTCTGCTATGTGAGGTTCCACTGGGCCAGGGTATTTTGGACCTGTCCTGGGTGGTCGATAGCATCCGCAAGGCGCGCCCGAGAGCCCGGCTGAACCTCGAGATGATTACGCGCGACCCGCTCAAAGTGCCCTGCCTGACGGACAAGTACTGGGTGACGTTTCCTGAAAGAACGGGCGTGTACCTTGCCCGCACCTTGGCGCTCGTGCGCGGACACCCACCTCGGGAACCGCTTCCTCACATTTCAGGACTGGAAGAGTTGGCACGACGCCGGCAGGAAGAAGACAACGTGAAGCAGTGCCTGGCTTACGCAGGCGAAAGGCTTGGGCTTCGAGCCGCGTCGTAGCAACCGAACCCGGCCTCATGTAGAATATGTCGCATGCGAATCTACATGTTCTGCCTTCTGCCGCTGCTTCTGACCAGCGGCTTGGCGCAGGATTCGACGGTCACCTTGAAAGTGGATGCGACGGACGCGCCGCGCTGCCTTTTTCACGTGCAGATAAAGATGCCTGCCCAATCAGGCCCCCTCACGCTGCTCTACCCGAAATGGATCCCCGGCGAGCACATGCCTATTGGACCCATCACCAACCTGGTGGGTCTGAAATTCATGGCTGCCGGCCGGCCCGTTGCCTGGCGGCGCGACGACGTCAACATGTACGCCTTCCACCTGGACGTGCCGCAAGGCGCAATTTCTCTCGATATCGCCTTCGATTACCTTTCTTCCTCGGACGAAAACCTTGCTTCGACCAGCGGTAGTTCCGTTACGAGCGAATTGGCAGTGCTCAACTGGAACCAGACGGTGCTGTATCCGCAAGGCTCCGATCCGGACCGCATCCGGTATCAGGCGGCGCTCAAAGTTCCCCCAGGCTGGCGCTACGGAACGGCGTTGCCCAGGGCTCGGGAATCCGGCAACGAGGTTGAGTTTCAACCCGTCTCCTTGACCACTCTTGTCGATTCGCCGGTCTCCACGGGTATCCACTACCGTACTGTCGACCTGGGGAGCGACGCCGGGGCGGGGCACTACGTTCACATCGCCGCCGATAGTGAGCGCGCCCTCGAAGTCAGCCCCGACACCGTCGGGCATTGGAAGGATCTGGTGGCGGAGACCGGCGTGCTGTTTGGCTCACGGCACTATCGCAGCTATCATTTCCTGCTCAGCCTCAGCGACCATATAGCCCGCAATGGCATTGAGCACCACGAATCGAGTGACGATCGCGACTACGAGCGCGCATTGATTGACCCCGAGCTGCTGAAGGGGGATGCCACTCTGCTTCCGCACGAAATGACGCATTCCTGGAACGGCAAATACCGCCGTCCCGAGGGTCTTGCCACGGGTGGTTACGACGCGCCCATGAAGGGCGGTCTGCTTTGGGTATACGAGGGGCTAACCAACTATCTTGGCGAGGTGCTTACCGCCCGCAGTGGGTTATGGAGCCAGGCAGACTATCGGGACTCGCTGGCGATCACCGCCGCCCAGCTCGACCGCGAGTCTGGCCGGACCTGGCGTCCCCTGGAGGATACCGCTGTCGCCGCGCAAATCCTCTATCTCGCGCCGGACGAATATTCAGATTATCGGCGGTCCGTCGATTACTATCCCGAGGGCTCGCTCATTTGGCTGGAAGTCGACGTCCTGATCCGCCGCCTCAGCCAAGGCGCAAAATCCCTGAACGACTTTTGCCGCTCGTTTTACGGTGGTCCGAGCGGCGCACCCGCGCTGAAGCCCTATAAGCTCGACGACTTGATCGCCGCTCTTAACGCCGTGCAGCCTTACGACTGGGCCGGTTTCTTCCAGACGCGTCTGCGCTCTACGGACCCCCACGCACCGCTGGGCGGCATCAACGGCGGGGGCTGGAAGCTTGTTTACAACGGCACACGGTCTGACTTATGGAAGGCTTTCGAGCAGTGGAAAAAGGAGATCGACCTCAGTTTTTCCATCGGTTTGAGAGTGAAGGAAGACGGCACAATTGAAGACGTTGCAATGAACGGAGTATCAGCCAAGGCAGGCATAGCGCCGGCCATGAAATTGATCGCCGTAAACGGCCGTGAATTCAATCCGACAACACTACGGGAAGCGGTGCAGCAGACCGCAACGTCCACCACGCCGCTTGATCTACTGCTCAAGGCGGGCGTGTACTACAAAACCTACCGGGTGGATTATCACGGCGGCGAACAATACCCCCATCTGGAGCGCGACGATGCCGCGCCCGATTTAATCTCCCTCATCTCGGCGCCACTTGCAAAGAAATAATGCCCAGCACGCCCTCTATCCTGTGGGGTTTCCAATTACCTATGGGAGAGGTTCTGCACATCGACGCTGTCGATCCTCCTGTTGCTATCGCGAGACACACCCACGATCATGAATTCTAAAGGCTCGCTGCCGGTATTCTCAAAGGAATGCACCTCGTTTAGTTGGATCGGGATCGCATCGCCCGACTGGATCAGGGCACCTTCGGAGCCGCCTCCCTCAGCCGACACCGTGACGGCGCCGTGGCCACTCATTACATAGTAGAACTCGGCCACCTCCCGATGCAGGTGGGGACCCGTCGAAGTACTTGGCGGAAGCACCAGGTGGTCCACATAAGCCCACGGGCTAAGGAAGACCGACGGCTCCAACGCACGCCGATACTGTACCAACCCTTTGCCGCCGCTCATACCGTTCACGGGGCGAAGCAGCGCACGATCCAACCTCAGGGTCATGAACACCGGTATCGGATCAATGGGCACGTCGCTGCGGTCGTCACCGAGGTCGAAATTGTCGTAAGCGCCCTTCATCGCCGACACGTTGATGTTCATCCACTGGACCGGCTTGTCGGATGCGTTATAGATGGCGTGGGAATGCCCCATCCGGCAGAGGGCGCCGGCCGGTCCCTTCAACACGGACGTGCGGCCATCAATGGTAAACTGCGCCTCGCCGTCGAAGATGACGAACATCTCCTCGCATTGGTTGTGAAAGTGATGGCCAATTCCGCTTTTCGGTTCGAGGATGCCCCGGTGCAGGAAGCGGAGGTTGGTGTCCAGCGAGTGCTCGTCTAACAGGACCATGTATTCCATTTGACCGGCTCCACCGTGAGCGCCTTTGGCGGGCCTGTACTTAGCCGGATCCGTGTGCGCGATTCGCTGGGCCAATGGCTCGCGGGCCGCCAGTGGAATAACCAAAACGAGTATGAGCCAGAGCGTTTTCATCTTCAGTTTCAACTTTCCTTTCTAAACAAATGGGGATGGCCCTCCCCTCGAGCTCTGGTGCGGAGCCCCGGTCCTGCGAGGTTCTGTTTCGCCCGGTCAGAACATGTCGCTAAATCACGTCGAACAACAGAACGGTGTAGTCCTTGGACGACAGCGCGTTCTCGATGGTCGGCCAGACCTTCTGATGCTCTGGTGAGGCCACCCATTTCTGTCGGAGTTCCTCGCTCTGGAACGTCAGGGCAAACCGATAGTTGATACCCGCCGGAGCACTGCCTTTTACGGCCTTGCGCAGCTTCAGCATTTTCACGCTGATATACCCAGGGTGTTTGGCGGCTTCGGGTCGGAAGATGGTCTCGAAGTTGTGCAACAGCTCCTTCTCCTTGGCCGGGTCAACCGCAAGGTCGACGTGCAGTTGGATGGGATGCCCCGGGCCCGCCGCCAGGACGCCGGCCGCACTGGCTCCGGCGGCGAGCATTGTCTTCAAGTAGGTTCTGCGCTTCATTTCCTCTCCTTTGGCTCACCGCCACTCACTGATAGAGTTGCTTTTCACCCGCTACGGAGAGCTTGATCCGGTACAGTCCGGTACGTGCGGTGATGTAGAGCGACTTCCAGTCATCACCCCAATTGCAGTTCGCCGGGACCTGCTCCATCTTAATCGTGCCCAGATGCTTTCCCGCCGGCGAGATCACCCAAATCCCTCCCGGACCGGAGGCCCACATGTTGCCCTTTTCATCGATCTTCAACCCGTCCGGCAAGCCTGGTTCCTTTTCGGAATTCACATCGTAAAACACACGCCCGTTACTGACGGTGCCATTAGCGGCGACATCGTACGCCATCCACACCTTGTTCTTCTCATCCGTATTCCCGATGTAGAGGGTCTTCTGATCGGGAGAAAAGGCGATGCCGTTGGGCCGCGTCAGATCCTTGATGACCGGTTGCGGCTTGCCGTTGGCCACGCGGAAAACGCCGTTGAACTTCAGTTCTTTGGCCGGGTCGTCGTCACCCTTGGGCAATCCGTACGGGGGATCGGTGAAATAGAACGCCCCGTCGGAGCGGTAGACCACGTCGTTCGGACTGTTAAACCTCTTTCCCTGATACTTGTCCACCACCGTGGTGATCTTCATGTCTTTGCTGATGCGGATAATGCGGCGGTACCCATGCTGGCAGAGCAGCACCGCGCCGTCTTTATCAGCGGTGCTGCCGTTGGGACCATTGTATCCGCCCACCGGCAAATTACCTTTTCCGTCATAACCGCCCGGATTAAGAATGTCCGTCACTTTTCCGTCTGAAGGAGAATATTGGCGCACCACGTTGCCAATCACGTCACTGAACCAGAGGACGCCTGCCGGACGCCAGATCGGACCCTCGGTAAACGTGAACCCACTGGCGAGCTTCTCCAGTTGGGCGTCCTGGGGAATAAGTTCATCAATGGCGGGGTCCAGCCGCACAATAGTTCCCACGGCAGCAGGTTTTTCCGGGGCGGGAGCGGGAGGGGGCGCGGTGGAACATGCGACTGTGAGAAGCGCAATAGCGAAGACCAACATCGATTTTATTTTTGGCATATGTAATTTGACCTCGTTTCGGTTTGGGGTGGCGCCCTCGCCTTTAGAGAGCTTGGCTACGCCATATTCAGCAGCCACCTTACTGCATTCTCTTGCAGTTTAAAATACTCGGGTTGCCACAAAGCGTGCAATTAGACTTCTTCCGGAACTACATACGGCGCCCGATAAGTACCCCGCAACAGTTTATTCGCTTCGTCGTCGCCGATGGCCTGTTCAGTTTCCGGATCAAAGTTGAGCGTCCGCCCCAGCCGGTAAGAGGCGTTCGCCAAATGGATCAAAGCGCAAGAGATGTAGCCTTCCTCAATGGGCGCATTCTGCTCTTCCTTCTTCCGGCTGCGCACGCAGTCGATAAAGTTCTGCCAGTTGTTTCCTTCCCGCGAGCCGCTGGGTCCGCGCTCCTGCTCCTCTCCCAGCCAGGTGCGGTAGGAAGGGAATTCCTCGTTCGAGATCGCCAGGTAGCCCTTCGACCCGTAGAAGATATCCCCCACGGAACCGGGGACTCTCCCTCGTCGCGGGCCCCGAGGATTTCTTCGGGGAGGAGGACCCAGGAACCCCGGAACGGCGACTCCGAACCCGAGAGAGCCAAGGCCTGCCTCCTGGTTGGTAATCCAGTGGCGCACTTCAAATTCCAGAATCTTGGGCTTGCCCGCCGGCTGATTGAATTCGAACGTGGCGTGCACAACATTGGGAGTCTCCTGGTCGTCATCAAACATGAAGTGCCCGCCTATGGCCGACGCCTTGTTCGGGAATTTCACCCCCAGCCCCCAACGGGCCACGTCAATTTGGTGGGCCCCCTGGTTGCCAATATCACCATTGCCGGTGTCCCAGAACCAGTGCCAGTTGTAGTGAAACCGGTTTCGCGTGAACGGGTGGAGCGGGGAGGGCCCTGTCCAGAGATCGTAGTTCACGCCCGCCGGAACCGGCTCCTCCGGAGCGCGTCCGATCGTGTCCCGGTCGTTGAAGCAGAGACCGCGGGCGAGATAGACGTCTCCGATCAGACCTTCCCGCATCTTCTGGATGGCCTCGATCACGGCGCCGGCGGAGCGGTTGTTCGTTCCATGCTGAACGATGCGGTTGTATTTCTTCGTCGCCCGAACCAGTTGCCGCCCTTCCCACAAGTAATGGCAGCAAGGCTTTTCGATATAGACATCCTTGCCGGCTTGGAGAGCCCAGATTCCCATCAAGCAATGCCAATGATTGGGTGTCCCGACGGAAATGACGTCGAGGGAGGAATCTTCCAGGAGTTTGCGGACGTCGGTGTAGGTTTTGGGTATAGGCAGGCTCATACGGTCCATGTCCGCGAGCCGCCCGTTCATGATGTTTTCATCCACATCGCACACGGCCACGGTCTCTACGTTAGGTATTCGGGCGTATTCTTCAATGTGGGCAAAGCCCTGTCCACGAAGCCCGCAGACACCGACCCGGATACGGTCGTTCGCGCCGAAAACCCTTTGGGGCTCGGTGATGAAACTAATTCCCGTGAGGGCCGCCGCACTTGCACCCTTTTCTAAGACACCCTTCGTGATGAGTTCCGTTGCGTTCTTTTTTTCTCCTGACATTGTCTCTACCCTTCGCGATTCGTGATTTTCAACCACCCTCTACACTTCGGTGTAAAAGAGGACTACAAGTTATGAACAAAGATAGGGGATGTCAAGGGGATAACATCCCGCTGGCCAGCAAGCTGAAAACGCCCTTCGCCGGCACGCTGCGTCCACCTTTCGCATTTGCCCTTTGCCTTTTGATTTTCACTTGCGGCTCGGCAGGGCTCAGGTAGACGCTGCCACCCACGGCTCCGGCCGCTTCGCCGTTCCATGGGCCTCACCTGCCGGCGCCGGAAGCGGTGGGCGCGGTGGCCTCTGGTTTCACGAAATCCTCTTCGCTGACTTTCGTCGGGGCGGCCATGGCCCGGAAATGGTCGAGGTCGAAGTCTTTGTACAAATCCAGGCAAAACAGTTCCGGCGCCGCACGTAGTGGAACCGCCGCGTCCAGGAGAAACCCGAAACTGTGCATACCGCCGGTAATGGCGACTTCTGAAAACAACTTGGGCTCGAGCGCCGCGGCCACCAGCGCCACCACCTGGCTGCGCATCCCTGCGGCCTCCAGCCGAAGGTGGGCTTGGCCGGAAGTTTGTGCAAGCCACTTCGCGGCGCCGATCAGTTGACCCACTTCGAGGCCCAGCGGGCGATCCCCCATACTTGCTGCCAGAAATTCGTAATCCGTGGGGTCGGGGCTCTGCGGCACCGTCTCCCCATTGAAGATGACGTCCAGGGCCAGCACCTGTTCGCCCCGGTTCACACGTTCGGATACTGCTTCGCCCGCAGCCTTCCGGCCTTTGTCGTTAAGGACCAGGGTTGCGGGCGCGTTCGCGGGCGCCGCAATGTCTTTCAGCCACACGCCGGTAGCGCTCAACCGATTGGAGAAATCGAACCGAAAGGAAAGCGTCTCCAGGCCCTTGTCTTTGGTGTTCCATATCCGCCAAGCGTTGGCTACCGCTACCGGCTTATAGCGAATGACGGACTTGAGAATCGACCTCTGTGCCGCCGCCCAGGTTTCCCGCGTTGTGGAGTCTGCGGGGATGGCAGGGCGGGAAATTCCATCTGCCAATTTCTTTGCCAGGCCCACGGTCGTCAGGTTATCTGGCGGCAAGCCCACACTTAGCTCGTCGAAGGTCTTCAATTCCGCCCCGCTGGGAATCTCCTCCGTGACCACGGGCATATGAAAATGTTCGGTGAAAAACCTGTAAGCCTGAAGGCGATTGTCAAGCTGGTAGTTGTGCGTTCCCGGATCGCGGTTTTCATAGAAGGCCAGATTCTGTTCCTTCCCGAAGGTTCGGAAGAAGGGCTTGAGGTCGTCAAAAATGTATGGCTTCACCAGCATGGCGCGGAAACAGCAATTGTCCTCGGCGTTGTGAATCAATAGTGTCGGGCGGGGGGCGCGCAAGGCGACCAGGTTGGTGTAGTCCTCGCCCGCCAGGAAATCGGTGGGTGTCTCCTCGATTTCATCGGTATCAATCGGGTGAGTTAGGTTCGATTCGAGCGAGCCAAACCCGGCCGCTTCCACCATCACGGCAACGCGCGGGTCAAGAGCGCTGAGCACAATGGTTTGCCACCCGCCGCCGGAGAGGCCCGTGACGCCCAGGCGGCTCGAGTCAACTTGCGGAAGCCCGGCAAGATAGTCGATTCCCCGGCGCATCGCCAAATAGAAAAGCCCCAGCGCGTTCGAGCCCACCAGGTCCAGGTGGGCGCCGTAATCGTGCTCATTCTGCTTCTGGTTGAGTTCGCCCATCCCGATCCACTCGGGGTCGAGGGTCACGATTCCGCGCTTGGCGAAATTGATGCACGCCTTCTGTGCGTACTCCGCGGCCTTACCAACAACATGCTCATGCCCCTCGACATACAAGATGGCCGGACTCTTGCCGGCGGGGGTTTCCGGTTCGTAAAGGATGGCCGTCGACCGGTAGCCGGGAACGACTTCAAAGCGCAGTTTCCGCCAATGGTAGCCTCGGTCATTTACGACCGGGCCCACTTCTTCGAAGCGCGGTGGCGAATCCACCCACTCCTGCGGCCAACCGTGGAATGCGATGTAATTGAGGATGTGCTGGCGCAGCTTCGCCGCTTCCCGGGTCCACTGCTCAGGGCTTCCGGGCGCCGGGAGTTTGGGAATCCGATCCATCATGTAGCGCTGCACCTGGTACGCCGTGACCGGTACAGGCTGGATTGGCGCCTCAAGCACTCGCGTGACCGATTGGGGAGTAGTTTGGGCCTGCGCAAGAGCCGCGCTTACCAAAGTGGCAAGAATGAACCGTTGAATGGAATGCATGATTCCGCCTCCAGGCGGCCGGAGTTCGCTTCCCCGGCGACAGTGGGTTTGCCCATGGGTCGCGAGGGTTGGGCGGCTGTAGTAATTCAGCAAACTGATGACTCACACGGCCTAACGGGAATTTCCGTTTTCATTTTCCGCCCGACTGCGAAAAATACACCCGACCGCCTCTGAATGCAAGGTCCAACTCCGGGGTGAAATGTGCTCCTGGAGCAGAGGACGGCTTTGCATTTCAACCCGCCTATTTCGTGAGAGTATCGACCGCCACCACCCCGGTCGCTGCGTCAGCAGTCGGCGCCCGTTATCGCAGAGAGCGTCCGTCGTCGGACAGGGGGATAGTACTTGGCCGTTTACCTGTCGCGCGTAGTTCTTCATTTCCACTAACACCTGTTCTTTTCAATAGTATTCCTGCATTTTGCGCGCATCCTAAAAATGAGCCCCAAAGGGGCGGACTAGCAGAGCCCAGGCTAACGAAGCTGTGAAATAATCCCTGGAAGAGCAAAAGCACTCCACATAAAGGCGCAAAGTTCTATAAGGCGCAAAGAAAACAAA
>Ga0182027_10003250_pt1 | contig 25918 bp, 25 predicted proteins | sample 712E1DmetaG_FD_121300 | JGI IMG/M metagenome (GOLD analysis project Ga0182027, IMG submission 121300) | Permafrost microbial communities from Stordalen Mire, Sweden - 712E1D metaG (Illumina Assembly) | ecosystem: Environmental > Terrestrial > Soil > Wetlands > Permafrost | place: Sweden...
AGTTCCAGCCCGACTGGAAAGTCTGCCCGTCGGAAACTTCGGGAGTCCAGTTAAAGAAATACTGCGATGCGGCTTCGCTAGCGGCCTGATGCTGAATTACGTAGCCTTGAAACGCAGCCTTGCTGGTCATGTCTTCGAGCTGGATCTCGCGCAACTTCTGAAGTTGAGAAACCTGCTCGCCAGCGAGCTGACTGTTGAGATTTATGGCATCGTTCCTGTTCAGGAGGTTGGATGCACTGAGCGCCCGCAGTATTCCCAGTACGCCTTGTTCGGTCGCCAGCAGCTTCCCCTGAACCCCGGAGCCTCGCAGGATACCTTGTGTCGTATCAAGGCTTGTTTGAGCCCACATGGCGTACTTACTGGCATACGTGCCAGCCGCGGGCGCCATGCCGCCTGGCCCGCCCCATTGATATCCAGGATAAGTCTGGTGGAAAAGGACGTCCTGGCTCCCCAGCGAATACGCCAGCGCCTGACCGCCCTGCACCACATTGGCAAGCATGCCAATGTCCGCCGCGACGTTCGTCAGCGTAGCCGGACCGCCATGTGCCGTATTCTTGATTGCATCGGCGAGCTGCTCCGCCTGGATGGCGTACTGCAGGAGCTGCTTAGCGTATTCCAGGTCGTGCATAAGCTTGATGCTGATCTGCGTCGGCTCTGTTGAACAGTTCGAACAATAGACAACGTCGAGCTGGGCATTTGCCGGAATAGCGCCGACGCCCGCTGCCACGACAATCACTGCAATTCCGTGAAACCACTTCGAACGCATGATTACCTCTCCTTCGGTTGTTGTGAGTCCTCTGCCATGCGGTCCAGGTAGTCTGCCCACTTGGGCAGCCCTCGCAACCGCAGCCATTCCGAGCGCCAGTCACTCGGAAATTCCTCGATGACACTCTCCACCAGTTGCCGCTCCTCGCGGCCGTTGACGCCTACCCACGACAAGGCAACCCTTCCGATGCCCAGATCCATGAGCCGGCGACCGAGCGAACTGACCATGTAGTAATGCTGCTTCGGCACGCTGACCTGCAGGATCTCGAGTTCCCGCTCGTTCAAGCCGACCCGCTGGTAGAACTCCCGCGAGCCGGGACTCCGGGATTCCGCGTTGGGCAGCAGGATCTTGGTCGGGCAGTTCTCGATGACGACGTCGGCGATTTCCGAATTGCAGATGTCGCTCAACTGCTGCGTGGCCATGACCACCACGCCGTTCATGCGGCGAAGGGTCTTCAGCCAATCCCTCATCCGCTCGCGGAACAAGCCGTGGCGGAGGTATACCCACGCTTCGTCGAGCAACACCAGGGTCGGCGAGCCATCGAGGCGCTTCTCAATCCGGCGGAACAGATAGAGCAGCACGGGCAGGACGCTCTTGTCATCGAGTTGGAGCAGGTTCTCCGTCTCGAAGGTGAGGAAGCGTCCCGAGCCGAGCACGTCTTCATCGGCATCGAGAAGCGAGCCAAGCGGGCCGGCGAGGGTGAAATGCTGGAGGGCGTCCCTCACATCCATGTCCTGGACGTTCGCGCTCAGTTCGGTCAGGGTCCGTGACGGCGAAAGGCGGAGGTGCTGCACGGCTTCCGTCAGCGCGTTGCGGTGTTTGGGCGTTACCTTCAGGTTGTTCAGCACGCAGAGCGCTTCGAGCCATCCCACCGCCCAGGTGACATCGGCGTCTGTATCGAGTTCCCTTAAAGGGCAGAATGCGAGCCGCGTCTTCGGGCCGGCCAGATCGTAGAACTCTCCGCCGGAGGCCTTGTTGAGGACGTAGAGCGAGTAGCCCTTGTCGAACGCGAACACCTGGGCGCGCTCGTAGCGAAACCACTGGGCGGCGATCAGGCCAAGCAGCGTCGATTTACCGGCGCCAGACGGCCCGCAAACGAGCGTGTGCCCGAGATCGGAAACATGCAGATTGAAGCGGAACGGTGTGGCGCCTGTGGTGGCGGCGTAGAGCAGCGGCGGGCTGTGTTTCGGCATCAGGCTGGAGGGGTTCTCCCGCTCTCCGGCCCACACCGAACTGACCGGCAGCAGGTCGGCGACATTCAGCGTGTGCACCAGCGTCCGGCGCACGTTGCGGTATCCGTCGCCAGGGAGACTGCCGCGCCAGGCCTCAATCGCATTGATCGTTTCCAGACGGCACGCGAAGCCGAGATGCTGAATCGTCTTCATGACGAGCCGGGTGCTTTCGCGCAGGCGCTCCGCATCTTCATCGAGCAATACGACGTTCGACGAGTACTGAGCGAATTGGACGTCGCCGGCGCTGGCGATGCCCATCGCCGCTTCGGCATCCGCAGCCATCTCGTGGGCGAACAGATTCACCGGACCGGTCTGCGTGCGGAAGACCTGATCCTTCCATCCGCGGATCTTGGAGCGCCATTTCCGCCGGGCGTTGTCCAGCAGAGCGCGGGCTTCTTCCGGATCGATCAACAGTGCCCGCGTGTTCCAGCGGTATTCAATGGGGATCGAATCCAGATCGCGAAGAAGCCCCGGAGAGCTGGTTCGAGGCAGTCCGTCGATGGCAACGACGTGGATGCGTTTGCCGCCAATGCTAGGGGCGATGCCGCCGCAGAAGTCTTCGGACGACAAGAGATCGTTCAGGTGGACGGGGATCTCTGGTGCGGCAATCGGATGATCGTTGCCGGTCAGGCAGCGGTGAATGTACCGGAGCAGACGATCTTGCGCGCGACTGGAACCACCATCCTCCTCCGTTGTCTGGCGCAGGCGCTCGATTTTGAAAAGCTGGCCGAAGATATTCTCGAAGGCCTCGAGACGAGACTTGAAGCGGTCGAGTATCAACTGGGCGGGTTCCGAGCGATGCGCGTGGCCCTCGAACATCCAGCCCTTGACCTTCTCTTCCGCTTCAACCGGTGGCAGATAGGTGAGCGTGAGAAAGTACTCGCTCTCGTAGTGAGCGCCTTCCGCGGTGAACTGCTGTCGGCGCTCGTCGTCGATCACACGCGTAATTGGATCGGGAAATGCCCCGGCATCCGGATAGCCGGGCGCCTGCGAGCGAATGGCGTCGCATTGGACCATCCAGCCGCTTCCCAGCCGCAGCACGCTGTTCAGGCGGGCGCTCAGCGCGGCCATCTCGGCGTCTGATGCGGACATGGTGTCCGGCCCGCGGTAGGACCACGCCGCGAGCAGCGAACCATCCTGCTGAAGCAGAATGCCGTCGTCAACCAGGGCGTGATAGAGCAGCAGATCGGCGAGGCCGCGGGCGTGAGTGCGATGTTCTGTGACTTGCATTCTCATCTCCAGTTGAGCGGCGTTGAGAGCGTCTGCGAATGCAGGCCGCTCTTCGCCGGGTAGAAGTTGCGGTAGCGGATGTGGCAGAGATAGGCGTGACGGAGCAGCGGGTCGGCCTTGCCCATACGCTGCAAGGCCGCCATCGCCGCCACCCAGAACGCCACGCTCAAGCCAATTCCCCACCAGGAAGCCAGGCTGAAACCCAGGCTGAAGCTCACCATGATAGTGACCAGGACCAATTCGCGGTCGCCGCCCAGCACCAGGTTCGGCCGGTTGACCGACTGATGAATGGCGACCTCTCTCGGCTTGTTCGCGTTCTCCATCGTCTACACCACTGCAGCCGAAACGCCGAAGGCGCTGGACAACATCGGCGCCGCGAATACGAGCACGGAAACGACCAGTCCGATCATGCAGGCGCGGCGCCCGAACTCCGTCAGTTCGCCGCCCCAGAGCATCGTGCCGCCGGCAATCGCAATGCCGATCAGCCCGATCGCGTATGCCACCGGGCCGGTAAGCGAAGTAGCAATTGTCGTCATGGGCCGCTCCCACGGCAGGGTGCCCGAGGACGCAGCGTGCAGTTGAGCGCAGCACGCCGCGGCAAGCGTGCCCAGTGCAAGTGCGTGATGAGTGAGCCGGCGCGTCGCGCGGAAAATCGTTCGTTTTGATTTCATCAATGACCTCCAGAAATTTGGTTCAGACATACTCGACCTCATACCGCCCATCGCGGTACCCGGTAACCAGCACTAACTCCCGAACCTTGCGCCCAGCGGCCAGGTCCGGTTCTTCATCGACGAAGATGACTAAGTCCACAGCTTCGGCGATAAGACTCTGTTGCGGCGCGGCGGTGGCTTCGGCGACCAGGCTTTCGAGCCGGATCAGGCCGCTCAGCGCGTCATTGGCATGGACGGTCGCGGCCCCGCCCGGATGGCCCGTGTTCCACGCCTTCAACATCGTGTGGGCTTCGCCGCCGCGCACTTCGCCGACGACGATCCGGGTGGGCTTCAACCGCATGCAAGCGCGAAGGCAATCCATCATGGTGACCGTTCCGACGGCGCGCAGATCCACGCAGTTTTTCACGGCGCATTGCAGCTCCGTCGTGTCCTCAATCGAAATCACACGGTCATTGGGAGCGATCTGCACCTGCGCGTCGAGGATGGCGTTGACCAGCGTCGTCTTGCCCGAACCCGTCGATCCGACCACGAGGATGTTCTTTTTCGCACGCACAGCGGCGCGGATAATCTCGGCGTGGGTCAGACCTTTGATGGCCTCGTGAAATCGATCCTTGCCGCGCTGGCGGTTGAGCGGATCGCCCTTGTGAGTGAGTATGCCCCGCTGCTCGTACTCGTTGAGGGTGAAGATGCGGCTCGGGCGCAAGCGAATGGCGAAGATCGGCTGACGGACCACGGGAGAAATGATTCCTTCGAAGCGGCTCCCGTCGAGCGGCAATTCCGTTTCGAGGATCGGCCGGTCATGGTTCATCACCGTTCCCTTCCACGCGGCAATGGTGTTCATGGCGCTGGCTGCCTGGGCGGGAAGGATCTGGCCGACAGCCACGAAACCTTCGCCCATCCGCTTGGCCCACAGCACCGAATCGGGATTCAGAAGGATGTCTTCGGCTCGCGGGTCGTTCAGAAGACCGAGCACAACGTCGCCCAGTTCGCGGCGCAACTTGGCCTCGAATCGCTGCCGTTGCTCGTCTTGAATACTCACTCTTGAAAGCTCACTAAGGTTGGCATTGGTTGTCTTACTGCCCGTGCTATATTGCAAGGAATACGTGGAGGCCAAACCGGCCCTCTACATCCAAGGGCGTGCGATCGGCAAATTGAGACAGTCGCAGCCAACCATGATTCGCTTTAGAAGGAAAACATGGCAATTGTCACCATCCCGTTCGACTACGACAGGCTTCCAGATCCCAGCGGCATCGTCCCGATTTGCATCGAGGACACGGACCGCTATGGTTGCCCGATCAATCCTGCCTGGTTCACAGCGGTTGAGCCAATCGCGGACCGACTTCGGCGTCTGTCCAGGCGAACCCTTGATGACGTTTGGTATGTGTCGGAAATCACAGAAACCTCCGTCCATGCCATGTGGGGCAAGCACCGCCACAACTTAGGGCGCAGCCCCAGCGCCCGAATCTACGCCCACGCGAAATGGAAGGCTCTGGACTTGCGCGTTGGTGGCCGCAACGCCCGCCGCGGAGTTGAAGTCGAACTCCTCGACAGCATCCGCCGCAAGCTGCGTTCGGCCCATGACGTCCATAGCCAGGTGGAGTATGACGAGTTCAGGGGCTTACTCAGGCGGCACTTCGAAGCGAAGGGCGTACCTCACATCGAGCAGATGATGGACATGTGGCTCCATGGCCACGAGTGGAACGAGATCGCCGAGCACGTTGGGAAAAAGCCCAAGGCCACTACGCAAGACTTTTGGCGGTGGTTTAAGAGGGGGCTGCGCGATTTAGACTTGCTCTAGTCTTGCGCGCACGAAAAATACGCTGCACCGTATAGCTGCCTGACAGCAGGATCTTCTATCTGGCCACCCGCCGGGAGGTCACGGATTATCATCTCGAAGGCCGACTGCTGGCTTGCCGTCATGTGCTCGGGGTCTTCGGGCAACATCCGTTGAACCAGGCACCTCGCCTGAGCGGCGCCTCTTTTCTCACCCCCTTCGCGTTCGGCCGGTGACTGATGGGGGTGATTCTTATTGAACATTCTCATTTGTGCCGCGTAAAACGCTGAATACAGTCTTTGCCCGTCTGGACTCGCCGCGAAGCGCTCGCGAACTGCATCTGGGTCCGCCGTCTTGCTTGTTTCCTCCTGTTTCCCTGTCTCCGCATCTGCCGATCGCGTTACACCGGGCGAACTGCCCGGACCGCTCTGCAATTTCGTCGCCCATGCCTGCAAGGCGGCAGGACAGTCCTCCAACCTGTTCGACTTCGTGCCGTAAATCCGGATGTGGTTGTTGGCGAATATTGCGGCAACGAGCGTCCCAGTGTCTGTGGCCACGCTGACAGCCGATTCGGCAGCACCGCATGCCTGTGGGGCACATGCAGTGAATGTGATCGTGTCGCCGGCGAGTATTGGTGAGCCAGCGACGCTGAGGTTGCGTTGAAACTCCTCTAGTTCGCCTCCGAGCACCTGCTTGAGCGCCTCCGCCACTTCGGGCTGCCCGACAAATTCAGTAACGTCCGTAATCTTCAACAGCCGAGCCAGCGTGTTTTGCACGGCGGTTGGGGCAGGCTCGGTTGCAGCTACCGGGGCCACGGCTGCAGCTGTTGGCGTGTTCTGAATCTGGGCGGACATGGAAGCAGGGCCGCGCCTGGAAAGCTGGACCACCGTGCCCGCTGTCACACACGCCACCAACAACACGATCCAAGGTAATGAGCTGCGAAATGCACCGTGCCGGCCATATACGGGCACGAGCGTTTGGGCTGGAGCCATTGGTGCCACGGCCGGCGGCACTTCCTGGGAATTCGGCGCACTGCTCCAGTCGCCCGTTGGAGACGGCTGCATGGTTGCCCCGCAGCTTGGGCAGAACCCTGTATGGGCTTGATTAGCGGCACCGCATTGGTCGCAAGTCATACGAGCCTCCTGGGCTAAACGGCCACCGCGACGTCACAGAATTCGCAAACAACGCGCTGGCCACTCTTCTGAACTTGGTTGTGGGCGCCGCATCCCTTGCAGGTGAACTGCAGGAACTCAGGTGCCTTGCCGGACACTGCGACGGCTTCGGCCGCAGTCGGCGCCAGGATCGGACGCCAGACCCGGCGCCCCTGGGTATCCACCTGGTACCCCGGCAGGAAACCACTCCGTGCCATCTCCAGGACGTCGTAAAGTACCTCGCCCACCGGTTGCCGGATGCGCGAAGCGATTTCATCGATCGAGTTCAACCGTTCGTTGACAATCTGATTGATCAGTACTTTACGGCGCTTGATACCGGCAAGAATCTGCGAACCTTTCTTCAACAGGACGATGCCACCTGCCGCAAAAATGGCGGCCCAGACAATGGCGCCGAGAGAGGAGTCAACGTCCGCAGTGTCGCGCAGATCCACGATCAGACCCACCAGCCCCACGCTGCAACCGATAAGCAGGATGTATCCTACCAGCCTGAGAAGTGTCGCTGCAAGACTATGAAAGGATCGGTCGCTCCTGAGGCGGAGTAACGCAAAGAGAAGGCCAAGCGGCCAGCAGAACGCCAAGCCAAGAACGATGGCCCAGCCTGATTGGTACCACGGTCTGTTTTGCACGGTTTCACCCATGAGCCGGACTTCAAGCTCGCATGTGCGCGATGGCATCTTCACGCCGCACCAGCGCCTGTCGAGCGATCTGAATCTGGCGGGCAGATTCTTCCAGGGGCGCCATACTGCTGGAGTCGCGCTCCAGATCCAGGAGGGCTCTGTTTATGGAGTCAAAACAAGCGCTGAGTTTCAGGTCGAATTGGACCGCTTCGGGAAGGGTGTCCTGGGCCGAATAGCGCACGTCCTCGCGTAACTGGCGCAACTGTTTGAGGAGCGAGGCTACATCAGGCCTAGTCAGTAGTTCGCAGCGGTGGCAGACGTCATCCAACAGCGACACCGCGTTGGCGAATGATGTGCGGTTAGCCATGTCCGCGGTGTGGCCGGCGGCAATTCGGGTTCCGGTAGCGCGCACGATGACGAGTGCGATGATCAAGAGCAGGAGCCAGACGAGCTGTGCGCTAACCAGAACTCTCCACGGGGTTCCTCTTACAGCCGCGATGGTAATGCCCGCAACGCCGATCGCATATCCAATTGGGATGCCCGCCATGGAGATGTGCCACGGCGCCATTCGCGTGCCGCCTCCCGTGCGCACCAGGTGGGGGCCGACGAACAAAAACACCTCGGCAAGCAGAATGAAACCTAGTGACAGGTAAAAGGTGCCGTCCCTGGATTGGCCTTCCACCAGCAGGAAGCTGACCGCTACTGTGACGACTATTGTGGCGGCTACCAGGGCCGCGCTTACTCTCGAAAAGGACATGGATCAGCCTCCATTCACGACATGCCCGCAGTTGGCGCAGAATTTCACTCCAGGCTTTACCACCGCCTTGCATTCGGCGCACTGCAGCACCGAGCTTTGGCCGCAGTTGGGACAGAAGCGCGCGTCCGCCGACACCAGCGTTCCACACTTTCCGCACTTCACCGGCAGGGCGTTGCCGCAGGCTATGCAGGCACTGGCTGAGTCGGGATTGTCTGCTCCGCACTTGGGGCAGCAGGAGAAGGGTCGGCCACAGTTCGAGCAAAACTTCGACGGCTTGATGGTCTTCGCTGAGCAGGCAGTACAAATAATGAATTCCTTCCCGGGTTGATTCAGCGGCCCGGCACACTCAACGCAAAACTTCGCAGCGGGCTGATTCATTGTGCTGCACTTCGGGCACTTGGGACCAGCGGTACCGGGCTGCAGACTGGCCCCAACCTGGGTCATCACGGGCGCAACGACATTTCCTAGTCCTACTCCCAGACCAAGGCCCATGCCTGCTCCCATCATGGCTGATTGCGGGCCGCCCTCATTGCCTGCAGCGGTTTGCAGCATGTCGAACGAACGCTCCTGCTGGTACGTGTAGCCCAAGATAGACATTTCGGCCCGCTTGGCGAGTGCCGCCTTCAGGCGCTGCACTGCGGGATCGTCTTCCGGCGTGTTGATGGAGTTTACATAGAAATTTACGAGTTTCAGGCCGAACTCGTCCAGCAGCGGTATCATCTGATCGCGCAACACGTCAGAGATCTCGTTGAGGTGAGCGGAGATCTCAAGTATGGATGTCTTGTCGCGTATGATGTACTGCGAGATGACTGTCTTGGCACGCGTCAGGATCAGGCCTCGAAAGTATGAGTTCACCTGGGCCCGTTGGAACGCTGGCATCGTTCCCACAAGCTTCTGTAGGAACTTCCGAGTGTCATCGATCTGCACCCCATACTGGCCGAAGGCGCGGACCGGCAGCATAACGCTGAACTTCGGATCTTCGAGCTGGATCGGGTCTTGGGTGCCCCATTTCACGTCGAGTGGGATTGTCCGGTTGACAAACCAAACCTCGGCAGTGAACGGGGAACGCTGCCCAAATGGAATTTTCAGGACCTTGGTCAGATAGGGGTAGTTGTTGGTATCAAGCGTATGGCGACCGGCGAGGAACGGGCCCACGTACTGGCCTTCCCTAACCAGCATTGCCTCTTGTGATTCGGCAACCACCAGTTGCGTCCAGGTAGATAGCTCCTGCGATGGGAACTTCCATGCATAGGAATCATCGGAAGCGTCCCACTTGACGAAATCGATAATGGGCATCGGGCCAGGCTCCCTCTAAGAGACGACTTCGATTGTACCAACGCAATGTAGCTTAAGGACCTAATGTCTTTTGTTATGTGGTTACGGTTATAAACCGACAGCGATTCCTTACCCCCGCGCTTTCGTCTTCAGTAGTTAATAATAACTTCTTGATGATCTCTGGCCGTGGCTGAATCCTGTGCGCGAGTTGGATGAACGTCTGGGCTTCGGTGATCTCATTGCCCGTGATCGACTTACGGAACGGGAAGAAAACGCAACTTCCGCTGGCCGACCTGTTACGCCGTTAGGTCTACAGCCGCATCGCGGGCTATAAAGAGGTCAACAACGCCGTGCGACTCTCCCAGAATCTGACGTTTCGCCTGATCGGTTCCGTAACCGCAGGTCGATTCGTTCGAGGACTCCCCTCCCGCCATTGGTGGGCGAGCGCTGGCCGTCAATCTCCTGATTCGCCGAGCCTTACGCACCGTTTCTAGGGCTGAATCCCGTTCAGGCGCCGACCCTTGCAACATCGGGAACGATAGCGCCCCAACCTTCGACCGATCCTCCATAAACGTCGGCACCTTAAAGTGGCATCCGATGAATGCGAGCGCACTTGGCCGGTGAAGACCAGTCGCTCGACTTCGAATCGCAAATCATGCAGTGAAAAACCGTCGCCAACCCCGGCGTGGTGATGCCATAATGACTTGAGCCGATGTCGGAATCGCCGGAACAGATCTCGAACGAAATCCAAGACTTGCTGCAACAGTCGGTCCTGAACAACTTCCCCAATCCCGATAGGCGGGGGTGCCTCGGCGAGCAGGTGGTTCGGGATGTCGCGGCGCGCTGGCTACCGGTTCAGGACTCCGCCTGGGAGCACATAACGCATTGCTCGCCGTGCTTTTGGGAGTTCCTTGGCTTTCGGCGCGAACTGACCGACGCCCGGAAGCGGCTCGTTCGGCGTAACCGGATTGTGCTTGTCTCGGCGCTGGCCGCGGCCGGGATTGCCGGCGTGGCGATCTGGACGGGTGGGCTCCACGGCATCCGAACGCCGACGACGGTTGCGGCGGTTGTCCGAGTGGACCTCCGGCCTTTCGCACCCGTGCGCAGCGAGGTGCAGAACCCGCCAGTTGGCACGCAGGTCGCGGCCACGTTGAGCCGCCGGGCCATCCGTCTGGAAATCTCGTTGCCGGTCGGCTCGGATGAGGGCAAGTACGACGTGCGGCTCATGGACAGCGAACTCCGCCCGCTGATGTCGAGCAACGCGGCGACGGCGTTCACGGACCACATCGTCAGCCTCTCCGTCGCCTTTGACCTGACCCGACTCGCGCCCGGCTCTTATTTACTCGGGGTCCACGGGCCGGACGGCAATTGGCGCACCTACCCCGTCGCCATTCGGTAGTCCCCGCTGTTTGACAGCGCAGCCACCGCAGCTTTCAACTGTTCGTCCACGCCGTTGCGCAATGCTTCGGGATCAAATGGCACGGCGACGTGCGGCTCAACGCCTTTTCCCTCCAGGCGCGTGTCCCTCCACGTCCGATACTCAACCACCGGGAGCGCCAGACGATACCCATGCCCCACCCCAAACGAGTCGCTCCCAAGCAGCCTTCCGGCGGTGCGAGTGCCAACGACCGTGGCAAGGCCATTTTCGGAAGCGAAGGCCGTGAGCATCTCGCTGGAACTGGCGGTGTGCTCATTCACCAGCAGCACGACATTGCCGTGGAATCGCTGCGGCCCCTTGCGCTCCGTGAACACCGCAACGGACCGGCCGCGAATCGCGAATCGAAAGAGCAGGGGGATCAGACCGATCTTCCAGTCCGGGATGCGGTTGAACCGTGGCAGACGAGTCTTGTCGAAATCGGGGCGGTCCAGATCCTTCCGGGTCACGCTGTAGCCCACTGGCAGCCCGCCGGGCGTCAGGTAGCTCATCACGCGGAGGCTCCCCATTCCGCCGCCCGCGTTGCCGCGCAGATCGACAATCAGCCGATCACAGCTCAGCTCATGAATCGCCCGATCGATGTCGTGCGCCAGGTCGATGCCCACGATGCCTGGAAACAGGGCGATCTTGAGATAACCGATGCCGTCCTGCGTTCGGTTCCAACTCGGAGGATCGAGATTGATGATAGGGTGTTTTTTCTTCTTTGAGACCGGAATGTGGATATGAACGCATTCTCGCGTGCGGTTGCGCCGCTCGATATCCACCGCGACCGACTCACCCAGTGCGAACGACGGCATCTCCGGCGGAACCGACTCCTTGCCTGCGACGGTCAGAAGCGTATCGCCGGGCTGTATGCCTGCCGCGTGGGCCGGCCCGCCCGCGTGGACGTCCTGGAAAACCCATTGTCCCCCGCAGGCGTGGAAGGTGGCGCCAATGGAGATCTTTGCGGCGGCGCGGGGCCTTTGCTCGGAGAAGAAGCCGGCATGGCTGACCCGTAGTTCTCGAATCAGCTCGTTCATCCGCGCCTCGAAGTCCGTAGCGGCTTCGCTCGTGGTGATGGTATTCCGGCGTTCCTCTGCGATCCGGTTCCAATCGACACCGTTGAGTGCGGGATCATAGAGCTTCCCCGCCACCGTTTCCACCACCTTGGTGAAGACCTTCTCGCGAACCTCCTGGTTGAATGCTCTAGTCGTCATGGAAGAATCTGTCCGTCCTGTCCTGTTAGGGTAAATCCCGCCCACAAATATGGCGGCGCCTCGGAACCATATCGCTCCAGCATGTCGAGCTTCGCGCGGCGGAGCGCCTCTGCGGCCGGGAGCCGCTGGGCGAGGTGTTTGTAAAAACTGCCCATCAAGACCCGCGTGAAGGTGTCGTCTGAGTCCCAAAGATTGGCAACCACGGATTTCGCGCCGGCCGCCAGGAACGCCATCGTCAGGTTGGCAATGCCCGCCGTCCCGATGACCTTGCCGCTTCCAGCGCGACAAGCCGACAACGTCACCAGGTCGGCTTGAAGCTTGCTCCGCGCGATGTCACGGAGCTGCCACAGACCGTCGTCTGTGGCGGCCTCGTCGGGAAAGAAGACCAAACCAGCCCGTTCAGGCCGCTCCGGGCTCGCCAGACCGTGCACGGCAAAATGTAGAACGCGGAAATGTGCGAGCGGTTGTTTCTTGACGGCAGTCCCCGTGGCCGCGGGACCGATGATGACCACGCTCCTCGGCCCCATGATCTCGCCGACAAGCCGTGCCTCAGCGTTGGCCGCGGCGAGCGGAGGCAAACTACTGCCGCCAAGGTCGAACATGTTCCGTCGCACCGGCCCGGTGGGCTGCTCGACACCGTCAGTACCGGTGGCGACCGCCAGCAGTGGAAGCGTCGGAGGAGATGTGGATTGGCGGTGCGCCAGCAGATGAAGAACGGTGCCCGATGGCGCATACCAGACGGTGTGAGTCTCGATCAGCATCTTGCCCCTTTCGTCCACGACCGTATCGAAGGGTAGGCGATGGAGCGGACCGTCGGGCACGACGATCAGATCGCGAACAGCTCTCGTTCCCGCCGGGAAGAGGGCGTCAAAGAGCTTGCGGCCAGGTTGGCTGAGATCAGAACGACGCTCGATAGCGCTCAGATGAGCGTCCACGCCTTTCGAGATCTCGGCCTTTCCTGGAATTTCGATGATGGCTGAGCGATCACGGGTCACGAAAAGGCAGTAGGATCTAGGCTCCGCGAGCAAGTATTCCAGCACAGCGTGCCCCGTCGGCAAGTCGCGCTGAAGTCCGGCCAAGGTGACAGGCTGACTTGGTTTCGCGCTGGACCGGTCGTCACGCGCCACAAGGGCTGGGTACACTTCTTCTTCCGATCTTTCCAGTGCCGAAAGAAGGCGCCGCCTCTCGGCTTTGTCTCGTGACCGCATCAGTTGCAGTTGAAGCCGCGCAATCCGTTTTTCCGGTTCTGTCAGTCGTGCGGTCAGGGGACGGGCTGCAGATCCACCGCGCTGAAGCGCATCCACCACAGCCCGACCTCTCGCCTGTTCCAGCACCCGGAACGCGCCCGCGGTGTCACGCATTTTGGCATGGAGCCGGAAATGGTCGAGATAGAGTTCGTCCAGGGAAGCGATGAACTCGTCTTTGGCCATCATGGTCGGCACCGATGCGATGACGCCGCTCGCGATGTCCGTCGCCTCCTCGAAGAAACGATCGGCTGTGCGAAGCTTTCCCATCGCGGCGCTGATCCTCCCGGCCTCCGCCAAAGTAGCGGGCAGCAACAGCCGGTCCCCAGCCAGACGGGCGTTCTCGACACTCTGAAGGATGGCGAGTTGCGCGCCGGGGAGATCGCCGCCGCTTTCCAGGCATTGCGCCAGCGTAAACGAACCCTGCCCGGCAATTCTCTGGGCGCTGACCGAATCCGCCAATCGAATGGCCTCTCGAAATTCGTCAATAGCACGTGACCGCGACCCGTGTTTCAACTCCAGGAGTCCGTAGCGGAAGTGAAGCTCAGCCTGGTAGCCGATGGCCGACTTGGCCTTCGCTTCCGCTAAAGTGGCATCGAGCAGCTTTTGCGCTTCTTGTGTCCGACCGAGTTCTATGAGAGCTTCGATTTTCCCCGAATAGACGAGGAGAGGTTGTTGGATGTCAGGATGGTTCTTGGCGATACTCAGCGCGTCGTCGAAGTACAAGAGCGCCTTGTCGAACTCCTTCCATTGCAGCATCCCGTCCCCAACGAGGGCCTCGTACCGCACGAGCGAGCCGACATCATCCAGTTTGCGTGCCTTCTGTATGGCGCCGAACATGCCCAACGCGGCGGCTTTGAGATCCCCCGCAAGAAACGAAGTGATCGCCAGCTCTCCGTCGGCGCGGTTGACCCAAGCCTTGTCTCCGAGGCTCTCGGCAACAGAACGCGCCTCCGACCAGTCCCGGCGCGCGAGATTTTTGTCGAGTTCGAGATCGAAATCTCCCTTTACGACGAGGCAGCGCAACCGCAGGCTGGGGTCGGTCTGGACGAGCGGGTCGTCCAGCAGGGTGGCGAGGTAGTGCGAGGCTTCAAGATAAGGGTGAGCGTCGGCCTCGGCACGAACAAGACTGATCCGGGCGAAGAGGGCGTTCCGCTTGTCCCCGGCAGCCTCGAGTTGGCGCTCGGCGGCGACGTAGTAGGGCAGCGCGGCCGTCCAGTTTCGCAGCCAAGCAAATCGCTCGGCCGATTGCAGCGCGGTCGTGCCTCGTGATTCGCCGCTGCCGAAGCAGCACCCAACGCACAGGACAACCACCAGATAACGTAAATGAAGACGCATGAGCAAATGGCCGGCATCCCCTGGTGTGGGAGCCCGGCAAAGACATCATTCTACACAAAAGGTACCGAAACTCTCAGTACTATCTTCGGTCTCTATTCGCGATCCACCCGCCCTTCTGTGTGGAATGATCCGTTCAAACGTTACACGCTTCCACTCGTCGTTGGAAATCACAACAGACGCAGTGCGAACGCAGACCGCGGCGATGGGAGCCGAGGTCTTCGAGTTCGGTTTGTTCAAGCCGGGGTCGGACGAGCCGAACGCCGGTCCGCCGATGCTGCCCCGAACGTGGGACGTTTCAGCGCTCATTCGGTCAATCCCGTGGTTGCGGCTTCAGAATTCGCAAGGCCGGAACATCTACGTCCGGCCGCAGGGCGAACACAACCTCAGCCTGGTTGACGACCTGAATCGCGACGCCGTCGAACAGATGAAACGCGCGGGCTTCCAGCCAGCCGCAGTCATCGAAACGTCACCGGGGAATTACCAGGCATGGCTGAAGCACCCGGAGCGACTGCCGAAGGATCTGGGCACGGCCGTCGCGCGAGCGCTGGCGCGCCAGTTCGGCGGCGACAAGGGCGCAGCCGATTGGCGCCACTTCGGGCGGCTAGCCGGCTTCACGAATCGGAAGCCGAAGTATCAGGGGCCGGATGGACTGTTTCCGTTCGTGCGTGTGATCGAGGCGACGGGCTGCACATACTCCGAGGCAGAACGATTCCTCGTCGGCGTCAGGCGCGAAACGGACGAGGCAACGCGACGGAGAGCCGAGAGATCGAGGCTAGCGTTCTCCGCACCGCGAGTTGATTCGCCGCTGAAGTCCATCGACGCGTTCCGGAACAACCCCATCTATGGTGGAGACGGCACCAGGGTGGACCTGGCATATGCGCTGTACGCGCTCTCCCACGGCGTCTCCGATACAGACCTAAGGGCCGCCCTGGCCAGCCGAGATCTCTTCCACAAAGGAAGCGAGCGCCGGCAGCAGGAATACATTGGACGGACCATCAGGAAGGCCGGTCTGCTGCTCGATAAGCAGGCCGGCCGGGGGCTCGGCCGCTAAATTGGCACGGTTATGGGCGAGTCAGCGAACCGCCAGTTGAGACTGGCGTCTCGTATTGGCTGTGCTACTCCCCTCAAGTCGCCTTCGTACCCCCCTGACGATGCGCCGTGATCCGTCCGCCGCTGGCCAGCTTGGTCTGGATTTTGCGGTACAGTGGGGTCATGCCGCTAGACGCCATGGCAGAAATAGAGACGTATTTGGCTTCGCATTTTGACGTTAAGCTGCGAAAGGGTGGGAACGGATTCGCGTTCACAGTCGAGGGCGTCGACTATTCCGTTCGCGTCAGTGGCGAGCTGATTCAGGATGCCCGAGTCGGAGCATACGATGTTGGCGAGATGATTCGCGCGGGCAATCTCGCCGCAGAGGTGCGTAGATCTAAGCACGTCCAGATAACGACGACGGGCATTGTCCCGCGCCGTTAGTGATCAAAAACCGGGTCCCAAAAGCCGGTCACCCTCGCCGCCAGCGATGCAACATGAAGGCGTAAGGGGAAGCCTTACTCGCTCGCTCTGGAGTTCTTGGAAGAGCTGGGCATGCGATCCAGTGCACATCCTCTTCACAACTGAAGGGCAGTGTCGTATTCGACCCCGGCAATCAATTCTAGAGCGGCAGGCCGAAATCGGCCGATCAGCCAGAAAAGCCGCGGAAATGGCTTCCACTGATTGTCAAATTGCACTACAACGGGCGTTGTTGCGCTGGGCAGAACCAACGTCCAAGGCGCTAGCCAAGTTCAGTAGACTTCGGAGAGTCGGGTTCCAGGTTGATAGCCGAAACGATAACCACGGTTAACTGTACATGGGGTCTGGATTTCTCTATGGTTGAGACGTATGACTTCCGGTGAAACGAACCCATTTATCTTGTGTCCGTCTTGTGGCAAGCCCACAACATCCGATGGGAAGTTCTGTCTGAACTGTGGTGCGCAAATGCATGGCGGCCAGCAGACCACTAGAACCATGTTCTGCGGTTCATGCGAACACCCGCGAGATCCCGACGCGGTGTTCTGTGAAAAGTGCGGCGTGCCTTTCAATAGCGGCGAGCAAGCGGCTGCTGGCGTAGCGCCAAACTCTTCTCAAAACCAATCATCACCGTCCCCTCGTTCTGAGCGCCCGCAACAGCGACCGCGGTTGGGAAGATCGATTATCGGCGGTGCCGTCGCCCTGATTCTCATTCTTCTTGTCTACTTTTCTCCGCACATCTCCTTTTACCAGCTCAAGCGCGCCGCGGAGGCAAACGACATTGACGCTCTCAAGAACCGAGTCGATTTTCCTGCCCTCCGCGAAGGTCTTAAAAAGACGGCGCAAGACGAGATAACGAAAACGCAAGCTGCGGAATCCAAGGCGGACCTACTCGCGGGTGCAAGCTCCCTTATCGATACGATGATGACGCCGATGAACTTCGCGCGCCTGATACGTGGCGAGAAGTTTGCTGGTACGTTTGCGGAATTTGGCAACGGCAACCCGGGAGCGGGAAGCTACGGGCCGATGCGCTCTGCTATGGGCTACGAATCACTGGGCAGGTTCGCGGTTCGCCTCACAAATCTGGCCGAGACGGAAGGCAGTGTCGTTCTAGTGTTCACGCGATCTGGTGTCGGATGGAAATTGACAGGCATGCGGCCAGCGGCCACGCAAGACGAGGCCAGCGTCTCACATTCACCACAGAACACTGCACCCTCTCCCGAAGCCATAAACACTGGGCCCGTGGTAGCCAACGACACCACGTTGCGCGCATATGCGGGTAAAGTTCCCGATAAGACGTTCTGGACCAAGGTTGCCGGGATATTCATCGGCACTCTTGTGGGGCAGGGGTCTGGAGGGTCGATGGCTATCGAATCATTCTATAGCTCGCTGCAACAATACAACTTCGCACCTTGTGCATATGACGCGCAGACAGACACCATAACCGTAACGTGGGAAACCACCGCGAAACCAGATGAGACTGATATAGCTTCTGGATTGAGCGGAGTTCACGCCATTGCCTTTCATGTGGATGATCCCATGGAAGGTATAGTAGCAACATGGGACGATTCCGGTGATCCAGCGCAGATCACATTCTATGGCCACGATAAGATTACGCCACCTGACGTTAGCAGCATCACCAAGGGCGATCTGCATAGTCTTCCTCCTGCCCTTGGACAGTGGGCAACGGCGCTCATTCAACAGACGCTCAACCGACAGGGCAAGAATGTTGCGGTAAGCGTAGAGTGAGGACTAACTGATGTTTTGCAAATACTGCGGCAAGCCTATAAACCCGTCCCCTTTCTGCAAACACTGCGGGCGAGCTGTCGTCTCGACATCCCAGAACACTCCAGCGACGGATCTCGACCCAACGCCCGTAGCGGTGGCTGACGATCCAATTCCAATTGACAGTTCAACACAGGTCACCATCTGTCCATTCTGCAAAGAGGAGATTCGAGTCGGTGCGATCAAATGCAAGCACTGTGGCTCCGACCTGAGCAGCCACACAGCGGCGCGACAGACCCACGCCCAAATCCCTTCACCCACGGCCTCCGCGCCAGCACAAACCGACCTAGCCGCCGCTGAAGCGGCGTGGGCCACTTCTGAGCGTAAGAGCAAAATCATAGTTGCTGTAGTGGGGGTCATCATTCTTGCCGGTGCAGGGGCACTTTACTTTAACTTTCAACCTGGATGTGACAGCCCGTCTGTACAACAGACACTGTTTAGTGTTCTCGACGAGAAAGTGCTTTACCTACAGAAGAACGGTCTGAGTGATGGGGACGTAACGAAGCGGCTGGAGGTCATCACGAAGACCAGTTCAAACGATGACGCTAAGGGCTGTTCGGCGAATTTGATCTTGAATTTCCCGAAACCGATAGCAGACCAATTGGCCGCTGCAGCGCTCTCTAAAGATGAACCGAACGTTGGTGATCCGAATGTTATCGGTAAGATGTATCTCCGGAAAATGTTGAATACGTCCACAGGCCAGCTGGAAGTACGGATAGATTATAAGTATACTAAGGATGCAGTTATGATCGGTGGCGGCCTAGAGGGATTGGCCCTAGTAGGTCTCGATGGTGTAATGAAGTATGTGGGAGACTTAAAGCGATCTGCAGAAGCAGCGGGTCCAGCGCCAGCTTCCACCGAGGCCAGTCCTCGATAAGGCATCGATGAGGTTTAGAGCACCCTTGAGCGGCATTGCACCCGGGATTCGAATTCCACTTTTCCTGTTTTCGTATGTTTTTGGTAAACCCCTGCGGAATGTAGTGGTGTGTCCCGCCTATCGAAAGACCCTTCTTTCAAAAAACGCGCCAGTGGAGAACTCCGTGTTCTTTCTAATTGGACGATAGGCTCGGCCAGCCAAGGGCATTCACTGAGGGCGTACACAAGAGACTAAAAGGAGCTCAGTTTCGATGAATCGAGCAACAGCCGTTTTGACGGCCGCACTCGCTGTGGCTGTCACGTCCATTCCGGGCGCAACCCAGGTGCCGTTTTCTCGTGAGAGGTTTTTAAGTTCCGTCGCCACACCGCTGGCAACGCTGGCGTCGAACGCTAGCCCGCAACGCGGCGCTTCTGGTGCTGGGCCGAGGATTCACGTCGATGAAGACACGCTGCAGTCGGCGCCCTGGTCTGATTTGATCGAAATCCCAGAGCTAGCTGTTCTAACAAATGGTAAGCGCGCTGGGTATCTGCTTGGAATGGCGTACCTCGCATCACAGAGGCTGGGGATTCCCATCCAATCCAAGACCTACGAAACAATGGTTCTAGTCAATGCTGACGGGCTGTTTGTAGCGAACATCTTCAAGAACGGCAGCCACCCTGCCATCGGTTTCCAGACTCCACTTGGTAGGGGTGACTTCAAGAGGGCTGCGATCATGGTCTTGGAAAACGCCGCCGCGAACGAGTGCCGGTTTTCGAGCGGCTGGTACAGAAACGATGCCCGCGAAATTGATTTCTTGACGCGGACCTGCGGTGATCTTCAACAGCAGACCCGCGAAGCCGTTGAACTCATCCAGGCGCGCGCCCAGAGAATCGAAGAGGCGAGGAGGCAGTTGGAGGCCGAAGAGGCCGCACGCGCCCAGAAAATCGAGGAGGAGAGGCGGCAGTTGGAAGCCGAAAAGGCCGAGCGCGCCCAGAGAATCGTGGAGGAGAAGCGGCGGATAGAAGCCGAAGAGGCTGCGCGCAAGAAACAGGCTCGGGATGCACTGCGCGATCGGTTCGAAGCATCTGCGCGGGGAAGAATACTGTACTCCGTCATCCGAGCGTCATTGATGCAACGATTCCTTCAAACACATCCCAGTCCGCTCCCCTCTGAACGTGCGGCCGGAGAGCGGGCCGTGAACACGCGGGCGAAGTGTATAGTCCGATACGTCACTCCAGAGGACCCCGACAAGATGAGCGCGGATGAGAAGGCTGCGATTGATATGATAATCACTGATCTGCCGCTTCACGGCGCGATAAGAAACCAGGCGGTAGCCTTGACTTACGCCTTGATGAACACCCAATGCATGGAGGATGGCCAATGATGAACGGGGTTCTCGCGATTGGGTTGCTTTCACCGATTCTGGCGCTGGTTGGTCGACATGAGTACTCTGCATCGACGGGCAGATCGAGATCGGCCAACCAGCCCGGCGGCCGCGGGAACGATCTTCGTTGATTGTCGAATTGCACTACGACAGGCAGCGGTGCGCTTGGCAGAATGACGGATCAGGAGCATTGGGATTAAGCACAAAGTATTCCGCCATAACCCTACGTAACTCGCGTGCCATCGTGGCCAGGCCTTGGAGTGGGGGCCACCAAGAGCGATCAAGGACCGCCCCGACCCGATCACCATAGCCAGTGCAGCAAAAAACCTGCCGTGAATCCGGCGACAAACGGCAGCAGCCAATGCATACCCGCGAGGGCGAGCGTTCGTACCTGAGATAGCTGGCTAAACTCCACGGCACTGGCGTTCACATGGGACTGCAACTCGACAATGAGCTGCCTGAGGTCCTTTGCAACGGCGGCCCCGGCACGCCTCTGAACCCGCTCGAACATCGATTCGAATTCCGCCGTTGCGGCGCGAATCTCGGCGGCGAGACCTTTGATCCCGTCCTCCAGAACCAACTGGTTCAGCGTTACCAACGCAAAGGCTGCATCGTCTGGCTTCAGCAACACGCCGTGTCGCGCCGCAACCTCCGCGATCAGTCGATCAATCTTGGGTGCTTCCACTGGCTTGGGCATATTCAGGCCAGAGCCAAGCTGTCGAGCTGCTCAAAGAGGTCGCGGCGGACGATGGCGAGTCGCTGCTTCGATACCAGCGAGAAGCTCTCGTTCCGGATCGCCGCGTCGAACGTCAGCCGCCGTTGCAGCATTTCCTTCACATCGTCACCGAAGGTGTAATGGTTGCGTTCCCGAATCGTGACGGCGCCCAGCACCCTCTCCGCCTGGTCCTGGGCCACCTTCAGTTCGTCGAACTGGCGACCATCTTTACCCTGGATTTCCCCGAAATACTCATTGAGCCACACGATGATGTTCTTTCCCCCGCTGGTAGCCGCGATCTTGGCGAAGCCGTTCAGCGTGTCGCTCATGGCCTGGCCACCGGTCACCACCGAGTGGATGAAGGCTCGGCGGTTGTGTCCGGCCAGGAAGCCGACAATTTCGTTTTCAAGCATGTAATTCCACAACGGGACGAAGGTGGTGGCGCCGGTATCGACGACGCACACGCCGGGCTTGTTGCACAGGTGCTCCACCAGAGAGTCGAACTGCTTCTCGTTGATCGCTCCCCGTTTGAGGACATTTATGTGTTCGGCCTCAAGCCCTTCGTATTGGGCGAAGGTCGCGTTGACAGGGTCGGTATCGAAGCAGTGGACGGGCTTCCCGGCCCGACGGAAGTACTGGGCGAGGATTGCGGCCACGAAGCTCTTTCCAACTCCGCCTTTGCCTTGGAGCACGAAATGCACGCTGCCTTCGATCTTTGTCGCTTCAGAATTGCTCATACGCCTTCCTTTCATTCAAGTAGGTCCTTGTCGCTGGAGAATGGGTCATATTCAAAGCCGGATTGCTGTTTTAGCCTTCGCTGCGCACGGACCGCGGAATACGGGTCTGCGGTCGGCGCCGGCGAAGTTGGTGGTGCGGCGGATTCAATGCTCGCAGTAGCAGCCTGCCCGAAGTTCGCCTGAACTCCGGTTGGAGTCTGGGCCGCCGGCGGCGGCATTGACGACCGCGCGAGCCGCCGGCGGATACGGGACACGTAGACTCGAAAATGGTCGTACGGCACCTCGATGCCGTCTTCGCGCAGTGCCGCCCAGACATTCGCCATGCGCCAACCCCGTTGAAGAGCGGCCGAGATCTGCGGCCAGGCCCAAAGGACTTTCCCCGCCGTCGTCGCGGGCGGTATTCCAGGCAGTGCCCCCAGGTGGCGAAGGGATTTGGACGAGCGCTTGTCGCTTCCATCGGGATTCATTCCGCTTCTGTGAGGAGGGGCGTGGGAACCGGCCTTGGAGACAGTCTTGAAACAGATTGAAACCGTTTGTGTACCGTTTGAAACAGGTACTGGGGTCCGACCACCGAAATCGGATGGCCTGTAACAGTTTGAAACAGCCTGAAACGGCCAGCCAGCATCATCCCACCCAAAACACCCGGTAGTGGAACATAAAGGGGAGCGTACGCTCCCCCTTGAAACTGGCGTCATCGTGTTGCCAGTCAGTGTGTTTGCCAGTATGCGCCCGCGCGGCCCGCGTATTACGAGCGAATACAGGGTGTTTTGGTGTCTCAAACGACTCGATCCGCGGCCTTACCGGTAGAGGGAAGCAACGCCATGAACCCACGCACGATCCGGTGCAGCGCCGACTTGGACAAACGAATCGCGAAGGCAGCGCAGGAGGCCGGCTTCGGCTCCGAGAGCGCGTTCATTCGAGCTGCGATTGAGAACGAACTCCGACGGCGTGGCGCAGACGCCCCAAGTGAAGACAGCGGCGCCGCAGCCAGCTTCGAGCGCGTCTCGACCGAGATCCGCCGATTGGCGACGGGGCAGCAAGCCCTATTCGCGTTCGTCGATGCGCTCGCGAAGACGGTACTGACCTGTGTTCCCGAGCCTTCGGGCGAGGCGTACCAGCAGGCGGTGGCGCGGGCGAAGGCGCGCTACGACCGCTTTCTCAAGAGCGTGGGCAGCGGCCTGAGCGGTGAGTCCGGCAAGGCATTCACGGAGTTGGCCGAACATGCCGGCAGATGAGCGGGAGTTTCGACTCCGACCGCACGCCCCGAAGGTCAAGAAACACGGAAGCGGCGGCCGAGGCTGGTCAATTGCGTTCAAAACCGTAATGCACTATGCACGCATGTCCCGACGTCTTGGATCTGGCAGGGCTTCCGGCGGTGGGCCCGCAGCCAGCCGCTTCCGCCAGCGATGCGCGGTACGGGTGACCTACTCGCCCAATCGTGTTTCAGGCCAGTGGCGAGCCCACGGGAAGTACATCTCGCGCGACAGCGCCGTGAAGACATCCGGAACGGAGCCGGGATTCTCCGCAACGGCGGAGTCCGTCGATGTTGCGGAAACGCTGGACACCTGGCAGTCCGCTCGCGATGAACGCGTCTTCAAGCTGATCTTGTCCCCGGAATTCGGCGACCGTATGGACTTGCAGCACCTCACACGCGAGATGATGAGCCGGATGGAGACCGAGCTTTCGAGGAAGCTGGAGTGGTGCGCAGTTGCCCACTTCAACACGGAACATCCGCACGTGCATGTCGCACTTAGAGGCCGGGCGGATGGCCGCGGACTACGGCTCGACCGGGCGTACATCAAATTCGGTATCAGGATGGCGGCCGAAGACCTGTGCATGGCCCAAATCGGTTACCGTACTGAGCTGGATGCCATGGAGGCGGAGCGACGGGAGGTCGGTGAGCAGCGGTTCACGTCGCTGGACCGAATTATCAGTCGCGCCTGCGAAAAGGCCACGGAATCAGCGATCTCGGCCGCAGGGCCGCAGTTCGTGTTTGCCCTTACCGTACCGGATCGGGAAGCGCCGGATTTCGCGCACGTCCGGCAGCGCCATCTTGCTGCTCGGCTGGTCCATCTTCAGAAGATGGGACTGGCGGAGCCGGCCGGACCGAATGCTTGGCGCGTCCGAAGCGATTTTGCCGCAGTTCTTCGCGCCATGCAGAAGGCGCACGACAGACAGCGGCTGCTCCAAGTTCACGGTACCCTTCTCTCCGACGACCGGCTTCCCATGGTGGTGACGAACCTGCGGCGGACCCCGGCACTCGACGGTAGAGTGCTCACCCACGGCGAAGAGGATTCCGGTCGCCAGTACCTGCTTCTGGAAGGGACCGATGCCAGAATCCACTTCATCTATCACACAGCAGAGGTGTCCAACGCCAGGGGGAACGGAAAACTACGGCCGAACGCATTCATCCGTTTCCGCCGCCTCACTGGTGCCAACGGCCGACCGGTCGCGGACATCTCGGACCTTGGCGACGCCGAACGATTGCTACGAAACAAGGGCCATTTCCGAACCATCATCAACGGCATGAATCAGTATAGAGCCCCGCTCTCCGAGCAGCTCTGGTCGGGATGGCTTGGGCGATACAACGCTGCAATCGAGCGCGTGCGAGCCGCGACCACGCGCCGTCAGCGTAGTGCCTCACTTGGACGAGCGGACTGATCGGCGCAGTCGGGATCAGCCAGTCGCAAGACTGAGTTTATGGCATCCTAAACCTGTTCCAGTTCGCACGATTCCACCAGTGCATCGATCAAATGCTGAATTGCGACCGGCACGCTCCCACCACGAATGAGTATGCCCAACTCCATGTTTCTTTCCAGCGCCGCCTCGCTGAGGTTAACGCTTAGAATCGCGCATTGTTGCCGGACACAAAAGGCCGCTCGTTCCAAACGAGCGTTGATATTCATTGTCGGCAACTGTTCGGCCAGCCCCGACGTCGTGCTGCGCGCCGCAGAATCCAACCGCAACATGGTGCCCCGTCGGTTGGCCTCGGCACAAGTGATCGTGCCGCCCTCAGAACTCTTCTTCGCGGGCCGCACCCACGAGCCGACGTAGTACCTTTCCAGTACCGATTTATCCGACATCCGGCTATCAATCCGAAGACGGTGCCTGTAGATTTGTCGTATGGCCTCCGGAACGGCGGGTTCGCAATTGGCTGATCTGTATGCCTGTTTTTCGATGTGGTGGGCGCAGCGGGCTGAACGTCGGCTTGCGCTGCGACGGTACCGGGTGGAGCTGAGAGCAGAGCGACACTGTCGGTTGTCGCTCTGAACAGCCAATGCTCCTTCGCGGCGACTCCTGGTAGCAGCGGGCGAGTCGGAGAGCACGGCGGGCGGGCTCAGGGCGACTGCGGCCGGGAATACCTCCCCGCCGCTGGATCGGGACAACGATGGGCTGGTGGCAGTACCGGAGGCTGACTGACTGCCCGGCCGGGTGCAGTACCGCGCGGGCGGCAGACGGCACCTGGGTCGGACCAGCAACGCGACGCCTTCCCGCCGAAACAAACTCAAGTAGATCGGCCAGATCCCGGACTGACCGCGTCAACCTGGTGAATTTCGCCACAATCACGGTGTCCACTTCGCCGCCCCGGACCAGATTGCGGATGCGCTTCATACCCGGCCGGTCGAGGTTCTTGGCACCTTCGCCGGCGAAAACGATGGCATCAGCAAGTTCGGTGCCATGCACGACGGCCATGACCGGGTCTTCTCGCGCTGCGCCTTGAGGGAGCAACCACTGTCTGCCTGCTTGTCTCTGTAAGCTCTTATGTAGCCGAAGGCTCGCATTTCGAAGAATAGGAGCTTGAAATCGGGGTGGGTGTCAAAATGTACGGAGGAAGAAGCAGCCAAGTGGCAGCTCTATTAACCTTGGTTATCCATAGTGTGTTGTCACCGCGCGTTATCGGCAGTGGTACGTAGGGGACTTGTACGCGCTCGCCAAGCGATGGTGTAATCGGCTCATGATGTCCAAATTAGGATATTGGGGACTTATAGTCCTTCTCTCTCAGGGTATCGTTTCGGCCGAGACGCTGACCATATCGGGCAAGGGGCAAGCTCCTGTTCCGGTAGGGAAGAAAAAAGACACGGCCGCTATCAATCAGCAGGCCATAGCGGTCGCACAACAATCTGCTGTGGCAGACGCTGTGGCACAGGCGCTGTTTCAGGTCTATGGAAACCGCCAGAAACTCGGTGCTCAGGCCGACAGCGTCATCCGCGACGTCGTCGATCACTCG
>Ga0182027_10003251_pt1 | contig 25903 bp, 28 predicted proteins | sample 712E1DmetaG_FD_121300 | JGI IMG/M metagenome (GOLD analysis project Ga0182027, IMG submission 121300) | Permafrost microbial communities from Stordalen Mire, Sweden - 712E1D metaG (Illumina Assembly) | ecosystem: Environmental > Terrestrial > Soil > Wetlands > Permafrost | place: Sweden...
GACATGGTTTTAGCCGTCAAAGACGAGAGAGAACTACTGATTAATTGAACGCTGGAGAGAAAGATAGAGGTTTTAACGATTCTACCAACCAAATTATTTTCGTAAACTACCGCTTGTCCAACTTTAAGTCCGTCATTTTCTCCCCTGTCTAAAATCAAGGTTTCCGGAACCGAAATTCCCGGTATGAATCCCGGTGCGCCAATAATATCCGCTTCAATTAAATTTTGGCTTTTAGGATTTTCCGTTTGAAATTGGTCGCGTAAAGCCTTGTTATCTTCCGTAAGTTTATTTTGGTCAAGCAATTTTTTTGTCAACGCCTGATTTTCCGCTTTTAAAACTTCCACTTGTGAACTTGAGCCGAAATTACTAATTTTTGAATAGACGCCGTAAGTTACAGCCTCAAATGGAGCCAAAATTACCTTGGACACGGAATCAATTGGCTTAAGAAAGCCGATTTTTGATGCGGCAAAGATAACAACTGATAAAAAAAGGAGACTTAGGAAAAGATAAAAGAAGTTATTTCTTTTTGGCATGAAACTATTTTAAACTTTTTGAAGCTTTGATACAAGTTTTAAGAAAATTATTGCGCATCAGGATCTACCAAACAAAGACTTGTCTCAAATCGCCTTATTCTTCTTTGTTTAATCCCGAACATGTAGACAGGCCATGTAACCGTCTCTTGTGAAAAGGATATTTTTATCTTTCTTTTTTCCTCTTCCGTATAATTTAATCCTAGTGTAATGAATAATCCTTGTCTGCGCCTATCTTCTAAAAGATGTGGACCCTTTAAGACAGTCACTGTTCGAGATAATGATCCACTCACAGTAGTGAGCTTATAATTCTTCCCTTCTCTAATTTGTGTTATTTCAGTTACCTCTCCTGGCAGTGGCCTTGAAGGTATTTCTATTTCTTCAACTTTTGAAATTCCCCGCGAAGGATTTTCATAAATCCGTTCTCTTATCATAAACAAGATTTAAATTATAACGGAAATAAAACTTGTAAACAACAGTATTTTAATAATGTTACTGAACTATATTTATATTCAAAAAGTGTATTTTAACTTATTATAATAATCTAAATTAAATTCCCTATTTGAGGCCGCCGATGACTTTAACAGAAGCTAAGCTTTTTTCTTTTATTACTGATCTATTTATTTATCGCACGATATTCCGGCAACCATTTTAAACTTTTTGAGTTGAGGATACAAGATTTAGGAGGCAATAACGTGTCTTGCTAATTTACGCAGTGTGCTAGAAGATCCGCTAATCCCCGCTTCCTGTTCGAATTGCTTAGGATTTCTTAGATATGCCCTTATTCTTCTCGCGTTAATTTCTCCACTTCGCATTCTGCTCAAAAGCTCCGGCGCAGTTTGAGTATTAGCTATTAATGATTTTTTTGCGAAACTTCTGTCTCCTCCGTAAGAAAGCCAATTGAAAAATCTGTAAGCCTCTTCTAACTCTCCCATACTTAGATCTTCGACTTTAAGTCTGCCCTGCGTCACTCTGGAAACCGCCGAACCGACTTTACTTGGTGTTAAATGTCTTCTTGAAAAACCGATACCTCTTGGAGCCAATAATAATCCGCCGCCCGCTAGGCCTAAACCCAACACCAATTCTAAATCCGTGATTATTTGCTGACGTTGAGAATCCTCAGATTGCTTACGCTTAGCTTCTTGAGCGGCCTGCTGAGCTACTTGTCCAACCGCTTGAACTGCCGACCGAGCTACCTGCTGTTGCGCAATGTATAGTTTTTGAGCCGCTTGGTTTATTGAATCTTGTTCTTGTTTTCGCTTGGCTTCCAACATTGCTAATTCCGTCTGTTGCTGATCCCAAGTGTCATTACTGTAAGTAGCTGCCGCTCGCAAATTAGCTAAATATTGTTGCGTCATCGGGTCGGTACTAACTACTTCCCCAGGTGTAGCATCATCTATATAACCATCGTTTGAAACAGTAAACGCATGATCATCTGTTAAAAAACCGTTAGTCTCACTAATAGCTTCTGATCCAAAAGCCATGTCAACATAAGGCTCATCAAGCTTTTCCAGACTACTGGACATCAAAGCATACTCCGTGTTCCCAATTACACAATCTTTTCCTTCTAAATCTGCTGCGGCATTAATAAAACTTTCCGGCGTTCCGTCAAGATTATTCAAAATATCTCTGTTAGGAGGATTAATCGAATAAATTTTTCCACCGACTGCTTTTAGACTACTGATATTTGAACCATATTTTTTAAGCAAAGCCAATGCTTTTGCATCCAGTCTACTTTTATCTATAGGCGGTATTGGTTGCGTAGCATGAACAAAAAAATCGTTAGGATTTGAACTAAGTAATGTGGCCTGCACTTGAAGCGCAGAAATGTTAGTTTGCCCTAATGAAAATTTTACCTCTACTGTACCATCCGCCAGCTGATAGACTTTGTAAGCATCAGTGTTAATCGGCTTACCATCTAAGTCCGATACGATTAACCCATGCAAGCTGGTAAATTCTGCTATTGGCAGTTTAATACTGGCATTTCTAGAAGCATCTAGAACCACATTGCCGGTAAGCTTAATGTGTGAAATCGTTTCATCAATTGGCTGACTCAACGCAACATTATCCAATAATATCGCGTCGTCAAGATTATTGTTTAGCACCCATTTTCCATCTTTATATTCACTGGCTGTTGAAGTTATAAAATAGACTCCTCCAAACCGCTCCGGAGTATCTGTTTCAACTCTCCAACCAAGGTTTGTCCCGGACTGGTTCCCAAGTTGGGGTGCGCTTTCGGGGAAAGCAGGCGGAATAGAATCTGCAACCTGATTCGAAATTCCCGTTTCATAGTTTAAAGGTAACTGTAATAATTTTGGACTAGAACTGGCTGTTTCAGGCGACGTGCCTTATCCGGCGGCTATAGCCGGCATCGGAGGCAACTTAAAATTAACAATTTCCGATACGGCTTTGCCCCCCGTAAACACTGCTCCCGCAACTACTGCTGTCAATAAAGTTTTTTTATATATGTTTGGCATTCTTCTTAGCCTCGGAAGAGCAGCTAACGGCATAATCCATTTACCATCTTCGACTGTTATGTCCCAATCTGCTAAGTCTTTTAGCACCGCCTCTTTATTAAGACCTTTCTCCCTGATCATTTCTTCCAGCATTTCCGCCGAGTTAAGCATATGGGAAATGGCGTATGACAAAAGGATTGCCCGATCTTTTGAATCCAATGCAATTACTTCATCGAGCACTCTGTCTAGTCTTAACAAGGTTCTTTTATCACCTTGTGTGTATGATATCTGTTGTAGAAGCTCTCCCCTTAGCGCTTTTGTTGCCGTTAGAGTTGGATGACTACCTGACCTTCTGCGAATAAAACCAATATCCGCACTTCTGTCAACAGAAACTTCGGGCAATCCGTTAAAAAGCGCTTCCGCTTGGGAATCAAATAAATGATCTACTTTAACTCTTAATCTTCTTGCCTCTCCAAACATCCGTTCACCCGATTGAAATCTTAAACCTCTTAGCTCTTCTATTAGCCGTGCCCCACTTATTTTTCTGCCGATAGATTGATCAAGCGCATCCACTGCCCGTTCAAAGATCTCTCTTGGCTCTAAAGCCATCAAATCCAATGTCTCTCGGGGAAAAATTGCAGCTTGCACGTTAGAATTTAATGTTGTAGCGTCTTTCCCTGCCAAAAGTGCTTTCCGGCTAATTCTCGGGGCAGTTTTAATTAACGGATCTGCTCCGATAAAATTATCCTGGACATCAATAGCTACCGCCTGATAGTCACGCGCTGAAACCCTTGTTCTAAAATCTTTAATCGCTACGGCGTATAGCCTTCTAATCGAGTCTAATTGGTCTGGCGCAAATTGACCTTTATGCTTAACATATGGCAATTGTAAGTAGTAAAAATTGTCTCCTTTTTTTAGTTCCGTTCCATCAATGCTTAGCCCGCTTCCGGCATAAACTAGCCGGTCAGCTCTGTAACCCAAATCTTTGTCCATAATGGAATGTTTTTCCTCATCTAAGGAGATCTCTAACAAATGCCGAAGTGATTCAATACAAAATAATGTGTATGGAGCTGCTAATGCGGCCACGGCTGCTATGGGAGGATGATCCGCGAAAAGCGCTCCCAGACCAAGCGCACCTATCCCTATTAGAGGCACTTGAGTCAATAATCCGAGGGAGTTTTCTTTTGCTCTTCCACTACGGTCAAATAAATCATTTTTTATTTTGCTACTTATCCCTAACGGATCAACGATTCCTGCCGGAGTTATATCTTCTACCGCCGCTTGCGGGACTGAACTGCCAATTTCTACTGCGCTTGTCATAGACTAAGAATTATACCCAAAATTTCCTTATATGTCAAACTATGGGATTTTATTTGAGGCCGCCGATGACCTTAACTCGGCTTAAAAGCGAGGCATCTTCCAATACTTTTCCGGTGCCCCTAACAACCGAAGTTAACGGATCTTCGGACAAAATAACCGGAATGTGTGTCCTTTCGACAATTAAGTGATCCAACCCGGCCAAAAGCGATCCCCCGCCGGTTAATAAAATTCCATGTTCTAAGATGTCACTTGTTAATTCCGGCGGCGCGTCTTCTAAGACACTTGCTACCGCTTCAATTATTTGCGTTAAAACCGGAGAAAGAGCCTCTCTTACTTCAACCTCTGTGATCCTTAAGCTTTTCGGCAGCCCTGTTTCAATATCCCGGCCCCGGATAATTGCCACCTTGTCGCTGTTTTTCTCTTTTTCGCTTTCAGCCGTCTGCTCTCCGTCTCCTTCGGATTTAGCCTTTTGCCCTGAGCTTGCCGAACGGGTGAATTTTGAATTTTGTTGGTACGCGCTGCCGATTTTAATTTTTAATTCTTCCGCGGTTTTTTCACCAATTAAAAGCCCGTGGCGGAGCCTGATGTAATGAGTAATTGCCAAATCCATATCGTCTCCTGCCACCCGCAAGGATTTTGAAACTACAATTCCGCCTAATGAAATAATCGCAATTTCGGTTGTTCCCCCGCCGACATCAACCACCATCACGCCATTGGGTGAAAAAACCGAAATGTTTTCGCCAAGTGCCGCCGCCATCGGTTCTTCAATTAGAAATGCTTCTCTGGCTCCCGACGCTAAAGTTGCTTCCCAAACCGCGCGCCGCTCCACTTCCGTTACCGATGAGGGAATTCCAATTGCCACTCTTGGCCTTGAAAAAGCCAACGGAACAGACTTGCCAACTTCGTAAACCTGCTGGATATAATAAGAAATCATTGCCATGGTGGCGTCAAAATCGGCAATTACTCCGCCCTTTAAAGGCCTGACTGTAATAATTGATGCCGGAGTTTTGCCAACCATTTTTTTGGCTTCCGTCCCGACGGCAATCACTTTTTTGGTTTTTTTGTGAATGGCAACGACCGACGGCTCGCGGATCACAATTCCTTTTCCTTTAACAAAAACGAGGGTGTTGGCAGTGCCCAAATCGATGCCGATATCGTGGGAAAATAAAGCAAATAAGCGATTGAACATAAACAAAATTTTCTATACCATAATAGCATCTTGCTCAAAGTTACTCAATATGCTAGGATTACTCTAATTCTAAAATAGATGAGATTATTAAATTTTTGTAACAAAGTAATTGAATATTCATTCTACCTCCTTTTCTTCCTGGTGCCGTTTGCTTTTACTAATGACACCTCGGAACTCTTTGAATTCAACAAACTTTGGATAACCTTTATTATCACGATTGTGATTGGCACGGCCTGGATCACGAAAATGATTGCTAAAAAGCAATTCCGAATCCAAAGAACACCCTTAGACATTCCCATTGCGCTCTTTTTAATCTCGGAAATAATTTCAACCGTCCTTTCTTTGGACCCGCACACTTCAATTTGGGGCTATTATTCCAGATTTAACGGCGGCTTGCTTTCCATTTTTTCTTACGTCTTTTTGTATTTTGCTTTTGTCTCAAACCTTAAAGAAGAAGAGAAAGAGAAAGAAACAAAGTTTGAATTTAAAAAAATCTACATTTTTGCAATCGGCATTGTTGCTTTCTTTATCGGAGCTTTAATTTCATCGCAAATAAAAATTACTACAGATAGCGTTAGTTTTCCTTTTCAACTATTCGCAAACTTAATCACAGTGCTTGTTTCGTTTGCAATTTTAATGAAAGCCGCTCCATCCGGCATTATTAAAAGATCAATTTACGCCCTTCTTTCTTCCGCTCTGTTAGTTATTCTCTGGGGACTTCCTTCTCATTTTGGCTACGATCCGACCTGCCTTTTGTTTAGAGGAACGCTTGACGTTGCCTGCTGGACAAGCGATTTCCAGCCTAAAGTGCGTATCTTTTCCACCCTTGGCCAACCGGACTGGCTGGGCGCATATTTAGCCGCATTAATTCCTTTAATCGGAGTTTTATTTATTAATTTTACGACCGAAAGCAAATTGATTTTTAACAAAAGCTTTTCGTTTGTTAAAACCCAGAAATTTTGGATCGCGGTTGCCTTATTTATCTTCTTTATCCTGGCTTACTTAGCCTTACTATATACTCAATCGAAATCAGCTATTATTGCTATTTGGCTTACTATTCCCTTACTACTTATCTGCTATTTCTGGTTTTATATTAGACCAAAATTTGATATTAAAAAGCTGAATTTGGATTTTAAAATTACTATTATTTTATTCCTAAGCCTATGTCTAGTTGCTTTTTTTTCCGGCCAACCGTTTGGTCAATTAAGAAGATTTGAATTCCAAAATATCGTGTCTCACCTTGCAAAACCGGTAGCTACAAAAACCGCTGCGAATGTTGTCGCGCCAACACCAACTCCTCCACCGTCACCTGTTTCGACCGGAGAACTTGGTGGAACCGATTCGGGAAAAATTAGACTTTTAGTTTGGCACGGCGCACTCGATATCTGGAAAAATAATTTAATTTTTGGAAGCGGATTAGAAACTTATGCCTACGCTTATTATCAGTACCGTCCGGCAGCCCACAATCTTACTTCCGAATGGAAATATCTGTACAACAAAGCTCACAATGAGTATTTGAATTACCTTGCAACCACAGGAACCGTCGGCATCGTAACATACTTGTTTATGATCGGCAGTTTCTTATTTATTTCATTCCGTTATCTTCTTAGGAGAAGCAAAAAACTTACCGGAAAAGATTTAGTAATTGTTTCTTTAGTAACCGGCTACGGAACAATTCTTATTACCAACTTCTTCGGTTTTTCGGTCGTTATGATCAACATCATGTTCTATCTTTTCCCCGCCTTTATTTTTATCATGGCCGGAAAAATTGATTATGATAAAAGCTATTCATTACCCTCTTCCGTTAAGGATGTTTTTGTTTTAAATAAATTACAAAAATCCTTAATCGTAATTGCGGTTCTCGTTTCCCTTTATCTAGCTTATACGCTCATTAATTTTTGGAATGCAGACCGGAATTATTATTACGGAATGAATTATGACCACGCCGGTGATTACGAAAAAGCTTATCCATTCCTTAGAACCGCAGTTAGTTTAAGACCAAGCGAACCAACCTTTAAAGATGAATTTTCCTATAATAACGCTGTTTTAGGCGCATCGCTTTTAGTCCAGGCGCAAAAACAGCCACAAGCACAGCAACAACAGGCGCAAACTGTTGCCAAACAATTAATCGAAAGCGCCATAAACTATTCAAATGAAACAACTACCAACCATCCAAACGATATTGTTTTCTGGAAAACCAGAGTCAGAGTTTTCTATACTCTTGGACAATTGGATCCAAGTTATTTAACTCAAGCGCTTGATGCAATTAAAAGAGCGGCAGTTTTAGCGCCCACCGATGCAGATGTTTCTTATAACTTGGGCGTTTTGTATGGCCAAAACGGCGACTTTAAAGATGCGGTAAAAACTTTGGAAAATACCATCCGCCTTAAAAGAGACTATAACAGTCCTTATTATGCCTTGGCTATTTTCTATCATCAGCTGGCGCTTGACCCAAGCGGAAAAGTAGTTGACCCGGTTTATGCTCAAAAAGCGATTGACGAAATGAAATTATTGATTGCTTATTTCGGACCCAATCAACAAGCGTCCGACGCCATCAAGGCCTGGCAAAAATAAAATGTTAGCAATAGTTAAAGCTCCAAATCCGGCCCTATCCCAAAAAGCAAAACCAATTGCCAAAGTTGACCGCGCGGTTTTAAACTTAATCGAAGAAATGGAGCAATCTTTAAACGCCGCCTCAGACCCTGTCGGTGTCGGCCTGGCCGCTCCCCAAGTTGGTAAAAGCTTAAATCTGTTTATTTCTAAACCGACTGCCAAAGCAGCTATTTCGGTTTTTATTAATCCCAAAATAACTTCGCAGAAACCTTTAGTAACAGAAAAAGACGGAAAAAAAACCCACAAATTGGAAGGCTGTTTATCGTTAGTAAATATTTGGGGTGAAGTGGAACGGTCGCCGGAAATTATACTTGAATATACTGATGAAACAGGAAGAATGCATAAACGCAAATTCAGCGGTTTCATGGCAACGATTGTTCAACACGAAGTCGATCATTTAAACGGAATTTTGTTTCCCAAAAGAGTTTTGGAACAAGGCGGAACGCTTTACCAATCTTCTAAAAATGACAAAGGTGAGGACGAATTCGAGGAATTAAGCATTTGATTTACCCGGTGACAGATGCCATTCTGCTTCCATATCATCCAATGCTGCATAAATTTGAGCCACTAAAATTTCTGTTGCTTCGGGATATTCCTGAGAGGCTATTTCGGCAAGCATAGGTACCAGTTTTCTTGTTTCCGCAATTTTCTCCTTAGGAGTTAGGTGTTCGTCATCTTTATAGAATGTTTTTGAATTATGCAATCTGTCTCCCAGCTTAATTATTGCGCCTTTCGGAGTAGCATGTTCAAGCAAATCTTCCTTTTTTTTCTTTGCTTGAGCTTTAGTAAAAAAATCCACTTCGTCGGCGACAATCCCATCTTTTTCTTCGTCTATTGATGGCGGCTCTGTTAAAGAAACAACCATATCTGCAACGTCAGGATTGAACTCTTCGGCGACAAACTCCCAAACACCTTGAATATATTCCGTATAACGCATTGTTTTTTCATATCCAAATAAAAGCGTGTCCTCTGCCGTATCGTGCAGAAAAGCTCCGCAAATAACATCCGCATCTCTTATTCCTGCTGCCAACAGTTCATTCGCAACGCTTAACGGATGCACAAAAAATGGCTCTTTTGTTGTTTTTCTAAATTGCCCAACATGAGCTAAACTGGCCAAAGTCCAACTTTTCATTATCTGACGGATATCTTTTTCGGAAAACCAACCGTTAAGACTTTCTCTAAATTCGGTTTTTGGATTCGAGGGTCGCGGTCTTTCGAGAGTCATGCGGAAATTATAATACTCTTGAGCCTAAATTGCAACTATAGGGTATTAAAGCAGCTTAAATTCAATTTTTGTGGTTTGAGAATTTGCAATCTGCAGCTTCGAATTTCTGATGTGTTTTCGGTAGTGTTCCTTAACTACTATTTTATTGTAGTCACTGACTTTTTGGATAAATTCGGTTTGTTGTAAGTGATCGTATTCGTGTTGGATTACCCGCGCCATTATGCCATTGCACCTTAAACTGAACTTTTGTCCGTTTTCGTCAAGAGCCTGGACTTGAACTTCTTTTGGACGGATAACCGGTCCGAAAATTCCACTATTATTACCAAGGCTTCCACACCCCTCATAAATTTCACTTTGCTCTTTGGAGCTTTGAACAATTTTTGGATTAATAAACACTCTTAATTTGTCTGCTTTTAACGTTTTCCGGGCTCCGGTGTTTCTCGGGTGCGTCACAAAAACTTGACAGTTTTCGCCTATTTGAGGAGCAGCAATGCCGATTAAATCGGTTTTATACATCGTATCGGCTAAATCTTTAATAAGTTTTTTAACTTGAACGGATTTAAAATCTTTAATAACTTTATTCTTAGCTTTTAGCCTCGGATCCCCCGCTTCAATTACTTTTCTAACCATAGCTTGGGATTATAGCACCTCTTTATACTAATTACCAAATACTTTATACTAAATACTGAAATGAAAGTAGTTTTTTTCGGTTCTTCAAGATACGTTGTTCCGGTATTGGAAATGCTTCACGAGCAGTTTGATTTACCTCTGGTCGTTACCACCGAGCAAAATAGAATGGACGCTGTTCCTTTTTATTGCGAATCAAAAAAAATCGAATATCTAATAGTCCGGAAATCCGCCGATCTAATTTCCAATTTTCAGATTGAAGAAACTCAGGCTAATATTGGCATTGTCGCCGACTTTGGGGTTTTAATTCCCGACCAAATGCTTAACGCTTTTCCCTACGGCCTTCTTAATCTCCACCCCTCGCTTTTGCCAAAGTACCGGGGTCCAACGCCTGTCCAGAATGCAATTTTAAACGGAGACACCGAGACCGGCATTAGCATAATTAGATTAGACCACTATCTCGACCATGGCCCTGTCGTTGCTCAGACTAAAGAGACGATCAATGCGACCGATACGGCCAAGTCGCTCTACGAAAGGCTTTTTAAAATTGGCGGTCAGCTTTTATTAAAAACTCTACAAAACTTTAATAATACGCAAAGTGCATTTACCGAACAAAATCACGAAAACGCTACTTTCACAAAGCCTTTATCAAGAGACGACGGCTTTTTGGATTTGAAAAAAATTTATGGCGCGAAAGAATTTTTCGAGAGAATGATTAGAGCCTATTATCCATGGCCGGGAGTTTGGACTAAAGCCAAAATTAAAGATAACTTATTATTGGTAAAGTTTTTACCGGAGAAAAAAATTCAAGTTGAGGGCGGAAATGAAATGGCATATAAAGATTTTTTGAATGGTTATGCGGAACGTGCTGCCGACCCCGATTTAATTAGTTTTCTAAAAAAGGAACTTTAAGCAGGTCTAGAAACAGCTTTTAATCCCAATCCGGCATTTGTTTTAGCAACCTGTTCCCAATAAGCACTACTTGCTTCTTCTTTAGCTTTTAAAATTGCGACGTTATGTGGTGTCCTATTTGCCTCATATTGAGCTTTTGGCAAAGTCTGAGAAAGAATCACTCCTGGCTCGGAAATGCTAATAGTTCGAATAAACCTATCGCTTCCGGCCGGATGCACAAAGGTTACTCTACCTTTATCGAGCACAAAACCCCAATTTAGAATTCCAATACCATCTGAGTCGGGAAACGGCATATCGCTTCCTGCGCCGCGCAAAACCACTGTAAATTTCTTTTCTCCGTCTACGGCTGATTCGTATTCACATCTTTCAACTTTAGGCTGAGGCATTCCATTTATCTTTTCCCAAACGACTCCGCTTACTCCTTTATCTTCCGCAATCTGACGGGTGCCTTTGATTTCTAAGAGTTTGCCTAAATCTAAATATTTTACTATTCCATGCGTAGGAACAGAAAAAACTTCCCTTCCCTCCGGACGCCCTGATATTAAACGTGATTCTTTTCTGGAAAACATAGATTAAAATTATCTAGGATATATTTTGTGCTGTCAAATCCCTTTAAGCAACGGCTGGAGTGACTACTTCTGCGACTACTTCTTTGATATTCAAGTTATCGGCTTTTAAGATTCTTTGGCATTTTGTGCAAAGTTTTACTTTTTTCTGAATGCCGCCAACCACGATTCTTGCCGCATGCAAGTTTGGCCTAAAAACTCTTTTGGTGCGGTTTTTTGCATGGGAAACGTTGTTTCCGTACATGATTCCTTTTCCGCAATTAAAACATTGTGCTGCCATATGATCTACACATTATAACTAAAACAAAGGGATTTTTCAATTCGAACTTTTAAATTTAAATGAACATTAATAATTGATTGAAAAATAAGCTTCAAAAACCTATAATTGCTTAATGGATATATTAAGTATCGTCATTGTTTTACCGATATTAATTTACAGCGCGATTTTACATGAGATTGCCCATGGTTTAGTGGCCGAACGTTTGGGAGATCCAACCGCAAGGCTAATGGGTAGAATTACGCTTAATCCGATTCCCCACATTGACCCATTTATGAGCATACTTTTACCTTTAATATTACTTATTTCCCCAACCCATGTTATTATCGGCGGAGCAAAACCCGTTCCGGTTGACCCGTTTAATTTCCGCGAGCCCAAAAAAGATATGGCAATTGTTTCTCTGGCCGGACCGGGAACAAATTTGTTGATTGCAATTGTTTTTGGGATATCCTGCCGCATTCTTTTCCCCGGGATGAGCCTGGATGAAATATTAAGTAGCGGCCTATTGGGTGTTATTTTGGGAACGGTTGTTTATATAAATATTATTTTGGCAATTTTTAATTTAATCCCAATTCCCCCACTGGACGGCTCAAAGATTTTTGCTTTAATTTTGCCGGACCGTGAAGCCGCCACCTACATGTCCATCGGCTCTTTTGGAATTTTGATAATCTTTTTCCTGTTGATGTTCCCAATCGGCGGATTTTCGTTACAGGGATTTATGTTTAGCTTACTGACCTTCGCCCAACACTTAATGGGTCTCTGAGCTTTTTACTTGAGCGGCATGCGCTAACGAAGCTTCGACTCTTTGTATTACCTGCCAACCCCTTGTACTTTCTAAATCTGCAAGAGTCGCAGGCCTAGGAGCATGTTCTGAAATTATTTCTTCAACAAACTGATTACTTTCCATAACAGCATCTATCATGAGCACAATATGATCCAACTGACGATGACATGTCTTTTGACCACTTCCAATTAATCTAAGCTCCTCTGCTCTAGCTGCTTTAAGAGTTTCAAGATCATCCTTAGTCCAAATTTTTGGCTCCGATGTTTTCTCATAGATAATCCCAGATTCATAATCTATTTTACCCATTCCTTTTACTTCCTCTTCTGTTACGTCCCATTCCGACTTTACCGAACGACTTCTCCAAAAGAAAATACCCTCTTTCCGATCTAATTCCAAAGCTTGAGACAAACCTCCTTCATTCCACCCTATCGAAACTACTCCTTCGGAGAGAGAAGAAATACGAGCCGCACTCTGGTTAAGAGGCCACGGAAGAACAGATCCTTTGCTTAAGACATAACCTACTTCAACTCCCAAAATACCAAGAGAGGCAGTTATCGAGTCGTAAGAAGCTTTAATTTTTCTTTTTATATTTTTGGCTTCTATCCTCTGTTCAGCAGTCAACAATAAAACTCCATCTCCGGTACCCACTTCAAGATCCTGTACTAATTTATCGACCGCGGACAAACCGTCTTTCGGATTCGATCTGAATCTATGTAAAAGTCTATCTATACCGCGAACCATGAAGCTGATTATACTACCGGCTCTTAATTAAATCAACGCTAACTTTTGCCCAACACCTCCTGGGACTATAAAAACAGTTATTTATTGCCTTCAATTAACATATGCAAAGCAGATATAATCTTAGTTCTTTGTCCAATAGTATTTGCCTTAGGTTTTTGCTTGTCTAATTGTGCATAAAACTCTGCTATAGCAGATTCTTCTTCAAGACGTACACGAAAATCTAGGGGAATTTTGCTATCTACATCTGCACCATCAAATTCCCCAAGGAATCGCAAGCGAAAATGAGATGCCCAATGCGGAGATAATGCTACGGCAGTAAAATGATTTTCGAAATCAAAAGACATTGAAGCCTCACATTCAACTCTAGCTCTAAGTTTTCCACCTGTAACTGCTAGGATAGTTTCAAATCCTTCTACGTTAAATATTCTACCATTGCCTTCAAATAACATTCTAGGTTCTAGATAAGTTACTCTTTCCCAGCTTTCAATTGGAATCGGTTTAAGTATTTTTAACGCATCAGAGACAGCCACTCTCGGTAGCCTTTCTCTGTTAATTTGTCCACCCGTTTCTCTTGAATCTGCCATATTATTTGATCTTGGGAATCGGAATATCAAATGCCGCTCCTATTAAATATAGGGAACGTAATTGACTATAATATCTATCGAGATCCGAATTGTATTCAGGTCGCTTAAGATGCAAGGGTATTTCCCTCGTATTCTGATCAAATCCCTTAACTTCAGCCCTTCCATCTCTTTGGAAACTTGCCGTAACGCTTAATAATCCTTCGGCGGTGGCATTAAATGTGTGCAATACATAAGCTCCCCTGCCATATTCCGCTACAGTAAAATCATTTATTACCGCTCTTACTCTATCCGAATTCCAAATGCTATCCCCCTTTACTAGTTTGAGTGGTCCATTTGAGGCAACCTCACCCGCCAAGATTTTTGCACTAAGGCTTGGCAAATCGTTCGTCCCAAATATATCCTCTACTTTATGTTTTATTGTTTGGGCGCAAAGCGCGGTTTCTTGCTCTTCTTGCGTTAATTCCGGCACCGGGCTTTGTCTTGAATTTTCGACTGCTTCTGTCATATGTGCTATACTATAAACTATGACGCAACGTCAAAGTCAAGTTAAGCTTATAACAATTAAGGAATTTGCCGAGCTTTGCCGGACGACTGTCCGAACAATCCGTTTTTACGATCAGCAAGGACTTTTAAAACCCGTAATGGTTGATGAATGGAATAAATACCGTTATTACAGCCCTTATCAGGCAAGAGAATATTCAAAGATAAAATTGTTTCATAACTTTAAAATCCCGCTTAAGGAAGTTGAAGAAAGCTTAAAAGCCAAAAATAAATATGCACTTTTGGACAATAAATTAACCACTCTTGAGGCTGAAATTAAGGAAAAACAGAATGAATATGACTTTCTAAAAATTGTCAGAACCTTCTTGTTTGGCAATACTAATCCGGAAAAGTTTTTACATAAAGAGACTTTAGGACCGTATGTTTTGCTTTGCAAACTCGAAGAAAAAGGCAAATACGCGTTGATAAATGACGCGATTTTTGATCTCTTGGGATTGGCAAAGAAACTCAAAATTCCCGCTACCGAAAAAGCCATGACTTTTTATTTAGACCCGCTTCCCTACCAACCAAAAGATACAAGGCTTGAAACCGGTTTAATTTGCAAAACACAAAAAATTCCGGAAGTGAGTTTACCGCAAGGTTATTATTTTAAACTTTATCCGAAGACGAATGTAAAGGTTTTCGATTATGTTGGGCCCTATGAATATATTTCGTTGATTTATCAAAGATTTAATCAGGACCGCCAAAATAGAATTTTAAAACCTAAAGAAGTTGGATTTGATATCTATATAAACGGTCCGTGGAATGTGAGTTCGGAGAACTCATACTTTACCAAAATCTGTTTTAATATCTAAAAACTTACTCAGACCATTGCCGCTTTGGCGCCCTGCGGCGGTAAAAAAATTAATTCACCATGTGAAAATCCTTGGCCGGAGACAACCTCCGGTTGTCTTGCTAATTGACGGTCCAACTCTAATCGCATACCCACTGTAAAATGTAGTAAATCCGGATCATGAGAGCCGGATAATTCTTCTTCAATTTCCGTTGGCGAACAGGGATAAGGTCTGTAACCTCGTATATCCCTCATCGCCGTTACCCCATCAACGCCGGACAATATTTTACCCAATTTGTAAGCAATATACCCTTCAATATCATCCGGTATTGGTCTTGGGTATTTATCATGATGTGATCCAACCAGTCTGGCAACCAAAGAAGTCTGGGCGTCTTGAGGACCATAACGCTTGATATATCTTTCTCCGATGGCAGCATGTGTCGCCATTATCGCTTCTTCTTCCGGCGTTAATCTTCCCGGCTTGCAAGTAATTTCTCTTGGGATCCACAGTTTTCCTAAATCATGCAAAAGCCCTCCCAAGCCCAAAACAGCTACCTGATTATCGGGTAATCCCAAATGAATCCCCGCTTGCTCCGCAGCTAAACCGGCATCTATTGAATGATTAATAAGATTGTCGGGGTTTAATCTTCTGATTGCAGCTATTGCGGGCTTGATCCAGGGCTGTTCCTCTTCATATCGCGGCAAAAAATCACGTCTTAATTCTAAAATTGACTCTACCGCAGCCTGTCTATCAGAAACGGGTTGTTCAACCACTAAGATAATAGTAACAAAACTACTCTGCGTGTAAAGATATCAATCTATAGCAAAATTTCCAAATCGTCGGTTGCGGCGGTTGTGTTTGGAAAAATTGCTTGAGCTTTTCTTTCGGCTTCTTTCCTATCTTCCAAGGTTGGATATAAGTTTGGATTAAAATGTGTTAAAACTAACTTTTTAACATTCTCTTCTTTAGCCAAAGTTGCCACTTGTACCGGATCCAAATGTCCCCAATTATCATCTTCTTTTGTTTTAGTATTTGAACACTCACTAATTAGTAAATCCGCATCCTGAACCAGTTTTCCGACACTGTCTGTAAGCCCGCAGTCTCCTGTGTAGGCAATCGTTTTACCTTCCAGCGTAACTTTGTAGCCATGGCCGCCGTAGGCGTGAAATTCTTTAAATACCGAAACCGGAAATGGAATTTGATGTTCGCCTTCGGAAAGTTCCTGCAGTCTGATTTCAGTTTTTAAGTTTTCAATATTTTCAGGTTGTGGCTTAAAACCAATTGTGAATGGCGGATTAACTAAAGTAGTAAAATCCTTTGCTCTTCCCTCCGCGACGTACACATCAATGCCCTGTTTGAATTTGAATTTTGCTAAAGTATGAAGTCCTGACGTGTGGTCAATATGGAAATGAGTGATAAAAAGCGTAATCGGTTTATCTTCCGTAATGTACTTATCAAGTTTGTAGATGCCGTTGCCGGCGTCAAAAACCACATATTGGTCCTTGCTGTCGATTAAAATACACGGTGTGTTGCCGGTGGGAGATGTATACCATCCATTCGTGCCTAAGAAAATGATTTTCATAACTTACAGTCTTCAAGTATTATTGTAGCAGAACACTTTTTAAATATTAAGCTAATGGCTTCCCGACAATTTTTTGTGCCCATGGATAATTTCTTAATTCAGTTAGTAATGACTGTGCAGTTACAAAACCTTTCAATCTTGCACGGGTAGCTTCTCGGTCCCAACCGGCATCGCCTCCCAGCGCTTGTTCTTCTCCGAGAAGGCTAACCTGCTCCTCAAATCTTTTATCGGCATCTCTAATTTCTTTTTCCAAATCCCTTGTGCCCTTTTCAATGACCAAGCGTATTAATTGATCAACTGTAACAATATCCGGTGTTTCATACGCTGCCTTCCCGATTGAGTAAGCCAATCTAAAAATCCCTTGTCCATGAGCAGAAAGATTGCGAACTCCGAATCTTTTTTGATGGTCTTGCTGCAATTTTTCTATTGTGAGAAAATGCCTTTGCCTGGGTAAAGTCTGATTAAATAAAATCATTCCTTCCTGAAGTAGAAATATCGCAGCGCAAGCAGTTGCTTTGTCGAAAGGCCCGTCTCTCCAAACCTCAGGAAGTGGCGTGTTGGTTGCCGTAAATCGATAATTAGGAATATTTACAATCGAAGGCTCCAGTCGCGTACTCCAGGCAACAAATGTATCCCGGGCGCCCGCTTCCCTATTTGTTGCTTCGTTTTGTAAGTAAGTAGCCAACTTATGTTGTATGCCTTCCGCTAAAAATCTTTGAGTGGTAGCATCTAGTAAAGAAGATGGAAATAAAGGCGGAAGATCCAATCCTTCGTTCCCTTGATTACCCAAGATTATCCTTCTGTTTTTAGCTTCATTTAGAGGAAAACTCATCGACAGATTGTATCACTAAATAAATAGTACATCAAATCAGAACAACGGCAATGCTTGAGGCTTGTGTTTTAAAAGCGGCTTTGTCCTAAGTTAAGTATTTTACGAAGCTAAGATTCTTGAAAATATTCCTTTAACATAGTCATTAATGTTGTTTTACCCTTATTGGATTTTAAGTATTTTTCTCTTCTTTTAGCATCAGTCATATTCCTATACGCCTCGTAGTGAATTAATTCGAGGGGAACATATGCTTTCGTGGAAACTACCTGCTTACTATTATGTGTTTCAAGACGGGATTTTACATCCTCAGAATAACCTACATAAATGAATTTTTTAGTTAAATTGCGAAGAACATATACGTAGTAAAATTTCATTTGTTGCTCAGATACAATTCTATATCTGGCTACGTCAGGTGCCATACGGCACCTGGCTACGGTCCCATTCCTACTTGCGAAGCAAGGTATCGAATGGTACCTTGCAGGGACGCTCAGATTCGAACTGAGAAAAACAGTTTTGGAGACTGCTGTGATGCCATTTCACTACGTCCCTATGACGCTATTATACGTGTAAAAGGACTTTTGATCAATCGTTTGAAAATGTAAAGAAGATTTGCTTGAAGTTTTAATTTTGACTTAGCGTAAGGTGTGGGGGCGGGGGGGTAAAGGAAAAAAGAGTTCTGACGAATCAGAAAATGAACTGCTTTCGCAGTCATACTCTAACAGAGCCTATTCTTACCCCCCCGGTACCCTACACTTCGCGTGTTGCGATGCACCTCCTTTCTGGAAGTACTTGTGTATCCCGCTTGGGAGAATTGTCGAGGCGAATGCCTTGACTAAACTCTCCCATATTGCGGGCTGTTCACAGTTGATGTGGATGGTGGTCTTCGGGAAGACGGACTTGGAAGTCGCTTCCTTAATTCTCTTATTCGGAGACTTATCAACTTCAGCTGATGGTTTTGATCCGTGAGGATCTCTACCGACAACTTCGATTGAGTTTATCTCTCAAAGAGATACGACTGATCCGACCGGAATCAGAAGGAGTTTGCCAAACTCAAGAGAAAATGCCTAAGCACCTCCCGTAATGACGATCCACAAAGGACCATCTGGCTAGCGGTTGAGCTGCCTGCTCTGGATCAAAGATACCCCAACGGCGATTACAGCGAGAACAGCGCAGATGAACAACGCGAAGATCGGGGTGTTCCCGTTCTTCGGATCAGGTGCGGGCGTGCTGGTCGGGGGCGGTGTCGTGCTCGAGCTGGCAGTCGGCGGATTGCTGGGCGTGTTGCTCGGGCTCGGACTGGCGCTCGGCGGATTCGTCGGCGTTGGCGTCGGAGTCGACGGAACCGTAGGCGTCGGGCTCGGGGTCGACGGCAGTGTTGGCGTCGGCGACGGAGTCGGCGTCGGCGTGGGAGTCGGCGTCGGTGACGGGCTAGGCGTCCACGTGCTGGTTGCAGTGGCGGTAGCCGTGACAGACGGACTCGGGCTTGGGCAGGCAGTGATTGTTACGTCGCCGCTCTGGCCTTTTACCAACTGTCCATTCTGCGTGTACCACGCTACCCAATGCCATGTGCCGATACTCAGTGTTTGGGTAGCGGTTGCTCCCGTAACTGGAGTGTCGACTTCGGCACTACCGGGCATCGTGAACTTGACAAGCCAAGGATCTTCCTGGGTCGTGACCGTGATCTTGGCGTTCCCGCAGCCGTCGGCTTCAACCGAACCTGTACAGGCCGGCTTAACGACGATTGCATCAGCTACTTGCTGAGCGTTACTAATAGCGTCAGCGAGCTGAACTGGCTGGGCGGCGACAACGGCAGGCTGCGCTACGCGTGCAGGCTGAACTGCCGATTGGGCCGCCGGGGTCATAGCTATGGTGGCAAATGCCGCGAGTGACAGCGCTGCCGCCAAGCTACAGATACGTTTCCTGTTCACGTGCGTTCTCCTTCATCCACGAAACGAGTGACAATCTCTGTCATTTCCCATCGTTCGTGATCCGCTATCTTACACCTCCTTTTAGGGTGTGTGACGGCCTGTCTTAGGCTTAGCTAAAGAGCGACTTGCCCCTTGCCGGATGATGGCGGATGAATGTTCGATCCTCGACTTTTACATCGAAGCAACGCCCAAGCCAATCAGACACAGACCTCCAGCCATGGCGCCAACCAAGATGGACGTCGAAGTATCCGACAGAAACTCGGGAACAGGGGAACGGACTTCGATAAGCAATCCAACGAGGACTACTACGATTCCTGTTACTACCCCTATACAGCATGCAATTTCTCGCATCGCTAGAATCTCCTTCCTCCCGTTCGGGAAGACGCTATGGATTTAATCAGGATCCCAGTGCTTTTGCAAACAGCAGGATTATCCCGATCAACCCACATGTAACTCCAATGAGTGCGATGACCGTATCACAGTACTTAGGCAACTTGCCTTTGTAGCGCAGAGCCCTTGCGAGTATCGCGCAGCAGAAGACCAGAAGCCCAGCTACGAAGAGGTTTGCACCCCATTCGAGCATGTGACTTTTCCCCTTCTTTGGGATGAGTGCGGATGAGCGCTGCTAATACGCAAACGCGTTGGGATTGATTGCATAGAGCATTAGAACCACGCCTATTGAGCATGTGAATATGCATATAAAAACGACGTCTATATGCCTGAGGGATTCTCCAAATTTAAATATCTTGGAACTCGACCTGATCATTGCGACCAATGATACGACCGTTATGACCAGTCCCCACAGAAATTGATTCACCCTCTCTCCCCTTTCGGAAGATGTAACTAGAACGGATGGGTGAATGAAACGACGATGAGTCCGACTCCGATAAGAACCATCAGTAAGCCAATCCGTGCGATCCTGCGACCACATTTTTTGGCATCCCGGTATAAGGATTCTTCGAACTGTTCGCAAGGTTGAAAGCCTTCCGGTGTTTGAATCCGATAGACTAACCACCCTAATATGAACACTATGAGTCCTGAAACAGCAAGTTCCATTTTCCTATCCTTTCCCTCCGTACAACGGTTAAATTGACTAGATCAGCGAGATGCTGAGCTAATTATGGATCGAGAGAAAAAGCGTTACGCAATACACAAGCAGTGTTGCCGTAATGGACATTAGTCCGAAAGCGTCGAGAATGGATGCTACAAGAAACTTCTGTTGACTCTCGTAGTCCTTCTTTTCTCGAGAAAGCCTCCTTCCATTCCACATATAAATCATGCTCTCAAGCTTAAGGAATAATCCGAATGCGAACATTGCAGTACCGACTACCAATGACCTGTCCACGACAAACCCCTTTCCTAAACCGATTGAGTTGGCCGATGTTGTTTTAACAACTTACTCCAAGCCGATTTCTTCATTCTTTTGATTGCATCCGCAGAAGATCATTGCTATCAATGAAGACGCAGACGGTCACAACAAACTGAAAATCCCGAAAAGGAATACGAAGTCAAAATAAACTAAACCAAACTCTCTATAAATACCTCCACTAACTTTGTTGTGATGCGCTCTAAGCATTAAAGCTTTGCTTTAACTGTTAATGCCCAAGGCGCATCACAACTAGTGTGAACATTATTTTCGCAACATGTCAAAGTGCAATGTAAAACTAAGTAACACGACAAAGATCCGGACAGCAAATTAGTCCGGTTTTATCCTGTTACCAAGTTCGGATTATAGCACAAAATTACAATTTATTCAACAACTATGGGTTATAAAATTATGGGATAGCACAAAGACTTACTCGTTCTTTTTTCTTGAACTTAATTTTGGTAAAATACACTAAGCGCCGTCTTAGCTCAGTGGTAGAGTAGCTGTTTTGTCCCAGCGCTCTTGCCAAATGTGTTAAGATTTGGCTTAGAAACGCGGGATCGCATAGAACTAAGCTTGCCGAGATAGCTCAGTGGTAGAGCAGCTGTTTTGTAAACAGCAGGTCCAGGGTCCGAATCCCTGTCTCGGCTCAGCAAGCAAGTTTTATTGGGATAAACAGCAGGTCGTCAGTCCAAATCTGACAGACGGCTCAAAATCTGATAAGATTAGAAAACACGCTGGGTTCGCGTAGCGGCAATCGCCTCTGGCTGTAGACCAGATGACCGTAAGGTCTGCGGGGGTTCGAGTCCCTCACCCAGCACAGAAAGAAACTCGCCGGCTTGGCTCAGTGGTAGAGCAAGTCATTGGTAATGACTAGATCGAGGGTCCGATTCCCTCAGCCGGCTCAATACTCACTCTTCAATTTTGGAGCAGAATCTGCTAGAATACCGTTTATGGCCAAAAAGGGTGAACACAGAGTAACCGTCGGACTAATCTGCACTGTTTGTAAAAACAGGAATTATGTCACGACCAGAAATAAGCTGAATACCGAAGCCAAGCTTTTACTTAAGAAATACTGCAAGCACTGCAAAAAAGTCACCGACCACAAAGAAAACGAAAAATTAAAATAAATCCTCAAACTCCCCTCTTGACAACTAATCCCAAAATCTATAATGTATAGCAAAGAATTTATTTATGCCAGCAACAGAAAGACCAGCAGCAGTTATGGGAGCAGACGCAACACCAGCCACCGGATCATTAAGAGAATACGTTCTCGATCGTTGCATGGTGGAAGAATTACGTCAGACTATGCCAGCCCTCGAAAATCCCCTCGCAATTCTTCGAGATAAACATACTAAGCAACCGGAATTTGAAAGAGCGCTATCGGATACGGGGTTCATGTTAGGAATAAGACTTGCGCAAGAACTGCCTTTAGTTGTTAAAAGAATCGAAACTCCACTGGAAACTACGGAAGTAAGAACAGTTGACGGAAGCAGAGTTTTATTAGTTGCGGTTTTAAGATCGGGGTATGGATTATGCACCGGCATCCAACGCGCAATACCAGATGCCAGAATCGGCCTTATTGACATTAAGAGGAAAGAACTGGCAGACGGGACTGTAATTCCAGAATTGCATTATAACGGACTTGAAAATGTTAATCCGGATGACTTTGACCTAGTCGTATTTCCAGATCCAATGCTTGCAACAGGAGGATCAGGGGAAATGGCAGGAAACGAACTTGAAAAAATGAGCTTTGCGAGATATAAATTTAAGTTCATGTCCGCAATTGCCGCCCCCGAAGGAGTAGTTAAACTAAGCGAAGCTTATCCTCACATGGGCATAATTACAGCCGCCCTTGATGAACGCCTTGATGAAAATAGCTACATCAGACCCGGCCTTGGTGATTGTGGCGACCGTGCAAATGAAGGTTTCCAACCTGATTACCCTAATTATTTTAACAAAGTGTATGTAAAATACGCAACGAATGATCAAAATCAAGTAAGATTTAAGAAAACAGTTCCAATGCCCGATGATGTGGAGATACCCGCAATCTACAGAAGAACCGCTTAAGATACAAAATCAAAACCTCTAAAGAAAAAGCCTACGCTATTTCCGCCTAAAATAAATAAAGATAAATTCGTCCTCGGTATCGAGTAAAGCCGATGTTTCCCCGAACTTATAAGTGGGTGGACTCAATCTGCTACACACGGTAACATGATAATTTGTCCTGTTTCCCGAAAATCGGAATACCCCAAGCTCAGTGAAATTGTAGAGGAAAATCTTACCAACTTCCTCTAATACCAAAGAACAATTAAAAGTATAAGCGGTGTTTTAGATACCTGTCAAGACCTTGACACGGGGTGTATAATTGGCGCTTTTTAAGCAGCAACAGCGGGTTCTTGATAGATTGTATTTTCTCCATATGGAACTTGTAATAGAAGCGACGCGGGATCATCTTGTATTTCGTGGCGGGTTCTGCCGGGAAGCGAATCACCATCTGCTTGTGCATTTACAGGTTTGCCCGTTCTAAAATCTACTATTATCGATTCGCAGGTTACAATCCTGCAAGTATTATTGCCTCTTTTGGTTATGGCTGTGGCTACTGCCGGAAAAACCAAATCGCTCGGTTTTTCTGCCGTTGCCACAAAACAATCTAAATAGCCATCGTCTACATGCCCATCTAATACTCTTCTATTCGTAATCCTATTTATAATCGGCAAAGTTGGAAAATTAAGCGCTATTATTTCGGATAAATGATCTGAAAATGTTTCTTCTCCGTCAACTATTACAAGCGCCGGACTTCCTCTATGCCTTGGTAACTTATCAATAGCCTCTTTTGCATAACGGACTATACCCGTGCCGTCTTTCGGCTTACCAAAAGGCTGAACTCCGTGGAAAATATCCGCATGTACGCCTATTCCGGCATTGGCAACAAAACGTTCACCGTCTATTAAACCTGTATCAATTAGATGAACATCACCGTAAAGAACAGTATTGCCTGCAGCCGTAAGATTAGAAGAAATTCTTGCAGCCCTGGCAATAACATTTTCCGAACCGATCGGTAAAATTGCCATTATTCCATCCGTATGAGCGATAACAGCTGCCACTTCACGGATATGCCCGTCACCTCCGGCAATAACAAATTTCTTAAATCTACCTACTAAAGCTTGCCTGGTAATTTCCGCTGTATCTGTAACATCTCCCGTTTTTGAAGTTACAGCAAGCTCAACTCTTCCTCCATGCCCTTTTAACATGTCGCGTACCTCTTCCACATCGGAAAGCCTATTTCTGTGTCCCGCTGCGGGGTTATGAATAATAATCGTATCGGGGACTGTAATCCGTGAATAAGGAACCGGATATCTTTCCTGCATTGTGTACAGAATAATAACAGTCCAAATCCTGACTGTCAATTGATAAGCTCATGCAAAAGTTTTAAACTAGATTATATGGCAATTAGGCATTATCACCATCATTATCATTTTAGTTATTTAACATCTAAAAAACGCCATTTTTCCTCAACTTTAATCGTTATCGCAATTTTGACGGTGATTTTTTTGGCGCTTTTTAAATTTATTACTCCCGAACGCAGTCTAAATTTAGGTGAACTCTCCCCGACCGTGATTCTTTTAGCCTCATTTAATACGCTTTTTAGACTTTTAATCTCTTATGTTTTTGCTTTACTTTTTTCTGTTCCGATTGCACTTTTAATTACTAAAAGCGAGCGGACAGAACGCATTCTTTTACCGATTACCGATATTATCCAGTCGGTCCCGATTTTGGCATTTTTCCCGGTTGTCGTTTTAGTTTTTATTAAACTTCACGCTACGGAGGGCGCGGTTATTTTTATTTTGTTTATGGCAATGCTTTGGAATTTGGTTTTTTCAATGATCGGCGGCTTAAAAACCATTCCCAAAGATTTACTGGACGCCGCCAAAATTTTTGAAATCAAAGGTTTTAATAAATTAAGATACATTACTATTCCGGCCATTTTCCCCTACATCATTACCGGTTCACTTTTGGCCTGGGCTCAAGGTTGGAGTCTTTTAATTGTAGCCGAAGCGCTGCATAGTTATATTCCCGGTGGAACCGTAAACAATGACCCGTTGGGACTGGGTAGTTTACTGGTGAACTCGTTTTACCAGGGACAAAACGCCGTATTTTTGGGCGCTTTAATTGCCATGATTGTTCTAATTACTTTGATTAATTTTTTTGTTTGGCAAAAACTTTTGCATATGGCAGAAAGGTTTAAATTTGACTGAAATAATTTCTTTTAAAAATGTTTCCAGAAGTTATAAGGCGGTTAAAGTAACGGCCATTTCCGACGTTAACTTAGACGTTTTTGAGGGCGAATTCTTTTGCCTGGTTGGCCCATCGGGCTGCGGAAAATCCACCATTTTGAGGCTAATCGGCAACATCGAAACACCGACGGGCGGCAAAATTGAAAAACCGGCAGAGGTTTCGATGGTATTCCAAACCGGCGCGTTACTTCCTTGGATGACTGTTGAAGAAAACGTTTCTTTGGTAAACCGGATTAAAGGCAAACCGGCGCGTGAAATTGAACAACAAACAGCCAAATATTTACAAATGGTTGAACTTGAACCATTCCGTTTTAGATATCCAAGGGAACTTTCCGGCGGACAAAGACAAAGGATTGGCATTGCCCGGGCGTTAAGCGTTGAGCCGAAAGTCTTACTTTTAGATGAACCTTTTTCGGCCTTAGATCCGGTGACAACCGACGAAATGCACACGTTGCTTTTGCGGATTTGGCAGGAAACAAAAAAAACTATTGTGATGGTTTCCCACTCTTTGGAAGAAGCGGTTCTACTTTCCGACCGGATTGCGGTTATGAAGCAAGGCGGAATTAAACAAGTGATTGATGTGAACTTAAAACGGCCGCGCAAAGAAGATTCCAAAGAATTATTGAAGCTCTTGGAAGAAATCAAGTTAATGCTTGAAGGAAACCAATTAGAACAAAAATAAAATTGAGAAAATTCCCATTGAGCTACCCAAAAGAGAGCCGCCGATAACATCCGACAACCA
>Ga0182027_10003253_pt1 | contig 25898 bp, 18 predicted proteins | sample 712E1DmetaG_FD_121300 | JGI IMG/M metagenome (GOLD analysis project Ga0182027, IMG submission 121300) | Permafrost microbial communities from Stordalen Mire, Sweden - 712E1D metaG (Illumina Assembly) | ecosystem: Environmental > Terrestrial > Soil > Wetlands > Permafrost | place: Sweden...
AACTACAACAGCGACCGTTCACTTGAACGATGCTTGTTTCGTTAGGATAGACGCACCCCGCTCAAAAACGTTGAAAAAAAGTTCAGTGAACTTTTTGTGAACAAACCGCCAAAGTCCGGTGATCGGCTGTTTCGATTTTGCCTGTGATCATCGCAGGCTCAAGTTATTACAATCCCGCACTATGCGAAACAATTCCGCCGCTGATCGGAGCGCCCTCCGGACGGACTGCCGTCAAGCATGGTGTCGTTTTGAGGGGATAACGGAACGTTTTTCCCTGAAAATTTTTGAACACGACCTCGTCGTCGGTGATCCGCTCGATGTACTCGGGATTGATCGGCACCTTCCCGCCGCCACCAGGCGCGTCGATGACGTACTGCGGCACCGCATAACCCGTGGTGTGCCCGCGAAGGGAGCGGATGATCTCGATCCCTTTGCGCACATCGACTTTGAAGTGGGAACCACCAGTGATCAGATCCATCTGATACAAGTAGTAAGGCCGGACTCTCATTCGCAGCAAGCGGTGCACCAACGCCTTCATCACGTCAGCGTCATCATTCACCCCGCGGAGCAGCACGCTTTGATTGCCCAGCGGAACACCGGCGAACGCCAGACGCTCGCAAGCGTCCTTGAGCTCCCGTGTGCATTCCTTCGGGTGATTGACGTGAATGCTCATCCAGATCGGGCCGTGCTTCCTGAACAGCTCGCATAATTCCGGCGTGATCCGTTGGGGCAGAAAAACCGGGATGCGCGACCCGATGCGAATGAATTCAACGTGCTTGATGGTGCGGAGCCTGCCCAGCAAATGGTCGAGCTTCCGGTCGGAAAGCAGCAGCGGGTCGCCCCCGCTGATCAGCACATCCCTCACCTCGGAATGCGCTTCAATGTACCGCAGCGCCCGTTCATGTTCGGGATGGAAATTGTAGTCCTGCGCGTTGCTCACCAAGCGGCTCCGCGTGCAATAGCGACAATACGCGGCACAGCGGTCGGTCACGAGAAACAGCACCCGGTCGGGATAGCGATGCACCAGTCCCGGCACCGGCGAATGCTCATCTTCGCCCAGAGAATCGAGCATCTCCTCTTCTGACACGACCATTTCATCCCCGCGCGGAATGACCTGCCGGCGGATCGGACAGTCCGGGTTGTTGCGGTCAATAAGGTTGAAGAAATAGGGCGTGATCGCGAGAGCCAGCTTGCGATCGGCAAACAGACATCCCGCCTTTTCCTCGGGCGTCAGCGTCATGAACTGTTCGAGCTGGGCCGCGCTTGTAATGCGGTTCTTCAGCTGCCAGTTCCAATCCCGCCAGTCGGTTTCGGAAAGATGCTGCCATAACCCTTGCCCTTCGAACCATTGGGCGCGGTCTTCAATGTAGGACATGATGCGTGAGGAAAGTAATAAGCCTCCTAACCAATCTGTCAAATGGCGGGACAGCAGACATTCAGCGAGGCGCTGCCTCCAACCTCGATCAAACCCAAGCCGTCGCTTTCCAGGTTGTAGGAAGCGAGCTTCCACCTTCGCTAAAGCTTCGGCGGACACGTGCTCGCGATGCTGGAAGTCGGTGTAGAAAGCGCGCTCGCGTGCGATGAAATAGGTGATCGCCTCCAAGCCCCGCCGCTGCGGCGCGGGCAAGCAGGCTTCCTACAGCGATCATCTGACGACGTCATTCCCCACAAGTGAGGTCGGAGCAAATTGAATAGAGACGGCTTTCGCTGAGGCGGCGCCTCGCTAGAAGATTCCCCAGCGAAACTGCTGGTCCAGTGCGAGCAGGCCGATCAGCGCCACGTAAATCCACACTGCCGCCAGGACAACGTTTGCGATCAGACGACGGTTACCCGATTCCGGACCGGCCACAGATTTTTCCGCACTCATTTGCATCCAGCTTGCACCGCTTCCTCGCTCCGCACAAGTCCTCCCAGCAACAATCAGATCCTTTGTGGTGGAAATCCCATCCGCGGCATCTGCGAGATCTGCGGTCAAAAACCGATCTGATTTGAACCCAGAGCCACTCGATTACGCTCGCAGCCACGGAGGGAAAAGCTGAAAGCGGATTGGCTGAAACCGGACCCCGGCTACGCAAGCGATTGCGACAGGTTGCCGATCGGCTCCAACACCCGGATGGGCACGATGGCGCAGGGAAGACCACGCAGAAACAGCCGCCGCTGCAGGGCGAAGGCCGTGTAATTGTGCAGCAAGCGCGTCAGGAAGGTCTCCCGTTCGAACACAAGCTGGCCCGTGAAGAAGATGACATTTGAATTTCGCTCGACCAGATCGGGCACCAGCTTGCCCAGTTCATCGAGAACTTCATGGCCAACCGCGGTCACCGCCTCGGCCACGCCGCCCCGCGCCTGCACAAAATTCACGTACCGGTCGGCCTCGCGCTTCACGTGCGCCCGGAGCCGATCAATCTCGTCCGCTCCTTTGAAATTGCCGGCGTCGAGGATGCCGATCTGCACGAACACCATGCGGTGGAAGCCGCCACCAAACAGGCGCACCGCGCCAAGCAGCGTGTGGAGTCCGAGACCATTGAAGCCATTGACAAGAATAACGGCGGTGCGGTCCGACGTCGGCGCAAAATCTTTCGCCCCTGGCTGCGCCGGGAATTCCGCCGCCTCGACGATGCTGTCGAGATTCGAAATCTGTTTCCGCACGCCTTCATAATGGCGTCGCACCGCAAACGCGATCGCGATCAATGCGCTCGTTGTGACCAGCGTCACCCAACCGCCGCTGAAGAATTTCACCCCCGCCAACGTGACGAGGATGGAAAACGTGAGTGCGAACCCCACCGCATTGATGCCCAGGCGCCATCGCCAGGACGGGTCCTCCCGGCGCACCTGCCACCAGTGGCGGACCATCCCCGCCTGGGACAAGCTGAAGGTGATAAAGACATTGATGCTATAAAGGACGACCAACAGCCCCACGTCGCCTCGTGTTAGCAGCAGCACCACCAGCGATGCGCACCCCATGACCAGGACTCCGTTCAGCGTCACAAAACGATCGCTCAGCGCAGTGAAACGCGTCGGCATCCACCGATCGAGCGCCATGTTCGCGAGGACGCGTGGTCCGTCGATGAAACCCGCCTGCGCACCGATCATCAGCAATGCCGCCGCGCTGGTGAGCGCGATCTTCACAAACGAGCTGCCGAGCCAGCCAGGCCAGTGGACCACGAGCTGTCCGAGGAGCACTGCGTTGAGCGTCTTGCCCTCGACCGGGCGCACGCCGATCAGCAGGTAGGCAACGAACAGGCCGGCGACCATGCCTCCCAGAGAGAGCGCCATCAACACCATGGTGCGTCTTCCGGTTCGCACCCGGGGCTCGCGCAAGATCGGCAGACCATTGCTCACTGCCTCGATTCCCGTGTACGTGCCCGCCCCCATGCTGTAGGCACGCAAGAGCAGCGCCAATACCCCCAACATGCCCACTTCAGCCGAGGCACTGTGCACAGCGTTCACCGAATCGCCGGCCAGGCTCGCCAGGGCGCCGGCATGGGAACCAAAAACATAGAGCACGGCAAACGTGTGCGTTATCAGGAAGATCCCGAACACCGGGACCAGGAGCATCACCGACTCGCGCACGCCCCGCAGATTGAGCATGGTGAGAAACAAAATGCCGCACACGGAGGCCGCCAGTTTCCAGGACAACCACGCGACAGGCAGGAAGCTGAACAGAGCATCCATGCCGCTCGCGACCGAGACTGAGATGGTCAACACGTAGTCGATGAGCAGAGCCGAGCCCGATATGACACCCGCGGTCGGCGAGAGCAGCCGGCTGGCGACGAGGTAGCCGCCACCGCCGGCCGGAAACAAGGCGATGATTTGCGAGTAGCTGGCGCAGATGATCATCACCGTAGCAGCAGTCATCAACGCGACAAAGACCGCCAGCGGCGGGTGCGCCAGCAACACCTTGTACGCCTCTTCAGGGCCATAACAAGACGAAGAAAGCCCGTCGGCGCCGAGGCCGACCCAGGCAAGCAGCGCGACGAGCGAAAGCTTGTGAAACAGATGGTGGTCCGTCAGTTCACGTTCACGGCCGATGAAGAAATTCTTCATCATCCGCATCGGAGAATTGTCAGTCATGTCGGTTGTGTAGATTCGCCGCACACAGGCGGCACTTCGCTGCTGGACAACCGTGACAGCGCGAACTTCGCGCCCCAGAGGATCGCCCTTCCCGTTGCCTGCGAGGTTAGCTGACGGGCTGGGCCTGAGAAGTGGCCCTGGCAGCGGTCTCCCGCCACCATTCGCCCCGGCCGCGCTGCTTGCGCAAAACACGACATTTTGGGTTCCCCGCGCCCTCCTGCGGGAACGCAGAACGGCTTCGGCTGCTGAATTGTCGACGGAAAGAGAAAGGAATTCTGTCTCACCGTCAATCGGCTTTAGAGCAGGCCCAATGCCAAGACGCTTGGAAGGCGTTGTTTGCACCAGTTTGTAATGATCGCCTCAACTACCCATGCACCAACGCCACAAAACCCTTGGCACGCGTGAAGAAAGGGCATTTCGTCGCGCTTTAATGCCCACGCCACGTTCAGGAGTACTCGCGCTCGAAGACGGTTCGGTCTTCCGTGGCCTCGCCTTTGGTGCCGAGGCCGCTATCACCGGCGAAGCGGTGTTCAACACCAGCATGACCGGTTACCAGGAGATCCTGACGGATCCCTCGTATTTCGGCCAGATCGTCACCATGACCGCCGTACAGATCGGCAATTACGGCATCAATGACGAGGACGAGGAATCCGCCGGCGGCCCAAAGGTCTCCGGCTTTGTCGTGCGGGAACTCTCGCCCGTCACCAGCAACTGGCGGAGCCGCATGAGCCTCGATGACTACCTTCGCCAATACCGGATTCCGGGCCTGCAGGGAGTCGACACGCGCACCATCACCAAGAAGCTCCGGGTGACGGGCGCGATGAAATGCTGCCTGAGCACCGCGGAGATTTCCGACGCGGAAGCAGTGCGTCGAGCACAAGCCTGGGGTGGACTGGTCGGCGTCGACTTCGTCAAGGAAGTGACCTGCCAGAGCCCGTATCAATGGGACTCGGAAGGCCGCTGGGACAAACCGTTCTCTATTGCTGGAACCACTCTGGGCGCCTGGACCGCCCCGACCAAACGCTACAAGGTCGTGGCGATCGACTACGGGGCCAAGCGCAACATTCTGAAGAAACTGCGCCAGCATGGATTCGACGTTTGGGTGGTGCCGGCGAGTGCCACGCCAGAGACGGTGGATGAGCTTGCCCCCGACGGCGTTTTTCTCTCCAACGGTCCCGGTGATCCTGAACCGCTCGCCTACGCGTACCGCACGGTGGCGCGGCTGATCGAGAAATATCCCACGTTCGGCATCTGCATGGGCAACCACATGATCACCCATGCGCTCGGCGCCAAAACCTTCAAACTCAAGTTCGGCCACCGCGGGGCCAACCAACCGGTGAAAAACCTCGAAACCGGCAAGGTTTCGATCACGGCACAGAACCATGGCTTTGCCGCCCGCCCCGAGGATCTGGAGCAACGCGGCGCGATGGTCACCGAGGTGAACTTGAACGACAACACCGTCGAGGGACTGCGCCACAAGACGCTGCCGGTTTTCTCCGTGCAATACCATCCAGAGGCTTCGCCCGGCCCGCATGACGCCGACCCGCTCTTCGTTGATTTCTACCGGTTAATCGAGCAGCGAAAAGCAGGGAAGGTCTAGCCCGCATCCCCTGGCGAGGCGCAACCGCAACCGGATGCGGAGGGGGTATGGTTTTGGCGGACACAGCGGTCCGCCCTCCATCAATCAATCTCCTTTGGAGGGCGCTGCGCCGTCAGCGCCGTTCAGCCTTGCGGGCTCAAATTCTCACAGATCTGCTTTTCCCATCGGCCGCCCAGCGTCATGGGAAATGTCGCACGAGTCGCGCCGTCTGAATCGCGGGCACGCTCGCTTCTACAATGCAGCAAGCGATTCCTCGAACTTCTTCGCGTCCTCGGGTGTGTCGACGCCGATCGTCGGATCCCCAGTCAGGCCAACCATGATGTCGTAGCCATTCTCCAGCACACGGAGTTGTTCCAGTTTCTCAATCTGTTCGTATCGGCCTGGCGGCAGCGAGGCGAGCTTCTCCAGCAACTCCGCATGATAGGCATACAATCCGAGGTGTTTGTAGCAGGGATTGGCTGCAACCCACGCATCGTCGACGGTCAATCCGAGATCGCGGGAGAACGGCATCCGGGATCGTGAGAAATAGAGCGCCCGGCCGTCGCGGCGGATGATGACCTTCACCTGGTTGGGATTCTGGAAATCAACCGCGCGGCGGAACGGCGTGGCCATGGTGGCCATCGGAACTTCGCCGCCGATGAGCCGGGCCAGTTCGCGAATCTGCCCACCCGTCACCATGGGTTCGTCCGCCTGCACGTTGATTACGCGGTCGGCCCGCACAGTGCGGTTCGCCTCCGCAAGCCGGTCGGTGCCGCTCGGGTGCGCCGGGGAGGTCATGATCACCTTGAAGCCATAAGGCGTGATCGCCTCCCGCAACAGCTCATGATCCACCGCGAAATACAAGGGTAGTCCGGGCGCCTCGGCCGCAATGCGTTGCGCAACCCAGAGCAGCAGTGGCTTCCCCTTGATCGCATGCAGCAACTTTCGCGGAAACCGTGTCGATTCGAGCCGGCAGGGAACGATAATGGCGGTGGTGGACATTAGTTGGGTGATGTCACCGGTTCCGCCTGCGGGCAACGCCGAAGGAGCGTTGCCAGCGCCGCGGGAGCGCCCACCCAATAACGCAGGAGTCCGGCTCAGAGATTGGCCTGATGTGTGCTGTCATGCCTTTTGCCATAATCCGGCCATTCGGTTTTATGATTGCCACCCGGGTACGGGAACGTCGAGATTCCAGCCCCTAGTATAGATCTTCATGGACAAAGTCGAAGCCACACCGAGCGCGCAGCAGCACGTCAGAGAGTTCGTCGTGCAGAACAGAATGGGCATTCATGCCCGGCCGGCCGCCATGGTCGTGCGCATCACCAACAAATTCCGCTGTGACGTGTTCGTCGAGAAGGACGAGGAACAGGTGAACGGGAAAAGCATCATGGGGCTGATGATGCTCGCCGCCGGGAAAGGCTCGAGAGTGCGCTTCATTGCCACGGGGGATGACGCCCCGCAGATGCTGGCCGAGCTGGAACAGCTCTTTGCCCGCAAGTTCGACGAAGCCTAGCGACGGTCGAACACGAACGTCTGCTCCATTTTCCCCGGTCCCATGAACGAGTCCATGACGTTATGGACCGACAGGCGGTCGCCCTGATTCAGGAGGCTCCAGGTCTCCTGCGTCTTCAACTTGAATCCTGGCGGACCGAAGGGCACGGCGGTGACCGAGTCCATCGAGATTGTCGCTCCGTCGCCGCTCAGCCGTGCGACCGTGGTTCGCGGGAACTTCATGAATTCCGATTTCGTCTCGGTGCCATCGAGCACGTATTTCGCCTCAATGCTCTCATCATCGGCAAACTCCCGGATGGGAGTTCGACGTGGACCACCGGCAATCCGCAGGCCTTCCGGTATGCGGCCATCACCTCTGCGTAGGCCGCATCATTCAATCCGAGCATGCGCGGGAAGCTCATCACCACGCCATATTGCTTCTTGGGCGTGTTTCGCACCATGCCGGACCAAATGGAATAGTACGTCCACAGCGGCTGCTTTTCCAAAACCTCGGGAGCCGGTGGATTCCCGACCTCGGCCATGGCGAGCGGTTTGCCCTGCGACAGCGTTACAAGGCTGTCATAATACGATTGGGCGAAATCATTGCCGTAGACGTCGAGGCCGAGCACATCCACATACTCAATGCCGGGGAAATATTTCGCGTGCTCCCGCTCCGGCTTGCCGCTGACGCGGTCCATGCTCCAAAGCCAGACCAGGTTCTTCAGCTGGTGATGATTGACCAGCCGGTCAAAGAGCTGACGATAGAGTGCCGCCGTCGTATATCGGCCTTCGGTGCGCCCACCCCACCAGAACCAGTCCCCGTTCATCTCGTGGTATGGTCGCCAGAGGACGGGGACGCGGGCGTCCTGCAGTTGTTTGAGGAAGCCGGCGATGACGTCGACTTGCGCGGTCCAGTGATTGTACAAGGCAGTGCCCGGTGTAAGGACATCCCTGAACTGCTCGTCGAGGAGCTTCCCCTGGACGCTCTTGAGCATCTTGGGATCACTGCCCGGCAACGGGCGGAAGGTGACCGGTTCGTCTGCGGTGGGCGGTACCGCATGCCAGCACAGGCTGATGATCGAACCCATCTTGTGCTGACGGATGGCTTCTTGCACGATGTTCGGACGGGCCAATGTGGAGTCCATGTCACCCGCAGCCGCGAATCCGAAATCGCAGGTCCAGACCGCCGGATATTTGCCGATATACGATGCCGCAAACTTCGAATTCCGGTCGCCGCCAGTCGGGGGATTGTGCTGGCCCGTCAAGGTGTAATGGCCGGATATCTCCTGCAGCGTGGCGAGCAGCGCGGCGGTTTCAGGCAACGCATCCGGAGTAACCGGCTTGATGATGGTGCTGGCGCCGATTAGCGTGGCACCGAAAAGAGGCAGGAGGAAGGCTACTCCCAGCCTGGACAATTCATGGAGACGCGACGCCCCTGCCGCGTTTTTTGGGGACCTACGCGACGAGGGCGTCACGTCTCCAGATTCGATCTGCTCCACGTGGGCGTCCACGGCATGAAATAGGCGGCCTAACTTTGTGCGGAGTGAGTTCATTGTACTGATATCGGTTACCCTTCGTCGCGGCGCGCGATGATTCTGTTGGAGGGCGGTGCGCCCGACTTTGCCAAGGCTCCGTCGTGGCCCGTCCCAGATGCAGGGCCTCGCCGAAGCTCGAAGAGCGAAGGCGGGCTGTCACCGCCAAGGGGTTTATGGGCGCTGACGGCGTGCCATGCCGTAGCCTCGCGCGAAGGCTGGCGCAGCGCCCCCCACTTTAGGTTGCGGCCCCGGGCGCCCTGGCGATGGTTCGTGGAAAGATGTGTGAATGAGGGTATCCTATTTGATTTCGCCATGCATGGCCGCCTTGGCGAATTCTCCCGAGGCGTTTAGCTCGTAGTCCCAATTCTTTATCAGGGTCGGGCCCCACGTCGGATCGAAGCACCATACCGTCCAGCTGATACCTTTCCCCTCCAGATACTTGATGATTTCCGGACCATAGTTGGCATTGCGGGCGCCGGCGCCGGTTGACTCGGCCACGGGGGCGTTGCCGTTCGGAACCGGAGGTTTCGGGAAACCGCCGAATTCGGTGGCGATGACCGGGTATTTGTCGGCAACAAAACCAAAATCCAACTCCCATTTCGGCGCCCATGGTTGCGGCCGTTTGTTGGCATAGGGGTGGACGGAGTATGCAATGCGCTCCGCGGCGATTGGATCGTAGCGCACGGGTGTCAGATCGTACGCCCAATCAAACCCGGCCACCACTGGGATCACCTGGGGATTGGACGCGCGGACCATCGTGATTTCTTTCTCCGCGATCTTCTTCCACTCGCTCCAGGAAACCGGACCCAATTGATCGCGATAGGTGGTTGGTTCATTGAAGAGCTCGAAGAACGCGACTGTGTTGTGCCCCGCGAAATGTCGGGCCATGATCCGCCAGAAATTGAAGGTCTCCTGCCGGGTCGTGTCGTACATCGGGTCCTGAAAGACCTCCGTCTCGAGGTTCCCGATGCTGTGCCAGTCCAGCATGACGTACATTTCCAGTTCCGTGCACCAGCCGACGGCCTGGTCGAGCAGTTTGATGTATTCAGTCGGAGTGCGTTCGCGCCATGCGACCGGATGAATGGGGATGCGGACCAGCCTTGTCCCCATCTCCTTGACCTTGATGAAATGCTCTTTGCTCCAGTGCCCCTGCATCTCGAGCTTGTCCGGATCTGAGATCGCCAGTCCGCGGAAAAGAACCGTGTTTCCATTCGGGTCCACGAACTTGTTTCCTTTGACCGCGATCAGGGGCAATTTCTTGCTGTCAACGGTGTAGGCTCGCTGCCCCGGGACGCGATCCCGCCACCACACACGGTTCCTTGGCGCACTCGGTGGGTTCGATGCATTGGCCTTGGCCGGCTCATCTTTTGCCCGGCTCAGTTTCATCTTCATCCCATCGCCAAAACCCACGACCTCCATGGAGATCTCATCGTCCGAAACGAGCTGGCATTTGTAATCGATGGCATTGCCATCAAACTCGATCGCGAAGCTGAACGCAGATCCGTTCACCTTGCCGCGTTTGATCTCATTGCCTCCCATTGGGGACTCCACGGTTCCGGTCAGCTGGTCACCCTTGACTGAAAAAGTGAAGAACAGGTCGGGGCCGGCGCCGCCGTCTGGCGATGGCATCTGAGCTTTCCATCTTCCGTTGATGTCCCCGGCGAATGCACTCGCGACCGAAGCCGCGAGCAGCAGCAATGCAAGTTGCCATGTTCTCATGAGTGGTGTTTTTTGGGACTGGGGGCGGATCCTTGTGAGCCAGCCGCAGCCCAGGTTCCTGCTTGAGATCATCGAGCGCACACTGTGGCGTGTTGGTTACGACTAGCCGCCAGCATACGCCGTCCAACCTTTAGGTATCGTGAAGAATGGGGCCGTCCCAGCCTTTTCCCGGGATCACTTCAACCTAGCAGCTTGTCGGGCTTCGCCCTCCATGCTGCTAGACAAACGGCGGACGCCGTTTGGTTGGAGGTAGAATATTACAAAGAAACTTCTGAACATTGAATGGGATTGTGCGTCCTACCAGTATGCCCGCCCGTTCTGCTGGCCAGCAGAATAGACTTGGACCGCCAGACGCCGATGTTTCTGCCGTATGATCTGCGGGAGTGGTCTGGACCCTGAGCCGGGTCGAAGGGGTGCCCGCCGGTCATATCGTACACTTCATCCTGGATGCCATGGAGCAGTTGCCCATCACCGACTTTCGGGTCAACAAGCGCGGGAGCGGTAGCGAGCAATATCCCCCAAGGATGATGCTGGCGTTGTTGATCTATTGTTACGCAACGGGCCGCTTTGGTTCCCGGACGATTGGTCTGCGTGAGCTATAACCTCAAACGGCTCTTCGCCCTCAAAAACCTAGCGGCAGCGGCGTAAAACCGCCGACCGAACCTCTCCCCGATCGAAAAACCGGGCCGGCGGCGTCAAAATCCGGTCCCAACTGGATCTTCGTCCGGCCTCCGCCCCTACGACGCCATTTTATAGGTCATATGCACTGGTACGCATAAGTCCGTCCCAAATGGCGCCAGCCATTTGACAAGGAGCACGGAGGACAAAGTCCGACGAGCTCCTGGGCGGAGAGGAAAAAACCTTGGACACCGGAGGGGCGCCCTTCACGCTCTCTAAAGGTACAGACCACTACACTCGCGCCACACTCTCATGACACGCCGCGAATTCATCGCCCTCACCGCCGCCACCGCCGCTGGCGCTCTCATCGCCCGTTCCGGGCTGGCCCAGGCCGCGCCCGCCCCGCGCGCGCAACCGAAAATCCCGCGATGGCGTGGGTTTAACCTGACCGAGATGAACGGAGGTCCGCGTGGAGGACGCCCCTTCCGGGAATCGGATTTCCAGTGGATGGCCGAGTGGGGGTTCAATTTCGCGCGCCTTCCCATCAATTACTGGGTTTGGTCAACCCCAAAGAACTGGATGACCGTCAAGCCTGAGGCTCTGGAGCCCCTGGACAAGGCCATGGATCTCGGGAAGCAGTATGGAATTCACCTCTGCCTGGCATTTCACCGGATCCCCGGCTACTGCGTCAACATGCGCCAGCTGGAGCCATTCCAGCTCTTCGACAGTCCAAGGGAATCAATGCTGCGCGCCCTTGAGGCGGCATCGTATCACTGGCAGTATCTTGCGGGGCGCTATAAAAATATCGCCAGCTCACAACTGAGCTTCGACCTCTTGAACGAGCCGCCTTTCATGGACGACCAGTCGCGCTACGTCGAGATTTGCAAGACGCTGATCGCGACCATACGCGGAGTGAGCCCCGACCGTCTCATTTTTGCCAACGGCGCGGACATCGGCCAGACACCCGTCCCAGGTTTGATCGACGAAGGAATCGTCCAAAGCGCCCACGACTATCAGCCAAAGATGCTCAGCCACTACAAGGCCACATGGGTGCCTGCCAGGGAGTTTGAGTCGCTCGCGACACCAACTTGGCCCATGATTGACAAGAACGGGGTCCTCTGGAATCGCGAGAAGCTCCGGCTTGAGGAAATCACCAAGTGGAAGCCCCTGACGGACAGGGGCGCCCCGGTCCACGTCGGCGAATGGGGCTGCCACAACCGGACGCCCCACGAGCCCTGCCTGGGGTGGATGACCGACCAACTCGCCCTCTGGAAGGAGGCCGGCTGGGGTTGGTCGATGTGGAACCTGCGCGGAGGCTTCGGGATCCTCGACAGCGGGCGGAAAGACGTCGCGTACGAAGATTTCCGCGGCCACAAGCTCGACCGGCAGATGCTTGAGCTCCTCCGGGCCGGCTAGCCTCCTTGAACTGCGAAACATGTTGCGATCAGGTCAAGTTTTCAGGCAGCCCATCCGGCGGACACGGCCCGCCTGCGCTCGAAGAGCTTCGGCGAGGCCATGCACCAGGGACGGGCTGCGACAAAGCCTTGGCGAAGTCGGGCGGTCCGCCCTCCAACAATCAATCCATGCTGGAGGGCGCTGCGCCGTCAGCGCCAATCAAAGATATTTGATCGCGCCATGGTCCCGGTTTGCGGATTGCCGCGTGCGCGCAGCGGACGCCACAGCGAGGCGCACAACACTGCCGGTTCCTTTTTGACAGAAGATCGAGCCCCTTTGCGCGCAACGGTCTGAGGCTGCGCCTCGCTAGCGCGAACCTTCCTTCGCATCCGGCGAAGAAACGGTTTTGGGGGAAAGGCCGGTCTTCACGTTGCCTAAAGGTTCATTGTGTCACGATGGACAAAGTCTCCCTTTCGGTCGAATATGATCCGTTTGATCCTAGGTTGATTGAAACTTGCCCTGCCCTTCGCGTGGTCGCCGCCTGTCAAAAAACGTTTCCCGATGAACCATCGATTCCACGTTTCTCTCCTCGCAATGCTTTTGGGCGCCACTTCGGTGTTGGCCGCCGGTGATTTCACCCGGGGAGTCGGCGTCTATCCGGGCGATCCGGCCGCATTTGACGGCCCCACGTTTGCCCCGGACACCGCGACGTATCGCAATCTCGCGCTCCATCGCCCGGCCACCGCGTCGAGCAATTATGATTTCAACCTGACAGCCCAATTGGTCACCGACGGGATTATCGCCGACCGGCTCCCCCGCTGGCTCGTTTGCTCGTCCAGCGCCGAAGGTGTCCTGCCCCGCCACGAACGGGAGCATGTGGTCGACGGCTACGTTAGCACGGGCGTCGACCTTCCCTCCTCCGGGGGCTGGGTGCAGATCGAACAGGCCGGACGCTACGACGCGCCCGCGGTCGATCGCATCGAGGTGATCGCCATTCCACGCACCGAGGACAAGCATCCGCAGCGTTGGACTTGTGTGGTGACCGCTTCCGACGATGGCCAGAACTGGAGGGAACTGGGGCGGGCCAGCGGCGAGGAGAGCCTGGCGCGTGAAACCTTCTGGAATTCAAAAGTCGTCAAGACTTCCTTCGATGTGCCCGCCAATGGGACGGCCCGCTTCTACCGCGTCCAAATCGACGCCCCATCGGTGACCGGCTGGCGGGTGGCCTCCTTTGACACCTTCGCCCACGGCCAGCGTGTGAATCTCGGCGGCCCGCATGATTTCATCAGCGCATGGAAGAGCGCGGGCAACGGAGCCGAATGGATCCAGGTCGACCTGGGCGCTGTCTGCACGTTCGATCGCGTGTTGCTGCACTGGATTCGTCGCGCCGCTGCTGGCGCGATCGAAAGCTCAGACGATGCGGCGACATGGCGGACGCTCCTGCCCCTCTCCGCCACCGCCGACGAATATTCGCTGGCCCAGCCAGAACGCGCCCGCTTCGTCCGCGTCCAAATGACCCGTCCCGTCGCCTCCGACGGATACATCATGAGCGAACTCCAGGTATTCGGCCGGGGTGGACCCGTGCCGCAAGCGCGTCCGACCCCGGCCTGCCTCCCCGGCGAGCGCCAGGATCTTGTGTGCGGTTCGTGGCGCCTCCAACGCGATTCGCTCGTCACCTCGGATGGCGCGGCGCTCTCGCAGCCCGGGGCGGACTGCCAGGGCTGGCTGCCGGCCACTGTGCCGGGTACGGTGTTGGTGAGCTACCTGAACGCGGGCGCGTTGCCCGACCCCAATTACGGAGACAACCAGCTGCAGATCTCGGATTCCTTCTTCTACGCGGACTTCTGGTACCGCGACGAGTTCACCATCCCCGCCCCGGCGCCGGGCCGGAAACTCTGGCTGAATTTCGATGGCATCAACTGGAAGGCCGATGTCTATTTCAACGGCGCCAGCCTGGGCCGGATCGACGGCGCCTTTCTGCGGGGACACTTTGACGTCACCGCGCGCGTCCGCCCCGGCGCGCTCAACGCCCTGGCCGTTCGTATTCACAAACCGAATACTCCTGGCAGCGTCCGGGAGAAGACCGCAGCCGAGACCGGGCCCAACGGGGGCGCGCTCGGCGTGGACAACCCGAGCTTCCACGCCACCGCCGGCTGGGACTGGATTCCCAGCATCCGCGGCCGCGACATCGGCATCTGGTCCGACGTGTATCTGACCACCACGGGACCGGTGGTTCTCGAGCACCCCATGATTTCCTCCCGGCTGCCGCTGCCCGACACGAGCAGCGCGGACCTGACGGTCGAAGTCGCCCTGCGGAACACCGAACCCAATCCCGTGACCGGCGTGTTGCGCGGTCAGTTCGGAGAGGTGCATTTTGAGCGAACAGTTGAGGTTCCGGCGGCTGCCTCCACCGTGGTGAAGCTCGATCCGTCCACGGTCCCCGCACTGCACATGTTGCATCCCCGGCTCTGGTGGCCCGTTGGCTATGGCGAGCCGGATCTCTACGACGTCCGCCTGGAATTTGTCACGGCCGCAGGCGGGCGCTCGGATGCAAAGGCGTTCCGCGCCGGTGTGAGGCAGTTTACCTACGCCGAGGAAGGCGGCGCGCTGAAGCTCTTTATCAATGGTCGCCGATTCATCGGCCGCGGCGGCAACTGGGGCTTCTCGGAATCCAACCTGCTCTACCGCGCCCGGGAATATGACGCCGCCGTGCGCTACCACCGCGACATGGGGTTCACGATGATCCGGAATTGGGTCGGCCAGGTCGGCGACGACGCATTCTTCGACGCCTGCGACCGCTACGGCGTCGTGGTCTGGCAGGATTTCTGGCTGGCCAATCCGGCTGATGCTCCGGATCCGGCCGACAACGCGATGTTTCTGCACAACGCCGCGGATTTCATCGAGCGCATCCGCAACCATCCGTCGGTGGGGCTCTATTGCGGCCGCAACGAGGGCAATCCGCCGCCGGTGCTCAATACAGGCCTGGAGAAACTCGTGGCTTCGCTGCACCCGGGCATCCGCTACATTCCTAATTCGGCCATGGGACTCGTCAGCGGCGGCGGACCCTACCACCTGATGCCGGTCAACTTCTATTTCGACCAGCGAGCCACACCCAAGCTCCACAGCGAATTGGGCATGGCGAACATCGTCAGCATGGACAGTCTCCAGCAAATGATGCCGTCGGCGGACCAATGGCCGCAGGGGTCGGTATGGGGCCTCCACGACTTCACGACGCGTGGCGCCCAACAGGGCGGTGCCTTGAGGGAAACGATCCAAAAGACCTACGGTGACGCGGCGAACGCAGCGGATTGGGTGGAGCTCGCCCAGTTCACAAACTACGACGGACATCGCGCGATGTTCGAGGCACAGAGCAAGCGTCGCATGGGCGTGCTCATGTGGATGAGCCACCCGTGCTGGCCGTCCTTCGTGTGGCAGACCTACGATTACTATCTCGAACCGACCGCCGGCTACTTCGGCGCGAAGAAAGGCTGCGAACCCCTGCACGTGCAGTGGAATCCGCTGAACAACACCGTCGAAGTCGTGAATTACAGCGCCGGTCAGCGCGCCGGCCTGGGCGTCAAAGCCAGCATTCTGAATGCGGACGGCTCCGTGCAGTGGGAGCAGACGGCAACGGTCGACAGCGTCGAGGACAGCGTCGTGGCGCCCATCACGCTGGTCTTCCCGGCCGCCGGGCTTTCGCCGCTGCACTTCGTGCGGTTGAAGCTCACCGCGGGCGGCGCGACGGTTTCGGAGAACACCTATCTTCGCAGTCTGAAGACGTATCAGGTTCCTGGCCTCACCTTCGGTCCCTTCCATATCCCGGATTACCCGGCGTTCGATCTGCGCGCGATCCGCGCGCTGCCAAAAGTGAACCTGCGCAGCGCCACCACGGCGGAGCGCCTGCGCGACCGGTGGGTGTTGTGGACAGAGCTCGAAAATCCTTCGAAAACCCCCGCCCTGCTGGTCCACCTGAAGGCCGTGCGTGAAAAGACCGGCGACCGAATTCTGCCGGCCCTCTACGAGGACAACTACCTCACGTTGCTGCCAGGCGAAACGCGCCGCATCCGCACCGAGCTTGAACAGGCTGACACGCGGGGCGAACGCCCAAGCATCGTGGTCGATGGATTCAACGTCCAGGCCGCCCCGCCGGCTCCGGGCGAAACGCCGGGGCATGAATCACTGGCGCCATGAGGCTCCTGGTCATTGAAGACGATTCCGCGCTCCGCCAAAGCCTGGCCGCGACCCTGCGCGAGGAGAACTATGCGGTGGACACGGCTGCCGATGGCGAAGAGGGCGCGTACAAGGCGCGGTACGGCGGATACGATGCCATTCTGCTCGACCTGATGCTTCCGCGCCTTGACGGATGGCAGGTGCTGGCCCGGCTCCGTCCGGAGTGCCGGACGCCCGTCCTTATGCTCACTGCGCGAGACGCGGTAACAGATCGCGTCAAGGGTCTCAACGAAGGCGCCGACGATTACCTGACAAAGCCGTTCGACATCGATGAACTGCTGGCGCGGATCCGAGCGCTCATCCGCCGCGCCGCGGGCCGCACTCATCCGGTGCTCGCGATCGGTGAAGTCTCGGTCGACACCGCTCTGCGCCGGGTCATGCGCGATGGCGTCGAGATCGCGCTCACCGCCCGGGAATACGCCCTGCTGGAGTATCTTGCCGTCCACCGGAGTGAGATAGTCACCCGCACCATGCTTTACGAACACCTCTTTGACGAGGACGACAGCACGCTTTCAAACCTGCTCGACGTCCACGTCTCGAACCTGCGGAAGAAGCTGGGCCGCGATCTGATCGTCACGCGCCGCGGCCATGGTTATTGCATCGAATGAAATCGCCTTTCCACTCGATCCGCTGGCGCGTGCAGGCCTGGCACGGACTGATCTTGTTGGGAGCGGTGATCGCTTTCTGTTTCACCGCGTACCGCCTCGCCTGGAACAACCAGCTTCAGGCGATTGACCATGGTCTGTGGGTGTCGGAGGCCAAGCTCGGCGCGGCCCTGATGCGAAACATTCCGCCGGCTCCGGGGGCCGGAGCGAAGGAGGATGATAATCCGCCGTTCTCGCCCGCGCACCTCGTCGAGCGCCTCCGCCGCGGAGCCGGAACGTTGCCGCCCGAGGTGGCCTCGACATTCGAGGGGATGGCCCCTGGCTATGCCTATTTCAGCCTGCGCGACGCCTCCGACAGCATCTACCTTCAGTCGGCCAACGCTCCGGAAGGGCTCGTGCTTCTGCCCATGCCCGCCGGTCCGTACGCGGACGAATGGCACACGATCGGGCACCGCCGCGAGGTTTTGCGCAGTTCCTCGCCAGGGTTGCGCAGTCTGGTCGGCCGCGACATCTCTCCTGAGCTGGACGCGATGCACCGGTTCGGGTGGTCGCTGGGCGCCAGCGGGCTCGCGGTCTGGCTTCTCGGATTGCTCGGCGGCTGGTGGATCGCCGGGCGCGCCATCCAACCGATTGCAGTCATCAGCCGCACGGCGGCGCACATCGCGGACGGTCATCTGCAGGAGCGCATCAGCACCACCGGCGCCGACAGCGAACTCGACCAGCTCAGTCGCGTGCTCAATCATACCTTTGACCGACTGCAGGACGGGATGGAGCAACAAAAGCAATTCATCGCTGACGCCTCGCACGAACTGCGGACGCCGGTGACCGTCCTGCTCTCGGAAACGCATCGCATCCTCAAGCATGACCGCGAGCGTACCCCGGAGGAATATCGCGAGGTGATCCAAACGTGCCGCGACTCGGCCCATCGCATGCGGCAGCTGATCGAGCCGCTGTTGCTGCTTACTCGGCAGGAGACGCAGGGGGCGACAGCGCCGCGACGGCCCTGCGACTTTTCCGGCATCCTGCGCGACACCCTGGAGCAACTCGGCCCCCTGGCCGCCGAGCGCGAAATCCAATTGCACGCCGATCTGCAACCAGCGGCCTGCCTGGGGGATCCGGCGGCGCTCGCAATCCTCGCCACCAACCTGCTGGCCAATGCGATCCAGCATAATCGCGACGGAGGAAGCGTTTTCGTGCGTTGCGAACGTCATGGCCAGTCCACGACTCTCACCGTACGCGACGACGGACCGGGCATTGGACCTGCGGACCTGCCCCACATTTTCGAGCGATTCTATCGGGCGGACAAGGCCCGGGCGAGCGCGGACGGCCATGCCGGTCTTGGGCTGGCAATTGCCAGGACCATCGTGGAGAATCACGGCGGCACGATCACCGCACAGAGCACGCCCGGCGAGGGAGCCGTATTCACCGTGACGCTTCCGGCCGATGGGGTCCGCCCGAACCCATAGGGTCGCCGGCGTTTCGACAGCCTCAATGCCTCGAGCGTGTCGAGGGGCTCGCTGGCGGACCCTCGTCATGTCGGATCGCCAATAGGCCCGAAGGTAGGGACGGACCGCCGGTCCGTCCGTTCCGCTCTCGGCGCACCCAGCGGTCGCGCCCTGCCAAGCAGATTGGCCCGGACGCAAGGTCCGGCCCTACGTTTCCGAATCCCGTACGTTCCTGAATCCTGTAGGGTTGCGCCTCGTGCGCGGACCACATCCCCGGATCGTAGTTGGAGGGCGGTGACGGCGCACCGCCCTCCACCAGGTCCTCGCTGCCAGTCAGGCTGGAGGGGATTTCCGCCCCTGACATGCGGCCTTGAGCTGCTTCCACCGCCCGAGTCGCTCAGCGATCGCCGCCTCAGCCCCGACCTGCTTCGGCGAGTAGAGCGCGAGCGGCTTCTCCAGGTACTCCTGGCCGGAGATCGCCTCCGGAAACTCATGGCTGTAAAGATAGCCCTGGCCATGCCCCATTCGCTTTGACGCCTGTCCGCCCTTGTCGCGCAACTGCACCGGCACGTTTTGAACGGGTTGATTCGCCAGGGCCGCTTTCGCCGCTCCCAGCGCCTCCGTCGCCGAATTGCTCTTGGGCGAGGTTGCGATGAACAGCGTGGCATGCGCGAGCGTCAACTCCGCCTCGGGTAATCCGATGAAATCCACGGCCTGATGGGCCGCAACGGCCACCATGAGCGCCTGCGAGTTGGCCAACCCTATGTCCTCCGACGCAAGAATGACCAGGCGACGGGCAATAAATCGAGGGTCCTCGCCTCCGGCCAGCATCTTGGCGAGCCAGTACATGGCCGCGTCGGGATCGCAGCCCCGGCAGCTCTTGATGAACGCAGATATCGTGTCGTAGTGCTCGTCTTCGTCGGCGTCGTACCTGATTCGCCGTTCGCGCGCGAAGGTCTCCAGATCTGCAGCCGTAATCGCCGCCCGCTCCGGCAGGCTCAGCACAAGGACTTCGAGAGCGTTGAGCGCCCGGCGCAGATCGCCGTCGCACAGCTTTGCCAGGTCCAGCAGGATCTCGTCGGCGGCCGTGCAACCACGGGATCCCAGACCGCGCTCAATATCCACCAGTGCTCGTTTGAGCACCGCCACCACGTGCTCGGGCGTGAGCGGATCGAGCCGGAAAAGATGACTGCGGCTCAGGAGCGGCGGGTTGACATAGAACCCCGGGTTGTGGGTCGTGGCGCCGATCAGGCGCACACTGCCCTCCTCCACATCCGGCAGCAACAAGTCCTGCTGGGATTTGTTGAAGCGATGCAGTTCGTCGATGAAAAGGATCGTGCCCGCCTCGGGCCGGCGCCGGGCCACGGCGAGAATGTCCCGCAACTCGGCGACGTTGGACATGACGGCGTTGACCCGGACGAAGCGGCTCTTCGTTTCCCGCGCGATCACCTCGGCGAGCGAGGTTTTCCCGCTTCCCGGGGGACCGTAAAAAATCAGGCTGCCAAAGCGGTTGCCCGTCACCAGACGCGCCAGCAATCCGCCCGGACGGAGGATGTGCTCCTGTCCCACCATCTCCGCCAGCGAGCGCGGGCGCATCCGCGCGGCGAGCGGCTGCATCTTGCCCGGCGCGACCGCCCCCCCCGGAGCGTCACGCCCGGGCCCCGGCTGCGCCGCCGGGTCCGCCGCAAAAAAATCGCTTTGCTCGCCTTCGCTCATCGGGCAGATTAGAACCCACATCTTCCTCCTGCGCGCCGCAACGTGCAGAGAATAGGAACTCCACCTTCGCTTCGTTCAATCATGCCTAGGGAACAATCCCTGCCAAGCGCCATTGGTGGCATGGAGGACAGGGATGGAGTTATTCGGACATCGATGAGCAAGAACTACGACTAAACCGCATTGCCGAAAGCCCTTCGGATCAGATCGGTCCGCCCGCCGACAGTATTCCAGGAGCACCGCCTTCTCAGATTCGGTAAAGTGCTGACAGGCTGCTGAAAAAATATTGTCGCCCGGATGAAACGTTGTTCCGCACAGAGGCTCCATCTCCGTCTCGTCAGCGATTCGGGCCAACGCAACCGAGGTAGCCGCAACGAGCATCAGCACAATACGTGGTCCGCCTGACAGCAGTTCAGCAAACGGTTCGGTCCATGAATCGCTCGCCTGTTTGCCGCTTCCGGAGAAGTCATCTAGCAATACAACCGTGTCACCAGAACAAGGTTTTTGCGCGACAAGTTCGCTGCGATGGATGAAAAGGGAGTTGAAGTTACGGCTCGTCATCGAGTTAGCCATCCTAAATGCATGTGCCATCGAATCACCACTCTCGCCGACGCTTCCGGAAAACGGGACGAAGAACCACCGGCCTCTGCGCTCGGAAAGCGATTTGTGCCAGCCGTCCAGACTTCCCAACAGTTGCCTGAAGCAGTTGTGAATGTGTTGAGTCCCGATGAATGTGACTGAATCAAGGACGCGTGCCGCCAAGTCTTTGTCGTTTGATGCGAACTGCTCCAGCCACAGCTCTATAAGAGGTTGCGTCACCTGGTCCCGGTATCCCGCGAAATCGGCAAGCCAGCTTCTGTAACGTCGCGCCCCGATCGTGGTTCCTCGATCCAAAGGACGTTTCATGTCAGCGCCGTTTGTCAGCTTTCTTCAACTTGTCCTCAAGAATCTTGATGAGGCGCGTCATCGCCACCCAAAGGTCCTCCTCTCCATAGAACTGCTCCGCGTCAAGTTCGCTCACGAGAGTCTCAATCGTGTTGATCTTCTTCACCAACGCCTTGGCCTCTGCGTGAACGTTTGCTTCTTCAATATCGAGGGAATCAAGCGGTGTCGCAGCTAACTCAGCAAACACCTTGAGTTTCGCCGATAGCCTATCCATTGCTTGGATCCGTCGTGCATTCGTAATGTGCTGCTTCACGAGCCGAAAGTCGGTCACGGCCTTGATCGTTCGGGGTTCCTCAAGGTATTTGACCAACATTTGCTGGACGAATTTTCTCCGAGAGAACCACGCAAACTGCGCGACATCGCGGTCGTGGATAACTGGGTAGAGCTCAATAAAAAAATCAGCCTTGATTCGGCGGTCGGGGTCGGGATCCAGCATCATGTCCTGAAAGTCGTGATCGTAGGAAATGAGTTTCTTACACCGAACGATTACTGCCTCATCAAGGCCAGTAAGCTCGGAGAGGCGGGCATCGTTCTTCTCGCCCACCTCCTTCATCAGAAGCTGCACCTTCAGCGCGGTTGGCATAAGTTCCCAATCTTGTCGAAGCTTGTGGATCTGGAACATCGTCACGATGTTCTGAACCAGACTCGGCTCGGCAACTTGGTTAACTGGGACATTCTTCAGGCCAACGTCCTTTGCGCACATCCACCTTCTCTGTCCGTCGAGAATAACGTAACGCTCTTTTGCGGTCTCCCAATATACAGTCAGGGGAACGAGAATGCCGACCCGCTTGATTGATTCACGCAATACATCCAACGGCAACCTGTCGAAAAGCATTCGTGGGTTGTGCGGATTCGCGTAGAGCTCATCCGTTTGGATTTCCTTCACTCCCTGGGGATGCGTGACGAGAGTTTTGGATTTCGGTGCCATAGCAATTAGAAGTTGGTAATTAGGACTTCCCGCGATTTCCTCCGGTCCGTAGCGAAACCAGCAATTTGACGTTGAACAACCATCTGACGGCAATTGAATCCACGTCCCAATTCCAGCGCCTCGCTGCTATGGCCATAGCTCACTAGGAACTCCACCCCCATCTGATCCAACCGGTCAAGGTGCCCTCGAAGAGCCCTCAACTGCTCGGAACCGAAAGCTGCGTTGGAGTACTCGTTGAAGACACGCCGAGAACGGATGCAATAGGGCGGATCCAAATATACAAAATCACCCTGTCGCACGATGCTCAAAGTATCCTCAAACGAGGCCGCCATAAGTGTAACCCCGCGGAGAGCGACCGCGCATTCTCGCAAGAACTCTGCTGATGGGATCTGGCCACTTCTTGAGCCACCGTAAGGGACATTGAATTGTCCCTGAAGATTCGTCCGGTAAAGCCCATTGAAGCAAAACCGGTTGAGGTAGATGAAACGAACTGCGCGGTCTGAACTTGGCAGGGTGTCCGGATTGATTACCCTCATTTCATAGTAGCGACTCTCGCTGCGATGCAAGTGGGTCAATCTTTCGATGACTTCTTCAACACGGTCCCGGATTTCGACATATGTGCCGATCAGTTCCTTGTTGATGTCTCCCAGAACGGCTTCCTCAGGACGGAGCGCAAAAAACAAGCAAGCAGAGCCAGCAAAAGGCTCGATATAGCGGTCGAAATGCTCCGGCGCTTTCGCAAGCAATCGAGGCAGGAGCTTCCGTTTGCTCCCGGCCCATCTGAGAAAGGCACCGCCGACTGGTCTTCGATTCGTCACAATCTTTTTGCCTGAGGATGCCTGTTTTCCCGCCACTGGAAAGCGTGAATATTTGTTCTCGCTCTGGTCGTTTACGCAGGCTTTTGGGCACGATGTTCGTTTAGGATCTCATCCACCGGCGACCTGCAACGCGCAAGCCTTTGTTTTGCACCGCACGGTCTGCGGCTGCGCCTCGCTGGGGGGAGAGATTCTGTTCGATTATTGAAATATGACCGGCGGGAGACTTCATCATGACTTCCGAAGAGCTTCCTATCGCCCTCAGTCATCATGCATTCCTGGAGTTGGCTCCACGAAAACTGGAGCAGCTGGGCAAGGTCCAAGGGTGCGGGCAATTCGCGGGACACCGACCCGCGAATTTGCGCGCCTTTGGATTCCGGCGCCGGTGTCTCCGGATTTGGGAGGAGTCTTGGCAATTCCGTAGACGGCGCATCCGAAATTGGGACAGCGAATTCCGTAGACAGTGTTTACGGAATCAGTTTCGCGCCCTGAGGGCAAATGAGAGAAAACGCACGGCACCGTTCGAGGATACTGATTCCAAGCCCCGGCAAAACGCCCCGGGCGTTTTCCTCTGGCAGCGCGGCGGCCAAAGTCCGACACGCTGCCAGGTGGAAAAATTTGGTTCGATTATTGAAATATGACCGGTAGGAGAGGTCACCATGACTTCTGCAGAACTTCCTGTCGCCCTGACCATCGCCGGCTCGGACAGCGGAGCGGGCGCCGGCATCCAGGCGGACTTGCTGACCTTTGCGGCACACGGGGTTTTCGGCACCACAGCCATTACCTGCCTGACCGCGCAAAATCCAGACGGAGTCACCGCCATTGAAACCCTGCCCGCCGCGTTCGTGCTGGAACAAATCCTCCAGGTGCACCGCTGCTTCAAGCTCCGCGCGCTGAAGACCGGCATGCTCCACTCCGCGGCAATCGTCACCGCCGTCGCGGATTTCCTGCGCGCCGAACCCCTGATCCCGGCGGTCATCGATCCCGTAATGGTGGCGACAAGCGGTGCCGTTTTGCTCGAGCCGGAAGCCCTGGCAGCGGTGCGCGAACAACTCCTGCCCCGGGCGGTTCTCGTCACCCCAAACCTCGACGAAGTTGCCGTCCTGCTCGGCGAGAGACCAGCGACCGTCGCCGCAATGATCGAGGCGGGACGCCAGCTGGCGGATACCTTCGGGACTGCCTTCCTCGTCAAGGGAGGCCACCTGTCTGGCGATGAGCTGACGGACGTTCTGGTCCAATCCGGAGGAGACGTAAAAACCTTCATTTCGCGACGCGTCCAAGACGTCAACACCCACGGGAGCGGCTGCACATTGTCCGCCGCGATTGCAGCGAATCTCGCCCGGGGATTCGCGCTGGACGATGCCGTCGATGCTGCGCGCGCCTACCTGCTGCGCGGGCTGGAGGACGGCCTTTTGATCGGCCATCGGCGATTCATCAATCATCACCCATGAATCATGAGTGTCAGCGGCTTTGGCCATCGCGCGCCCCTGCTGTGGTTGCTGCTGCCGTTCATGGCCGGGCTGACGGCCGGCAAGCTGGCCGACCCACCGGCGCCGTTGCTGCTAGGCGCAGCGGCATTTGCCAGCTCGACCGCCCTCTTTTTCTGTTGGCGGGATGATTTGGTCGCCCGTTGGTTCTGGCCGCTCGCCTTAAGCGGAGCCGTGGCCCTAGGCGGCGCCGCCTATTTCCATCTTCGGCTTGATCGTCCACCCGAATGGAACGATCTGCCGCCACGCGAAGCCCGGCTCACCCTGGAGGTGACGCAAGTATTCTCGTCCGTTACCGGTCGGAACCGGGTGAGCGGTCTCGCGGTGGTCAGCAAGGCGGCGGCGCCCCTGCACGGGCTGCTCCAACAGCGGCTCTATTTCTCGCTCACCCTCCCGCCCAGGACGGACCCGCCGCTGCGCTCTGCCAGAATCGCAGCTGTTGGGGTGGTCGAGCTGTTGCCGCAACAATCCGCTGAAGGCGGCTTCGCTGCGTATCTGGCCGACACCGGGGTGAATTTCCGCTATAGCCGGGGGCGAATACTCGGCGAGGTGGCCCCACCCTCCCGCTACCAGCGATTCTGTCATCTCGCGGGGTTGCGCTTCGAACGAATCCTGGATGCCGGACTTTCCGAGCAGCCTGCCCTGGCCGCGATCTACCGCGCCATGATGATGGGGCAGAAACAGGAGATGAGCGACGAACAACGCTCGCTTTTCCTGCATAGCGGCACCATGCACCTCTTTGCCATCAGCGGCCTGAATATCACAGCCATCGCCCTCAGCGTGCAGGTTCTGCTTTTGCTTTTGCGCGTTCCAAGACTGGCGGCGACGGCGACCGGACTGGCTGCTCTCTGGCTCTACGTCGACATCACCGGAGCGAGTTCCTCGGCGGTGCGGGCATTCATCATGTGCGCCCTCATGCTAGGGTCGTTCTCGCTGCGGCGTCCCGCCAATCCGCTCGCCACGCTGACCGCCTCCGCCGTGCTCGTTCTGTTGCTCGATCCGATGCAGCTCTTTGGCGCGAGTTTCCAGATGTCCTACGGGATCGTCGCCGTCTTGTTGCTGCTGGGAGCACCGCTGGCAGAGGCCCTGCTCGTCCGATGGCCGCTGTTCTTGGCGCTGCCGGAATCGACCTGGCGATGGCAGCATCGGTGGACCAACGAGGCATGGCGGTGGCTGCTCGGAGCAATTGGAATCGGCCTGGCCTCGGCGCTCGTCAGCACGATTTCGGGCATCCAGTTCTTCGGGCTGTTCACGCCCGGATCGCTGGTCGTCAATCTCGTGGTAATCCCGATCTCGACGTTCGTCGTTGGCGCCGGATTCGT
>Ga0182027_10003255_pt1 | contig 25858 bp, 24 predicted proteins | sample 712E1DmetaG_FD_121300 | JGI IMG/M metagenome (GOLD analysis project Ga0182027, IMG submission 121300) | Permafrost microbial communities from Stordalen Mire, Sweden - 712E1D metaG (Illumina Assembly) | ecosystem: Environmental > Terrestrial > Soil > Wetlands > Permafrost | place: Sweden...
ATTATTGATGATAACATTTTACTTGCATGGGTTACCAGAAAAAATAAAAAGGACTACTGTAGCACTTCAATTATTGAAACATCCTGTAAAATAATGTCAAATGAATAAAACCAAAAAAGAGTTGCATAAAAAAGACTTTAGAGGTATATTTATTGTAAGAACAATGTTCTTACAAAGGAGCTACTCATGATTAAGCATTTGCAAAAAATCGGCAACAGTCGCGGAATTGTTCTCGATAAACCAATTCTTGAATTACTTCATATTGAGGACAACTGTTAGCGGGCACCCAAAGTGTGCCGGGTATGGGCACTCTTTAGCGGTTCAAAATGTGCCACTTCATGACATAACCTTAAAATACATTTCTCCTTTCATTAAAAAAGAAAGGGGCGATGATGGGGAATGTTTTGAAGATGGACAAGCAACAAGTAATACAAGGACTTATCCGGCTGGGATGGTCCGACAGAGCTATACATAAAGAGAGCGGCATTCACCGGAAGACAATATCCGCCTACCGGAAGCAATTTCAAAATGCGCCACAAGTGCCCGCCGACCTCCAGGGTACAGAAATTCAAAATGTACCACAAGTGCCCACCGACTCTGCGGTAGTTTTTAACCCGATCCAACCTGAAAATACTCAAGAACCTTTACCGCCCACCCAAAGCCAACAGATTCTTCCGCACCGGGAAAATATTCGGACCGACATTTTATCAGGGTTAACCGCCCAACGCATTTACCAGGATTTGGTTGAGACGCACGCATTCACGGGTAGCTACGACAGCGTGAAGCGGTATGTCCGAAAATTTAAAAAACGGTGTAAACGATATTTCGAACGGCTACCGACAATGCCGGGCCGGGAAGCGCAGGTTGATTTTGCCAAAAGCCCTTGTAAGGTTCTTGTAGACGGCAAATATCGACATGTATGGTTTTTTAAAATGACGCTCTCCCATAGCCGTCATTCCTATGAAGAGCTGGTTTTGCGGCAGGATGTCGAGACGTTTATCCGTTGCCACGAAAATGCATTTAAGGCATTTAACGGCGTCCCCGAGACCATCAAGCTTGATAATCTCAAAGCCGGAGTCATACAGGCTTGTCTCTATGATCCGCTGATAAATCCTGTTTATCAGGCATTTTCAGAGCACTGGGGATTTGTTCCAAACCCCTGCGCACCGGCCATGCCGCACCACAAAGGCCGTGTGGAACGCGATATTCAATATACCGAATCCAACGCCCTTGCTGGGCGTCGATTCGAAAGCCTTGACGATGGAAATATGTACCTGCGGCACTGGAACAAGCATTGGGCGCGCACACGAATCCATGGGACAACGAAATGCCAGGTATGGAAGCTCTTTGTTGAAACGGAACAACCGAGGTTACGTCCTGTTGCCCCGCGCCCGTTTCCCTGTTTTGCCGTCTACAATAGGAAAGTTGACGTAAGCGGATTGGTTGAAGTTGGGTGCAATTTCTACGCTGCTCCCGCACGGTATATCGGCGATTGGGTCATTGTGCATCATAACAGCAGCGAAGTTAGAATCTATGCCCAGCAGCAACCGCAAAACCAGCCCTTACAACTGCTGGTCAAACACAAAACGCTTACCGGCAAAGGCAACTACGCTCAACCATCAAGTTGTAAACCAATCTATAAACATCCATCGCTTGAAGATCAGGAGATGTTTTATTGCCGAAAGGCCCATCAAATCGGCCCCAGCTGCCATGCGCTTATTTATCGCATTCTGGCCACCGATGATCCTATGGCCATTCGGCGAGTTCGGGGTATTCTTTCGTTACCAAAGAAATTTTCCGCGCAACAAATCGAGCATGCCTGCTCCATAGCGCTCTATCAACAAAAATACAGCTACCCAATGATTAAGGCTCTGTGTGAAACCGTGGCAAAGAAAGGAGAACAACCCCAGATTCCATTAACACAGATCCATGATGCGATTCGACCACTGACCGAATATCAAACCATAATCGAAGAAAGGACGCAAAGCATTTAATGGAACAACTTCAAACAACCCTAAAAAGCCTTCATCTGGGCGGCATGGCGGCGTTGCTGCCGGTACGCTACCAAGAGGCAAAGACCCACGAACAGGATTATATAGACTTCCTTGAATCCCTTGTCAATGACGAAATAGGGCGTCGCAAAGACAATCTGCTTAAACGCCGGATTAAAATAGCCCGGCTGCCGCAGTTGAAGACCGTGGAGCAATTTGACTTCTCTTTTAATCCGCAAATACCAAAAAAAGAAGTCATGGCTCTTATGTCAACACGATTTGTAAGTGAAGCAAAAAACGTTCTTTTCCTAGGGCCGCCCGGTGTCGGAAAAAGTCATCTGGCGCTTGCCCTGGGACTTACCGCTCTGCAGAATGGCTATACAACCTATTACCGTAGCGCTTTCGATCTGGTTACCGATCTCACCGATGCAGCGCGTAACGATGAAAGGAAAGAATGCGTCAGAAAGCTTTGTTCATATCAGCTTTTAATAATCGACGAGTTTGGAATGAAGAAAATGCCGCCTTCGGCGGCGGACGATATTTTGGAAATAATCCACCGACGTTATGAAAACGTCTCAACAATAATAGCAACAAACAGACCGATCAACGACTGGGGAGTTTTGCTCGGCGACAATGCCGCAACTGCCGCAATCCTTGATAGGTTCCTGGATAAAACGACGATACTTTCAATAAAAGGGAAAAGTTACCGGTTAACTCAAAAAAATAACAAGGAAGGCAATTAATTATTTTCATCATGGGGTGGCGCATTTTGAAATCCTAAAGGGTGCCCATTGGGTGGCACACTTTGAAGTGCCCGCTGGCAGGACAACGCGTCTTTTGAAGTTACTCAGGAAAAAAACGGTTTATTTTTAAGACCCTTATCTGCGACCGAAGCTTACCGGAAAGTTTCTCAGAAGCATCGAAAGTCCTTGGATAAGCTGGCAAAATGACCATCGAACCTCGCTTTCTCACACTTTCTGAAGTCATTGAAATCCATGACCAAGAAATTGCAACGGCCGGAGGATTATCCGGTGTTCGCGATCTCAAAGCTCTTGAATCCTCGATTGGAACCCCTCAAGCTTCATTCAACGGTCAATTTCTTATGGACATTTTTGAAATGGCCGCGACCTATTTAAATTCAATAGCAATAAACCATCCATTTTTAGATGGGAATAAGCGAACTGCTCTTGCGAGTTCGCTCACATTTTTATTTATGAATGGGTATGAAATTGAAGAATCGTATGATGAAGAATTGGCGGATAAAACGCTTGATTTGGTTACCCGGAAAATCACAAAATCGGATTTAGCCAAACACCTAAAATCTCGAAGCAAAGAAATAAAATAAAGCGGCAGTGAAAGACGGCGAATGGGCCGGTTTAAAGCCTGCAACACCGGCAGCCCGGAATTGCGGATTATTGGATTGTTGAATGTACTTGGCAGGCGCAACTTCGGGCGATGCCGGGAACGTTAGCGTCAATTGCCAGCCTGACCAATAGAAAGGAAAGCCGCGCGAAGAATGAAAAGGAAGCAATGGGTCTATATAAGAGTAACCGGACAATCTTAATCTTTTAACGTAGGAGAGGAGGAGAATTTGTGAAACATTTTATAATCTGGTTTTTCACCAGTTTCTTTTTAGGGTTACTTCCTTTAATAGTAAATCTTCTCGCTCAATTTGTCCTTGCGAATGTGAGTTTTTGGTCTGTTCTTAAGGTATCTGAATTAATGTGTTTTGTAATAGTGCTGAGCTCCACTACTTTATGCGATTTGGTATTGCAAAGAAAATCGCAATTCAACACTGTGCAACTTATCACTTTGATAGTATTGATTATTCAACTTCTATTTTCATCAATATTGTTAGGTGTTAACGCTTACTATTCCATGTCCACATCCGTGCATTACGATAAAATCTATTTTCGCATTGCAGCGCTTTGCACTGCTATGGCAATTGAAAGTGCTATACTTTGTGTGATTTTCCAACTAATTTTGTGTAGGAAGCAAAACAAATTGTATGGAGAAATAGAAACAACAACCTCATCATTAATAGTACAAGACAAGGAGGTATATTCACATATTGACACATAGTATTCAGTATATAACAAAGTAAATCAAGGTAATGCCAAATTAGATTAGTATCAAACTTCTAAGAAGGAGAAGCACAATGTTCACAAAAGCCTATCTAATAGCAATCATAGCTGTATGCATTCTTTTTGCCCAAACTGATTCGAATTATACCACTATCACAGGATCAATAGGCGAATCCGGTCAATGGGGTTCAGGTTGGATTGATTTAGAAAATGTTATGACATTTAATAAGGGAACTGTATTAAGAATAGAAGTCGGTGGTACCGCTCAAAAAGTTATTGTAAGACTTCTGGGAAAAGGGAAAACTCCGGACATGCCGGTCGGTATTCTTGGTAGATTTGATGTTCCAGAAAACAGGGTGATTGAAGTTATACTTAAAAGTAACTACACAAATATCTGGCAAATATCGGTACATGGATCGCCTAAAGCATGGAATTATAATTTAGGTGCAGAAAATGGACCGGCAACTATTGTTAACATAGAATTCAAAACAATCGAATCCATCTCTTCAATAAATAACAATACTGAAAAAAGCGATAAAGTTGATTTTTTAAACATTTCTGGAACCCCTGGAGAATCTGGTCAATGGGGGTCAGGTTGGATTGATTTAGAAAATGTTATGACATTTAATAAGGGAACTTTATTAAGAATAGAAGTCGGTGGTACCGCTCAAAAAATATTAATAAGACTTTTGGAAAAAGGGAAAACTCCTGATATGCCGGTCGGCATTCTTGGTAAATTTGATGTTCCGGAAAACAGGGTGATTGAAGTTACACTTAAAAGAAACTACACAAATATCTGGCAAATATCTATACATGGATCGCCTAAGGCATGGAATTATAATTTAGGTGCAGAAAATGGACCGGCAACTATTGGTCTGGTTCAATATAAATAATTGAATAGTAGGTAGATGCAGGGTGCAAATATCTCCCTATTAAACTTTTTCAAGAAAGAAGGCTTATGATGAAAGTAAGTATAAATATGCTTGCTTTTTGTTCATTTTTAATTTTTCTCCTAAATATACCAATTTATTCTTCAGAAGATCCCTCCGCAAATAAACAAGCCTTAGATATGATTTATGAATTTTCCAAAAAAATATGTGAATCTGATGTTCAACATTCAGGAAAATTACAGAAAACAGAATTGTCTGGTGATGCCAAGGTTGAATTAAATGGATTTCTTAAAAAAATGGCTCAACTAGGAATTAAAGCTGGTGCAAGCTACGAGGGAAAAGAGTATGTAGGCGTCCTTCAGGAAGATTTAGCGAAAATACTTAACAAACAGCTCGATTGTAGGGAATCAATTGCAAATAAACTGATTGACTTGCTAATTATCAATAAACCAGTAAAAACGATTAAGAAAACCTCTACAATAGTTAAAGAGGATACCACTAAAAGTAAAAAAGACTCTAATATTTTTCAATCAACGAGTAAAAAGCCAATTGAAAATCAATTTTTGATGATTGTATTCCCAGAAAGATATAGATCATTCGCAGAAAGAATTAAAAGCAAAATAAGTGATATTATTGAAGTGAAATTTCAAATTGATAACCATAGTTCTAACCAGTCTTTATCTCCGACAAGCTATAAACTTTATTATAAGTATAGTCCTCTTGAATCGGATGCTCAGCAAATACAATTGAGGTTGGGAACTGAATTTAATATAAGCATAATATTAGATAATTCTTATCAATCAGCTTTGGAATTATGGATTTATTAAATTTCTTTGGAAAATATGATGAAATTAACCTATGAAAGAAATTCGCGCGGCTGAAAAATCATGCTGGCAACAGACCGCCAACAGATGGCCGGACAGTTTCATACGCTACAAAAAGATTATCCCGCTGCTTGCGGATCCTGCGCGGCACGGCGGCGATCCAAATGACGCTTTCGATGTGATCGTCCCTTCCTTGCCGGGCTTTGGATTTTCCGGCAAACCCGCAGTTGGCAGCGTTAACAATTTTACCGTTTCCGAGCTCTGGGCCAAACTGATGACCGAAGAGCTCGGCTACAAAAAATTTGCGGCGGGCGGTGGAGATATGGGCTCGGGCGTCACCAGGTATCTGGCTGCAACACGCCCCGAACTTCTGGTGGGTATCCACGTCACCGATATAGGGATAATCAGGCAACTCATGACCGCTCAAAATGAAGCAGCGCTTTCCAAAGAAGAACTGGAGTACAAGGCAGGCGCTCAAAAATGGATTGCACAGGAAGGCGGATATATATCCCTCCAGTCGACCAAGCCGCAAACGCTCGCCTATGGGCTTTCCGATTCACCGGCAGGATTGGCCGCTTGGATTATTGAAAAATTCCGTGCTTGGAGCGATTGCAATGAAGAGCTTGACCGGAAATTCGGCACTGATGAACTGCTCACCAACATAATGATTTACTGGGTCACCAATACCATAGGCCCCTCCGCACACAGGTATTTTGAAAACACCCATTCGTTGCCGCCATTGGGGCGCATCGATGTTCCCACGGCCGTGGCGCTTTTCCCCTCGGATGTATTGTTACCGCCCAAAGAATGGGCAAAGAAAAATCTCAACATATCGCGTTGGACCCAAATGCCTCGTGCCGGACATTTTGCGGCAATGGAGGAACCGGAACTTTTAGCCGAAGACATTCGAGCATTCTATAGACAATTTCGGATCAAAATATAATACCGACGGTTATTTCATGGTGAGAACAACTTTGCCTTGCGGATGCCCTTGCTCGGCGCGGGTGAACGCTTCCCGCGCCTGATCGATCGTGAAGACCTTGTCGATGCGGATGCTTACTACTCCACTGTCAACTAAGGCGGTCAGGCGGTCGAGGTGTTTCGTATCGGTACTGGTCATTTGCCCCATGGCCGCAATACCCTGCTTTTCGGCAAGCGCCGCATCGGGCTGACCGAGGAGGCTAACCAGGATACCGCCTTTTTTTATCACCGCGAAAGACTTTGCCGCCGCGTCTCCTCCCGCCAAATCCAGAACAGCGTCGAAATCCTTGAGGTTTTTGTCGAACCCATTATGGTAATCGACGGCGATATCGGCGCCGAGTTTCTTCACAAACGGGATGTCGCGTTCGCTCACCGTGGTTGCAACCTGCGCTCCGATCGACTTTGCCAACTGTATTGCAATGCTTCCGATTCCGCCGGCGCCTCCAAAAACGACTATTTTCTGGCCTTTTTTCAATTTGATTGCGTCTTCTATGGCTTGAATTGCGCTTGCTCCAACCAGCGGAAGTCCCGCCGCTTTCACAAAATCAACTGTTTTGGGGGCAAGGGCGATGTTTGCGCTGTTTACCGCGACGAACTGCGCAAATGATCCGGAGCTGCCATTAAGGACAATGGCCTGCCCATATACTTTATCTCCTACCTTAAATTCCGACTTACCGCGTATTTCTTTTACTATCCCTGCAAAGTCGCCGCCGATGGTGGCAGGAAACTTAAGCGGAACAAAGTTCTTCATGTATCCCAGGCGGACTTTGTAATCAACGGGATTGATACTCGCGGCCTCGACTTCCACAAGCACCTGACCCTCACCAATAACAGGCTTATCGGCGTTTGCGACCACTTCAAGTACATCAATTCCTCCATAATTTGAGTATCGTACGGCTTTCATGTGCGTCTCCTTTTTGAATGTTTAGGGTCTAAAACTGTTCTCAAAAGAAGATTGCAAAGATCGTGCCAGTCTTTGGACCTCTCCCGGCCTTTGACCTCACCCCGCCCGCTTTTGGCAGGCACCCCTCTCCGCTTGGCGAGGGGACCTCTCCCGGCCTTTCGGCCACCCTCTCCAGAGAGGGACAAAAGGCTGAACCGGGGATTGTCGCTGATTAATGGATTGCGCCGAAAAGCGCCCCGTTCTATGGCGCGAAGCTAAAATGTTTTTGATATGATTGGGCAAGATTTAGTTTTAATATGGTATTTATGCACCATATATTGTGTTTAATGCTCATTTATGCCAAAATATGATCCTCTATCCAAAGAAGAACGTAGTGAGCGAATGTCCAGAGTTAAAGGCAAAAATACTGGCTTGGAAATCATTGTACGAAAGCTTCTTTCAGAATCTGGGTTTAAATATTACAGGCTTAATGTTTCCCGTCTTCCGGGCAAACCAGATATTGTTTTCAGCCGGCTAATAAAGGTAATTTTTATTCATGGTTGTTTTTGGCATCTTCATTCATGTAAAAAATATAGGATTCCGAAAACAAGGAAAATGTTCTGGACAAACAAACTATCTTCCAATGTTTTAAGAGATAAACGAAACTACAAGGAATTAAAAAAACAAGGTTGGAAGATACTCGTTTTATGGGAATGTCAATTAAGGCGTTCCAAAATTGTCGCCACGCAAAATAGAATTAATAAATTTCTTTTATCATAAGGAATTACGCCATGAAATCTATAGAGCTATTTTCCGGCGCCGGAGGGCTTGCTCTTGGTTTGGCGGAAGCGGGAATAGAGCACGAATGTCTAGTGGAAAAAAATGAAGATGCTTGCGCGACGCTATTGCTGAATAAAAATCAAGGACCAAGCGTAGTTAAGCATTGGAATATTTTTGGCGGTGATGTTCGGCACTTTGATTACAAACCCTTTACCGGCAAAATAGAAATTATCGCCGGCGGACCCCCCTGTCAGCCGTTTTCTCTTGGCGGAAAACACCGCGGCTATGACGACCATCGTGACATGTTTCCCGAAGCGGTACGAGCGGTAGCAAACATCAAGCCTCGTGTTTTCATTTTTGAAAACGTAAAAGGGCTTCTCCGTCAATCATTTTCTTCTTATTTCAGTTATATTTTACTGCAATTGAAATATCCTGAATTAAACAAGAGGGGAAACGAAGATTGGAAGGAACACCTGTCAAGGCTCGAAAAATATCATACAAAGGGGAAGCACGACGGATTACATTACAGAGTAATTTTTCGACTTGTTAATTCCGCTGATTATGGCGTTCCACAAATTAGACAAAGAGTATTTATCGTTGGTTTTCGGAATGACATTCAGAAAGAGTGGTCTTTCCCGAAAGCGACGCATTCTTTGGATAAATTGCTTTATTCGCAATATATAACGGGAGAATATTGGGATTTGCATAAAGTCACGAAGAAAGATCGGACGGAATTGTATGCACAGCTTTTTTCTCGCATCGAGAAAATGCGTTTTGAAAACAGTTTTATTGACGACAACACCGTAAGATGGAATACGGTAAGAGACGCAATAAAGGGGCTACCTGTACCAAGACTTAATATCAATTTCGCCAATATTTTTAATCATGAATATCGAGCCGGGGCAAAATCTTATCCGGGGCATACTGGCAGCTATATTGACGAACCAGCCAAAGCATTAAAAGCGGGAGACCACGGCGTTCCCGGCGGAGAGAATATGGTGCGCTTTCCAAATGGAGACGTTCGATATTTTACGGTTCGTGAAAGTGCGAGAATTCAAACCTTTCCCGATGATTATATTTTTTCGGGTTCATGGACGGAAGCCATGCGCCAAATCGGAAATGCCGTTCCAGTTCGACTCGCTGAAATCGTTGGAAATAGTATTATAAACCATTTTCAGAAAAATTAAAATGGGGACAAAAGAAGAAAAGTACAAATTGATCAAGCCGTTTAATCCATTGGACAAGAAAAATTTGGGCGAAAGCGTCGCTGAATTCATGCTTTCCGCTCCAGTGGAAGAAATTCCTCCAAAAGCATCCAATTTATCCTTGGAGGATTTTCATTGCAGGTATTTAGTCGTAGATGATATATGGATACCACTCGCCGAGTCGCTTCTCATTGAAATGTTCTCCCCTCTTTGGAATTTGGTAATTGATGGTTTTGGCAATCATGCCCCCGGTGCTGGACGCTACAATCAACAAAAATCTCCTTGGGATGTTTTGCATCCGGGTCGGGCTTGGGCTGAAAAACTCCTAAAGAACAGGGTTGACCTTGAGAAAATTAGGGCTAAGGTCAAGGAATCAGTCATCTCTTGTAAATATTAACCACACCCAAAAGGACTTGCAGTCATCGGAGCGGTAAAATGGCGTCCGAATACACCGATTAAGCTCCTCCCGTAAGCTCGCGAAAGCGCATGGCGAGCTGTGGACCCCTGGCGGCAGCGTCGTCCTCGTGCTTAAAAAAGACAAACGCTTTGTCCCACCCCTGGGCGAGAAACTTTTTGGCCCATTCTTTAAGCGCTGAGTCTGTATAATCCGCGCGGCGCATACGGAAATAGCCCCACGGAGCAGTGCTGACGATTTCCTGTATTGGTTTTTCGTCGGTGTCCTCCATGCCAAGGCAAAATTTCCTTTTACTTAACAGGTCGAAAATTGTTGAATTGAACCACGTGGCGCTCCTGAAATCGAATGCACAGGGAACTTTGGGCGGTAGGTGGTCCAAAAAACTTTCCAACAGTTTGACGTCAACATGAAAACCCGCGGGAAACTGAAACAAGACGCAGCCTAATTTTGCCCCAAGGACCGAAATCGCCCCCAGGAAATAACGGATTTCTTCGCTAACATTATGCAGCCGCTTTATGTGCGTGATGATTTGCGGGGCTTTTATGGCGAATACAAATCCCGAAGGCACTTCCTCGGCCCAGGAACTCACCACGGTTGCCGTGGGCATGCGGTAAAAGGTATTATTGATCTCGACGGTTTCAAGACGGCTTGAATAATAAGGGAGCATTTTGGGGGCGGAAATCTTTTCGGGATAGAAATTCCCTTTCCATTCCTTGTAGCCGAAACCGCTGGTGCCGGTAAATATTTTCATGGTTTTCCCTCCTATTCACGCGCCCTTTAAGAACTTCAGGGTGCTCCCTTTGCCTTATGCACCCTTCGAGAACCTCAGGGTGCGTCTGAAACATCACTTACTATTACGGCTTCCTTATAAGGTTTATCGTCTCGCAGCCTTAGAAATTCAGGTTGACGCATGACACCGTCCTCGGTCCAGCCCGTAAAGGCAACCTCGCAAACAAGCAAAGGTTTAACCCACGTAGCATCGGCGGCCTCGGGCGGTTTTATTTTAAACGGGCAGGTTTTGCGCACCAGAGGTTTTAGTTTTTCATGGATTGTTTTGATATTTTCGGCCCCGAAACCTCCGCCTGAATGACCGACGTAAACGAAGTTTCCGCCGTTAAACGCGCCCAGCACCAAACTGCCCAAGTGTTTTCTCGACCCGCGCGGCCCGGTGAATCCGGCTATGACGCAGTCTTGGGTAACACGGTTTTTAATTTTCAACCATTGCTTGCTCCTGGTACCGGGTTTATAGAGGCCCAGGGAATGTTTTGCGACAATGCCTTCGACGCCGTTTTGCTTGGCCGCGTAAAAAAAGGGGACGCCTTCCTTGCGAATATGTTCCGAATATTTTATGCACCCTTCGGAGGGAAGCACGGTTTTTAAAAGTTCCTTTCGCTTAATAAGCGGCAGGCCCATAAGATCGCGGCCCTGATACGACAGAATATCGAAGACGTAATACAGCACATTCCCAGTGCTTGACTTTGTGTAATGCTGGAGCTTCTGGAAGTCGGGTACGCCGCTTTCATCCACGAGAACGACTTCTCCGTCGAGCACTGCCGTAAGCCCGAGCTTTTGCAAGGACCTCGCGACGGGGCCGAATTTATTCGCGAGAGAAAGCCCGTTGCGGGAATAAAGCGAAACATTTTTTTTGTCAAGCTCGGCAATCGCGCGGTATCCGTCCCACTTGACTTCGAACAGCCAATCCTCGTGATCGAATGGCTTTTTTATCGCGGTGGGCAGCATGGGAACTATGGGGCGGGAAATCGGCCTTATAGGGGCCTCGGCAATGAGGCTCGCCGGTGATTTTGAAGCGGCCCGCGTTTGCGCATTTTGTTTATCGAGACCAGGTAAAGCTTGGGAAGAAAGCTCCTCGACGCTTTTATTGGAAACAACCGACCGTTCGAGCGTGAGAACGTCTTGGCCGGAGATGTAGCGGTCTTTTTTCTTAAGCAAAAGCCACGAATTCTTTCCCCATCCGGTCTTGACAAGAGCAAATTCTCCCTTGAGTTTGGCGCCCGCTAGGATGAATTTTAAATCGCCTTTTTTAAGGCCCGCTAAAAGCGTTTTTTCGTCTTCCTTTTTGTTCTTTGAAATTAAAGGGCCATAAAAGCCCTTGTCCCAGATTATCACGCCGCCCGCGCCGTAGTTGCCTTTGGGGATGCAGCCTTCAAAATCCTTGTAATCGAACGGATGGTCCTCGACGTGTACGGCCAGCCTTTTTATCGACGGGTCAAGAGAGGGGCCCTTGGGCACGGCAAAACTTTTGAGCACACCCTCCATTTCGAGCCGCAGGTCGTAGTGGAGCCTTCGCGCCGCGTGCTTATGCACGACGAACTCAAGATAGCGCCCTTTGCTCTCCGGCCGAGGCCCTGGGGCCGGCGCGGGTTCGGGCGTCTTTTTAAGCGAACGTTTTTGCTTATATTCTTTTAGGCTCATAAAGCGGGAAGCCTCTGCTTTTTATCCAATAACTCTTTGAAAAAATCCTCGTTTCTCTCTGCCCGCAAAGCGGCGTCGACCGCAAGGACCCGAAGTTTTTCAGGGTCACGCGCTTTAACCCCTTCGGCAAGATTTTCCCATGACAAGGGAAACGAGACCGAAGGCTTTTCCTGAGCGCGCAGGGAATAAACGCAGACCATGGTCTTGGAAGCGTCGTTCTGGGACCAGTTGATGAAAACCTTGTTTGCGCGAAGCTGCTTGTCCATTTTGGATGTGACAAGGTCGGGATAATTTTTCTGCATGATGACGGCAACGGCTTTTGAAAACCTTTTGGCGTCTTCGAATTTGGTTTTTTTCCGGTCTAACGGCGCGAAAACATGCAGGCCTTTTTTGCCCGAGGTTTTCACGAAGGTTTCGAGCTTAAGCCCTGAAAGAAGGTCCCTTACCATAAGCGCGACTCTTGCGCAGTCAAGCACATCGGCCCCCTCTCCCGGGTCCAGGTCAAAGACCACCGAATCGGGATTATCGGGCAAATCGGCCTTTGCAAGGGGCACATGAAACTCGATGGAGGCGATGTTTGCCAGCCACAAAAGGGTTTCAATATTGTTCGCCAGGCAGTAGGCGATTTTTTTTCCGGCGCCGTAGGGAACTTCCGCCGTTTCAAGCCACGCGGGACGGAATTTGGGACAGCGTTTTTCGAAATAAAACTCCCCGTCAACGCCTTCGGGATAGCGCTTAAGCGTAAGGGCCCGGTCTTTAAGAAAAGGGAGCATGAACCGCGCGATCCGGCCGTAGTATTCGAGCATTTTTGCCTTGGTAAAGCCACACGAAGGGTAAAAATCCTTGTCGAGATTCGAGAGCTGAAGAACGCGTTCGTTAATTTTTACCATGGTTTGCCGGTCCGGTTTTTTTTACCAGGCGCATGCTTTTTTCCAGGGCCGACATCAAATCGGCCATGCCTTCGGTTTTTTCTTCTTCCTCAAGCTCGGGCGCTTCGACCTCGGCTTTTCTCTTTTCCTTTTTGGTAACGATTTCAAGGAGCTTTTCACGGCGGCTATTGGAATATTTTTCAGGGGTAAAGGCGCTCATCATCCCTTGTATGCTTTTTTTGACCGTGTTTATTTCCTCCTTCGTAGCCTCGGTTGCCGAAGATGCCCTATCGGCGGCCGGAGGCGCTATTTCATCGCTATAGTGCAAAGTGCTGACGGCAAGCGCCCCGTCCCTGCTCATGATTAAAACGAGATATTCTCGTTCGTCAATGACGAACTTCGCCACTCCCGCCCTGCTCGTGCGCTTAAGCGATTCGGCAAGCAGACAGTATGATTTCTCGCCGCCTTTAAGCGGCACGAGAAAATACGGGTGGTCGTAATAAATGGGATCGACTTCTTGAAGGTCGATAAATTCCGTAATCTCGATGGTGCGGCTCCTGTCGGGCGAAACGGACGCCAGCTCCTCGTCGGTCATGATAACATGTTTGCCGGGCTCTATTTCAAAGCCCCTGACGATTTCCTCATGGGTGACCGCTTTCCCCTCTTCCGGACAAAACATTTTTCGTTCCAGGGGCGAATAGTCTTTACCGTGGAGAAGGTGAAACGAAACGCGTCCGGGCTCCACCGACTTGACAAGGCGAACGGGGATCGCCACCAGGCTAAAGCTTACGGTCCCGCTCCAAATGCCCTGCGCGGCAGTTTCCTCCACGGGACCGGCCTTTTTCGGGGCGCTTGGGCCCGACGGTTTTTTCTTGGGTGTTTGCGTCTTCATGCGGCCCTTTTCAGGCTTTTTTCGAGCGCATCGAGCAATTTGCCGGGCGCCGTGGGTTTAAGGTGTTTGGGGGTCAAAAGCGCTATTTTTTGACCGAGGGCTTTTTTCTCGATCATGTCCCTGAGCTTTTTCTGGTGCTCGTTTTCGTATTTTTCAGGCTGAAACTTGACCGTGAGCTTATTTATTAATTCACTGCCGATACTTACTTCTTTTTCCGACAATGCAAACGACTCAAGCCCAAGGGATTGCGCGGGGATTATCTCGTCGATGTATCGCAGTACATTAAGCCTGAGGGCATTCCCCGTCGAGGACACCGCGCCGAAATGGGCGCGTTTTCTCATCACCCACATGCAAACGCCCTGCACGTCAAGGTCTCTGAGCCCGGCCGCAAGCGCGCCATAGCTTTTGCCCGCGCCGTCCGGTTCGAGGTAATAAATGCGTTCGATGAAAACCTTGTCGATGTCGCCTGATTTTACGAATTCGTGAACATCGATAGTCCTGCTGGATTCGGGCTCGGCTTGTTCGAGGTCTTCGGGGTCCAAGATTATATATTTTCGTTCGTCGATCTGATATCCTTTAACCTGTTCTTCGGCGGGCACTGGAGTTTTTTCGAATTTGCACATCATACGTTGGTGGAGTTTTACCCGGTCGGTTTTATGCAAGAGATGAAACTGGACGCGGTTCTGACTGACGGCAGTGTGGAGTTTTACCGGCACGGTTATGGAACCGAATTGTATGTTTCCGATCCAAAGCGTTGAAGCCATATTGCCTCCTTTTATTAAAAGCAGCAAATGGTGTACCAAAATAATGAGAACCTCACCCGGCCTGGCGCGGGAACCTCTCCCGGCCTTTCGGCCACCCTCTCCCACGGAGAGAGGGACAAAATGCGACTTCTCCCGGCCTTGTTCTTCGAAATAGAAAAAAGTAAGATTCTCCTCTTCCCGATTATATTTTAATTGTAAAGGATTATTGGTTATGGGGGTAAACTTTAAGCAAAGAAAAAGTAACTATAACCGAAAGGGGAAATCGCTATGACCAAAGAAAGCAAATGTCCGATAACGGGCGCAACAAGTAAAATACCATCCAGTCAAGGTACGACGAACCGTACCTGGTGGCCTAACCGGTTGGACCTTGGCGTTCTTCATCAGCATACTAAAAAGTCCAACCCCATGGACCCGGAATTCAACTATGCCGAAGAATTCAAGAAGCTTGATCTTGCGGCCGTGAAGAAGGACCTTTACTCGCTGATGACCGATTCAAAGGTATGGTGGCCCGCCGACTGGGGTAATTACGGCGGTCTGTTCATCCGCATGGCATGGCACAGCGCCGGCACCTACCGCACTGCCGACGGACGCGGGGGCGCGGGGACCGGCAATCAGCGTTTCGCGCCGCTCAACAGCTGGCCCGATAACGTCAATCTTGACAAGGCGCGTCGTTTGTTGTGGCCGATAAAGCGCAAATACGGAAATAAAATATCCTGGGCCGACCTTATGATACTGGCCGGTAACTGCGCGCTGGAATCCATGGGCTTCAAAACATTCGGCTTTGGCGGCGGCCGTGAAGATATATGGGAACCTGAAGAGGACATCTATTGGGGTAAAGAAAATACCTGGCTCGAAGACAAACGTTACAGCGGCGACCGCGAACTTGAAAACCCACTGGCTGCCGTGCAGATGGGGTTGATATATGTTAATCCGGAAGGGCCGAACGGAAATCCCGACCCTGTGGCATCGGGCCGCGATGTGCGCGTTACCTTCGAGCGCATGGCCATGAACGATGAAGAGACCGTCGCGCTCGTAGCAGGCGGACACTCTTTCGGCAAGGCTCACGGGGCGGGAGACCCAAAACTGGTAGGCCCTGAACCTGAGGCGGCGCCGCTTGAAGAGCAGGGACTGGGCTGGAAAAATGCGTTCGGGACCGGCACGGGTGAACATACAACAAGCAGCGGCATAGAAGGCGCATGGAAACCGAACCCCACGACATGGGACAACGGCTATTTCGACATGCTCTTCGGCTACGAGTGGGAACTGGTCACAAGCCCTGCCGGGGCAAAGCAATGGTATGCTAAAAACGTCAGGCCTGAGCACATGATCCCGGACGCTCACAACCCATCAAAAAAACATCCGCCTATGATGACAACCGCCGATCTGTCGCTGCGCTTCGACCCGATCTACGAACCTATTGCGCGCCGCTTTCACAAAGACCCGAAGGCATTCGCCGACGCCTTTGCCCGCGCCTGGTTCAAATTGACCCACCGCGACATGGGGCCGCGCTTCCGCTATCTTGGCCCGGAAGTTCCGGCAGAGCACCTTATATGGCAAGATCCGGTCCCTGCAGTTGATCACAAATTAATTAGTAAACAGGACATTGCAAATCTCAAGGAAAAAATCCTATCGTCGCGTCTTTCTATATCCGAACTGGTTTCAACCGCATGGGCGTCCGCTTCCACCTTCCGGGGTTCCGACAAACGCGGCGGCGCGAATGGGGCGCGTATACGCTTGGCCCCACAGAAGGATTGGGAGGTTAACGAACCGGCTCAACTTAAAAAAGCGCTGCAAACTCTAGAAAAAATTCAAGTGACGTTCAACAAAGCGCAGAAAGGCGGGAAAAAGGTTTCGCTTGCCGATTTGATCGTCCTCGGCGGTTGCGCCGCTATTGAGAAAGCGGCAAAGAAGGCCGGTCATGATGTAAAAGTCCCCTTCTTACCCGGACGAATGGACGCGCTGCCGGAACAAACCGACGTGGAATCATTTGCCGTTATAGAACCGGTTGCGGACGGATTCCGTAATTATCTTAAAACCAAATACTCTGTTTCGGCAGAGGAGCTCCTTATTGATCGGGCGCAACTGCTGACGCTGACCGCCCCGGAGATGACGGTCCTTTTGGGCGGACTTCGCGTGCTGAATGTCAATTACGGACAGTCCCAACATGGCGTTTTCACCAAGCGCCCCGGGACCCTCACCAACGACTTCTTTGTAAATCTTATCGACATGGGGACAACATGGAAGCCGACGACGGAGGAGAGGGATGCATTCGAAGGTCACGACCGCGCGACGGGCGAACTCAAGTGGACCGGCACCCGTGTCGATCTTATCTTTGGTTCCAACTCGCAGCTACGGGCGATCGCGGAAATCTATGCACAGGACGATTCGCAAGCGAAGTTCGTCAAGGACTTCGTAGCGGCATGGAACAAGGTGATGAACGCGGACCGTTTTGACCTGAACTGATTAAAACGGCGGGTGACGGGCAATACGGGCGAACAACGATTGGATATTCATGACAAACGGTCCTTCCGACAGGTTTCAAAGTCTGGTCGACCAGCTTCCGGGCTATATCGCTTATGTCAACGCCGAAACGCTGCGCTATGAGTTCGTGAACAAAGGCTATGAAACCGTGTTCGGGGTCCCGCGCGAAAAAATCGTCGGGGCCGCCGTCAAGGACATCATCGGGGAGGCGAATTACCGGTTCGCCCAAAAATTCATCGCCGAGGCAAAAGCCGGCAAATCCGTTTCCTACGAAAACGTCTTTACCACGGTTTTAGGCAAACGCTGGATCCGCGTCAATTTTTCGCCGTTATTCGACAAGGACGGGCATGTTGCGACGATCGTTTTACTGAACCATGACATTACCGAACGCAAGCAGGCCGAAGAAGCGCTGCTTATGAGCGAGAGCAAATATCGCCAATTATTCGAAGTGGGCTCGGATCCTATTTTCCTTGTTTCGGCCGACACCGGTCAAATACTCGACGCCAACCGCACGGCCTCATCGCTTTACGGATACGACCGGGAAGAATTCCTCGCCATGAAAAACACCGATATTTCGGCCGAGCCCCAGGAAACGCGCAAGGGCGTCGCGGCGTTGCCGTTAAACTCCGAAGAATCCGAGGTCGTTTCCCTGCGCTATCACCGCAAGAAAAACGGCACGGTGTTCCCGGTCGAAATAACCGCGCGGTCTTTTGTCCTTAACGGCCGCAAGGTCCTCTATGCCGCCTGTCGGGACATTTCCCGGCGCATACGGGCCGAGGAGGAACATCTCAAATACGAACAACAGCTTCAATTAAACCAGAAGCTGGAGTCCCTCGGCGTTCTTGCCGGAGGCATCGCCCACGATTTCAACAACCTGCTTACCGGGATTTACGGGTACATGGACTTGGCCCGTTTAGCATCGAAGGACCCGCAAATTACCAAGTACTTCGAGAAAATGCTGGCGACCATGAAACGTGCAAAAGCGCTGACCCTCCAATTACTAACTTTTTCCAAGGGGGGCGCCCCGGTCCAGAAAATAACGCCCTTAACGCCGTTTATTCAGGAAACCGCCCAATTCGCGCTCAGCGGATCGAATATTTCGTGCCGCTTCTCTTTGGCCGACGACCTCCGCCAATGCAACATCGATAAGGACCAGATCGCCCAGGTAATCGACAATATCGTTATCAATGCGCAACAGGCCATGCCGGACGGAGGGACCATTGAAATATCCGCCGCAAACCTTTCTTTTAAAGAAAAAGAACACCCCCCGCTGTCCGGAGGCGATTATGTAAGGGTATCAATTAAAGATGCCGGCATCGGCATACCCAAGGAAATTTTGCCCCGCATTTTCGACCCGTTCTACACCACAAAATTAAAAGGCCATGGGCTTGGGTTGACCACCTGCTATTCAATCATAAACCGTCATGGCGGATGCATTGACGTGGAGTCGCGGCCGGGCAAAGGCAGCACGTTTCATGTTTACCTGCCCGCATCCTTGGAGGCGGCCTCGGCCAAAGCCGCCTCGGTCGCTACGCACAAAGGCAGCGGCACGATTATCGTTATGGATGACGAAGCGGTATTGCGCGACACTTTTCGGCAAATGCTTGAATTGATGGGCTATTCGGTGATTTGTAAACATGACGGCAGGGAAGCCGTTGATTTCTTTACGAGCGAAACGCCAAAGCGCAGATTTGCCGCGATGATTTTTGACCTTACGGTTCCCGGCGGCATGGGCGGATTGGAAGCCGTTACGGAAATTAGAAAATTTGATAGGGAGATACCGATATTCGTTTCGAGCGGTTACGCTGAAAATTCCGTGATGAAAAATCCCGTTGGATATGGTTTTACCGCAAGCATTGCAAAACCATTTACCTTAGGGGACCTTTCGGAAGCGCTTAATAACCATTTAACCAAATAAGCATCACGACAAAATTACCTTTTATGAAACTACGAGATGAATACACTTGTCCTTTAGAAATTACACATGACATTATAAAAGGCAAATGGAAGCCGATTATTATTTGGACAATACGCGGTGAGAAGAAATCTTTATCGCAATTAGAGCGTTCAATAAATGGCATTAGTCAAAAAATGCTTTTGGAACAGTTAAAGGAACTAATTGACTGCAAAATAGTAGGAAAAACGAGTTTTTCAGGTTACCCCTTGAAGGTTGAATATTTTTTGACGCTTCATGGTAAAAAGCTATTATCCGCATTAGAAATAATGCAAGAAACGGGCAAAGATATACTCGGTATTTATTAATCCGACCATACCCACAAAAAAGTGGGTAATTTACAATGTTTCACTTTTAGTTTATATTGATTCTTGTTGGTAAAAAATGTTGACAACGAATCAATTAAACTGAAGGAGATGCAAAAATGAAGGATTTTATTAAAATTGCGGAAGCGCTGATCGACAACGCAAACGTTTCGATTATCAGTTCCGTTGATGAAACGGGCTTTCCAAATACAAAAGCAATGCTTCCTCCTCGAAAAAGAGATGGAATGAAGCAATTCTACTTCACGACCAATACATCTTCAATGCGGGTTTCTCAATTCAAAGCGAACGCAAAAGCATGTGTCTATTTCTATAATAGTCGGCTGTTTAAAGGGGTAATGCTTAAGGGAACAATGGAAGTCCTTCAAGATTCAGGATCAAAGGAGATGATTTGGAAAGATGGCGATGAGATGTATTATTCAAAAGGGGTGACTGATCCGGATTATTGCGTACTTAAATTTACCGCCAAGAGCGCTCGGTTTTACAGTAATTTCAAGTCGGACAATTTTGAATTATAGCCGGCAGTGCCCGCGCAATTGATAATAGCCACCTATTTTATAATATGAATTGTGCCCTCTTTCCGGGCCGGGGCGTTTGAGTCCCCGCCAATATACCCGATTGCGGCCGACGAGCAGATGGTATGCTCTTTGGGAATCCCCAACTCAAAAAGATAGTCCCGTAAATTGGCGTCGTTACGCAGCCAGTGCAACTGGTTGATGTAGCAACTGCCTAAACCCAGCGATTGCGCCGTTAAAAATATGTTTTCGAGCGCTAAGGCGCAGTCAGCCATGGCATTTTCATAGTTCGGTTTATTGGAGGCGATGATAAGCGTCGGCGCGTGATGAAAAAAATGGGCGTCTTCCCTTTGCGCATAAGCTTTAATTCCGAGTTTACCGGGGTAGTCGTCATAGGGAATCCAATGCTGAAATCCCTCCCGCATCAATTGATTAACTTTTGAAAGGACATCTTTATTCCGGATTGCCGTAAACAGCCAGCTTTGGTTGTTGCCGCCGCTTGGCGCCCAAATGGCCGCCTCCAGCAGCGCTTCAAGCTGTTCCGTTTCGATTTGTCGCTCCTGAAAAAGGCGTGTGCTTCTTCGCGCATGAATACAGTCTAACACTGCATTACGAATCATGATTTTCCCTCCGTTTTATTAAGTATGTCGAAAGTATAATATTTGACTGAGTCGAAAAGTGTATGTTTTGCCTATTCAGGTATGCTAATTGCTCTCTTAAAGTCTCAGGCCTCAATGAAAAGTGGAAAAGCACCTAAAAATAGACCTTAACCGATAAAGTAGGAGGAAAAAATCATGGAAAAAAGAGCTTTAGTGACGGGCGCAAGCGAAGGAATCGGAAAAGTTTTTGCCAAAAAACTGTCTGAAAAAGGCTATACGATTACGGGCGTGGCAAGAAATGAATTAAACCTGAAAGGGCTTATTCAGGAGATCGGACAAAACCACAAATATATCGTGGCGGACCTTTCCACCGATGCCGGGCAGCTTAAAGCCGCCGAGGAACTGGGCAAGGGCCATTATGACCTTCTTGTCAATAATGCCGGGGTCGGCGTGGTGGGGGCATTTACCGACGCGCCGATCGAAAAGCAGCTCGCCATGATTCGGCTTAACTGCGAGGCGGTTGTGCGCCTGGCCCATGCGTTTCTCGCCAACGCAAAGTCGGGTGATGCGCTCATCAACATTTCCTCGACCATTGGCTTTACGCCCATGCCCTCGATCGGGCTCTACTGCGCGACCAAGGCGCTGGTGTCGTCGTTTTCCGAATCGCTTTGGTTCGAGCAAAAATCGAAAGGGGTGTTCGTCATGGGCTTTTGCCCCGGAATAACCTCGACCAATTTTCAGGTGAATGCGGGCGGGAAGACGGAAGACTTGCCGAAAAACATGGCCCAAACCCCCGAGAAAGTGGTTGACAACGCATTAAGGGCGCTCGCGGCGCGCAAACGGCCCACGGAATTTTCGGGAATGAACAACTGGATGTTCGCCAACATGTCGCGGCTTATGCCGAGGAAAATGTTCGTGAATATGCTGGGAAAAATGATGTGAGATATCGGAGGGGGAAATGCATGAACTGGGCGTGGGGTCGCCGCAAACATGACGCCGCGCCCCCGGCAATGTATTTTTAATCAATGAATTTCCCCATTCCGTACAATACCGGCCTGCCCATTTATTCCCGCAAAGACGACATCTTCCGGCTTATCCGTAATTGTCAAGTAATTGTCGTTTCGGGGACCACGGGAAGCGGTAAAACGACCCAGCTTCCTCTCGTGTGCCTCGAAGCCGGACGCGGCGTGAAGGGCCAAATCGGCATTACCCAGCCACGGAGAATCGCCGCGACGTCCATTGCCCGTAGGGTGGCCGAGGAACTTTCAAGCGCGGTCGGGTCACTGGTAGGATATAAAACGCGTTTTGAAAGCCAGGAATCCGGTTCGACCCTCATCAGGTTCATGACCGACGGCGTTATGCTAAGCGAAATAGCCTTCGACCGCATGCTTCGGCGCTATGACACCATCATTATCGACGAAGTTCATGAGCGAAGCCTTAATATCGATTTTTTATTGGGGTATTTGCGCACGATTCTTTCCCGCAGGAAGGATTTACGGCTTATTATCTCCTCCGCCACCGCGGATACCGAGTTGTTTTCGAAAATATTCGGGAATGCGCCGGTTATAAACGTGGAAGGCGCGCTTTTCCCCGTTGAGGTGGTATACATGCCCTTCGGGCAAACGCCCGGAGAAGGCGATTACCTTGACGCAGCCCAAAACGCCGTTGAAAGCCTCATTGACGACAGCGAACGCGGCGATGTTTTGGTTTTTCTTCCCACCGAATGGGACATTATGGAGATCTTTCGCAACCTGACTGCCAAGCATTTTGCCTATGCGCAAATACTACCGCTTTTCGCACGGCTCCCTAAAAAGCAACAAGAGCTTATTTTCAAGGAATCCGGCAAGCAAAAGATCATTCTGGCTTCGCCGGTTGCCGAGACGTCGATAACCATTCCCAATATACGCTACGTGGTCGATACGGGGCTTGCGCGTATCAAGCGATTTACGCCGCATACACGTATTACCTGCCTTCCCATTGAAAACGTTTCCCGCGCGAGCGCGGACCAACGAAAAGGCCGCTGCGGCCGCGTGCAGGAAGGCATGTGCGTGAGGCTCTATTCCGAGGAGGACTACTTGGGCCGCGAACCTTTTACCGTGCCGGAAATCATGCGCAGCAATTTGTCGGACGTTATTTTGCGCATGGCGCTTTTAGGCATCGGTCCCATCGAAGAGTTTCCTTTTATCGACCCTCCCTCGGGACGCGCCGTTGCCGACGGATACGCTCATTTGCGGGAATTAGGAGCGTTGACCAATGATAATACATTAACGCCCGTTGGGAAAAAGATGGCCGGTCTTTCCATCGATTGCCATGTTGCCCGCATGCTTATTGCGAGCGCCAATGAAAACTCTTTGCGCGAAATACTGATTATCGCATCCGGCATTTCGATCATCGACCCCCGGCAGCGCCCGCCGGGAAAAGAAAAGGAAGCCGACGCCATGCACGCCCGCTTTACTGATCCGCTTTCCGATTTTTTGTTTTTTCTTAAAGTTTGGGACGCTTTCCACGACGAATTCACGCGTTCAAAAAGCAAGACACAAGTACGGCGGTTTTGCGAGCAACATTTTTTGTCCTTTACACGCATGAATGAATGGCAGGATTTGCATAATCAAATTACCCACCAGGCAAAAAGCATCGGCTGCGTCGCTAACCCCCATGCGCACGCGGATTATCCGGCCATTCATCGCGCGATAATGGCCGGGCTTATTTCGTCAATTGCGCAAAAGCAGGAAGACGGCTCGTATCGGTCGGCGCGCGGCAGGGTTTTTAAAATATTTCCGGGATCGGCCTTGTTTAAAAAGAAACCATTGTGGATCGTATGCCATGAAATGGTTGAAACATCCGCCGTCTATGCACGGGGCGTGGCGATGATTGATCCCGCCTGGATAGAAGAGCTTGCGCCGCATTTGTGCCGGTATAACTATGGCGACGCTTATTTCGACGAAGTTTCGGGGAGCGTTAAAGCGCCTGAGCGCGTAAGCTTTTTTGGGTTTACCCTTGGGGAAAACAGGACGGTCCATTATGGAAAAATCAATCCGCGGGCCGCGACCGAAATATTTATCCGTCAAGGGCTTGTAGAAGAAAAACTCCAAACGCGACAAAGTTTTTTTCGGAAAAACCGTGAGCTTAAGGAATCAATAAAAAGCGCCGAATCAAAACTTCGAACAAGCGGTTTGATTGTAGACGACGCTACACTCTTTCAATTTTATGCAAAACGGCTGCCTTGCATTTATTCGACGCAGGAACTTAGCCGTTGCATTTTGGAACTCGGCGGCGATTCTTTTTTATGCTTTTCTGAAAGCGATCTTTTGGCCAGGCGTTTGCCTGACGGCATAAACGGATTTCCCGACAGCGTGACAATCGGCTCAGTGCAGTTTCCTTTGGTTTACCGATGCGCCCCTGGGGAAGAAGATGACGGGGCGACACTATGCATTCCTGAAGCGGCGCTACCCTTTATCGGCCCTTCGCTTTTAAATTGGCTTGTTCCAGGATTACGATTTGAGCAAGTGCTTTGGATTTTACGCGAATGCCCAAAAAATGTTCGATCAAAGCTGATGCCGCTTGAGGAAACCGCCCGAATAATCGCCGCGAAACTTTCGTTTCGCGGAATCGGGCTTATTGCATCGATAGGTGAAGAAATTGAGAAACTAGTCGGTACTGAGCTTCCGGCAAGTTTCCAAAAAGATTTAAAGCTGCCGGAGCATCTCTCTATACATTGTGCGGTAGTTGACGATGATTTTTCAAATGAAAAGAAATCGGTTAAATCCGTTGTTTCCAAAAGGCCTAGCGGGAATCGTTCGATTGACGTGTGGATGAAAGCTTTTACCGATTGGAAGATAGAGAAGCGAGTTTCGTGGGATTTCGGTGATTTGGATGTCCGTATTCCCCTTCTGGAAAGTCCTTCCGGGTTTCCCCTTTATGGATATCCGGCGATTGAGGCCCATGAGAATTATGTCGATTGCATTTTGTGCACGTCGACCGCGGAAGCTAAAAAGCTGCACGCAAAGGGCGTCGCTCGTTTGCTGGAATTATGCCTTGCGGATGAACTTTCACTTTTCGAGCATGAAATGGGTTCGCTTGGCAAAGGAAAGCTTGCCTATGCGGCATTGCCGGACATTCAACAAATCAGGCGCAACTGCGTTCGCATGGTGCAAGAGGCGGCGATTGGAGGTGACCTGGGGATTTGCAGAACCCAAAAGCAATTCAAGGCGCATGTTGAATCGGCCCGAACCAAGGTGCATCAAGCTCGGCGTGCTATTGCTTCAACATTAGAAACGCTTTCAATTGAATTCATGCATTGCGCTAAACAATTGAGATCCAAGCGCACGACATTGCTCAATGCAGTGTATGTAAAAATCCATAGCGAGCTTTCTCTGGAACTAAATCGCTATACCAAGTTATTAGTCGATCCCCAATGCTTTTTAGATCTGTTTATTCAGCTTCCTCGCTATGTTTCGGCCTTGGAATTTCGCATTGATAAGGCTTTCGCGGAGCCGATAAAATATAATCAAAGAATAGAGTCCGTTAGGCTCTGGGAACAACGGCTCTTAGATTTGCAAAAAAAACAATCTACCGAAATTGACTCAAAATTAAAATGCAATGACCTAACACTTATGATCGAAGAATTTAAAGTTTCGCTTTTCGCACAACAGGAAATAAAAACGCTGTTTCCAATTTCGGAAAAGCGGTTGGAAGATAAATTGCGGGAATTTAGCGGACCTTGATTTGTGTGGGAGTCGGATTGAAATAGCCCAATCGAACATTCGGAAAATCTTTTTTAATTTCATATATCCATCGATTAATTCCGATTGCTTTTCCTTTAAGATCATTCAGACCCATTTTTTCAATGAACCAACGTGGATCGATATTTATTAATCCGGTCATAATATAGTTGTCAAGTTATGCTGCGTAAACAACGGATGATTTTTGAAAATATTTTTGCACTATTTCAGGGAAAACTTGACGTTGAATAAGA
>Ga0182027_10003256_pt1 | contig 25855 bp, 23 predicted proteins | sample 712E1DmetaG_FD_121300 | JGI IMG/M metagenome (GOLD analysis project Ga0182027, IMG submission 121300) | Permafrost microbial communities from Stordalen Mire, Sweden - 712E1D metaG (Illumina Assembly) | ecosystem: Environmental > Terrestrial > Soil > Wetlands > Permafrost | place: Sweden...
ATGTGGATAAAAGATGTGGATGCTCATATAATAAAATCCGGTGAAAATGATTCGGAAGTTGTTAACAAAGCGGCAATAAAAGAAGCGGAAGGATATATTCCACCCTGTACGAAAATAAAGAAATCGGAATTTGAAGATACCCACGAAATTACCCTTTTTGAAACGGTCGCAAATTTGCAACGAATGCAACCTAAAACGATGATGCAAACCGAGGTTGATATGGCAAAAAAGAAATTCAGGACGCTACTGATAAGAATTTATAAGCCAAACGGGAATATTGCAACGGGTACGCCTCAACCCGATTGGAATAGAATAGAACCCCACTCCAATTTTGAAACCCTTTATGAAATTCTCAAATTATCGAATTGTTTACGTCCGGCGAAAATCGACTTCCTGAAGTCACCAGTTAGGGAGTATTCGCGATGGGAGCATAAAAGAGGGGGTCCAAAAAAGACTTGAAGAGTTTGATAAAAAACGTTAAGCGGATAAACCGGCCTTCCCAAGGAGGATTTTTCCATGAAAAATTGCGATATGAAATTAGTCGGTAACATATTGACCATTACAATTGATGTTTCAAAGGATTTTGGAAAAGAAGCGTCCGGGAAAAGCGTTATCGTTGCTTCAACGGATGGCTATGTGCCCTTACCGAATAAAGATGACATAAAAATCGGTCTTAATGTTTACAAAAGAGTATGATTGATTTTCATACAGCCGCATCATCCTTCCAGCTAAGGTTTCAGATAAATAACTTGAAAAATTAGTGGGGTTATTTATTTTGTGATAGGGAAGTGAGGCTATTAATGACGGTCAGCATAGCAAAAATTATCGCTCAAACAATGGTTACGTTCGTGATCTTTGCGCTGGCGTTATTCATCCCGGCGGGTACTGTGGCCTGGCAGGCCGGATGGATCTTCCTTGGAATGTTTTTCGTGTGGTTTATTGCCGTTAATATGTGGCTGTTCAAGCATAACCCCGGATTACTACAAGAGCGCATGAAATTAGGAAGATCGGATCAAAAGGGATGGGACAAGGTGCTTTTCCCCATTCTCCTGGTCATTCCGTTTCTATGGTTGGTTTTTATTTCATTGGATGCCGTTCGCTTTCACTGGTCGCCGGTGCCGGTCTGGGTGCAGGCGGTGGGGGCAGCAGTCCTGCTGTGCTCGTTTGGCCTTTTTTTCCTAGTGTTTCGGGAAAACTCCTTTTTGTCGACCGTCGTGCGTGTGCAATCGGATCGGGGGCATAAAGTGGTTTCAACCGGGCCTTACCATTACGTTCGCCACCCGATGTATGCGGCCATGCTCATCTTTATTATCGGGACGTCTCTTCTCCTCGGGTCTTGGTATGGAATCCTTGTTGGAATGATTTTTGTGGCAGGGTTTGCAAGGCGAGCGGTCTTTGAGGAACGCACGTTGAGAAAAGAGTTGCCCGGCTATGAGGATTATATGACAAAAGTAAAATATCGGATAATTCCGTTTTTCTGGTAGCATTTGTAGCCTCCAAAGGGAAAAACCGTCGGATGTAAATAGAAATTGCGAGGTAAAATGTTCAGTGAAATCACTCAGGAAATGAAGGAAAGAATGGCTTTCCTTGAAAATATAGACAAAAATGATCGAACGGATGGAACTGATAAATTAAAACGACTCAGGCAAATTCCCCCTGAAACCGGGAAATTTATTGCGATACTTGCAGCTAATTGCCCCGATGGGGAATTTGTGGAAATTGGAACTAGTGCCGGGTATTCTTCTCTTTGGATTTCATTGGTACTGAGGGAAAGAAAAAGGAAATTGAAAACGTTTGAAATATTGCCTGAAAAAGTGTTTTTAGCAAGAGAATCTTTTCGGATCGCTAATGTAAATGACTTTATTGAATTAATCGAGGGTGATTTTCTTGAAAAGTATCATGGTATCGAAAATATTGCCTTTTGTTTCCTTGACTGTGAAAAACATTTGTACGAGAAATGTTTTGATATCGTATCGGAAAAGCTTCTTCCCGGTGGATTGTTAATCGCGGATAATGCAATAAATCATTATGAATCAATAAAGCCAATGATAGATAAAGCGGAAGCGGATGAACGATTTGATTGTTCAACCGTCTCGGTCGGAAAGGGTGAATTTATTTGTAGGAGAAAATGACTATACTCTTATAATGACTAAAATTTGGCGACTTTTTATTTTTTTGCCGGTCAGTATGGGCGCCATGGGGTTTCTCCAGTCTGCATTCCATTTCTGCGCGGGTTTCGGTATGAAGGGTGTTTTTAAATTCGGGCCTGAGGTGGGGAAGACCGACACGGTTATGGAAGCGGAATTCAGGAAAAAGGACAAGCAAAAAGCGCTATTTATTTTGTTTTTATCCGCGGTGATTGGGTTGGTTGTAAGTGCGGTGGCGGTTTTGTCAAGATGTAAAGGCAATCGATCAGGTCAATAAAGCGCTTGAACTGTGGTTTGAAAAGGAACACGCGGATTTGTTCAAGGTTAGGGGAGAGGGGAAGGAAGAATAAGCGTTTCAGCGACCGGAGCCGGAAGAGGAAAGAAAATAATAAAGCGCATCATAATACTCACTTTTAATTATATTTGAGCAATATAGGTAACTTATTGTTTGAAGGAAAATGCGATGCTTCGAGATATTCTTATAATGCAAAAGAGGGAACTTGAACAACGGCTGGGAGACAGATATGTTGCGCGAAGCATGAAGAATGTTGCGAGCGAAAGCAATCTGGTGGTTGTCATTCTGGGGCCGCGGAGGGCGGGAAAATCGTTCTTTGGAATGCATCTTATACATTCAAAAAAGTCATTCGGCTATGTGAACTTTGACGATGAACGTTTAGTCGGATTGGCGGATTATGACGAGTTGTTTTCAGCCTTAGACGCCCTCTATGACGGTCCGACGGATTTGCTGCTTGACGAAATACAGAATGTTAACCGCTGGGAACTGCTGGTTAACCGCCTGCAACGCCAGGGGCGGCGGCTTGTGGTAACTGGAAGCAACGCGCATTTACTAAGCTCGGAATTCGCGACGCATCTGACCGGTCGGCATATTCCGCTCATGCTTTTTCCATTTTCATTCACTGAATACGCATCCGCTGCAATCAAAAAACAACCGGTGACCCACCAGGAATACAAAGAGCATCTTCATAATTATCTGCGAGACGGCGGATATCCGGAGCCATTGATAAGAAATATCGACCGTAATACTTATTTGTCTACGTTACTGGATTCAACCATATACAAGGACATAGTAAAACGATTCAAGATACGGTCTATTGCTGGGATCGATGACCTAGCACGATACCTGTTGTCCAATATCGGCAGCGAATATTCGTATCGAACGCTTGCGGAAGTGACAAAATGCAAGAGTTCGCATACCGTGGAAAAATATCTGAGATATTTGGAAGAGGCGTTTCTGTTTTTCTCTTTAAGGCGATATTCGTATAAGGTTAGGGAGCAGGCAAAGGCGAACAAAAAAGTATATTGCATCGACAACGGCTTCATTGTCGCCGGTGCTTTTGGTGTTAGCGAGGGAATAGGCAGACTTGCGGAAAATGCTGTGGCAGTTCGATTGCGAAAACGGGAGCTGGATGGTGAGATCGAAACATACTTCTGGAAAAACGTCCAACAGCATGAAGTCGATTTTGTCGTGGTAAAGAATAGAAAGGTCGATCAGATCATCCAAGTATGCTGGAACATAGAAAAACCGGAGACAAAAGAGCGCGAGATCCGAGCGCTTGTGACAGCAGGGGAAGAGTTAAAATGCAAAAAACTACTGATACTCACAGAGAGTAAAGAGAAAATAGAAACCGTTGAATGGTTCGGTAAAAAAGCTGTGGTTCAATTTTTGCCGCTTTGGAAGTGGATGATGGAGTTCTGAATGGAAGCAGAGAAGTGGAAACCTGCCAGGTGAAAAAGGATATCGCTGAACATAAAAACGTGTCAATTGAAAATTAATTAAGGAGCAGATCCACATGGTTTTAATGCCGATACCAGATACTGATTTCGATCCAACAGAAACGGGTGTACCATGGAAGATTCTATCGTCAAGCGGAATCGCCATTGCCGCTGCCACGCCTTCTGGGAATCCAGGGAAGGCGGATGAAAGAATGTTAACTGGAAAAGGCCTGGGAATATTCAAAAACATCCTAAAGGCGCGATCCGACGCGCTGGCTAACTACACGCGCATGATTGCCCATGAACGATTTGCAAAACCCTACTCCTATGCTGAATTAAATCCGGACAATTTCTCGGCATTGTTGCTCCCTGGAGGCCATGCGCCCGGCATGAAGAGCTACCTGGAATCATCACTGTTACAGAAAATTGTCGTGAGTTTTTTCGCTGCTAAAAAGCCAGTTGCCGCAATCTGTCATGGAGTCCTCCTTGCGGCGCGAAGCATTGACCCCAAGACAGGAAAATCAGTACTATTCGATTATAAAACCACAGCTCTTTTAAAATCACAGGAAATGTCAGCGTATTTTATGACCTGCCTTTTTGTAGGCAGCTATTATCGAACTTATCCGCAAACAGTTGAAGATGAGGTTCGGTCGAAACTATCAAATCCACCAAATTTTTTAAGAGGAAATATCGCATTATCACGAGATTCTGAAGACAATCTCCGTCCAGGTTTTATCGTGCGTGACAGAAATTATCTCTCTGCCCGATGGCCTGGCGATGTGTATTCATTTTCGAAAGCATTTCTTGAAATGCTTCAGAAATAATACGACAGAGTTTAAGCAGATAGTAATTTTGTTTTTGTCTACTGTTATTGGAACATTTGTAACGTTGGTGGTCGGTATTATTAAGGGTAGGCCGTAAAGAAAAAACATGAGTGAAAACATCGCATCAAACGTCGGCCCAGCGAAAATCGACATTGCGTTTTGTCGTTCCGTTACAGGACCGTATTAATGGTTGAAACGGCATGCCGGTTGCCGCCGTTCCAAATGCCGTAATAAATCCCGCTTCCAAGTATTCGGCGGGGGACAATTACCGCCGCGCTCGCGGCAAAGACTGATCTTCCTTGGATAAAAATCTATTACTTTTTTGCCTTTTATTCCGTATATTATAACATGAAAGCGAGGTTTCTCATGAATAGATTAAAATCCTTCTCATTCTTAAGTTTGTTAGTCCTGATTTGTTTTTCTTCAGGCGCGTTTGCTTGGAGAGGTGGCGGCGGGCATGGAGGCGGTGGATACTATCACGGCGGAGGATACGGATACCATGGAGGACCGTATTATTCAACCGTTTTTGTCGGCGGAGTACCCTATTACTTTTACGACGGGGTTTATTACGATTATCAGGGCGGTTATGTCGTTCCTGCGCCAGTAATGGTTGTTCCAAGTCCAATGGTTCTCCCCCCGGACCAGCCAATTGAACAGCCAACCGCACCGGTGCAGCGTGCAACGGTTTCGTCCGCTTCTGCTGGAACGCAGGAATCCATCGGCGACACCGTTAATGTTACGTTATATATCCCGCATTCCGGGGGAAAATACAATTCGATCAAGTTGGTCAAGTGCAAGAACGGCTATTTGGGACCGATGGGAGAATTTTATCCTGGTCATCCGACAGTAGCCCAGCTCCAGGCGCTTTATGGAAATTGATCATCTTAAAACGGCAGTTCCATTTTAGTTTTGGTTTAATCAGTTTGATTTAAAATAATCTCGCCTAAAGATGTAATTTGATAATCACAAGTCCACGCATATTTTATCGGTTCCCATAAAAATCCATTATAACTTAAAGTAAATGATATCGAGACGTTTGAATTCTTTCCCTGGTATGCGAGCTTTTGAGCAAGCCTGTTTTTCAGTTCCATCTGTGCCTCTTCAATCGCGCCGTTATATGGCGGATAATAAACGGGACTGTTCAGCGGAGTGACAAAATACTCGGACAGGACGTCATTGACTTCAAGGTGGTTGGCGGATGTTTTTGCCCATCGCGCTTAATATTTTAAGTTAGCAATGGGCTTCCTGAAGTTTTCCGATCTCGGCATTAAATTCATCATATTGCCAACATTGTTCGGATAGGGGAGAATCGAAGCCATCGTTGATCGGGTTGGTTGTGGCGTTGGCGGCGGTTTTTATCAAGGGTGGAGTGTTAAAAAAATTAGCAGACAGCAATAGGCTTTCGCGCTATTATAAAAAGATTTGTTTTTGTTTGGCTCGCCATGATACATATTTCCTATATTAATTATAGGAAATATGAATGCCTGGAAAAAAACAATCCGCCGAAAACCGACTTTATTCAATTGCAGAAGAGCAAATGGGTTTTTTTACCACACGGCAGGCTATTGAAGCCGGCTTTCAGGATGCCAATCATTCCTTTCATGTTAAAAAAGGAAACTGGGAAAAGATACTTCGAGGCATTTACCGAATGTCAAGGTATCCCAGGAATCCTGAATCGGATTTTGTTATTTATTCCCTTTGGTCTAGAAACAGGGAAGGGGCGCCTCAAGGAATATATTCACACGAAACGGCCCTCAGTATTTTCGAACTTTCTGACGCAAACCCGTCAAAGCTTCACATGACCGTGCCGCCGAGTTTTAGAAAAAACACTCAAATTCCCAAAATTCTTTTTCTTCATAAAGGAATTATAGCACCTAGCGATACTGCTGAATACGGTGGTTATCGCGTTACGCGACCGGCTCGTACTGTTCGAGACATGTTGGCCAGCGCATCATCAAACCCCCAAATAATAGAACAGGCGCTTGCCGATGGACTTCAAACCGGTCGCATTACCATAAATGAAATGAAAACTCTGTACAAAGACTTTCCCGGTCAACGGCATCTTTTTCCTGCATCAATCAGAAAGAAGCAATAATGGTAATCCGGAAATATTCAAGCGCTGAGGCATTCCGGATTGCTCTTGAAACCAGATTGCAGAGTATTGCAGGAAAAGAGCGTGTGCCGCTTATGCGGTTGCGTCGGCAGTTCACCTTCGACCGGTTCCTGTGCAGAGTATTCCACGAGGAAAAAGATACCGTTATGCTGAAAGGCGGATACGCAATAGAGTTACGAGTATCAATGGCTCGAACAACCAAGGATATTGACTTCTGCATGAAAAAGGGTAGGGGATCCACTTTTTCCCCGGAAGAATTGAGATCGTTCTTTCAGACAAAAGCTTCCCTGCAACTCGGAGATTACATGGACTTCATTGTCTCTCCACCGGTTCGATTGCTCACCAATGCAACCTATGGAGGTTCAAGGTTCTCAGTTGATGCCAAAATGGCCGGTCGTCTGTTCACTAAATTTTCAATTGACGTTTCTATTGGCGACGGTTGGATTGATAACCAGGACAAACTTCAGTCGCGCGACTGGTTGGCCTTTGCGGGAGTTCCACCACTTGGATTTCCGGCAACCACCATTGAGCAGCAACTTGCCGAGAAAATCCATTCGTACACGCTGCCACGACAAAAGCCGAACTCCCGTGTCAAAGACTTGGTAGACATTGTTCTTCTTACGAAGAATTTCGCGATTAACAAAGAGCAAATGGCGGATTCCTTAAAGCGGACTTTCAAACTTCGAAAGACGCATTCACTTCCCATTGAGCTTTCGCAGCCGCCAGCGGATTGGGAGGAAACATTTTTAGAGCTTGCGAACGAAAGCGAATTGAAATTGGATCTTGCCGGGGCGTTTAAACACTTGAAAGATTTTTATGCAACCATTACAAAGTAGTAGGGGAGTGAAGTAATTATTGAACCAGCGGGAAGGACCATGACTCTTTTGCCAAAACTATCTAAAGAATCTGACCACAGCCGGAGGCCACGGACGGCCGGAGACAACTTGCATAGCAAGAGCCAAAGGCCGCACCGCGCGATGCGGAGCGCAACAATAGGGCCCCGCAACCTTTCCAAAAAGGAACTCGCCAAGGAATTCCGCCACGAGGCATATTTGCGTGCTAAGGAATACCGCCGAACCGATCCTCAGCAGATCGCGATGAAGGAGAAGATTAAAGAGCGGGGCCGGGAGGCATACAAGCAGGCGAAAGAACGGAATAAGGCCTATAGGGATGAAATGAAAAAAGCATCGAAAGATAAATCCGCGAGGAAAAGGATTGTCAAACAGGACAAGTTGCTGAGGAAGGTGTTGGTGCCCGCCAGCACCATTAAAGGACAAGAAACACGGGTAACAAGGCAACATGTTGAACTGGTCAAAGCTAAAAAAGCCACGGTTGCTGATATCGCAAGATTAACGGGTGTATCGAAGCAGGCAGTCGCTCAACTTCTGAAGAAATACGCCGAGGAGAACGAGAAAGCAAAAACCGGGTAAGAAGGTAGGAAACATATTGTTTGGACATTATGAAAAATAATTTCAGAACCCAATATATTATTCTTTGCATTATAGCCTATATGTTTTGTTTTTGTAATAAGGAAGTAACAAAATTAGATATAAATAAAATTAATTCTCAAGGTTCGCCATTATTTTCCAGAATATTAGGGAAATATACGAGTATGGATGAACATATTGTCAAACCTATTGATGAAAATAATGGTATCGTACTTGATTCAAACGGTGTTTTTTATATTTATTTCGAAAGAGGTTCTTGTACTTACAGTAAATATTTTGGTAGATGGGCGCTTAAGGATTCAACCCTAATTGTTTCTCAAGAAAAACGTTCAGATTCATCTTGTGACGACAATAATATTCCCAATAAAGTGTATTCAATATCAGAATCAGAACAGCCAATTTTATTAAATTTCAATATAATTAAATTAACGAAAGGTGAATTAGTATTATGCTCTCCTAAAGGGTTTTTTGGCAATAGAGATTGTATTAAATATCGAAAAAGGCCGATTTATAAATAAACTATCGGAATTAATTTTTAGGAGCGCTGGAAAAATAATTGGGGTCTATATATGAATTGCTGAATCTGGGCGCTTGCGGTTTATCGTGAGATGGTTGATGATGGTGAACAGATAGAAGGACCATGGCCATTTAACAATTAATACTTGCACGTATACCGTGCATAAGGTATAATTGAGTATGATAGTTAATTTCAAGGATAAAGCGACGGAAGATGTTTATAATGGCGTGAATTCGAAAGAGTCGCGAAGAATTCCGCAAAACATTCATTCAGTAGCGGCAAGAAAACTTGATATAATTAACGCGGCGATAAAAACGGAAGATCTTAGAATGCCGCCCGGAAACCGGCTGGAACTTCTTAAGGGAGATTTAAAGAATTATTACAGCATAAGAATAAATGACCGATTCAGAATAATATTTTCATTTGAGCAATCGAATGCCTTTAATGTACAAATTATTGACTATCATTAATGAAAGGTCTCTATGATACCGACAAAAAGAGCGCCGACAAGGCCGGGAGAAATCCTTCTCGAAGAATTTTTAAAACCAAAGGGGATTTCTCAGGTGGAATTAGCACGTAAGATGGGAATTCCTCTTCAAAGGGTAAATACTTTGATTAAAGGAAAGAGGGCATGCACCGCGGAAACCGCATTGTTGTTGTCTAAGGAATTCGGCAACAGTCCTGAATTCTGGATGAATTTACAAAGTGCATGTGACTTATATGAAGCCAAGGTAAGACTTAAAGCCGCATAATTGGATAAAAGTGCCCAACCCCTTAAAAAGGGAAAGATTCGCGCATTAATTATTGCATCTTCATTCATCCACAATGAGATTTCTGAAGTCCTCCGATCTCGGCATTAAATTCATCCGGGTTAAAGACGGCGAACAGGTCCCAAGATGGCCCGATTTTGAGAACGCCAGCGGGAAAATTCCGATCCAAGTTTGAATGCGCTTGAATATCTCGTTAGTAATCGCTCATTGATGTGAGCGAATAATATAGAGTACCTCATGAAAAATGTTGAAATAAGAGTAATTTCATCGTAGATTGATTACAGGAATTAAAGTAGTGAACCGTTTTGGGCTTATAAACGACTATTAAAGTCGAATAAGAAACGGAGGGGAGGACGTATGGCGAAGAAACTTATTAGGTTTCCGGGGCAGGCATCGAGATGGTTGCTTCGGTTGATCGGCGTGATGGTCACCTTTGTCTTTACATTTTTTGTGTACACGTCGGGACAGGTTATGCAATCTGCCGGCCTTGGCAAAAGCAATGCGAAATTTGGTTTGAGTTCAGTAGCGGCGCCGATTGATAGCATCATGACGTCTTATGGTATTATTGGTCCCATGTACGGGATTGCTGAATATGGCATACCGTGGGCGAATTTTTCAATCAAGGGGAAAATCAGGGCAGAAGGAAGCGGTGTCGGAATTCCGAACATCAAGGTGTCCGCGACGGACACTTTAAACAAAATAGTGATCGATTCCGCAATTACGAAAGCGGACGGCTCGTTTTCAATGACGTTTATGCAGTCACCGGCGTTCAACACCTGGTTGCTTGATATACGGGACGTTGATGAAAGCCAGAATGGAACGTTTGAAAGAAAAGATACACTTATTACCATTCCTCAGGACAGCCTCAAAGGCGGCAGCGGGTTTTACGAAGGGGCGGGATCCGCGGACATTGAACTTTTCCTTAATAGTAAAAGTTCGGCTATCATTCCGGATGGCAGTGCCGCAAAGGTGCAGCCCAATGTAATGGTTTCTTTTGCGAAAAACGGAGCAATAGATCTGCGCTACAGGCTTGCCGCGCAGGGCAGGGTGGCCATTTTTCTGTTTTCCGCCAATGGTAAACTTATACGGGAGATTTCCGACACGAGGGAATCAAGTGGTGACCATAATTTCCAGCTTGCAAGCACGGGCCTTACACCAGGAGCGTATTTCCTGAAATTACAGACCGCGATGCATTCGGCAATAACAAAGGTCCTGATCGCGCGATGAACGGCAGACGGATACCTTTACGTAAGCGCATCGCGCTCGATTTGTTTTCCATTAAAAAAAGCATAGACACCCGCGTGCACGACATGCGCTACCTTTTCTGGGAATGCACGCTTCGCTGCAACCTTTCCTGTCTTCATTGCGGCAGCGACTGCGCCCGAGACACGTCCATTAAAGACATGCCGGTAAGGGATTTCATCCGCGTCATCGATTCCATCAAAACACGGATCATTCCACACAAAACCACGATTGCGATCACCGGCGGAGAGCCGCTCATGCGCGATGACCTGGAGCAATGTGGCCATGAGCTATACAAACGCGGATTTCCCTGGGGCTGCGTCACCAACGGCTATGCCATGACCCGCGAAAGATACTGCGGACTTCTTGATGCGGGTTTACGGTCCATGACCATCAGCCTTGATGGATTAAAAGCGTCGCACGACTGGTTCAGAAACAGGGAAGGATCGTTTAGCCGGGCGTTAAACACGATCGGATTTGCAGCGAAGACCGATAATATTATTTTTGATGTTGTTACCTGTGTGCATCAGAGGAGTTTTAGAGAACTGCCGAAGATCAGGGAGTTGTTAATCGACGCGGGCGTTAAAAACTGGCGGCTCTTTACAGTATTTCCCAAAGGCCGCGCGGTTGGCAATCACGAACTTCAGATTTCGGACGAACAGTTCGTAGGCCTCATGGAATTCATCGTAGAGACAAAAACGCAGGGGAAAATACGGCCTAATTACGGGTGCGAAGGATTTTTAGGCGCGTATGAAGGACAAGCTCGTGACAATTATTTTCATTGCGTAGCTGGTGTTAACGTGGGATCGATACTCATTGATGGGTCGATTTCCGCATGTCCGAGCCTTCGCAACGACTATATACAAGGTAATATTTACAAAGACGATTTCTGGGATGTATGGAACAACAGGTTTGGGATTATGCGGGACCGCTCATGGACAAAAACAGGAGCCTGCGCCTCGTGCAAGGTATACCGGTGGTGCCGTGGCAGCGGACTGCACTTACGAGATGAAAAGACCGGCGAGCTTTCGTTTTGCCATTACTTGAGGATCGAAAACGGATTAAAAGCCGCATCGTAGCTTCCTCGGGAATTTGTGATAAAATCTGGCGCAATCCGGGAAAAGTGGCGAAATTTGATGAGATAGGGCACTTCACGAGCCGAAGTTTAGTAGGGTCGAGGTCAGGTAGGTTCTCCTTTGTCCGAAGCCCTTGCCAGCCCCCGCCACATCAAACCGTACATGAAGTTTTCCTTCATACGGCTTTCCGACAACATTCACCGCCGATTTTCACCGAGCCACTTTGTATTTACCGCTAGTATAGAAGCGTTCTACTTTGCACTTTTCCAGCCATTTGTCAAATAGGTCTCGCTTAACACTGCCTCTATTTCCCATTCTCCGGCGATAATGATACACCATCCAGCTCCAGACATACGTGTCCAGACTTTGGAATTGCCGCGTAGCATTGAGTATTGAAAAATAATTTCTCCATCCTCGGATAATCTGATTGAGGTGGGGGATTACTTTGTGAACATCGACCCGCAGCCATTGGCTGCTTGTTTGTTCTTTTATACCGCTTCTGATACGCTTCATGGCCTTGGTACTCGGCCATGCAAGAGGTACGAGTTTCCCACTTCGTCTACTTACACACTTATGGAAATGAAATCCGAGAAAGTCAAACCCTTCCTTTTCCGTTTTGACAATTCGCGTCTTCGTCGGATGAAGGTTGAGCTTAAGCTTGTCAAGTATCGTTTTGACCATCGCAATCGCCTGCAAAGCCTGACTTTGGCTTCTGCAAACAATTACAAAGTCGTCGGCGTACCTAACAAGTTTTCCCCGATCTGTCCCATATAGTTGCCAGTAGCGGTCAAGGACATGCAAGTAGATATTTGCCAACAATGGGCTAATGACCCCGCCTTGCGGCGTTCCGCATGACGTGGGGAAGTATTGCCCGTTCTCAATGATTCCCGCTTCAAGCCACAGCCGGATAAGTTTCAAGGTTCTCTTATCACTTATCCTTCGCTTGAGCACTTGAGCAGCCCCATAAGCACATCATGCTTGATATTGTCAAAGAAGCCCTCGATGTCGGCATCTACTACATGCCAACCCCGTACTAATGCTTCTTTAACTTCTTTGGCTGCTTGTTGCGCGCTGCGTTTTGGTCGAAAACCATACGAGCAATCCTCGAAAATCGCCTCAAAGATTGGCTCAATCACGATCCTGCACGCCTGCTGGATAATACGGTCCCTAACGGTTGGTATACCTAAAGGCCGTTGCCGTCCATCCGGTTTTGGAATGTAAACCCGTTTTGCCGGATGGGGTCGGTATCGGTTTTCTCGCAAACATTCTGCAAGTTCCTCCAGGTACTCATTGACATCCGACAATTCAATATCCTCAATGGATACGTTATCGACGCCCGGAGCACCACCGTTAGTTCTTACTTCTTCCCATGCCCGACGCAGTACATCAGGCCGGTAGATTCGGTCATACAGCGCATGGAAGCGCCGTTCACGGCTCAGCTTGGCCGCGCGGTAGAGCTTACGTTGAAGTTCTCGTGATTTTAAAATGTGTTGTTGGGCTTTTTCAGCCATGCACTCTCACTTACCTTCCTGCGTAAACGCTGTTGAAGCAGAGGCCCTTTCCTATGCATGGTTTTGTTGTCCATGCAATATTAGGTACTACGGCCTCATCCGACTTCTCACGAAACATCGGTGCGAATTTCGCCAACGCTTATTCCGCTCCTTACACAGCTTTTGGCCGTGATTTCGTGAGATCTCCCTTGTTGCATCAGCTTTCTTTCATAGCATTCCGATTCCCTTACGCCGGAGGATTCTTCGAGGCTGCATTTTCAGATTCTTCGCCTCTTCCATGGCCTTCATCACCTTATGACTAATTCGGCTTCCTCTAATTTAACGTAACGACGCTGCAGAATTCACTTTAAGTTACGGACTGCTATTTTGTCGATTGCTCCCGAATATGTCTTCATGTTTGACAACCCGCAAAACGTAAGATTTCGCCCCTTTTCGGACATTAGTTTACATAATGTAGTTTATGCGCCATTTAAGTAATTGATTCTAAACAAGTTACAAAAACGCCTATTTTACTTAATTTGCGCACTTTGTCAATGCAATATTGCCATTTTAAAACTCTAAAACGACAACATCGTTTTCATTCCAACATGTCAAGGAGCGGACTCCGCTTCAGTACATCCGGTCGCCCAAATGCACTGGGAGTTGACTACATGGCTATCTGACTATTACCATGACCGGACTTTCACCGGTTAGAACGCTGTGCCTTTTCAAGGCACACCATAAGGGTTATTATGCGACATAAGTAACTGAATCTAAATAAGATACATCAAATATACGACATTTTGCTTTAAATTGCAATATAATTCCTGAAATTTATTTTGTCTGTGATGCGCGTCACATTTTAATACTTCTAATGGATTTTAAGAGTGCAAAGGAATTCGGAAAGGAACCTTGCTAATCACTAAAAAAGAAATCAAATAAAGAACCACCGCAAAACAGATTGTGTCAATAAAACCAATATTCATTGACAATATAACAGCAAAAATAGCGGCAAGAACGGAAAAGACTCCATTAAGCGACCAACAAAAAGGTATCAAATCTTTGTTCTTTTCTCCAACTAACCTTATACCGACTGGAAAAGGCATACCCATAAAAAAGCTCAATCCGCCTAAAAGAAAAATCGAAATCGCAATCCTAACCTTAATATTATATCCTAAAAATGCATTAAATAAAGAATGGAGAGAAAAATTATAAATTAATACGATCCCGGCAATCACCATAAGGATGATTCTTATATTTTTTTCCAATGAGGCTTTTGAAAACCTGCTTGTGCATAAGCTACCGACTCCGGAAAAAGTAAGGATTGAAAACAATACAACTAAAACTGAATATGTCGGATGCCCGAGGAAAAGCATGAATCTTTGTAAAAAAGCTATTTCTACCAACATAAAAGAAATTCCAAGGAGCGAGAAAAAGCCCAAATACAAATAGCGATCATTTGCCCCATGCTTAAACAAATCGCCCCGATTGAAAAATATGGGCAAAACAATGAGAAAAAAACTCAGGACTATGGAAATTATCAACAGCCAGTAAAGGAGAAAGATGCCATCATCCTGTGTTTTTCCCAAAAGAACCGCCGGTACGGACAAGATTTTTCTAATATTGAAAAAGAAGGGGATATTATCGGAACTTGGTTTGATGTCGACATGGAACGCGCTAATCAAGGCGGATATATTTCTGCTGGTTATTAAAGTGCCATAAACATTTTCTAAAGGGTAGCCGGGTATATATAGTGGTGAAAATTCATAATTTGTTGAAACTGAAACAATTTTTCCTAATTCTTCTTTTGTAAATTCGGATTTCTTTAGAATATGATTTACCGTGCCTCCACTTTGAATAACGACAATGTGGCTTTCGGGGTTGCTTATTCCATGTTTTTTAAGCACCTGGATGTATTCGGCAACGAGTTTTAAGGATGTTGGAGCAAGCCAGTGCGTAATGGTAAGGTATCCGTTGTCTGTTAGATGATCCAAGTATTCTCCAATAGCTTCAACGGTATAAAGATTGTTCTCGCTTAAGGAATACGCGCCCGCTTGGGTTGCTGCCCAAGTATCAATTAGGGATGCCTGAATGATATCGAAATGCTCCTTTGAATTCTTGATATAACTTCGAGCGTCATCCACGATTATATTTACGTTATCTTTAAAATAGAGGTCCCCTGAGAATTGCCTAAATCGTTTTTTCATGACATCATTTACAATAATATTATTGATTTCAACACCTTTGACACTGGTGCATCCGAAGGCCAAAGCAGTCAATACGTCCTTTCCCCCACCAGGTCCTATAATAAGAGCAGAGGAAGGCATTTTAATATGGTAAGCAAACGCCGTAATATCATACTTAACGGATTCGATTTTTTTCATGTCTCCATCAAATTTAATAATGGGGGTCAATGCGCTAGCATCGATATCCATTGAGGCTGAATTATTGCGTAGGGCCAATTTTCTAGCCACAGGACTAATTCCCCACCCGAAGGCTGGATAATTGTGCGCCGGATTTTCATCAACTTTTACTTTTACCATTGAAAACGAGTTCCATTTTATAAAGGCACTTTTAGGTATTTCAACGCCTTTGGCTCTTGTAAGCTTAATCACTGGGTATTTAGCATTAAAACCTAATAAAAGGCAAAAACAGACAAGAATTAAAATAGACCATATTCTTCTTTTCTTATGGCAAATGAAAACAAAAGAAATCGAAGCAAAAATTCCCAGGACAATAAGAGAATTTATGGCGCCGAACACATTTATAATGAATAACGATAAAAACGATCCGCTGCTTGCTCCAATAAGGTCAAAAAAGTATAAGGTGCCACTTTTTTCACTATAATGTTTTAACAGATATGACATGATCATGCCGATAAAAAAGAATGGCAGCTGACAAATTAAGAAAAGCAGAATCATCCAGAGAAAATTTGCTATCTTATAGGAAAAAAGGAAGCTACAGCGGGGAACAAATATCATCAGCGGAACAAAGCTTAGTGCAAAAAGAAAGAAGACAAAGGATAGAAATTTGGAGTTTTTGATCGGTTCCAGGAATTTTCTTAAAACAAAGTAAACTGTCCCACCGAAGGACATTCCGAACATTGCCAGTGAAACAACAAAAAAAGCGAGATGATATTCCAGCGTAACTGAAAATATTCTGGTTAATAGAATTTCGGTCAAAAGGCTCGTAAAGCTAACAAGAAACACTGAAAGATAAATGTTGATATTTTTAACTTCTATTTGTTTTGATTCCTCCAACACTTTTTGTGACATTTTTATCTTTTGTTCCTATTTTTTAAATGCTGGTTAAGAACCAGAATGAATCTCTTTTTAAAAATATCCCATTTTTGATGATTATTGTCAACGTAAATAATAGCAATCAAGTATTTGCACGCTTATTACTGCATTTTGCTTGCTTCTTTTAGGCAAGGCCTTGGAAATGGAGAAAGTGGGCGTACGGAACTACCTGTTTTTTGCGGGACAAAAAGGTTTTGGGGGGTTCCCAAAGGGGAAGGGCGCACCTTAAAGTTTTATCGCTTTTTCCGCCGCCGTAGGACTACCGCTTTTCGTCGGCGTGCCGACTTTTGCATTAAAAAGGTCTTACGGCACGCAAAATTAAAAAGAATTACTATCGAAAGAACGTCCCTTAATAATTTCCTTGGGACTATTTGTATCGATTAAATTAAAATTCCTATTTTTTGTTCTCTTAAGGATATAAAGTTTATTATTAAAATCCCATATAGCAAGAAATCCCATTCTTAACAATTGTCTTTTATAGATAAAAGCAGCCCCTTCGTCATGCCCCTCTGATTCCAATTCTCCGTAAGTTGGCTGTCTGCCGTTCTGTTTACATTCCCAAATGTTAACAAACCATTTATCACACTTATTTAAGCTATCTCTATATGCCCTTGCTAAAAAACAATTTGTCGTATCTTGTGATGGACCACATTCATTAGCAAGGAAAATAGAATCTTCTATTCCTGCATGATTTTCGGCAATTTTTTTCCATACACGCAAACTGTCATTTATTTGCGATAAACTTATTCTTTTGGGCTGTTTCTCATTTGCATACTCAGTTTTTTTCGAACAAGAGTAAAAAACATTGAATGCACCTAAAGCAATTATAAGTGTTGCAATTAATATTTTTCGATTCGTTCTATTTTTTCTCGTAATTACTCCTTTGGTCAAGGATATGTACAACTTCCATCATTTTTATGTGTTACATTTGCATCCCAAGGCACATAAATTATCGCTTTACTTATAAATGATGCATCATAAGGACTTGCATTTGCAATTTCGCGTCTATCAAAAACAGCCGTAATAAATTGGTATGATCTTCTATATCCAACTGCTGTAGTTGGTTGATCCGATGCTTCATAAGTCAAAGGATCAATTTTAGCAGTAGGTTGATATTCAATAGTCTCATCCTTTGAATCTACCGTCCAATCCGGAAAATCAGCATTTTCCTGTCCACCAAATTGATTAACCTTTTGATATTCACCGGTTGTCAAATTAACAATTGACCCTTTTTTAAATTGAACTATCATAGCGAAATTTGTTGCTTTGTTTAATTTAAGAGTAAATAAAGCACATCTGGTGGAAGGGTCACCTATCCACCAAGAAACCTGCCCTGTAAAGCTTTGAATGCATGATCTGACTGACCGTGAATTACTTGCATCTACAGGAAAAGCACACAAGGTATTAGAGATATCAATAGATGCCATTTCTTCGCCTAAATCGATATTTCCGCTTGGATCAGAATTGTTTACCGGGCTTGCATTTGCATATAAATACCGATGCAGACTCACCGCCGCCTGCGGATCGCCCTCATACGGATCAACACTTGCAAACCGTCCGTTCGTGGGATTGTACCACCTGGCCCGTAGATTATAAAACCCACAGTTCGGATCGAGCCCTTCACCAACGTACAAGAAATTATTCTCAGTCGTCCCACTTCTAAAGATCATATTTCCAAAAGCATCGAACGTCCAACTATCCGTTACATTACCGCTTGAGTTGGTCAGTTGCCGCACACTCCCCTGCCCGTCTGCCGCATAAAAATGCACATTCCCGCCACGGCTCTGGCTTATTCTCTCAAGCCCATATACATAGCCTGCAACAAGATTCCCACTGCCATCCGTCTCGGCGATAACCTGCCCGTAGGGCAACTGATAGTCTATTAAATATTTCTTTGTACTGCCGGACGTGGTCTCGCTTATTCTCTGCCCATTATGGTCATATGAATAATTCACCAGTACGCTTGGTCCTGATACCTGCGCCAAGCGATCGTTATCGATCCAGGTATAGTTCACTGACCCCGCATTGTCTGTCTTATTGGTTATTCGACCGGTATGGTCATAAACGTAGGCAGTATTATTCGGCCCGGTCTCTCCAGTGAGCTGATCACGATTATTGTACGCGGATGTTGTCAACACACCGTCTTTAGTCTGCGTCAGCCGATTACCCACATTGTCGTAGGTATATGCAATCGAATACGGGTGCGTTCCGGTTCTTATTTCGCTTGTGAGCTTATAAGAAGCGTCGTAGCCATATGCAACCTGGGAACCATCGCTTTCCGCCACAGATGTCCGAATACCGGCATTATTGAGAGTATAGGTGAAACTTGATATCACTGCGCCACCCGTCCCATAGTTGGTGACATTAATAAGCCTATTAAGGTTGTCATAATGGTATCCTGCACTCATTCCATTTGCATTGCTTACGCTATCCCTGTCCCCGACTGCGTCATAAAAATACCGGGTAATTCCGTTATTTTGACCTGTTATCGTTGCCATTCTATTAAGGGGGTCATAGCCGTAACTTACCGAATCAAATTGGGTTTTTTGAATGGTTCTATTGCCTTGAAAATCATATTGGCTTAAAATATAACTTCCATCGGGATTCGTTACGCTCGCCTGCCTACCCCGATTATCATAATTGTAAATTGTCGCCCCGCGAAAGTCAATAATAGTATCGGGTTTCCCATCATATGTGTATTTCGTTACAACCGTATGCCCGCTGCTAGCAAACCTTCTCTGAATCTCTCGGTTTCGAACATCATAGGCAAAAACCGTGCTATCCCCTTCCCCATCCACTTTCAATGTTTGGTTTCCGTTGGGATCGTACCCGAAAAGTTCGCGGTCCCCGTTAGGATAAGTTCGCAAAATCAAACGATTTAGCTTATCATATTCCATTAAGGTTGAATGATTGTTTGCGTCTTTTTGGCTCATTCTGTTATTGTTCGCGTCGTATGTATAACTCGTCACATGGCCCATTGGATCTTGCACGCTACGCAAATTGCCCACGGAATCATAGGCAAAAACCGTCCGGTTTCCACCCTGGTCCACTTCCGCGACCTTGCGCCCGGCGTTGTCATATTCAGTTGTTTTATACGAATTATCCACAAACGTTGTTTTTGTCAGCCGGTCATAATAATCATAGAAATATGTTGTTCGATGCCCCTGTGCGTCGACCATGGCTGTCCTGCGGTTTGCCTGATCGTATTCATAATGTGTTTCATGGCGCAAGGCATCGCGGACAATCGTATTATTTCCTACCGCATCGTACTCATATTCTGTGCGGTTGCCGTTGGCATCAACGGTTGCTGATCTGCGTCCCAACGGATCGTACTCCACTTTTGTGAATGAACCGTCGTTAAAGGTTGTCTGTATTAATTTGTTTTCAAAATCATATACAAATGAAGTGCGTCGACCAACTTCATCGGTTGTACTCGTAACATTTCCTTGCGCATCATACCCTTTTTGAGTGAATGTCGTGTCTGGGGCGATTGTCTTAGTAAGCTGCCCGAATAGATCATATTCATAGGTTATTGTATTGCCTCGCGCATCAGTCTGTGAAGCAATTTTGTTGAAAACATTATAGGTACTCTTCGTCGTGTCGCCAAAAATATCAATGCTTCCGATCAAATTATTATTGTTATCGAAAATTGATTTTGTAGTGTCCCCTTTTGCATTGACCTCTGCAATGGTATTGCCTCGATCATCAATAACGTAATTAGTTGTTCTTCCTTCTGGATCGATACGCTGGATCATCTGGCCGCTGCTATTGTAGGAATATTGAGTTAAATCACCGTTACCATTCATTTCTGTTAAAACATTCCCATTAGCGTCATATGTTTTCTGAGAAATCACTGCATTGTCTGGTCCAGTAGTCGTAAGCAGGTTACCAATTGAATCATAGCTGTATTGAGTTGTTCTATTAAGCGGGTCGGTTTCAGTTAGAACATGTCCAAAATTATTGTAGATTTTAGTGGTCGTATACCCAAGTTCATTAGTTGATGTAAGTTCGTTGCCATTATTGTCAAAGGTTGAATATTTTCTATTTCCTATTGGGTCAATGGTTTCGGTTAAGTTATCGTTTGCATCATATTGATATGTCCAGGTCTTGCCCTGAGCATTGGTCTTTGTCAGGACATTGCCTTTTTCATCATAGGTATATTGCGTCGAATTACCGTTAAAATCCTGGGTAGTCTCCTTGTTATTGTTGACGTCATGGTCAAAGTACATGGTGTCATTTGCAGGATTAATCTGGCGGACCATTCTGCCCTGATCATCATACTCGGTCCTCGTCGCCCTGATTCCGCGGGCGTCGAATATTTCCATGAGATAGCTATTGGGGCCATAGCTAAAACGAGTCATGTTGCCATTAGGGTCGATTACTTTCTGCAAATTACCATGACCATCGTAGGAATACGAAACCGATTGACCGGTTCCATTGGAAATGTTGGTTATTCTTCCTTCAGGATCCCTTGCAATGGTAAAGTTCTTTCCTGAAGAATGGGAGATCTGCGTTGCTGTTAGGTCTATCTTGTTGCCATTAGCATCCTTCATTTCAGTTACACCGCCGGCATCCTGGTCAATAGTATAGCTTGTTCCATCAATAAAGGTTAAGGAGTATTTATTTGGATTAAAAATCGATTGAAAGTCGCCTGTCGCATCATAAAGCTGTCCTCCATCCACAACAAAATCAGTTGCATCTAAGGCTGTAAGTTTTCCATAAGTTCCCGAGTGTGGTTCATAGGTAAAATAACCATAGGTAGGATCAAATTTGTTGTATAAATGGGCAACGGCATCAAATACCTGCGTTCTCCCACCTGGAATAGTGATAGTTACTGTGTGGAGGTTTCCGGATGAAATGGAATACCCATATATTGGATCATTATTTATAAAGTCAATATTCCATAATGTTCCAGGAATACAGCTTTCAGTTAATTGCATGCTATGTAAATCCAAATGCCACCCTATTCCAAAATCCCCATCGGTTTTATCGCGACTATCATAGGATCGAATTGCGGTTAAATTCATTCCTGGAAGAGGTATGCTCATATCGGAAAATGACAAAGAAAAGTTTCCAACTTTTGCATTCCCATCTACATTGACAGTTATTTGATCAGCACTTGAGTTACCGGCCTGATCATAAACAGTAAGCAAAACCTCATAGCTTCCGTTTTCAAGAGTTGTTCCATCTATAATCCCCAGCTGGCCATCTATAACGGGTAGCGTTGATCGCATGTATTCAATATATTCTTGAGATGAAGTCAGCCGATAGCTAAGCGTATAATATGCAAAATTTTCATCGGAAGCCGTCCCAAAAATTGGGACTTGTCGAAAAACCGTAGTATCGATTGGAGACGAGATACTTGCTGTTGGCGGATTATTGTCAACAATATTTGAATTCACAGTCAAATTAAGCGATGCTTCTCCATAATTCCCTGCCATGTCATAAACGGTGGCAAGAACTTTAAATGTACCTTGTTTGAGTGTTTGATATGTTGCACTTCCATTTACAACAGGTATATATATGCCATCAACCTTAAGCCACAAGCGTTCGGCATCGATTTCAACATTATCCGTTGCAATGATTGTAAAGAACACATTATCACCAACTTGTGGATTTGAAGGTGAATACGACAAAGAAATATTTGGTGGAATGTTATCCGCAGTTGTACTCACCGTTAGCGCGGCAGCACCGGTTCCCCTGTTTCCCGCAGGATCAGTCGCAAATGCTGCAAGAGACGTCATACCAGTAGAAAGTGGCGTAAAGGAATATTGATGATTTACATCTAACACAACCGGAGTCCCGCCAACGGTCAATCCATAAGAAGCAACAGAGACATTGTCGGTAGCAGAAACTGTAATTACCTCAATTTCCCCCGGCTTTACAGGATTGGCTGACAATGAAATCTTAACAACCGGGGCAATAGTATCTGCTGTTAATCGAATGTTCCAGGATTGTGAAGCATTTGCATTATAAGGATCACTAACCTGCAAAGCTACATAAGCATTATTTGGTCTTGCCCCATTTTCTGGCCAATCAATGAGGCCTGATGATGAAATTGTCATTCCAGAAGGAGCAGAAAGAAGCTTATAAGTAATAAGATCGTGGTCGGGGTCTATTGCATTAACCTGATAAAGGTATTCTGCTCCTTGGACTGCAACAAGTACTGGCGAGGAAACAATGACCGGAGGGCTATTCACTTTTGCAACATTAATAGTTAATTGTTGGTTCACGCTTATAATTCCGTCCGTTACAGAAATTATGCCCCTTATAGTCCCTACCTGAGTAATTGTGGGAGTCCATTGAACTAATCCGGAAGAAGTAACGGTCATCCCGGATGGACCAGTAACTAAAAAGTAAGTAAGCGCATCCCCATCTAGATCCTGTGCCTGTGCTTGATAAGAATAGAGTTGATTTTGAGTACCCAAGGACGGCGGAATAGAAACAAAAACAGGAGCATGGTTTGTAGCTCGAACCTGTAAAACGAAATTTTGCGTATCACACGAGCCATCGGCGTCAGTTGCCGAAATAGCAATCGAATAGCTACCAGGTAAAATAGCGGCCTGGGACCAGAAAATAGCCGCAGAAGCCTGAAATCTGGCCGTATCCGTTCCTGAATCCTGCAAGGCATAGCTCACTGGCCCCATAACCATTCCAGAAGGAGCGATTACTAATTGGAGCAATGATTTCGTTTGATCCACTGCTTCTACTAAATAATTATAATCTGTTCCAATGCCAAGAGTAGTTACAGGTATTGAAACAAATCTTGGTGCTCCATCGCTTGGTGGAAGAACGACAAGACTAAATGTTTGTGAAGCCCTAAGAGCAAAACAGTCTGTTACCCTTACTGTAAGAGTCCAGGTGCCGATATCAGTATGCGTAGGAAGCCAGTGGAGCGTATCGCCAGAAATACTAACGCCAGCCGGGGCATTGACGATATCATACTGCAAGGCGCATTGATTTGGGTTAGTAGCTTGAATAATATAAGAATAATTATCACCTACGTGAGAAAGAGTACTTGGTTGACTAGTAATAACCGGAACGGATCCGGAAGGTGGAACAATAACAAGTGGAAAGGATTGATAGCCGGGTTTAATACCATTGTTTGCCATTACCTCAACGGTGTAACGACCAATATTTGCAAGCGTCGGGTGCCATAAAATTGTCCCCGATATGCTATCAATTGACATTCCCGTAGGGGCCGAGACTAGCGAATAATGAATAGGGCTAGAGATATCGTCTTGAGCATGAGATTGGTATGTGTAAAGAGATTCGGCTTCGCAAATAATAGACGGATTCGAGGTAAACCAAGCCATATGGCAGTTTCCGCCAAGAGGTTGATATTCAGAGCTAATTGTCCACGCAAGAATGTCATGATCGGAATATGCATCACCTGTTCCTGCTGTGAAGCCTATCCAAGCGCTGCTGTCTTGTAGAATCTGGGGTAAAACACATTTATAGGATAAAAAAGCGGAATCCGGGCGAATACTGTTGTGTGCAAGCCTTACGGTATAAAGGCTATCAACCGAATTATAATCTACCCAGCAATAAGCAATGCTTCCGGATGGAAAATATCCAGAAGCATCTCGATATATTTGCGATGTAAGATTTCCAGCTATATCTATTCCAACATGATCATAGGGAGGATCCCACTCATTATAATAAATATCAAATTCGGTAGCAATACTTTGAGAAAGCGAACCCTGGCCATATCCCATCGCGCCTCCAGAGGAACCATGGGACGAGTCTGAATTTGCCTGTAAAACAAGGCACATACCGTCTGCACGACCAGTCCCACCGGGGTTAGAAATTCGGAAGCTAAAAAAGGTGCTAAATGAACCAAGATTACCGTCATCTTTATAAAGCTTTACTTTTCTTTTAAGAAATGCGCTTCCCCACTGTTGGGAAACACATTCCACTAACCTTAAGACCGGCACATTCGGTATTGGGTTTATTTTGGCCGCATCACCATTTAATTTTAGCATGGACAAATCGCTAAAATCAGAAAACTGAATTACGGAATCATCAGCAAAGCAGTCAGCATCCGCGGGATTTACAACATTAACAATAAAGGTTTGTGTATCGGCTCCTCCAGCTGTGTCTATTACACAAATTGAAAAAGTGTCCTGTTCCACTTTATTAGGAATATATTGCAAAAATCCACTCGAAATATCTAATGACGCTCCTGAAATGCTACGCAATAAGTGCCAGTTTAGATTAGAATAATTGGATACTGCCTTAGGTAAATAAGAATAAACTGCCCCAGGGAAACTCTGGTGGCTTGGAACGGAACTGATAATAGGAGGGGGATTATATGTGACAACAACTGACGCCGTTCCAACATTTCCAGCGGAATCTGTTGCTGTTCTCGTAATAGTGTTTATCCCGGAAACCAAATTCTCGGAAAGGAGTGTTGTTTGTGCTACCCCATCTACTGACCATGAAACGGTTACCGGGGTTGCTCGCAATAGTTGGCCATTGGTCGGTGAATTGATTACTACTATGGGTGGTTTGGTGTTTAAAGTTCCGGTTACTGATGCCGTTCCTAATAAGCCAGTTGGACTTGTAGCTGTTCGCGTAATAGTGTTTGCACCTTCCACGAGGTTTTCCGTAAGCAATGTCGACTGAGGTATTCCGTTTACTGACCATACAACGCTAATAGGGTTTATTTTGGTTAAAAAACCTTGTTTAGGAGAAAATATTTGAACAACTGGCCCAATTACTCCACTTGAACAAGGAATGTAAATTGAACCATTTTGATATCCTGAGGATTGAGTATTTAATTTAATATTTTCGTCTATTGCACAACAGTATATTGCTATTCGCCCTCCGCCTCCAGGATAACCATAACTTCCTCCGTTTGCAGCAATTGAACCCGTTCTCCTATTAGCTGCGTTGCAGTAATTAACACGCTGCCCCCTGCCCCTGCAGCTACAGAAAAAGCTGATATGCCATTAGCCATTATCGAACCATCAAGATAGACCTTCCCCGATATAATCCGTATCACTCCCCCCCCTGCAGTTCCGGAACTAATGCTACCCCCGCCTGCTCCAGGATATTGGGGCAACAGATAGTCATCATAGGTTCCCGTTGTCGCGTTGCTTCCCATTCCTCCGTGGCTTCCTCCCCAATTCCAATTAGATGATGTCCCAAGTAAACTCATCCCTTGAGGATAGCCACGACCGCTTACATCGA
>Ga0182027_10003257_pt1 | contig 25844 bp, 20 predicted proteins | sample 712E1DmetaG_FD_121300 | JGI IMG/M metagenome (GOLD analysis project Ga0182027, IMG submission 121300) | Permafrost microbial communities from Stordalen Mire, Sweden - 712E1D metaG (Illumina Assembly) | ecosystem: Environmental > Terrestrial > Soil > Wetlands > Permafrost | place: Sweden...
GCAGACATCACAAATCTGCCAATCAGGAGAAAAGCAAAGGAAAAGATAAGAGCACGCCGTACCCCATACTTATCCGGTACGAACCCTAAAACAACCATTGCAATCGCAATGCCTGCAGTGAGTACCATAACCATTTCGTGAGACCAGATATCGGCATGATCAACACCTCTGAAAACAAAATCCGAAAAATGGATTGCAAGGTAAGTAAGAATTCCGAAGTAGGATAATCCTTCGATGGTATATGCAAGATTCACTCCCCACAACGCACGCGGAGCATGTATAAGATCAATAAACGGTTGAGATATTTCCTGCCAGGTTTTCCGCAGAACACCTTCAGCTTTATTTTCCTTAGCCGGTTCTATTTCTGACATAGTATCCTCTTAAATATGAGTTATGAGTTTTACATCATTCAAACATGTTTTAAAAATACGGCAGCAAGCGGAGGTAATGTAAGATTCAATGAAAACTTTCGATTATGACAAAAAATTGATTCTGCTTCAATCTCTCCAGTATTTCCAATATTGCTTCCTTCATAATAGGATGAATCGCTGTTTAATATTTCTCTGTACAATCCTCTATCTGGAATACCTATACGATAATTATAACGCGGTACCGGCGTAAAGTTGCAAACGACTATGACCTTCTCTTTTCCATCGTTTGATTTCCTCATAAACGTGATAACACTGCTTGCTTTGTCATGAAAATCAATCCATTCAAAACCTGTATAATGAAAATCAACTTGATGCAGGGCGCTTTCTTTCCGATAGAGGCGATTTAAATCCGTAATCCATTTTTGCACTCCTGCGTGCGGTGGGAATTGAGTAAGGTGCCAATCGAGAGATTGCTCATGGTTCCACTCATTTCGCTGCGCGAACTCGCATCCCATGAAAAGTAATTTCTTTCCAGGAAATCCATACATCAATCCATATAATAAGCGGAGATTAGAAAATTTCTGCCAATCATCTCCAGGCATTTTATGAAGCAGCGAAGATTTTCCGTGTACAACTTCGTCATGAGAAAGCGGGAGTAAAAAACGTTCAGAGAAAGCATATAAAAGTGCGAATGTAAGATTGTTATGATAATACGTACGGAATAGCGGATCATTTGAAAAATATATCAACATATCGTGCATCCAGCCCATATTCCATTTCAAACTGAAACCAAGCCCACCATATTGAAGATCTGTCGTGACTCCTGGATAGGCTGTCGATTCTTCTGCGATAGTCAACACACCAGGGTAGTACTGATAAATAAGTCTGTTTGTATCTTTCAGAAATGCAATCGCCTCTAAGTTTTCCCGCCCGCCACGTTCATTTGGTATCCACTCGCCTTTCTTTCGTGAATAATCCAAGTACAGCATCGATGCAACTGCGTCAATCCGTAATCCATCAATGTGATATTTTTCTATCCAGAAGAGCGCGTTACTGATAAGAAAATTACGAACTTCTTTCCTGCCATAATTAAAAATATATGTTCCCCAATCTTGATGTTCGCCTTTGCGCGGATCTGCATGCTCATAGAGATGAGTTCCGTCAAATTGAGCAAGTGCATATTGATCTTTTGGAAAATGTGCCGGCACCCAATCAAGAATCACGCCAATATTATTTTGATGACAGTAATCCACAAAATACATGAAATCTTGCGGTGTACCGAAACGACTCGTCGGTGCAAAATATCCCGTCACTTGATATCCCCAAGAAGCATCGAGAGGATGTTCCATTATTGGAAGCAGTTCAATGTGTGTATATCCTCGCTCCTGAACATACGCCACCAATTTCTCTGCCATTTCGCGGTACGTCAGCCATCGATTATTTTCTTCTACAATGCGAGCCCAGGAGCCAAGATGCACTTCGTAGATGGATATCGGCTCTCCAAGATGATCTGATTCTGCGCGATGCTTAATCCATTCTTCATCCTTCCATTTACGCTGTTTAAGAAAGTTGATTATCGAAGCAGTTTTTGGTCGTAATTCCATTTCTGTTGCATATGGATCGAACTTGTCGAGTACATTCCCTGATTTTGTTTTTACTTGAAACTTATAGATTTCTCCTTCTTTCAATCCAGGAATAAAGATTTCCCAAACACCAGAAGCACCAAGCACGCGCATTGCATGCCGTCGTCGATCCCAATTGTTAAAGTTTCCAACTACACTGACACTTTTTGCATTCGGCGCCCAAACAGCAAACCGCACACCGCAAACACCATTCACTTCAAAAGCATGAGCACCTAACTTATCATATATCTGGTGATGATCTCCGCTGTTAAATAAATACAAGTCATATTCAGTAAGCGTTGGTAGAAATGAATAAGGATCGTTGAATATTTCTACTGTATTCTCTTTTGTCACCTCTTTCAACTTGTATGAAAACACTTCGAAATGATCCGGAAGTAAAATCTCATAAAATCCTTCCTCCTTTATTTTTATCATCCCATATTCAGTTGAAGTCGTTACGTCTATTACACTGACTTCTTTTGCTTCAGGTAGAAATGCTCGTACTACAACAGCACGCTTGCCTTTCGTTTCTACAGCGTGAGCGCCTAACACGGAAAATGGATCGTGATGTTCCGTGTGGATAATTCGTTTTATTGCATCAGAAGACGCGGTGGTTTTCATGAAACTGCCTTTTTGTGGGAACGTGTGTAAGCATCGAGTATAGCGAATGCTGTTTGATGTAGAGAGCGATAGAGTTTGGTACCAGAGCCCGAATTGGTAATCTCATTTTTATTTTATTTCTGATTTCAGTTGAAGATACTCGATGCATCCGACCTTTCAACAAGACAAAATTAATAGTGCCATCTTTCGGTGATATACTAAATCCTCTTCGTTTATAGACTGCTAGTGAAGCAAGTTTAAGAATTGTTTTCGGTGATTTCCATAAATTAAACTGTGCCAGATTATCTGCGCCTATAATAAGCACTAATTCAGTCTTTAAAAATCTTCTCTTGAATTCTCTCAGCGTATCAATTGTATAGGATATTCCTCTGCGCCTTAACTCGATTGTGGAAACTTTAAATTCTTTTCTTCCATTCACCGCTAACTTCATCATTTTCAATCGATCCTTTGCTGACGTCGATGAATGCTGTTGTTTGTGCGGTGGGATGTATGCAGGTATAAAATAAACACAGTTCAATCCCAATTGTCTCATTGCTTGTTCTGCAATAGCAATATGTCCTTTGTGAGGTGGATCAAATGTTCCGCCAAAGATGCCGATACGCTGATAAGATTTTTGCATGTGCTACACTTGGATTATTACATCAAGGATATCTTGCACTGTTTTTTCCCATGTAAATTGAAGACTGCGTTCTTTCCCCTTTTGAATAAGATTCTTTTTCAATACAGCATCCTGAATCAAACAATTAATCTGTGCTGTTATAGAAGTTTCATCATATGGATCGATATAGAGGCCTGCTTCACCTACAATTTCTGGTAATGAGGTTGAATTTGATACGATAACAGGACACTCACATTTCATAGCTTCTAACGGTGGGAAACCGAATCCTTCATAGAGTGATGGATATATGAATATATCAGCAAGAGAATAGAAACTTGACAATTCGCTGTCTTTAATATAACCCGTTATTGTGATATTGTCCTGTACTTGCTCCTCGACGATCATTCGTTCTATTTCCTGATATCCATATCCCGGTGTACCAGCTAGTACCAATGTATGTTTCCATCCATATTTCCTTCGTCCTTGCGCAAACGCTTTTATTAATCGTAGAACATTCTTACGAGCTTCTAATGTTCCTATGAAAAGAAGAAATGGATTCCGAAGAGCATATCGTTTTCGAATATTCGATAGTTCTATTTGATCTGTAACTCGTTCAATCGAATGCTCAAGCCCAAGGTGAACAACATTGATTTTTTGTTTTATCTCAGGGAAATAATGTACGGCTTCTGCTTTTGTTGCATAAGAATCCGCTAGAATAAAATTAGCCGCTTGCACAGAGTGAGCGATAGCATATTGCTTATACAAGCGGCGTAATCTGTTGAATGTCTGAGGCATAGCAAATGGAGCAAGATCATGAAGTACAATCGCTTGTGCTATTTTCTTTGACCAGAAGGATAACGTATGATCCGGATAAAACATTAAATCGAGTTTCCATTTTTTTGCCAACTGAGGAAGCATTGTTTGCTCCCAAATAATACGCTTTGAAGATGAGTTTATTCCACTTTGAGTTTTATCAATAACAACATTGTGCTCGTCATATTTCAGTTCAGGTGAATTACCGAAAACAACAAATTCATGATTATGAGCTAGTTTTGGTAGTAACTTAATAACATTGTGAGCATATCGTGTAACACCGGTTCGGCCATCCGTTAGTATTTGCGCATTGAGACCAATTCTCATTTTCGTATCACACTTTTATAGACCTCAACAATGTCTTCTGCAATCTTTCGTTGTGTAAAATATTTCTCTGCCCTTATCCGTCCCGCACGGCCTAAATTCATCCTTATCATTTTGTCTTCAAATAATTTTTGAAGACAATCTCGTAACGCCTGAGTGTTTCCCTCGGGAAAAATTAGTCCAGCATGTCCGATAACATTTGGTATTTCACCTGAATTCGAACCAATGACCGGCACTTCACACGCCATTGCTTCAATAAGAACACGGCCAAACTGTTCTTTCCAGTTCGGACGTGTATGCGACGGAAGAACAAGACAATCTAATATATTAAGATAGCGAGGCATTTCGGTTGATAGAACAGAATCCACAATGTGTAATCTATCCTCAATTCCCATAAGTGCAGACTGCCTAACCAACTCGCTTCTAAATAGCCCTTCTCCTATGAGGACAATATGAACTATACTTGGAAGTTTTGAACATGCAGTTAAAATATCACTAATTCCCTTTTCTTCAACAAATCTGCCGCAATACCCAATCACAAAGCCATTGCAATTTCCAATGATTTTCTTTTTTAATTCACTTTGTTGTTGTTTGAAAAACACATCAGTATCGACACCAAACTGTGGAATGACATATAATGGCAGCCGACACCCTTTTCGAAAAAGGACATCTTTTACTTCTTCAGTTCCGGCAATTCCAGAAGATGCATGAGATAAAGCATATTGCTCAAAAAAAGAAAATGGGAAAGGGAATTGTTTATAAATATTTTGCCAATTAAAAAAGACTGAAGGAATGTTTTTCCTATTTGCAATCCTCAGAACCTGAAATGTGACAAAGCTGAATGATTCTTCGTCAATATGAATAACATCTGGTTGAATTTTGTCAATTAATTTATCAAGATGAAGATAAAAATGAAAATGATTTTTACCTGAAAAAATAACTGGAAGTTTATGAATAGCATATACTGGGCTCGATACTATCTCTGGGTATCGATTGCCCCACTTATCAGGTATAACAAGCTCTAATTGGATACCTAAAGCACTTAGCTCTTCTAATTTCTTATGATAAGCGCCAACGATAAGCGCTTTTGAAATCATAAGCACTTTGATATTATTCATCGTTCTGCGATCGCAATTAAATCACCAACGAACATATATCCTAGAAACCACCACCGAATACACGTTTTTAGAACGCGTTCTAAAATATTTCTTGCAGGTTCGCGATCGGTGAGCATTTGAATGTTATTAAAACCTTCTCGTGCAATTAATGCATAAAGAAGTTTTTCTGGATACGGACGAATATGTGTAATATCAAGCCAAAACCGTTCTGTGGTCCGAAGATCCTTCGCATTCGGTGTGACAATGACAAGTTTACTTCCCTTCTTCAAGACACGATAAGCTTGCTTAAAAAATGTTACCGCTTCTTCCGGCCTTAAATGCTCAATAACATGGGCACAGAATATCCCGCCTAGGGAATCATTATTTAGTTTCTTCAAATGTGTGAGAAGATCACTATGGATCGCTTTGAGTCCTTTTTCTTTACAATACTTCACTGCGGTGTCAGATAAGTCAATTCCGTACCCGTCAACACCATTTTCCTTTAGCATTAAAAGCATCACACCTTTGCCACAGCCAATCTCTAATACTGTCCCTTGCGAATGAAGAAAGTATGGAACAAATCGCGCTTGGACTTTTTCAGTCAACTCTTCTGTACCGGCAAAATATAACAATTCATCATCAGGCAATGAACGTTCCATGTCCTATCCGATTAATTATTGAGTTTATAATAATATACTAATGAACCACCTTGGAATAACGAATTTACAAATTCGGTACCAACAACAGCCATTGCCGCGCCAACAATTCCAAAGTGCGGAATAAAAATGAAATTAAGAATAAAACTGGTTACGAGATTAATAAATGTAATTCCACTTACAATACGAAATTTTCCCATTGAATTCAGAATAGCTGTCAGTTGTGTGTTCAAAGCTTTAAAAATAAGGACAAAGCTTAAAATTAAAAGAACTTGACCTGACGCAGCATATTCAGCGGAAAACATTGGCAAAAGAGGTCGAACGGCAAGCACGTATCCAAGAATGCCTACACAGGCAACAACCAGCATCCCAAGAAGATATTTTTTTGCATAGACGAAACGTTCTTGAACTTTTGCCTCTATTGATAAAAAAGAAGACAATGATGCATAGAGAGAGATACCAAATGAAGAGAAAAGAAGTGAAAATGGTTCGGTTAACCGATAAGCAAACGCATACTGTCCAACACTTTTAAGATCTAAAATCCGACTAATCATGACATTGTCTAGCCGCAAATAAATCACGACCGCAATTCCTGCCAAACCAACATAAATGCTTTCCGATAAGAGCCTCCGAATAAACGGTATGTTAATACGAATACGAAGCGGTGCGTTGTATGTGTACCGCCGAATCAAGAGAAAAAGGATTATTCCTTCGGTAAGTGGAATAATTCCCATTAATAGAATAAGAGATGTTCTAAAGAGAATGGCAATAACCGAAAATGCCAAATAGCATCCATATCCAATCAGATGAGCACGGATGATTTTCTCCATTGAAAGTTGCGTCTGATAATAACTCACAAACGCATTCAGGAGCAATGATGTGTAAATCGAAACACAAGCGATTGAAAGCAGGGTGAGTCCAAAGGAGTCACCATACAAGAATGCATAGACACTGATAGTCAGTACACTGCCAAGCGTTGCAGACAGTAATTTAAGTCCCAAAATCGATTCAAGAATGGCATGGACATTCTTTGGATCAGCGGCAAATCTTCTGATGGAAACAATATCGACTCCTAAATCAGAGACTACTTTTGCTATCTCCATGAAAATGAGGATAAGAGAAAAAAGACCGAATTCTCTTATTCCATAAGTTTTCGCTAATAGCAGAAGAACAATAATACGAGCAAAACCAAATATACCTCTAACAAGGATGGTCGAAAAAGAATTGCGCACTATTCTTACAATGGAATCTGAGAATAACTTCATAAACGAAACCCGGAAATAAAATAATCGTTATAAGAACATTGTGTTTTCTGTTCACTGTTCATAGCTGAATAGCCTCTTTTTCTATTAACACAATAATTCTTAATGACCATTTGAATTGATTCCACCTGAATAAATAGTTGACTAGAATGCTATTCAATTATCAATATTCAGAGATGCTTTAAGAGTGTTTCTCTGGATAATGCATCTGGAAGGATTCATTTGTGATTGATAGTTTTGCTTTGAATGAGGTTACTTCATTCATATTCCATATCTTCTGCGTAATAGAGGTTTTCATTACGAGCGTTGGAGATGAATGTTCGGAGAAGTGATTTATCAAGTTTTCCAGGACTCCGTTCTACGCCAACACATACATCTACTCCATAAGGTTGTACAAAGCGAACTGCATCTTCTATATTATTTGGATTGAGCCCTCCAGATATAATAATACGTCCATATTCTTTTGCTTTGATTGCAATATCCCAATGATATTTTTTAGGCAGCTGATTTCCAACTTCTTCGTTCTGATTTTTCAAGAGAAAGGCATCTACCAAATAATTTCGCATGACCTCTGTATCGAATGATTGATTCAATTGAAATTGCTTAATCACGCTTACATCGAAGTCCACGAGGTCGTCGGGTCCATTGTTACATAGAAGTTGCACGGCACTGAGCGGTACTAGTTTTAAGATACTCTGAACATATTGAGGACTGGCGTTTTCAAAAACTCCAATTTTAGAAATGTGCTCCGGCAAATCGGCAATAATGGCAGCTGCTCGTTCTGGCGAAACGTATCGATCGCTGGACTGTCCGAAGACGAAACCAACTGCATTCGCACCAAATGAACAAGCTAATTTTGCATCTACAAGATTAGTAATTCCACATATTTTAATAAATAGCTCTTGTAACGGAAACATCATCATTCTTCGATAACATTGGATTTCAGGGAAGGGCTTACCTTTACTTGCCGAATACGACGCGCGCTCTTTGTCAGAATTGTAAAGACAAAGTTCTCTGTTTTAATTTCTTCATTTAATTCCGGAAGTTTGCCGGTAATTTTTTGTAAGTAACCTGCCAAAGTTTCATAGTCTGGGGCTTCAGGTAACTTCACTCTGAATTGAACATTGAAGTCTGCAATCGAAAGAGCTGCATCTACAATTATCGAGCCATCGCTCTCTTGTTCCACCGACTTACGCGTTTCATCGTACTCATCAAGTATATCTCCAACAATTTCTTCAACAATATCTTCCATTGTTACAATGCCTTCGGTTCCGCCATATTCATCGACAACAATGCCAATGTGTACTTTATTCTGTTGAAACTCTCGCAGGAGTAAACTAATTTTTTTTGATTCAGGAATAAAGTGTGCAGGACGAACTATATCCTGCAATATGATGAGTGAGCGATGTTCAAGTAAACTCAGCAAATCCTTGCTATATATCACACCGATGATGTGATCTATTGTCCCTTTGTAAACAGGGAGACGTGAGTATCCTTCTTCAATAACTTTGCGAACCAACACATCTCGCTGTATGGATATATCCAGCGCAACAATATCCGGACGTGGCACCATAATTTCTTTTGCAGTGATATCTGAGAATTGTAGAACACTTTTAATTAGTTCATGCTCTGTTTTATCGATTGTACCGCTTAAAGAACTTGCATCGATAACTTGTTTCAACTCTTCTTCTGAAAGCGTGGTTTGGAGTAAACCGCCTTTTATAAGTGCATCTCGTATTATTTTTTTCACCGATTTCATTGCTGATTTAATTACTTTTATAATTCAGAGCTTGCATTGTCCCGCTTAGTACTATATGTGCGATACATTATGGCAATGTTATTTTGAATGCCCGTCTCTCCCACTTTCCGTTTACCATACCAAGAACGGTCCCAATGCCATATTGTGCCGCCTTTCTGCATGCATAATTTCATGCGCGATGACACCGGCCAACGTCGCTTCATTATCAACAGCCTTCAATAAACCCGTATATACATACCCACCGGGTGTACAAAATGCGTTTATAGTACTATCGTCGTTAATAATCTCAAATCTATAAGCAAATTGATTTCGATATAAAATATCCAGTGAAGTAAGTGTTTTTTTTCAATATTCTCGACATACGTTTTGACATCCGGGCGATTCTTTAAAATTGGTTATCCCTTTGGACTCTTTTAAATTACGGAATCAAACTGTTGTTCCAATTCAACATCCTTCGTTACCGGAAAAACATTTAGTTGCATCAATGTACTACAACTGAATGTAGTGCTTGAAATAAACAATACGACAGACCACAATCTTATTTTCTTAAACATAATACTAACCTCCTTAGTAATATATTTCTTCCAAAATAAGACCTTTTGCCGGAGCAGACATTCCTGCTGCGGCTCTATCTTTTGACTCAAGTATTTTTGCAAACTCATTCATCTTTGAGTGCCCTCTTCCCACATTTACCATAGTTCCAACTAATGTACGAACCATTCCATGCAAAAAACGATTTGACGTGATTTCAAAAATTAGCAGTTTATTATTTTTGGTCCATTCAGCCGATGTAATCGTACAGCGGTGCTGGTGCAGGTCATCTTCTACTTTACAAAAAGCCCGAAATCCATGCTCTCCAATAATTTGCTTTGCACACATTTGCATTAAATCAGGATCTAACTTTTGAAAAACCTGCCAACAATAATTCCGTTGAATTGCTATCGGTTCTTGACTAATCGAATACGAGTAACGTCTTTTTTTTGCATCGTAGCGTGCGTTAAAATCCAATGGCGCCTCAACTGCCTCTCGGATAACGATACTATGCGGCAACACAGAACTCAAACTTTTTGCAAGGGTACTGATCTCAAATTCTTCCTCCATAAAGAAACTTGCAACCTGACCTCGCGCATGAACTCCAGCATCCGTTCTGCCGGCTCCAGTAATTCTGATATCCGCTTGCAAAATTTGTTTTATTGCCTTTTCAATTTCTTCCTGGATCGACCGTCCGTTTTTTTGGAATTGCCAACCAACATAGTCTGTGCCATCATACTCAATCATTAGTCGGATATTTGGCATACATTGCGTTAAAATTTTGTCGAGATGCTTAAACCAACACCATCAATATGTGCACCGTTGTTTAGTGCAAATGTATGAATTTCGATATTATCCATCATTGAAAGCGACTTGTTATATTCTGCAGCTTTTCTTCCAGCAGAAAACGCTGAGAAGAGATGATTTACTACTACTGCAGCAATGAAAAATTTTGCATTATTTTTAATTTCCCCGCTGCGGATCCATAAATCCTTAAACTGAGTACGGTTAGCACCTGAATCCCATTGCCAATTATATTGGTCTGCTGTATATACAAGATCGTTCTCACGGTTTCTCAACTTCGCTTGGTTGTACTCATCAATTGTATTGAAGTTGCCGATATTGATTGAATATTGATCGTCTTTATTATCAAAGTTTGCACCTGCGTGTTGATTCGCAAATGTTCGTGCATCTTGTTGCAGCCAATCAGCGTGCATACGAAATCCGCTGTAGGCAAGCCACAGACCACCTTCGGCGATGAGATTGTATTTCCCTGATTCAAACGATCCTACATACATTTCGCCCATTCCTGGAAGAATGAGCGATGCAACAACAGCCAGCATAACCGATTTCTTAGACTCAAATGAAGCTGAATAATCTAAATTAATCGATGTTATTACTTTACTTTGCATTTCTTGGGCTATCAATACTGACATCGGCCGTGTTTGAGCATATTGTTGTTGTATTAAGCAAAATAAGAATGCAGTTACGACAAGGAACCGTTTCATAGTGAAATCTCCGGTTAAATTGCAATGCGAATCGCAGAAGTTATTTTCGGCTCTGCTATTTTTCCAATACATCTATCAATAGAAGCTTCTTGAATAGTAATGTTAAGAATTTCATTTGTTATATGCGAATCTGATTTCACATCGACTCGTACGTATTCTTGCGTCAATCCAGAGACTAATCCGTTGGAATTAACTGATTCAAAAAGAACAGGAATTGTCTTTCCTAAAAAACGATGATAATAATCACTTCGCTTTTTATCGCTTAACTTATGCATTCTCTTGCTCCGCTCTGCCTTGATCCGTGGATCTATCTTCGGAAGAAACTCTGATGCCGGAGTATTTGGTCTTTCCGAATAACTAAATACATGTAAATATGTAACAGGAAGGTTTGTGAGATATTTGTATGCATCCTCAAATAACTCATTGCTCTCTCCAGGAAATCCGACAATAACGTCAGTACCAATGCCTGCTTCTGGAATATAAAACTTTATTCGTTCAATGCGATTCGTGTATACATTGGTTAAATATCTCCTTTGCATCAATCGCAGAATTGTATCAGATCCAGATTGCAATGGAATATGCCAATGATTGCAAAGTTTCTCTTCAGCAAACCAGAAATCAAGCAACTCATCTGTTAACAAGTTCGGTTCAATAGAACTAATGCGTATGCGCAGCAATCCATCAAGAGTCGTAAGTTGTTTAAGAAGAGTCAGTAGATTTGTGCCATCCTTCCTACCATAATCTCCGACATTCACTCCTGTCAGTACGATTTCTTTGTACCCCAGTTCAACCGCTTCTCTTGCTTGTTGCACAATTTTCAAGATGCCAGCACTTCTACTTCTGCCTCGTGCAAGTGGAATAGTACAATAAGTACAGGAATAATCGCATCCATCTTGCACTTTCAGAAATGCACGCGTCCGTTCTTCAAATCCTGCTGACGATGCTAATCCAAATTCATTCATCTCACCAAGACAAGAGACTATAATATCAGCGTGTGTTTTCTTTTTACCACCATCTATAATATTAAAGAGAGAGAATTTATCCTGTGTTCCAAAAACCAAATCTACTCCTGGTATTGCGGCGAGTTGTTCTGCCTGAAGTTGAGCATAACATCCAACGACTGCAACGAATGCATCTGGAGAATGGCGTAAGGCACGCCGCACTAATTGTCGGCATTCTCGGTCGGCAGAAGCGGTCACACTGCAGGAATTGATTACAATAACATCCGCTCTGTCATCTATACCTACCACCGTGTATCCATTACCGGTAAATTGTTTTCCAATGGCAGCGGATTCTGCGTAATTGAGTTTGCAGCCGCAAGTATGTAATGCAATGCGCTTCATAAAGAAAAAGAGCAGCCCGCCCCCACATATCGGGGGGGACGGACAACTCTTTTTTCGTTTTCTCTAAGAGTTAGTTAGAACCCTCAGTGTTCGGTTCATCCTTACTTTCAAATGATAGATCATCTGGCATTTTCTCTACATCAGAAGGAGTAGAGACGACATCTTTCATCGTCATTGGTGTCAGCTTATGGCTAGCGACATATTCATCCACAAGCTTCTGCTCCTTACCGCGAAGATACTCAAGTGCGGACAGAACAATCTTTTTGCTTTCTTTATCGAACTCTATCACCTTCAAAGGAATATCGTCACCCACTTTGAAAGACTCAGCAATATTTTTTACTGGAGTATGCGAGAGTTGTGACAGTGGCACGAAGCCGTCAACACCAAGCGGCATTTCAACAATAACGCCTTTCTCGATGATACGAACAACCTTTCCGTCTACATCTGTGCCAACTTTGTACTGCGATTCGAATGCTTCCCACGGATTATCATGAACTTGCTTATGTCCAAGAGAAATTCGACGTTGATCGATGTCCACCGAAAGTACGATAACTTCGAGCTGATCTCCCTTTTTAACTACTTCACCCGGGTGACGAATTTTCTTTGTCCACGATAAATCAGAAATATGAACAAGTCCATCAACGCCTTCTTCGAGCTCAACGAAGACACCGAAGTTGGTCAGATTACGAACTGTTCCCATATGCTTGGAACCAATAGGATATTTCTGCATCAGTGTCGTCCAAGGATCCGGTTCGAGCTGTTTCATACCAAGCGATATTTTCTTCCCATCTTTATCTAATGAGAGAATAATCGCATCCACCATTTGTCCCATAGAAACGACTTGTGATGGATGTTTGATATGCTGCGTCCAACTCATTTCTGAAATGTGAATAAGACCTTCGATGCCTTTTTCAATTTCAACAAATGCACCGTAATCCGTTAGAGAAACTATTTTACCATTAATTTTTGTACCGATAGGATACTTCTGATCAATATTTTCCCAAGGATGCGGTTGAAGCTGCTTCATTCCAAGTGATATCCGCTTCTTCTCTGCGTCGAAATCCAATACGACAATATTGACAGTAGCATCTAGTTTTACAATCTCCGATGGATGATTGACTCTGCCCCATGAAAGATCAGTAATGTGTACCAAGCCATCAACACCTCCAAGATCGACGAACACACCAAAATCGGTGATCGCCTTAACATGACCTTCGAGAATTTGACCCTTCTCAAGACTATCAAGAATGGTTTTACGCTGACTGGCAAGTTCTTCTTCAACTAATATTTTATGACTGACCACGACATTTTCTGACGGATGATTAACTTTCACCACACGAAAATCCATCTCGCGTCCGATGAAAGCATCAAAATCGCGAACAGGGCGAACATCGATTTGAGAACCCGGCAAAAAAGCATCTAATCCCATAAGATCAACAACGATTCCGCCTTTTGTCCTACGAACGCATCTACCTTTAAGTACTTCACCTGTTTCAAATGATTTAACGACGCGTTCCCAGATACGCATGAAATCAGCACGCTTGCGTGACAAAACAAGCTGGCCATCTTTATCTTCAATGCTTTCGAGGAAAACTTCAATTTCATCGCCAATCTTAAGTTCCTTAATTTTCGGGAACTCGCTTACCGACACGTTGCCTTCCGATTTGAATCCAATATCGACCGCAACGTTGGAATCGCCAATGTGAACCACGCGACCTTTGACAATTTCACCGGCATTAATTTTACCCATCGTACCGGAATAGAGCTGTTCAAGTTGTTTGTATTCTTCTTCTGAATACCCGCTTTCCTCAAACTTTTCTGCGGAATTTTTTGTATCTAACATGCAACCTCCAAAATACTGCTTCCCGTGTTTTGCGGGAATAACCGAATTGCGTTTTCTTCGATGCCAGCCATTTCACATCGACGAAGCACGTACTTCGGTATTTATTTAGTGTGTGACGAATTCGTTAATTAAAGATGGCTGTGTATCATTTTTTGAATTCATTGTATTCTTCATCGCTTCAATTTTTTCCTTCACCTTTTCCATCAACCACTGCGGAGTTGACGTTGCACCGGTGACACCGACAGTTTCAATTCCTTCAAACCATTCCGGCTGAAGTTCCTGAATATCTTCTATAAATTGAATACGGGAATTGACTGATTTAACAATTTCGTATAGTACTTTCCCATTTGAACTATGTCTGCCTGCAACGAAAATGATAAAGTCGTTCTCCGCTGCAAATTCCCGAATTTTCTTTTCTCGTCCAAACACTTGACCACAAATGGTATCTTTTGCAAGGAATTCGGTTGCGAGTTCTTCAATAGAACCGACTACTAATTCTTTTATCTTTTTAGATAATTCTTCTTTGATGGAATAGAATGTCGGCTTGTCCATTGTTGTTTGTGAGAACAGAACAGTCTTCCGATCCAACTTCACTTTATCAATTTCATTCAGTGATTTTATAACAATCGCTTCGCCATTCGTCTGACCTACAAGCCCAATAACTTCAGCATGTTCTATCTTACCGAAAATAACAATCTGATAGCCATTATCATAAAACCGGCGAATCCGTTCTTGCACTTTGCCAACCACCGGACATGTTGCATCAATCAACGTAATGCCAAGTTCTTGTGCGCGTTTATATGTCTCTGGTGGCTCGCCATGCGCGCGAATGAGAATCTTTGCGCCTCGGAGTTTCGCTAAATCGTCATGTGTAACCGTTTCAAGCCCTTTAGATCTTAGCCGCTCAATCTCTACAGGATTATGAATGATATCACCAAGAGAGTAAAGCTTCTCACCGACTGCAAGCTCCTTTTCTGCAATATCCACAGTCCGCACAACTCCCCAGCAGAATCCGGAAGATTTATCGACTGTCACTTTCATGATTTTCCTTTTTCCCGAATGATTTCCTTTGCACGTTCCAAAATGAAATCGACCTGTTCCTCAATGGTCAAATGGGAAGTGTCTAATTCAATTGCATCCGGGGCTTTTCGCAACGGACTTACTGCACGGGTTGAATCCTTTTGATCTCGCATTTCAATTTCTTTTATCAAATCATCCTGATTTGCTTCTATTCCCACGAGAGTAAGCTCTCCTTTCCGCCGTCGAGCTCGTTCTTCAACACTTGCGACCATAAATATTTTTAATTCTGCTTTTGGAAGAACAACAGTGCCGATATCACGCCCTTCCAAAACAACGCCGCCACTTGCAGCCATCTTTTGCTGCTCTTGTACCATCACTTCGCGGACACCTTCATAACTGCTTACAGTACTTACGGAACGACTTACGAGTTGTGTTCTAATTCGCTTTGTGACTTCGATGCCCTCTAGGAAAACCTTCGTAGTACAATTTTCCACTTCCAATCGAATGGTACTCGTCCGAGCAAGGCGCACAATCTTATTCTTATCGCTTAAATCAATTTTTTCGTCAAGCGCCTTCAATGTAATAGCACGATACATTGCGCCCGTATCAATATGAAGATAACCCAACTTATGAGCCACCAACTTTGCTGTCGTGCTTTTACCAGAGGCAGCTGGCCCATCTATCGCGATGGTTATCTTCTTCAACTCGTCTTTACAAATCATTATTGATTAATAATATACAGAATAAAACATTGGAGAGCAATTATGAATTCCCGAATGCTTAGCCCAAAATCAATGCGTTATTTATGGTACTGAATAACAATTTTCAATCAACCTGCATCGTGAATCACATTGATGTTCTTGCAATGGTTCTCAGTACGACCCGCATTGGCAAAATCTCTTCAAGAAAAGGATATTATCTTAATATGTTGCATCGGCTTTTGTTAGAGGGCTAAAGTCCGTCGTCAGTGCATGAAGAACGGCGCTCAAGACGATATATTACATTTACAATGAATAACTTGCGTTTTGAAAGTAAAAAGCATATTCTTTCCACAAAACATATAAAAGAAAAATAAATGTCAATCCTCATAAAAAACGGACTCGTCATAACAACTGACGGTGCGACAAACGCAGATATTTTCATCGAGAAAGAAACGATCAAGCGTATCGGACCGCATCTCGGTCTAAAGGCAGATAATATCATCGAAGCTAGTGGAAAACTTGTTATCCCAGGCGGCGTTGATGTGCACACCCATTTAAGTCTACCCGTTGGCAATGTCATTACAAGTGATGACTTCGAAACCGGTACTCGAGCGGCTGCATTCGGCGGCACAACAACTATCATTGACTTTGCTCAACAAGTAAAAGGACATTCACTTCGCGAAGCATTGGATGCTCGGTTAAAAGAAGCCAAGAAATCTGTAATCGACTATGGTTTACACATGATCATTGTTGATTTACCGGAACAACGAATTACTGAGATGGACGAAATGATAAAACGAGGCGTGACTAGTTTCAAACTCTTCACTGCATATCCTGACCGGTTGATGGTGGATGATGATACTATTCTCAGAGCACTTCGACAGACAAAAAAGAACGGCGGACTTGTTTGTGTACATGCAGAAGATTCAGTAATGATCGAATCACTCGTCGGGAAGGCATTGATGGAAGGAAAGACCGAACCAAAGTATCATGCCGCAACACGTCCAGCCGAAGCAGAAGTAAAAGCCGTCAAGCATATTATCCAACTAGCACGACATGCAGATGCGCCTGTGTACTTTGTTCACATCTCGTGTTCAGAATCGCTCGAATATATCAGGCAAGCACAATCTAAAGGTCAGCCAGTGTATGCTGAAACATGTCCGCAATATCTTTTTACTTCCACAGAAGATTTAGACAGACCTAATTTTGAAGATGCAAAATATGTCTTCACACCGCCACCAAGAGAAAAATGGAATCAGGAAAAGCTTTGGAACAGCTTACAGAATAATTCATTGCAAGTCGTTTCAACAGATCACTGTCCATTTAACTTCCGAGGAGAGAAAGAATCGGGATATTCGAACTTCACAAATATTCCCAACGGCGCTCCGGGTATAGAGAACAGATTGCAACTCCTTTTCAATTTCGGGGTTGTAGGTGGAAAGATTTCAACAAATCGATGGGTTGAAATTATTTCTACAATGCCCGCAAAGCTCTTTGGTCTTTATCCCAAAAAGGGAACCATTGCTATCGGCAGTGATGCAGATATTGTGATCTGGAATCCCGCGACCGAACACACCATCTCTGCCTCAACACATCACATGAAGGTCGATTACTCGTTATATGAAGGATGGCGTGTTCAAGGGTTGGCAGAAATAGTTGTTTCACGCGGAGATATTATTGTTGAGAACCATACGTGGAAAGGAAAACCAAGCAGAGGTAAGTTTTGCACCCGAGAATTATTTCAGTTTCGTCGCTCCTTTAATCCCTGCATGTAATCCCTAAAATTATTTCCGTAAAGAGTCTCTCACCATATCCGTGATGCGGCGGAAATCAAGCTTGCCGCTGCCCATTTTAGGCAGTTCTTCGAAGATGACAAAATTTTTCGGTAGCGCAAAATTCGGCAATTCTTTCGCCATCTTTTTCAAAACTGCTTTTTCATCTATTTTTTTCGTTACTGCTGCTATAATCTTCGCACCGCGCATGGAATCAGGCACTTCAACAATGCAACAAGAAATATCATCAGGGAGAAGATGATTAAGAACATTTTCAACACGGATGAGTGAAACCATTTCACCGCCAATTTTCATAAAACGTTTCAATCTGCCAACGTGCCAAAGATATCCATCCGAATCTTGATATCCCATATCACCTGTATCATACCAACCATGACGGATGCTCAGTGTTGTTGCTTCAAAATCATCAAAGTAGCCTTTCATCACATTGTCACCTTTGACGAGAATTTTTCCAATTTCACCAACGCCACATTCTTCACCTGTTTCATAGTTTTCCACACGTACCTTTACATTGGCCAAAGGCAATCCAACACTCCCAGGCCGGTTGTTTGTATGTGAATTTACACTAATGACCGGGCTTGTCTCTGTGCAGCCATACCCTTCTAAAAGTGTTATCCTATGTTTATGAAGAAACTCTTCGCGCAATGAATCGGGCGTTGTATCGGCACCGGTCAACATAATACGACATGATGCAAAATCTCCTGGTTCAGATTTCCTTAAATATCCCCACATAAAAATCGGAGTACCAACTACGAAAGTAACTTTTTCTTCGCGAATGATATCACAGATATTTTTAAAATCCAAAGGATTAGCATAGGTAACGATAGTCATTCCATAATATAATGGAAGCCACAAATTCGCTGTTAAACCAAACACATGGAAGAAGGGAAGATTTGCAAGGAAAATATCTTTAGAAGAAAGGTCAAATGCTTGTGAGATTCCAACGAGATTCGCTGATAGATTTCGGTGCGTTAACTGAACTGCTTTAGGATCTTTCTCGCTTCCACTTGTAAATAAAATAACAGCGTTGTCATCTTCATCCCCGAAATTAATTTTTTTAAGGAGTCGTTCAATGGGAAGTTTTGCCCTTAGTGCCGCTTTAATCTTATCCAGAATCGAAACATTATCCATAATGTCTTCGATGAAGACCATTCCCTGCATACGCGGACAATTTAACTTCTCGACGAGCGTTTTTGAAGCAATGATGGTTTTGAAGGCGCATTTCTCTTGTGCATACTTGCAATTTTTTTCGGCACCCATAGAATAATTAATCATCACAGGAACCCGTCCGCTCATTAATGCGCCAAGAATAGAAAGCACACACCCAGCAGACGTTGGAATCATAATACCGATAAAACCCTCATCGTATTCTTTGAATTTATCAGCTAATATGAGCGAGGCAATAAGCGCTTTTCCATAACTGACATTCTTCCCGGTCGTGCGGTCGTTAATTGCCATCTTGTTCTCAAACTGCTTAGCAATGCGGACAAAGTGATGATGAAGAAGCATCTATTTTCCCTTAAGAAATTTTGTATTGCGGCCTTCGCAAATACCTTTGCTGAAATGCGGCCTTATACCAGCTTCGCTCGTAGAAATTCTCTGTTCAATCGCGCGATATGCGTTACTAAGATTCCTTTCGGACACTCAGCTTCGCAAGCATAATTGTTGGAACAATTACCAAATCCTTCCTTATCCATCTGTATTACCATTTTCTGAACACGTTCTTTTCTTTCAATTTGCCCTTGCGGCAGTAAGGCGAATTGTGATACCTTCGCCGCCACGAAAAGCATTGCAGAAGAATTCGGGCACGCTGCAATACATGCTCCGCATCCGATGCACGCTGCTGCATCCATCGATTCTTCCGCATTCTCTTTCGTCACAGGAGTCGAGTTCGCGTCCGGCGCACCCCCGGTTCTTGCTGAAATAAATCCGCCCGCCTGCATAATTCTATCCATTGCAGTTCGATCTACAACTAAATCTTTAATTACGGGAAATGGTTTTGCACGCCAAGGTTCAATGACAAGTTCTTGTCCGTCATCAAATATCCGCATGCGCACATCACACGTAGCCTGTTTGCGACCCGGACCATGTGCGCGTCCGTTTATCATTAATCCACAGCTACCGCAGATACCTTCGCGACAATCGTGATCAAAAGCAACGGGGTCTCTATCTTGAAGCACTAATTGATTGTTAAGCACATCTAGCATTTCTAAGAATGAAGCATCGGGCGATATATTCTGCACTTCGTACATTTCAAAACGTCCTGCATCCTTCTGATTCTTCTGACGCCATATTTTTAATGTAAAATTCATATTCGTCGATTCCTATTTGTAACTCCGTTCGGAGGGTTTCACATATTCAAACGTGAGAGGCTCTTTGTTGAGCTTCGGTTTCTTGCCTGCACCAGTATATTCCCAAGCTGCTATATAAGCATATTTTTTATCATTGCGTAATGCTTCACCTTCAGGTGTTTGATATTCTTTACGGAAATGGCCGCCACAAGATTCTTTGCGATGCAGAGCATCAAACGTTAATAATTCTGCCAACTCCATAAAATCGGCAACACGTCCAGCTTTTTCCAATTCGATGTTGAGATTATCAGTCTCGCCAATAACTTTTGCATCATTCCAAAATTCTTCTCGGATTTCCGAAATGAGCTTTAAAGCTTTCTTCAATCCTTTCTCGCTGCGCCCCATCCCAACGAAATCCCACATTACTTTGCCAAGTTTTTTATGAATTTCACTCACGGGTTGTTTGCCGTTGATAGCGAGAAGTTTGTTCACTCGTTCGGTAACGTCAGTATTTACTTTTTTAAATTCCGGGTGATCGGTTGCAAGAGACTTAAATTTTGTTTTTGCAAGATAATCTCCCAATGTGTACGGAAGAATGAAATAACCGTCGGCTAAACCTTGCATTAACGCACTGGCTCCAAGCCGGTTCGCACCGTGATCGGAGAAATTTGCTTCGCCGATAACAAACAATCCAGCTATCGTGCTCATCAAATTGTAGTCAACCCACAATCCGCCCATTGTATAGTGGACAGCGGGATAAATGCGCATAGGCGCGGCATACGGATCTTCGGCAGTGATTTCGTGATACATATCGAAAAGGTTGCCATACTTCTCTTCGATCCATTGTTTGCTATTTCGTTTGATAGCGTCTGCGAAGTCAAGATACACAGCCATCTTCGTTTTACCGACGCCATAACCTTTATCACATATTTCTTTTGCACGACGGGAAGCGACATCGCGCGGAACCAAATTGCCGAACGAAGGATAGAGACGTTCGAGATAATAGTCACGTTCATCTTCTGGAATTTGAGATGGTATACGCACATCACCTGATTTCTTCGGAACCCAAATGCGTCCATCATTGCGCAAGCTTTCGCTCATGAGCGTCAACTTGGATTGATAATCACCACTCACTGGAATGCATGTAGGGTGGATTTGTGTGAAACAAGGATTTGCAAATAGTGCACCCCTCTTATATGCCTGCCAGATTGCCGTGGCATTACTCGCCTTTGCCATTGTCGAAAGATAAAAAGTATTGCCATAACCGCCGGTTGCAAGCACAACTACATCTGCTATATACGATTCGATAGCGCCTGTCTTCAAATTTCGGCACACGATACCGCGCGCCATTCCCTCTACTACTACCAAATCCAACATCTCACGTCGATCGTAAAACTTAACACCACCCGTACCAATTTGACGACTCAATGCAGAATATGCACCAAGGAGAAGTTGCTGGCCGGTTTGGCCGCGAGCATAAAATGTTCTCGATACTTGCGCGCCGCCGAAAGAACGCATATCCAAATAACCTGCATAGTCACGAGCAAACGGAACACCTTGAGCGACGCATTGATCGATTATACTACCGCTCACTTCTGCGAGTCGGTACACGTTTGCTTCACGCGCTCGGTAATCGCCGCCCTTCAATGTATCGTAGAATAAGCGATAGACACTATCTCCATCGTTCGCATAATTCTTTGGTGCATTGATGCCGCCTTGTGCTGCGATGCTGTGTGCACGCCGCGGTGATTCGTGGTACGAGAACGCCAGCACGTTATAGCCAAGCTCGGCAAGCGAAGCCGCTGCTGAAGCTCCTGCCAAACCAGTTCCAACTACGATGACAGAATATTTGCGCCTGTTCGACGGATTTACCAGCTTCATATTGAAGCGATGATTAGACCATTTTTTTTCGATCGGCCCATCGGGGACTTTGGAGTCAAGCGTCATAGTCAATGAACTCCCATAATCATGGTAGATACAGCTTGATGATAAAAAAAGAAATAGACGGGAATTGCCGCAAAACCCACGGGAATCAAAAACCAGAAGATGAATGCTAGCATATCAAGAAACGGTGCATAGGTTTTGTTCCGAAGCCCGAGTGTTTGGAATGCCGATTGGAATCCATGCCGCAGATGATAACCGAGCACAAGCAAAGCAATAAGATAAAACAAATCATACCACGGATTTGAAAATGCATGCATCACCAGTTCATACGATGAGACTTTCTGTGAGGTAAATCGAGATGGAATAAAGAATGATTTCAGATGTATGTAGAGAAATATTCCGATTACTATTCCAGTCCAAATTGTTGTGCGGGATGCGAGAGGTGAGTTATCTTTTAATCTGAAATATTTATATTTGACCGGCCGCGTTTTTCGGTTTTTAATCCACAGAATGACGCCAAGAATCGCATGAACGATAACACCAAGAAAAAGGAATATCTCGATAAATCGAATAACCGGATTAGAAACCAGGAAATCCCCATATGCTTCATACATTTTTCCGCTATCATTCGCGAACAGAAGTAGATTACCTATGAGGTGTTCCACGAGAAAGACAATCAGGAACAATCCGGTGAGACTCATGAGAACTTTTTTGCCGATAGACGAGTAATAAAATGCAAGGATGCTGTTCATAGAGAATGACTCTGTGTGGTTGAACATCATGATACCTTGTCAAGATCACTACTTCTCATCAAAGCAACCTTGAAAAGGGTATGAATTCACTGAGGAGAGTGTATGGAAGATTTTTGGAAAATGCAACGGAAGGAGAACGAATAATGATTGCTCACATTATAGAAAAGCGCGTTATAAAAAGGAAATTTTAACAGGGATTCAGAAACTACTTTTTCAGGTAATTGGTGGACGATATACAAAGAAAGTCAGTCAGACTAAACAGATTAAGCCGCCTACGAAATAGAACTAAACACACTTGCAGGCTTGCGCGCCCGCATGCCTGCGGGGATAATCTTTTACTTTGTGTCTCGTAATGTTTTTATTTACATTCTTGCAGGAGCGCACCTGCCCCTTGAGGCAAGAAATTCATGAAGACAAACATCTCTCTTGAGAATGCTGTGCTATCATTCCGTCCAAACCTACTTCTATATCTTGTAGATCAGCAATACTCCGATGATCAATAGATGAAAGATGACCTATGAAGAAAGAGTTTATTGCACACCGACGAGAAAAAGATGGAGAAGCACAATCTTTACAAAGCCATCTTTTAAGAACCGCAATTTATTGTGGACAATTCGCCGGAAAGATCGGATTGAAAGATGCGGGGAGAATTATCGGTTTGCTTCATGACCTTGGGAAAGCAAGCATTGAATTTGATAAATACATCCAATCTGCAACAGGACGCATTAATCCAGATGCCGATGATTGGGTTGATGCAAAAACACAAAAAGGAAAAATAGATCATTCCAGCGCAGGGGCACAATTTATTTTTAGGATTCTTTCCGAACAAGGCGCGGCAGGAATCAATGTGGCGCAATTACTTGCACTTTGTATTGCTTCACACCATTCCGGCATCATCGATTGCCTTTTACCTTCCGGCGAAGATAATTTTACACGAAGAATAAACAAGGAATCAGAAAAGACTCACATCGATGAAGCACTATCATATTTCCAGGAAATGGAGATACAAAAGATTACAAAAATGCTTTCGAGCGATAACGTCATTAAACAAATTATCGAAAAGATAAAATCACTAAAAGAGGACGGCGACAAACAAGATACTGTATTGTTTAAATACGGATTGCTTGCACGTTTTCTTTTCAGTTGTCTTATAGATGCTGACAGACTTAATACTGCCGATTTTGAATTTCCTCAAAACGCAGAAATCCGTAATTATGGAAAGTATTGCTCCTGGGATGTGCTAATCGAAAGATTGAATGCGAAGATAAAAGAGTTTGAAAACAAGCCGGATAAAAATGAAGTCGACGATCTGCGAAATGAAGTATCAGAACAATGCTTTAATTTTTCAACAAAGCCAAAAGGAATATACCAATTAACCGTTCCTACTGGCGGCGGCAAAACGATGGCAAGTTTGCGGTTTGCTTTAAACCATGCAAAGCATCATAAGCTGGATAGAATATTCTATGTTATTCCCTTCACTTCTATTATTGATCAAAATGCAGATGAAGTACGAAAGATTTTAGAAGATAAAGACAGCAATGGTAAATATTTAGATAGAGTTGTTCTTGAACATCATTCCAACCTGACACCAGAAGAAGAAACAAAGAGACAGAATCTTTTATCAGAAAATTGGGATGCACCGATTGTCTTTACAACTCAGGTACAATTTCTCGAGACAATGTTCGGCAGCGGAACTAGAAGTGCACGCAGGATGCACCAACTTGCCAATTCTGTGATTATCTTTGACGAAGTCCAGACAATCCCCGTCAGATGTGTTCACATGTTCAACGTTTCCCTTCGATTTCTTGTCAATAATTGCGGAGCATCAGTCATTCTTTGTACGGCAACACAGCCATTGCTTGACAAAGCAAGCTGGCTGGAGAAAAAAATTGACGACGATAGTGCACATAGATTCTTAGACATATCTTCTGGGCAAAGGATTATACAGGATGAACATAAGCTATTTAAAAAATTACAGCGAGTTAAAGTCTATGACAAAAGGAAAAAGGTAGGCGGATGGACAGAGAATGAAACAGTGGATTTGATTAAAAAGGAATTGAATGATACGGGTAGTGTGTTGATCATTGTAAACAAAAAAGATTCTGCTCGGTCACTTTACGTGACGCTTCAGAAGAAAAGCACTCCTGATATATATCATCTCAGCACCAACATGTGTCCCGCGCATCGTCTTGAAGTCCTCAATCTTATTAAGGATAGAATCGAAAAGAAACTACCGGTAGTATGCGTTAGCACACAATTGATAGAAGCCGGTGTCGATATAGATTTCGGAACGGTTATTCGTTATCTGGCAGGTCTCGATTCAATAACACAAGCAGCAGGAAGATGTAATAGAAACGGAAGACGCAAAACAGGAAAAGTTTACATCATAAATCCCTGTAATGATAGCTTGGACAAACTTAAAGATATTAAGACTGGCGCGGATAATGCAGAGCGTGTTCTTCGAGAATACAAGAACACACCCAAGACATTTGATAACGATAGAATTGGATTGAAGGCAATGAAACAATTCTACACATATTATTTCTATAACAGGCACAAAGAAATGTGCTATCCCGTTAACAGCAAATCTATAATAGAAAGAGATGATGATCTGTTTAATCTCCTATCAACGAACACCATTTCTTTGAGACGGTATGAAGACATAAAACATATAAACTTTCCTCTTTCATTGAGACAATCCTTTCAAAGTGCAGCGAAAGCATTTCATGCAATTGATACACCAACGCGTGGTGTCGTTGTTCCTTATGGAAAAATAGGCAATCAGATCGTCAATGATCTTTGTGGTACCGTTATGCTTGAAAAGCAGTACAAGCTTTTAAAAGCGGCGCAAAGGTTCTCTGTCAATCTCTACCCTTATGAATTCGAGGAGATGGAAAAGAATGGGGCAATACGCCCCGTACAAGACGAAGCCGATATTTACTATATGAATTATCAATATTACAGCAATGAATTTGGCTGGAGTAAAGAAATTGTGACAGAAATGAAAAGTCTAAATTTTTAAGGAGGAGACATGAAATACAAGAACAGTGTGGAA
>Ga0182027_10003258_pt1 | contig 25842 bp, 24 predicted proteins | sample 712E1DmetaG_FD_121300 | JGI IMG/M metagenome (GOLD analysis project Ga0182027, IMG submission 121300) | Permafrost microbial communities from Stordalen Mire, Sweden - 712E1D metaG (Illumina Assembly) | ecosystem: Environmental > Terrestrial > Soil > Wetlands > Permafrost | place: Sweden...
CGATCTTTATCGCAGCACCGCCCTGCCAGGGACATCCGGTGTATTTAATGTTCTGGATCTCAAAACTCTTTATGGTAACGTAGCTGGTGGTTCCCGTCATGGCGCTAAAACCGTAGGAGCGGACATTTTCCCCGTCGACGAGGGCCTTGCCACTTCCCCACGTTCCGGCCGAATTGCCGTCGTAGGTAATCGGCGCCGAAGCGGTCCCCGACCACTTGACCGACGTCTCGCCTTTGTAAATAACACCGCCCTTGAACACTATGGCATCTCCCGCCGTGAGCGTGACGGTCGCCGGCACGCCGGTCGCCGAAGCGTCACCGGGACAGTTCTTCCACGCGGAAGTGGTGGAAATACCGTTGTTCGTATTCGATCCGTTTAAGAAATCGACATAATAGGTTGCACTCCATGAGAAAGAACTCCCGATGAGCATGCTCAGGAAGAAGATCTTTTTCATGTTCTTGTCCTATCTAGTTAAGCGATTAACCTGACCAGCACAATCTTGCCTTTCCTATGGAAGCCAAATCCCATACGTAAAGGCAAAGATCAAGCAGTTTTGTTAGCGATTGACATTCTTAAAGAGTTTGTTTGCCATAGAAAATGGCTTTTCCCGCATTGTGACACACTTTCTGTTTATACGATTAAATTGAACGGCAAAGATACACACCTACCTTTGTTTCCTCTTGTCTCCTCCCTTCTTTCCAACTGGTTTTTCAATATCACAAAAATATTACCCTAATGATACGTCAGTCCATTGCCAATAGTGGCGAATATCTTTGGGATCGTACGATTATTTTCGTTATCTCCCCTCGTGGGGCATAGTGAAGGACCTGGCAGGAGCCTGCGGGACAAGGCAAACGACATGCTATGAGCACAACAACCTTACTTATTTATACGAATTTGCTTTCAAGATGGTCCTGAGCATGGATGTCATCGCGAGCGCAGCGCGGCGATCTCATACGGTTGAGATTGCTTCGTCGCGGGATTCACCTGAGCGTTTTGGCAGAGCAAGTTTCCATCTTCGGGTCGTTGGGGTTTTGTGTGGGTGACAGGGGGATGCCCCGAAAGGCCCTTGTGAAAGCGACCCGTCTTCCTGTACGCCTCGAAGGAATCCGTTTAAGCGTGTGTTGTTGCGCAACGGCAGGTTGACTAATTCAAGTCATCATGCAAAAGAGGAAAAGTATCTTTCTTGATGCGCAGTCGATGATACGGGAATCTCACGTAAGAACACGGCTTATCTGCGACTAACGCAAGTGCCAATTCGATTTCAGGACTTTATGAATGCGAGCAGATCGGCATTGATCAGGTCTTTATGCGTAGAACACATACCGTGCGGCAGCCCCTGATAGACTTTAAATATGGCGCCCTTGACAATCTTGGATGAGAGCGCGGCTGATGCGCCAATCGGCACAATTTGGTCGTCCTGACTATGAAGAATGAGCGTTGGGATATCAAATTTCTTGAGGTCTTCGGTAAAGTCTGTTTCGGAAAAAGCTTTGATGCAATCGACAACCGCGTTGAGCCCGGCCATCATGCCTTGCAGCCAGAACGCGTCCCGCAGCCCTTGCGAGACTTCGGCTTTCGGCTTGTTCGCGCCGTAGAAAGGCACGCTGAAGTCCTTGAAAAATTGAGAGCGGTCGGCGAGTATGCCTGCGCGGATTTTGTCGAAGACGTCAATCGGCAAACCATTGGGATTGTCTGCCGTCTTGAGCATCAGCGGGGTCACCGAGCCGATGAGCACGGCCTTGGCAATACGATCGGTGCCATGCCGGCCGATATAGCGGGCAACTTCACCGCCGCCCGTGGAGTGCCCGACAAGAATCGCGTCAGTCAAGTTTAGTATCTCAATGATTTCCGAAAGATCGTCGGCGTAGGTGTCCATGTCATTGCCGATCCACGGTTGGGTCGACCGGCCGTGGCCTCGGCGGTCATAGGCGATGCAGCGATATTCGCGGGAGGCAAGAAATAACATCTGGTCCTCCCAGGCGTCCGAACTGAGCGGCCAGCCATGGCTAAAAACTACGGGCTGTCCTGCTCCCCAATCCTTATAGTAAAGGTGTGCGCCGTCTCTCGTTGTGATGTTGTTCATGGTTTGCCTCTTTTTGTGATTTTCTCCATTTTTTCTTCCACTTCTTTTGCCCCCTTGGCATAAAACCTTTCTTCATCCGGGGCAAGCTTGCTTAGTAATCTCAAAAACTCTCCGGCGTGCACACGTTCCTCGTCTGCTATTTCCTTGAGTACTTCCACGGCAAGTGCGTTGTGGGTTGACTCGGCAAGTTGCGTGTACAGCTGAATAGCTTCGTACTCTCCAGCCACCACAAAACGAACCGCCCTGATGAGTTCCTCATCCGTGAGCTTCCTATTGTTTGCTAACCCTGAAAAGGGTGATGCGAAATCCGGCATTATGATTCCCCTTCCTGTTTATTGAAAGACCTCGCAGCAAGCTGCGAGAAAAAGGCAAACGACATAATGATAAACTTGATTTTCTTTTGAAAGGCATGATATTATGTTCTTCACTTCGCCTGAACATAACGCAATCATTATGCCATTGTCGGCTGTTGGTGTCCCGATTCCGCATGCGCAATTCTTTGAATTTCTTTAGCGATACCCTCCGGTGAAAGGATAAAATCTATGCACCCACTTGCTATGGCACTTTCGGGCATATCCGGATGCCCTGCGGTGTCGGGCTTCTGAGCGATGGTAATGCCCCCAACCTCTTTTATGCCGCACAGCGCTGCAGCGCCGTCGCCATCATAACCGGAAACAATGACGGCGATAGATTTGCCGTCCCAATGCTCCGCCAGGGAACGCAGAAAAACCGTAATCACGTCGGGCCATCCACGGGGTTTCGATATCGGCTTTAGTTGGAACTCTCCATTGAGAACGTGCAAATCGCGTTGTTCCGGGATAATGAACACGTGGTTGGGCCGGATGACCAGACTTTCCGTGATAAGTTCAACGGGCATCTTTGTGAAGCGCGGAAGAATCTCGTGGAGTTGGGTGGCCACCGTTCTCAGGTGATTAACGATGACGATAGCAACACCCATATCGGCCGGCAGATTCTTCATCAACCGGATATAGGCGTCGAGGCCACCGGCCGAGCCTCCCACGCAAACGACGGGAAAGTCTCTCGCGACACTTCCATCTTTAATTGACAACTGCGCCACTTCTGATTTTTCATTCATTCGGCATCACTCCTTGCGGATTATTGTTTTTGCCCCATTTGGACGGCGAGAGCTTTGCGAACGCGGCCGACTTCACGAGCGCTCACCGCAGGCGCATGATTGCCCCAGATGTCGCGGACAAAGCCCAGCACGTCCGCCACATCCGCATCGGTCAAGCGCCATCCAAAATCGGGCATGGCCGGCGCCGAAGGCGCGGTTTGCGTTGACGGCATGGATGATCCGGCCAGCACGACGTGAATCAGCGAGACCGGGTCGAAAGCGTTGACCGCTTCGTTTTTGACCAGGTTGGGGAAGGTCCGGTTTGCGCCTGATCCATCGGAACCGTGGCAGGCGTTGCAATTGTCCAGATACACGCGCGCCCCGCGAATTCCCGTATCGCCCGTGCGCAATCCGCGGGTTGCCGAGGAGTCGGCACGTGTCTGAAGGGACGAATCCGCAGTTGTTTGCCATTTGAGAATTGACGGTGGCAGGGATTTCAGGTATTCGGCAATCGCGGCAAGGTCGCTATCAGTCAAGTATTGCGTGCTCTTGGCGACCACGCCTGTCATCATGCCCGCAGCCCCGACACGCGCGGTACGACCGGTTTTAAGGTATTCGACTATCTCATCTTTCGACCACGCATGCAACCCGGTTTGGGGATCTCCAGTCAACGATGATGCATGCCAATTTTCAAGCGTGGCGCCGGCAAGAAATTGTACGCCGTCTTTTTCGCTGCTCGCCTTCACCTGTCCGGCAACGCCTCTTGGCGTATGACAATCACCGCAATGTCCCAGACCCTGCACCAGATATGCACCGCGGTTCCACGATGCGCTTTTGTCCGGATGAGCGGCATATTCCCCCTTCTTGAGATACAGAGCATTCCAGATCGACATGAGGGAACGTAGGCCGAGCGGGAAGTTCAATTGCGCCGGGCGATTTGCATTGCGCACCGGATTAACGCCCTTCATAAAATAGGCATAGAGCGCCGACAGGTCTTCTTGCGACAGCCCGGCGTAGGACGGATAGGGCATGGCAGGATAAAGATGATGCCCGTCTCTAGCCACGCCTTGATGCATGACCTTTACGAAATCGGCAATGTCGTAGCGGCCGATCCCGGTTTCGGAGTCCGGCGTGATATTGGTGGAATACACTTTGCCGACCGATATTGTAAACGGCATTCCTCCAACGAACGGCAGTTTTTCCCGCGCGATATGGCACGCGCTGCAATCGCCGGCACGAGCAAGATAGGCGCCACCCTGCAAAAGTTCCCGTGAGTCAGGCACGGGTTGCGCCATTGCATAGGCCACAATGAGCACGGCAACGAGTTGTGCTGCTTTGCCATTTCCAGGGTTACAGATTGTAATCCAATTCAAATTGAGCCCCGTTTTGGTCTGCGAAATACCTGCCGCTTCCTTGTATTCCCTCAAAGCTCCCCATACCTGAGCCGGCCATGATGTGCAGTGTTGAAATTGCGTTGCCATTGTCAAACGCACCATTGTCTTGGATCACGAAACTTCCTTCTTTACCCTGCATGCTGCCGACAAATCTCATGAGTCCGACGTAGGAAGCTGATGATTTGTGCTGATCTTTGTCGTCGAAATATTTGTAGAACATCAAATACTCTGTGAGCACCGTGCCGCTGATCTCTCCGCTCATTGCGTATTCAACCGATGCTTTCGTCATTTTCATTTGGGAAGAGATTTGTTGATATGGATTCTCTTCCCATTTCTTTACCAAATATGTTGCTTTTGCTTTCATGGAATAGTTCCTTTTTGTTATGGGTTTCCCCTAGACAAGTGGCCCGGGCGCTTTCAGATAATTCGCGCGAATCGCCTGTGCAGACCAGTATGTCAAGGCGCCAGCCAAACCCAGCGGATTGTATCCGATATTCTGCGGAAACACGCTCGATCCCATCACGAACACGTTGTGCGCATCCCATGATTGCAAGAAACGGTTGACCACGCTGGACTGGGGATTTTCACCCATTGTTGCACCGCCCACATTGTGCGTGGTCTGGTAGACGCGAGTATCGTAATGATCGCCAAACTGCTTCATTTTTGCCTCAACCGTCGTACCGCCCATCGCCTCGGCAATTTCCTTGGCCTTGCCCGTGACGAATTGAGTCATCTTGATGTCGTTTTCCTTCCAATCGAACGTCATGCGCAGCAGCGGCTGGCCGAATGCGTCGCGATACGTTGGATCGAGGTCGAGATAATTGTCGCGGTAAGACATAACGCTTCCATGCGTCTGGATGTTGACAGTGTACAAGTAGTGATCTTTGATCGCCTGCTTCCATTTCGCGCCCCACTGCGGCGCGTCGTGGGGAAGCAGCATTTGTTGTATTGGTCGGCCGCCGGTCTGGATCACTCCGATATATCCCCCGCCGACAAATCCGAGCGGTGCGTGATCGAAATGATCTCCGTTGAAATCGTCGACAACCTGCCCGCCTCCGCCGGAGCCAATAAATGGGTTCATGGGCTTGTCCTTGTCGAAAAACACCGTAACGTTTCCGGTCATCTGGTAGGCATAGTTGCGGCCGACAACGCCGAGGCCGGTTGACGGATCGTACGGCGTGCCGATTCCGGACACGAGCAAGAGCTTGGTGTTATTGAGTTGATATGCGCAAAGAACAACGAGATTCGCCGGTTGGAAAACCGTGCGGCCCATTGCATCGACATAGGTAACGCCAACGGCTCTTCTTCCGGACGAGTCTAGATTGACGCGTAGGACATGCGACCCGGTGCGCAATTCGAAATTCGGCTTGTTCAGCAACACCGGCAGAATAGTGGTTTGCGGTGAAGCCTTGGCATACTTATAGCAGCCAAAACGTTCGCAGTAGCCGCAGAAGTTACACGGACCGAGCTCGGCGCCATAGGGATTCGTGTACGGACGCGAAGCATTCGATGCCGGTTCCGAAAAGGGATGGTAGCCGAGGTTTTTCGCGGCCTTCGCAAACAGAGAGGCGCCGTAGACATCTGCAAGCGGCGGCAACGGAAATTCACGGGATCGTTTTCCTTCAAACGGGTTTCCGCCTTCCACCGGCGCGCCGCCAAGGTTGCCGGCTTTGCCCGAAGTACCGCACACTCGTTCGAATCGATCGAAATAGGGTTCGAGTTCCTCGTAGCCAACGCCGAAATCCTGGATTGTCATTCCGTTTGGAATGAAGCTCTTGCCGTAGCGCTCCGTGATGTGGGTCCTGAGACGCAATTCCTCTGGTGAAACGCGCCAGTGCTGGCCATTCCAATGCACGCCTCCGCCGCCCACGCCCTCTCCCGGCAAAAACGATCCCAACTGCCGGTACGGCAGAGCATGGTCACGCGGCGAATGACGAATTGTTACTGTTTCGCGGGACAGATTCTGGAATAGTTTGCCTCGAATTCCGTATGTCAACTCGTCGGCAATGCGAGGATAGGCAAAGTCGGGATATGTGTCGCGGTTCTCCCCGCGTTCCAGCGCGACTACGTTCAGGCCTGCCTCCGTGAGTTCCATACCCATAAGAGCGCCGGTCCAGCCGAATCCGACAAGCACCGCATCAACGGCGCGATTCTTGATATCCGCCATAAACAATTAACCCCTTCCGCCATCCACGCCAACGGGCCCGATCGGATACCGAGCTCCGTACTTATCCACCCAATCGGAAAAATCCGCTCGAGCTCCTGGAAAGCCGATCATTTTCCAACTTCCCATTTCCTTATTGCCGCCATGAATGGGATCGGCAAGATAGCCTTCCTTGGTGTTCTGCAAAAGAAAATTGAAGAATGACTTACCGGAAACGGCATCGAAGTCAAGTGCGCCGCTTTCCAGATCGGAAAGCACGGCGTTTTGGGTTGCGGGGGGAAGTTCGGGAAAGGTTTTGTTGCCAAACTCGTTGCGGCAATGTGTATTTACCGCAGCGATACCGGCTCGGTAGACCTCTCGCGGCGTAAGCGACGACTGGTACCCGAGTTCGGGCACCGAGGAGACGAACGGTCCCTGCATATACCAGGTTACGGCATGTCCGAACAGCCCGTCCATTTCCCTGTCGATGAATTCCGGTACAGCAAGTTCGACGGCGCCGGGACCGCTGTCGTCGGCGGGGATCAGGCGGCCGCATGCGGCATTGAGGAATGCCCATTCTTCTTCAGTGAAAAACCGGTGCCGATCGATTTTTGCGGTGACATGCTTCAAGGCGGAAAACGGCGCGCAGGAAGCAATTGACAATGCCGGGATCACCGCAGCTATGACGCCTAGGAAACCACGGCGACTTTCCGGCTTTTGCGATTTGTCCATATCGATCTCCAGAATGTTGATTTCTTTCCAACCGGGTGCGAACTTCCTTGGGATAGTGCGTCTGCGTCAACGCCGACCAGCGTACCTTCTGCGTGAGTTCGGATTTCACCCTACTTTTGCGATAGCAACGCCCGGTGCTATTTTCCCTTTTGCTCAAGCCATTCCAGCATGGCGCGAACACTGCCTGTCGCAAGCGCAATGCACGAATCGGCCGCGCCATAATAAAGATGAAGCATGTCTCCATCCGGAGCAACGGTGTAGCCGCACGGAAACACGACATTGTCCACATCCCCTTGGCGCTCGTAGGGTTCTTCCGGGCCAAACACCCACTCCTCACCGCGCCTGAGGCACTTCTCCGGCGTATGCAGATCGAACAAAGCAAGCCCGAGCCGATATATGCAGCCGGCGCCGGTCATCCTTACACCATGATAAATAACCAGCCAGCCTTGGGGAGTTTCTATGGGCGGCGGAGAGAGGCCTATTTTGTTCGCGTCCCACCATGCGCCGTGCCGGGCTTCGAGCATGAGTTTGTGGCTGCCCCAATGCCGCAGATCGGAAGAATAGGATATCCAGATATGCGCTTTCGGGCCGTTTACCGGGCGGTGAATAAGCGCCCAGTACTCGCCGATCCGGTACGGCAGCAGCGCCGCATCCTTGTCTTCCGGAGACATGATCTCGCCATACCGTTCGAAGGTATGAAAATCTTCGGTGAGCGCCAATGCCACGCCCGGGCCTTCATGGCTGTAGGCAGTATAGACAATGGCGAATTTTTTCAATTCCGGGACATAGGTGATGCGCGGGTCTTCTACGCCCCACAACTCCTCGGGGAAATTCCCGGGATCGGGATACAGGGTCGGCTGCGGGTCGATCTTCCAGTCATCGATCCCGTTGGCGGAGCGGGCGGCGCATAAATGGGAATGTCCTCGCATGTCTTCAACACGGCACAGCAGGAGTGTGGTTCCATCCGCCAAAAGTGTTGCGCCGGGATTAAAAACGCTGTTGACCGGATACGGCCAATCCGCGGCGGTTAGAATGGGGTTGAGCTTATGACGGTGAAAGAGTTCCGCATGCAAATTGCTCATAGCGATTATGCTTCCATTGGTTGAATGGTATTTTCGGCCAGCCTCAGCTCCATGAGTGACTGGAGAAAAGCAAGCGTGGATTCGGCGCCCTGGTTTTCGTTCGGACGGTCTGGATGCAGACCGTCCCGGCAGCCGCCGGTGGTTGGGTCGTAGATTGGAATCCGCAGATCGTTACGGCCAAGGAACCATTCAAAGGCGCGCCTTGCTTCTTTGTGCCAGTTCGTATCCCCGGAACTTTTGTATGCTTCGAGACAGGCGGAGACCATTGCCTGAGCTTCCACGGGTTGCTGGTCGAACCGCGCCCGTTCTTTGCCCCTTGTGTAGAAACCATTGGACCCGATGGAAACAAAATGTCCGCCGTCCGGCTCAGAGTGCTGCAAATTTGCCAGCCACCGAAGCGACTCGAATCCGGCTTCCTTCATTTCGTCGTTCGGGATCCACCTGCCGGACATGATCAGCGCTTGTGAGAGCGCGGCATTGCAATACGTCAGCTTGTCCTCGAACCAGTGCCATCCGTCTGCTCGATTATTCTTATACATTGTCAATAACCTGTTCGCCAATTCCTCACGCACCTGGTTTGCCTTGCGATCACCTGCGAAGCGGCGGAGATATTCATGGGTGCCGATGAGCGCAAAGGCCCATGCCCGTGGACTTGTCGTTGTCAAGATCGCTGGCAATGCCTGCTCGAACATCCAGCCGGCCATGTCGTGAAGCGCGGGCGATACGGACCGGCCGAGTACGGTGCCCAGCGACCACAAGGTCCGGCCATGACTGTCGTCAGACCCACTGTCTTCCCGCCACTGGCGCTGGTAATCCATGAAATTGCGGAAACGTCCGGTCTCGGTATTAAAAGCATACCAGATAAACGCCAGGTACCGGGACGCAAGATCGAACGACACGCCGCTGCCCGCTTCTTCAAGAAAGACGCTCACCATGAGTGCACGGGCATTGTCGTCGATCGTATAACCCTCGCGGTAGTTGGGTATCGTAAATATGGCATGCTGCAGCATGCCGGTCTCATCGGTCATGTGGCGCAGGTGGTCGAGTTTGAGCGGGGGAAAGTCTCCCGAGCTTTTGTCAAGCGCCTTTGCCGTGAAGCCGGGAGGGGTAAAATTCCGGCGCTCCGCCCGGGCGCGTTCGAAACTTTCCCTGTAGCGATGCGCCACCTGAGACCAGATCATAGACCGTCCGAACATATATGCCCGCTTGCGCATAGCGTGGCGTTTGGCTTCGTTGTCGATGAGGTCAATAACCTGTGCGGCCAATGCATTCGGATCACGAAACGGCACCAGCACGCCCCGTTCTTCGGCCAGCATTTCTTCGGCGTACCAATACGGCGTCGAAATTACGGCCTTGCCCGCTCCAAGAGTGTAGGCCAGCGTGCCCGAGGTAATCTGTGCGGCGTTCAGATAAGGAGTGATGTAAATGTCCGCGGCGCTGATGAATTGGATCAGCTCTTCCAAACTCACGAAACGGTTGTAGAAAATCACATGACTTTCCACGCCCTTCTCCTGGGCCAGCCATTGCAGCGACAGCCGGTATGTTTCTCCTTCGCTCAGCAACACGTGAGGATGGGTAGCTCCCAAGATCATATATACCACGTTCGGATGCTTTGCCAAAATGGCGGGCAGGGCGCTGATCACGTTTTCGATCCCCTTGTTCGCGGACAGGAGCCCGAAGCTCAGAAGCACGACCTTGCCCTCGACCCCGAAGAGGTCTTTGTGAAAGCTGGGATCCACAAATGGCACATCCGGAATGCCATGCGGTATCAGGTCTATTTTGTCGCTCGACACACCATAGATTTCCTGTAGAAAATGTACGCCGCGCGAACTCATGACGACCAGCCGGTCGGAAAGCGCGGCGATTTCTTTAAGCACCCGCAGCTGATGGGGATCAGGTTCTTTTAAGACTGTGTGCAGCGTCGTAACAATCGGCATTCGCAATTCCTGCAAGAGCGCAAGGATGTGACTGCCCGCCCTCCCTCCGAAAATTCCATACTCATGCTCCAGGCATACAAGATCCACATTGTTTATGTTCAAAAAGTCCGCGGCGCGACGATAGGAGTGGATATCTTTCTCCGCCAGTTCAAACCGAACACGGGGCGGATACGCGTAGCCTGATTCAATATCATTGACGGGCAGAGCGATGCATGCAGTCTCCGGGTATGCGGCAGAGAAGGATTCGCACAAATCGGTAGTGAATGTGGCAATACCGCACTGGCGCGGTTGGTACGACCCGACAAATGCGACGCGTTTGATCGCGCCGTTCGACGCACCGTCTTTTACGGGATTTGTCTCTTTATCATCCGTCATTTCTCACTCCTGCTAAGGCGGTTGCACTCGATGGCCCGCTAATTTATGGGGGCTTCTATTTGTTCGGTAAAAAGTTCTGTCATCCCCGACCTGATCGGGGATCCATCTTTTCTTTATAGGGAAAATGGCTTGGAAAACCTCTGCTCCCGTCATATGTATGCAGCTGTAGTCGCGGCCCCGCTTTCGTGGGAATGACATGGGAAACAACCGTAACTGAATCTATAGAGTTCCCGTTATGTAAACAGTAACTGCTATTCGATCACCGGGATACCTGCGGTTATATAGAACGTCGCCCTCGGTAAAACAACCACGGCATTTGGCCGTGGTTGTTTACTCCGCTCCACACGCATAGCGCTGCCGGAAAAGTGAACATCCGCTGTGCGAGATTCAGCCGGACTATTTTATTTCCGGCCGATGATGAACCAAACAACTACCAGAATAATTCCAATAACCAACAATGCATGGATACCACCGCCCAAAGTAAAAGACGTTATCAAGCCCAGCAGCCACAGCACACAGAGAATTATTCCGGAGACCAAGAGTAGATTACCCATATTTCCCGTCCTTTCTTAAGTTTAAGATACTAGCGCATCTTCCACATGCCGGAAATCGTCTTTACACCCGCTCAAATACCACAAAGAGAAGCTCCCCTTACCTAAAACTTGAATGAGATTCCGATATTGCCAATAAAGTATTGGAACACGACATTGCCGTTAAAAACGACATTATACAAAGGGAATATGTCGATCGTGAGGAACTGGGCCGAGCCGAAAGAAACCCCCGGCCCAATCTGGAAACCCCATCTGCCGACCCATTCTCCGTTATCAATCTTTACGGTACTGGGCTCTCCTCCGAGGAGGCCGGTCACGTTCGACTGCGCCTGTATTGCATAGAGCCCCATGCCAACCTGTCCGAAGAAATTAATCGCGCTCGACTTGTAAGCCGTGGCCAGCCTCGCCGAGGGAATGATCTCGATGATGCTCGTTGAACCCGTAACGTCGGTATTAAGAAGGGTACCGACATCGTCGGTGAATTTCGCCTTGTTCGGGGTCCATCGATCGTAGCCGACCCGGAGGCCTATTCCCAGTCTGTCAATCGGCCAGAGAAGGATATTTGTTCCGAAATCGAACCCTGTGTTCCAATGGACCATTTCGGTTCCAACCGGCTGCGAAAGGCCGCCATCAACGTCAATCGTCAGATGCTGCGCTGATGCCATGCCCAGGAAACCCATAATCAATATCCACACAATCAGGTAGATTGGTGGGACCTTGTGTTTCATGATGATCTCCTCCGTCTGAAGTGAATCCCAAAGTTTGCGCATTACAGGCTGCTCACTGGGGCGTACATCCGGTTGTAATCGCGGTCCCCGCAGGTTCGCTGTCGTGGCTACTCCTGTAGTGTTGCATGCAGTCGTAGTCGTGGTGCTGCGCGGTTCTTTTCAATATTTCCGAATCGCGGCCTCAGTCCGGATCAGGGGTCTTCACCTTCCGATACGCATATTCGGCATTGATCCGTATACACCAAACACGCCCAATAGCCAAATCAATACAATAATGACAACAACGACGTTCAATATCGTCTTGATCTTCCTGTCCATGGGTATATAGCTATTGATGAGCCATAGCCCGACCCCGGCAACGACCAATGTGATAATCAATTGCATAACTGGCATGGTTGACCCCCTTCTAAACAGGTTTTAAGAATCAGTCACTTCTTCGAAGCAATGATACTGTGACTCGCCAACTCTCGTATTACAAGGACGGCGATTCCGCGCTGAATATCCGTTACCGAATCGGGATCCGGCGTCTTGCTCGTTGCGTTCCAGATCAACCGGCCGCCGTTTCCCGTCGAGGTGACATCTATTGAGGAAAAGGCAACTTTTTGGGTGTCAATGTATCCCGGATGTTTGATTGCATCGTAGGTGTTCCAATATCTTTGCCAATAGGGACCGTAATAGGCCCCTTCCGGTTCCATGGATACATATCCCTTTACATAATGGGTGCTGGACTCGGTGGGAAGTTTGAGGATTACCATGATGCCGTCGAAGCCATTCGATTGCACCGTCTCAATAACCTGATTAGTGTCGGGTGGCCCGTGCGGGAACAAGGTGGAGGACGATGTAGCCACAACGCCATGCTTTTCAAGTTCGCCCGCGAATGCGTCTTCCCAGACGCGTCGTTTTGATGCATCTTTTCTAACTGCAATAACCAGCATTTTGCTGAGCGGTGGAGCCTCAAAGGAAGAATCGCGCCACGATTTGACAAGGCTGCTTTCCGGTGCGCACATGCACTGCAGGCCGATCACACAACCAAGGCCCGCCACGGCACCCAATTTCAACAATGAAAGCATGACGTTATCCTCTCGATGGAGACAACCGGGCATACTGCACTTTATTTTGTACGGTTCAAAGCGCGTTGAAAGAGATCGGTCGCCTTTTCAAGCGTTTTCCTCGTATCAGTCAAGACCTCATCAACGCCTTTTCCCAGATTTTCCCCAAGGCCGCTATCGGCCCATTCTTCCAATGCAATCGCGGTCTTTTCGAGTTTGTCCGCAGCGGTTTTGATCGATGCGTCGATGGTATGACCGGTTTTTTCCGCACATCCCGTACGCCAATGCCGCACGAGCTTCCACGCAGCAAAACCCACCAGAATGACGGTTGCCGTGTGACAGAAATCAATGATAAAGCATCTTATTTTCTTCATGATACCCTCGTTGAAAAGAAATGCCGGTGCATCACTGCGTCCGGCTCTTCATGTGTTGAAATACGGTCTGAACATGGGCAGTCGCCTTCTCGAGCGCCGCCATCGATTCTTTTAACTTTTCGTCAATGCCTTTTCCAACTTTTTCGTACATACTCACATGGTGCTGGTGGCCCATAGCTTTGAAAATCAGAAGTGCGCCAAAAGCCCCTATTGCACCCACACCGGACCACACCAGGCATTTCCGCATTGCGTCCATGGTTTCCTCGTTTTCTATTTGATGGATAGAACACAACTGACCATCTATTCCCTCGCATGATGCTTTCTCAAACTTTAATGTGCAATAATCGTACCATGCACGCGGTTTGCGATATCGTCCATTGTTTGGATCACAAATGCATTCCCCCTAGAAGACCCAACAAGGGCTAGGAGTGAACGACCACCGCCATAGGCACGGCCACAAGAGGTAATTCAAGGTAGCAGATAATGAAGTGGAAAAGGGCTTTGTCCTCATGTCACGCATTGCGATTCCTTTGATAAGCGCTTGATCCTGAAAACGAGCTTATCAGCATCTTTGGGGACGGATTCTCATTTCCGCAAAAGCTATTCCCGATAGCAATACCAATACTCAGGATACGGTGCGGAATGGTATGAGGAATGTGATTCCGGGTTTGGTGGGCGGCATTCGTTTCACAGAACTCGACGGATTGCGCGCGGAAGGCGGCCGGCATTTCTCTCCGGCACATTGGTGTGCAGTTTCCATGTTCTGCCGATGCTCGTCGGCATCAGAAACGTCACTTTTGTCCTTTGTCCGTATCGGTTTGATCCTTCGCCTTTTTTTTCTCATCATCATCCTTCACTTTTTGTGCCGCTTTTTCTTCCTTCTTAATTACTTTCTGTTCTTCCTCATTCTTTTTATCAGCATTATCCTTCTCTTTCCGGGCTGCTTTTTCTTCCCTTTTTTCTTCTTTCTGAATAACTTTCTGCTCATCCGCCTTCTTCTCCACGGCATCATCCTTCCCTTTTTGGACCGCCTTCTTTTGCTTATCAAAATAGCCCTTTAACAGGAAGTTATCCTTTGCTGCATTCATGTTCTCATTCAATCCTTTGCTGCTTTTTCTGAGACTCACGATGGTCTGATTAATATTCTCCGCCAATGTCGAATCCTGGATCAATCTCCCAAGCGTACCGTTTCCACTGTTTATCTTAGTTAAAATATCCGCCAACTGATCAGAAATAATTGCGGCATTATTCGCCGTTACTTTCACGCTTGCCATGATGGCATCCGTTTCAACCGGTTCCTTTGATGCGATGTGGTCACCGTCTTTAGGTAGAGGAGCATTATTGCTGCCTTGCGTAATAATCAAAACGCGGTCGCCGATAATCCCCGAGGAACCTATGCCGGCTTCACAATCGGCCTTGATAAATCGACGGACACTTTGCTTTATCAGCATGTCAACCCGAACCGTCGTATCATTGATTATTGTGATGTTGTCAACAGTTCCAACATTGATTCCTGAGAATCGAATATTGCTGCCGACTTGCAATCCGCTTACGTTGTAAAACGTTGTCGTAAGTTTGAAGACGGGATCAAACAGATTCTTCTGCTTTCCAATGACGAAGACGGCAATAACAAAGAGCGCCAGTCCTCCTGCGACAAACAGTCCCAGCCGTATCTTGAATTTTGATGTTTGCGTATTCATGTTTTTTGCACCACTCATGTTGAGGCTTGGTACACGATCATTTGAAGAACGATTTGATTGCCGTGTCGGTTGACTTCTCAAACTTTTCAATTTCGCCTTCCAGGCATACTTCTCCGTCCCGCAACATGATTACCCGATTTGCCGTTGCGCGGGCGCATTGAATATCATGCGTGATGATGAGGGAGGACGTCTTGTACTTCTTTTGCACATCGTTGATGAGCGAACTTATTTCGCCCGATGTTTCCGGGTCCAGCCCGGTTGTCGGTTCGTCATACAAGAGTATCGTGGGGTCGACAATAATAGTCCGTGCAAGACTAATGCGCTTGCGCATTCCGCCTGAAAGTTGCGACGGCATCTTGTCAACGGTGTCCGACAAGCCGACATGTTCCAGAACTTCCTTCACCTTTCCGTCTATTTCTCTTTGAGTAAGATTCTTCCTTATCCTGCGCAAGGGAAACTCCAGATTTTGCCGCACGGTCATGGAATCGTACAACGCGCCGCTCTGGAAAAGAAAACCGATTTTTTTCCTGAGCTCTCCCAAGCCGGCGCTGTTCAACGCGCTCACATCTTCTCCAAGGACCGAAATTTTTCCGTCGTCGTGATCCATGAGACGAATAATGCACTTAATCAAGACCGATTTGCCGGAACCGGATCTTCCAAGCACTACCAGGTTTTCGCCGCTAAAAAGTTGCAACGAAATATTCTTCAAGACTTCCTGCCCATCAAGTGATTTCTTGAGATTGCTTATTTCGATAACGGGTTTACCGTTTGTCATTCCATGCGATGCATTACTCAAGGTTTCCGGTTGGACTGTGTTCATGATACAAGCAGATCGGTAATTTGAACGACAATCAGGTCTACAATTATCACGAGCAGCGAGGACAGCACCACGGCCGAATTCGCCGCATTGCCGACACTCTCCGTTCCTCGGCCCGCCGTATATCCTTTGTAGCAGCCGACAAAGCCGATTACCGCGCCGAAGAAAAACGATTTTATAACGGCGGGCAAAAACTCAATAAAGTGAACATGGGCAAACGCCTGTGAGAAGAACAATACAAACGTTACATCGCCTTTAATATTTGCTCCGACCCAGCTTCCAAATATGCCAAGCGCATCAGCATAGAGGATCAGGAGGGGAATCATGAGTGTCGCCGCCAGCACCCGTGTAACAACGAGAAATCGCATGGGATTGGCGGAAGACACTTCCATGGCATCGATCTGTTCGGTTACCCTCATTGAACCAAGTTCCGCTCCCATGCCCGAACCGATCTTCCCCGCGCATATTAACGCCGTTATCACCGGCCCCATTTCCCTTATGAGAGATGCCGCCACCATCCCGGGAAGCTTGGTTACCGCTCCGAACTCCAGCAGTACCGGTCGTGATTGAATAGTGAGGACCAGGCCCATAATGATCCCGGTTACGGAAACAATCGGCAGGGTTTTATATCCGATTTGAAAACACTGGCGAAAGAATTCTCTAAACTCAAAATCCCGGGAAAACGTCTCTCTAATCGTGACTAGAATGAAGAAAACGACATTTGCCACTTCTACGAAGAAGCTTCCTATCTTCCCGGCATTTCTGCCGGGGGCGATAGTTTGCTTTGTCGCATCCCCTGCCTTGTCGATAATAACAGCGGGCTTATTCATGATGATGCTTTTGGTTCGTTCGTCGAAATGCCTTGATAAAAAGGCCTCAATTCTTGGACTTAATGACACGTTGCTTCGCGAGCTCGGATATTACGAGCCGCGCGATCCCTCGCTGTACCTCAACCACGGACTTCGGATGCGGCGTTCTGCTTAGTACGCTCCAGATTAGTCGTCCGCCGCTTCCTGTTGCAGTAACATCAATGGCGCGAATGTCCACCGACTGAGAGTCGATGTATCCCGGATGTTCGATGTCGCGATAATACGTACTATACCTTTGCCAATAGGGACGATGAAGAGAAGTGTAGGCCGGGTTGGTATAATCGCCATAGAGTACATCCCGGTCCGTGGTCATGTACCCCTTCACGTATTTTGTATCCGTTTCGGTCGGCAGTCCAAGGACAACCAGAATTCCGTCGAAGGAATTCCCTTGCACAGTCGTCAATATCTGATTGGTGTCCGGCGAGGCATCCGGAAACAATTTGTAAGACGATGTCGCAGCCACGCCATGCTTTGCAAGCTCTGCGGAGAATGCATCTTCCCAGATGCGACGCTTTTCGGCATCTTTTCTAACCGCGATAACCAGCATTTTCCCCAAGGGCGGAGCTTGGAAAGAAGGGTCGTGCCATTTCTTGACAAGACTGGACGAAGCACACCCGCAAATCAGGCCGACAAGACATCCGAGTGCCAGGACGAAACCTGTTTTCAGATACAAATTCAACATGATCTCCTTCTTGTGGATACGAGCAAATGAGGCTGTTGCAAAACTTACCTTTTGCAACAGCTTCCGAATCGAAGACTCTTTTCAAAGACGCTCTTCAAAAAATCACGCCAGCCTTCGCCCTTGAATGAGCCTGACAAGTACCACGATCACCGCGACTACCAGAAGAATGTGAATGAACCCGCCCACGGTGAACGATGTAAGTAACCCAACGAGCCACAAGGCTATCAGGACCGCTGCAATTGTGTAAAGCATAATACCCTCCTTTTGTGCTATCGTTTGCAATAGTAACAGTGCGCCTTTTCCGGAGTCATCAAATCCCATGGACAACTCCCGACATCTACATCTGGCTATATTCCAGTAACGCATCCCTATTTATAACACGCAACTCAACTCTACGGTTCGACTGTCTGCCCTCTTTCGTGTTATTGTCCGCCTTAGGCATGCTCATTCCGTATCCATGTGCACTCAATGTTGAGCTGAGAGCAGGATAGGTTATGGTCAGATAATCGCGCACGGATGCCGACCGGCCCTGGCTGAGACCAATGTTGTAATCTGTGCCGCCGACGTTGTCGGTATGTCCAGCCACCTCGATCTGCAATTTTGGATACTTAAGCAGCATCTTGCCGATAATATTGAGGTATGGTTTTGAGTTTATGGATATGATGGTTTTTCCCGTTTCAAAGTACACTGCGTCAAGGAGAAGCGCGCCAGTTGAAAGCAACTGTCTTTCCGCATCGCTGCGTTTTCCCTTTTCATACGCAAGGTCGCCTGCGGCACGAATGAGCGCGAGCGAATCGGCTGTTGCCTTTGTAGCCGCCGCGTCGGCGGCTGTCATACTCGCCTGTGCATCGTTGTCGGATTTTCGCTGCATCGAATCCATCTGCGTACGCCCGTTTCTCTTCTCGTTGGCGAGTGCAACCGAATCGTCAACCGATTTGGCGGCGAGAAACTGTGCTTGTTTCGCCGACTGGTCGGCTTTGCTTTCGAGAGCGGCTTTGTCCTCCGCGGCCTTCTGCCTCCGCGCAAGTTCGGCAGCTCTCCTGCCTGCCAGCATGTCAAAGGAGAATGCCACTGCCGCAAACAGGCGGTAGGGTTCCAGCGCCCGCGGAGCGTTGTCGGGACGAGCCTGGGAAAGCGAAACATCGACTCCTGCCATGGCGTTCATTTGATACGGCGTGCGAAAGTGGACCGAAGGAGTGATCCACAGCGGGTCGGTTGCAAAGGCCATGTCGTTGGCTCTGGTGCGAGAGTTTATTTCCGTGCCAAGAACTATAAAGCCCAGGTTTGCCTGCAAACCGGCGCCCAGGAGCAGCAGCGCGGGATCATCTTTGTTGATGTCAATTACTCCGGCTTCATTCAAATGCAGCTTAACGCCCCAGTCTTCGTTGCCGCCTACAAACGTTTGCATGAGCTTACCCAAAAAATCGTAGCCTGTACGGGTCTCGAAATAATTGTACCCGTCGGCTCTGTACGTATTGATCTGGTTTCGAGAAGTGCCGCCGATAATTTCCGTTTGTCCGCCCATGCGAATAAAGGAGAAACTTGGAAAGGGCAGCGAACCCTGGGCTCCAGCCCGGATCGTGCCCAGACCGTAGCTTCTGTCGGTGTTGAGATAGTTGCTTGAGCCAAAAAAATCCACGGATCCAAAAAGGTCTATATAGGAACTCACACCGTAAGAAAATGCACCGGAGGTGGTAAAAACGTTAGCGCCGACATTCGGGGTAGTGAGGTATCCGGTTTGTTGCCTGTACCAAGGCGCCAGAAGATCGAAAGAGAGGCGGCCGGCGCCCATGGATTCGGCCGAGCTTACCGTGCTCAATCCACGCAAAGCCTCGCCATTAATCACCGGTGAATACACAAAGGTATTACCGCCGGATTCCGCTCCTAGCGTGAGCGCTGACGGAAACAAACAGAATGCGAAGAACAACGTTCCCGTACAGAACCTGGACATTGTGGAATTGGAACGCAACATACCGACTCCTTTACCTTAAGACGGGCGCCGTTGAGCCGCTGGCGGGGTCCGGATCGCGTCCGAACCCTGCATGCGGGGTGCCCCGGGTACCTCCGCGCCGATAATCCGGCAGGAGGAAAATCTGCTGGTCTATTCTAATGACACTTGTAAACGTTCTATTTCGACGATACCTGTTCGATTGTCATATCGTTTCTTACGTTCTTTACACCCTTAATATCGTTGACAAGCTTACCCACCAGATCTTTTTCAGCGCCGTTCTTTGCAATGCCGCTTACCGTGACCACGCCGTCCTTTGTTTCAACTTTGGTTTTGATAACGCTGGTGGATTGATGGAACAGTAGTGCTAGCTTGACCTGTGCCGTGATGGATGCGTCGTCAATAAACTCGCCCACCTTTTCAACTGTTGTTTTTCCGGCTTTTCCCACGACCATGTCGTTTTTGACGCTTTTTACGCCTTCAATGTCCTTGACATATTCGGTTGTGAGATCTTTTTGCGCTTCGGATGATGCATGTCCGCGCAAAGTGACATTCCCGTCTTTTACATCAACGTCGGTCTTGAGGACGTTCAGGTTCCGGTGGAACATGAGCACGACGTTAACTTTCATGCCGATCCAGGCATCTGAGGTTTCCGGCGGCTTCCCGCCTTTGACTTCCAGTTTGTCGTCCACGCTCATTACGCCGGGAAGCCCGGCGACTGTTTCCTCCGCCAATGACCGGTGAGACCATTCGGATACCGTCCCTGTCAGGATGACAACACCACCTTTTGTCGTCTGGATGTTGATATCGTCGCCTTTCAAATAGGTCTTGAAGACGTAAGACTTTTTTGCGGTCGATTCGATGCGGTCATTCATCTTGCCCGCCAGTAGGGTCCCCATGGCGACAAGGACAACAATCGAAGCATTAGTCACGACAAAGGGATTGAACTTTATCATAATGCAGCCTCTTTCTATAAGGGTATTTGACTTGGTTCGGGGGAAATACGGACATCTTCCTGTTTGGTCATTTATGTCACCCGCTGTGCCTTTAAGCGGCTAAGGCGTTGCATTCTTTCCAGGCTATTTGCAGCCTCCCCTTGCAGGAGTTGCATTAACGTGCACGCTATTAAGTCGCAATAATCAGGCCACATATTATTACAATTGAGAAATAATGGAAGATCCAGGGCATATTGAAGAACCCCGCAGCACCACGACTACGACTGCATACAACACTACAGGAGTAGCCGCGACAGCGAACCTTCGGGGGATGCGCAAACTTTGGGATTCATCGTGAACACCGCATTTACGACGGTTGATGCGTGGGATGCTTGCCGGGGTTCGACAGGGCAATGCCATGTACAAATAGGTGTTTATGAGAATCCGCGTTTCAAAAATGGGAAATATCGCTGAGAACGAAAACCGGCACCCGTATTGCTCACTCAAGAGGTAAGGGGTCATCTGGATACATGTTCCGATTTCCCTCCCGCTCCCCTGGCCGCAACCTATATTAACCGGCATCCCATCACAGCAAAGCACCGGTGCTGCATTCTTTTACCGAAAGAGCGTGTCATGATACGTTCTTCAAAGTCCGCGGCCGCCGCGCAAAAACGCCCGCCGTCTCTCTCTGTCAAGACAGCCGTCCGGAAGCACGCTACGGTCGCCGCATCCTCCCCCGCCTCATTTCCCATTGTGGGCATCGGCGCTTCGGCCGGAGGGCTGGAAGCCTTAGAGCTTTTTTTGCGAAACGTACCGCCGGACTCCGGCATGGCGTTTATCGTCGTTCAGCATCTTGATCCCACCCACAAGGGAATCCTTACCGAGCTGCTGCAGCGGATTACGCCCATGACCGTTGTCCAGGTGAGCGACCGGACAAAAGTAAAACCCGACTGCGTGTACGTGATTCCCTCGAACAAAGACATGTCCATTCTGCATGGCGTGCTGCATCTTTTCGACCCCGCGGCCCCGCGGGGCCTTCGCCTGCCCATCGATTTTCTATTCCGGTCTCTTGCGCTTGATTTGCAAGAAAGAAGCATCGGCGTCATCCTGTCGGGAATGGGTACCGACGGCACGCTGGGCGTCCGCGCCATCAAGGAAAAGTCCGGCGTGGTGCTGGTGCAGGAACCTTCAACCGCGAAATTCAACGGTATGCCCAAGAGCGCCATCGACTCGGGAATGGCCGACTACATAGCACCGGCCGAGGAGCTGCCCGGAAAGATACTCGCCTATCTCAACCTGGCGCCTCTGCTCGCTGGAACGGATTCGCAATCGGAGGAGAAAGGCGATAATGCCCTGGAAAAAGTTATCATTCTGCTCCGGGCCAACACCGGGCACGACTTCTCCCTGTACAAGAAAAATACCCTATACCGCAGAATCGAGCGGCGCATGGGTGTTCATCAGATTGATAAAATCAATAACTATATACGGTATCTTCAGGAAAATCCGCAGGAGATCGAAATTCTTTTTAAGGAACTGCTCATCGGCGTCACCAGTTTTTTCCGCGATCCGGCGGAGTGGGCCGCGCTCAAAAAAGGAATCATAGCGAAGCTCCTTGCCGCCAGCCCGGCGGGCCGGACTTTGCGGGCATGGGTTCCGGGATGCTCCACCGGCGAGGAGGCGTATTCGCTTGCCATGGTTTTCCGTGAGGTCATGGATCACGCAAACACCACGGGCCGGTTCATGCTGCAGGTGTTTGCCACCGATCTTGACAAAAGCGCAATCGACAAGGCGCGTCAGGGCGTGTACCCGGCCAATATCGCGGCCGACGTTTCCGAGAAGCGTCTCGACCGGTTTTTCATCAGGGACGGGGACAATTTTCATGTGTGCAAGGAAATCCGCGGAATGGTGATCTTTGCGCCGCAGAACCTCATTATGGACCCGCCGTTCACCAAGCTGGATATTCTCTGCTGCCGCAACCTGCTTATCTACCTGACGCAGGAGCTGCAGAAAAAACTGTTGCCCCTGTTCCACTATAGCCTCAATCCCGCCGGCATTTTGTTTCTCGGAAGCGCCGAGACAATAGACGGGTATACGAATCTGTTTTCCCAGATCGAAAACAGGTCCAAAATTTACAAACGCAAGGACGCCCCCCGGCAGGCGGAACCGGTCGATTTCCCCTCAACCTTTGTTTCCACGCGCAAAGAGGCGCCCGCGCCGCAGTATAAGATGCCGGTATCCGACAAGAGCTTTCAATCCCTTGCCGACCAGCTTTTTCTTCAACGATTCTCTCCCGCCTCGGTCCTGGTCAATGGTAACGGTGATATTATCTACAGCAACGGCCGCACGGCGAAGTATCTGGAGCTTCCGGCAGGCAAAGCCAACCTCAACATTTTCGCCATGGCCCGGGACGAGTTGCGCCACGACCTGTCTTCCGCGTTCCAGAAGGCGCTTCGCCAGAAAGAAGCCGTCTGCATCAGAAACCTGGACATAAAAACCGGCACCGGGGTCCACACCTTCGACCTCACGGCCCAGGCGATCCAGGAGCCAAGGGCTCTGCAAGGCTTGGTTGCCATTGTTTTTTCCGAGGCACAGGCCCGCCTCAAAAGAGAAACGGGGCCAATTCGGGGAAAAACCGACCATTCCCGCGATTCCAGGCTTGCCGAGTTGGCAAACGAGCTGGAACAGAACGGGAATGAACTGCAGAGAGTACGCGACGAAATGCACACCTCGCAGGAGGAGTTGAAAGCGACAAATGAGGAACTGCAGTCGACAAATGAAGAACTCCAATCCACCAACGAAGAGCTTACCACATCCAAGGAAGAGATGCAATCCCTCAACGAAGAGCTCCAATCGGTTAATAATGAGCTGCAAGTGAAGGTCGACGAGCTCTCCCGCACCAACAACGACATGAAGAACCTCCTGAACAGTACCGACGTCGCCACGGTGTTCCTCACCAACGAGCTCACGGTGCGGAGCTTTACAACCGAGGCGTCCAAGCTCATCAAGCTTATCGCAACGGATGTGGGACGCCCGATAACGGACCTTTCCTCAATTCTCCTGTACCCGCAGCTCGTCGATGATGCCAGGGACGTTCTCAGGACGCTCATCTTCATGGAAAAACGAATCATCACCAAAGCCGATCAGCGGTTCGTGGTTCGCATAATGCCCTACCGGACGCTGCATAATGTTATTGACGGCGTGGTAATCACCTTTATGGATATCACCAAGTATCTGCGCATGGACATTCCCGTTGTGGGAGCGTCTGCGTCCGGCGCCGAAACTGAAATCGAGAAGTAGAACACAGCAGCCGGGTCTGGCCCGGGAAGGCAACAGTAAAGAACCACGGCCATAGGCCGTGGCTTTGATGAGGGGTACAACCCCGAAATCAAAGAAAAGCACGTAAGTGCTTTAGCGTAACATTGTGCACCACGCCCAAAGGGCGTGGTCTCTTTTCGAGAAACGCCATAGGCTTTGCGCATGAGCTCGTTCACGCTGCACAAAATGACAAAGACGAAAAATAGAAAGCCGGGAACCGGAGTCATCCGTGCTTTACTGTTGGGAGACCCTATGAAATCCACAAAAAAGAAGAAGACCGGATCTACGTTGCGAAAGCGCGCCGAAAACAAACTTGCATCGGGTTCCAAAGTGAAGAAAGTGCCCCGGGTCGATGCAAGGAAGCTCGGGCACGAATTGCAGGTACACCAGATAGAACTGGAAATGCAGAACGATGAACTGCGAAACGCCAACACGGTCGTCGAAGAGTCGCGCGCGCGGTTTTCGGACCTCTACGACTTTGCGCCCATCGGCTATGCGACTCTCGACGAGAAGGGGATTGTGGTGGAGGCCAACCTCACCCTTGCGCGGCTCATGGGGGTCGAACGTGTGTCCCTGCTGAAAAAACCGTTCCAGGCATTGCTTTTCGCTGAAGACAAGAACGCGTTTTCCACCTTTTTCCAGCGCATCACTTCGTGGGACGCCAAGCAGACCCTTGAAGTCAGGTTCGCCAAGAAGGACTCCTCGTATTTCCACGCGCAGGTGGAGGGGATCGGTTTTAGCGATGCGGCCGGCGACACCCAGCAATTCTTGCTCGCAATTCTCGACGTCACCGACCGCAAGCGGCTCGAGGAACGATTGTTCCAGAGCGAACATCGCTTCAGAAACCTTTTTAACTCCATGAAAGAAGGCTTCGTCCTGTGCGAGATGATCTACAATGAAGCGGGCAAGCCGGTTGACTTTCGTTTCATTGAGGCAAATCCGGCTTTTGCCCTGCAGTCGGGTGTTCCCATTGAGAGCATTCCCGGCAAACTGGTGACGGAGATTATTTCGGAAATAGAACCCCTCTGGATCGAAACTTTTGGAAGCGTCGTCGAAAGCGGTCAGGCCAGAAGTATCAATTATCCGATTGCCGAACTCGAAAAGCACTATGAGGTCCACGCCTGGCGTTCGGGACCCGGCCGTTTTGCAGCCGTATTCAACGACATAACTTTGCGCGTAGCGGCGCAGGACCTTCTCCAGCATCAAACCGATGAACTTGCCGTTGCGAACAAGGAACTGGAGGCTTTTGGCCACTCCATTTCGCACGATCTTCGCAATCCCCTGCATTCGATTATCGCCTGCAGCGAACTCCTGGCCAGGGATGTGGAAACCGGACAAAATTCGCGAGAGGCAATCTATCATATCACACGTTCCGCCGAGCGCATGTCGCAAATTATTACCGATCTGCTGGCCCTGTCGCGAATCACCCGGCAGGAGGTTCATCATGATGACGTTGATCTGAGCGACATAGCCCGGCAATTCTGGGTCGAATTGCGGCCATCCAACCCTGGCCGGGACATTGAATTCCTGATACAGCCGGATTGTGTTGTTCACGCCGATAAAGGACTTATGCGGAACCTTATGGAAAACCTTATCCGGAACGCCTGGAAATATACCGGCCCCATAGAAAAAGCGAAGATCGAATTCGGTGCGCAACGGTCGGCCGACCGCATAATCTATTTCGTCCGGGACAACGGCGTGGGATTCGACATGAGCAAGGCCGGTAAATTGTTCCAGCCGTTTTGCCGCCTGCATCCCGACAAGGACTTCAAAGGGAGCGGTATAGGCCTTTCCATTGTGAAGAGAATCGTGGAAAAACACGGAGGAAAAATCTGGGCGGAATCCGAAAAGGACAAAGGCGCCACCTTTTTCTTCAATTTAGCACTGCCAAGCGAAACGTAGGACCGGGTGACTTCCCTGTCCGGGAAAGAATACCACTTCCGGCTTTGCGGCTGATTCCAATAAGGCAGTTCGCTCTCGCAGAATTACTTGTCAAACGCGACTGTTTGCCAATTGCTCAAGTGATTCATATACTCCCATTGAGACAATC
>Ga0182027_10003259_pt1 | contig 25839 bp, 23 predicted proteins | sample 712E1DmetaG_FD_121300 | JGI IMG/M metagenome (GOLD analysis project Ga0182027, IMG submission 121300) | Permafrost microbial communities from Stordalen Mire, Sweden - 712E1D metaG (Illumina Assembly) | ecosystem: Environmental > Terrestrial > Soil > Wetlands > Permafrost | place: Sweden...
GCTTCGCTTAGTTTGACTCGATATTTTTGGTTCATGGGGTTTGTCCTTTGTCTGGAAATAGTTTCTACAAAAGGTTGCAAACTTCATGCCAAGTCATATTTTCAGCTTGGACAGTCTACTAGTACTGTATCAAACATGTAAATATAGTTTCCCAAACACGGTTTGGAATAGAAAACAGTCTTTGGGAAACTTCAGAAATAGGTTTGACACAGCACTAGATGAGCCTTTCGCCTTCACTAGGGGAGACTGAATCTTCACGGTAGTGGCAGCCACGGCTCTGGCGGTTATGAAGGGCGGCCTCGGCGATGATGAGGGCGACCTCCACCGCGTTGCGCAGGCCGATCAGGCCGTCACTGACACGAGTGGTGCGGTAGAAGGTCTCGATCTCGTTCCAAAGGTGGCGCAGTTCGCGAATGGCACGGGAAAGGCGCTCGGTGTTGCGGGCCAGACCAACGTAGTGCCACATGATGTTCTGGATGGTCTGCATATCGCCCTGGATGAGGGCCGAATCCGCATCGGCTACCAGACCGCTTTCGTCCCACTGGGGCAGATCATCACGGCCAGGGAGTTCCGGCAAGGGCGATTCAGCCATCTGTTTTTCGATGAAGCGACCGGCGCGGTCGCCCCAGACCAGACCCTCCAATAGCGAAGTGGAGGCCAGGCGATTGGCGCCATGCAGGCCAGTACAACTAATCTCCCCAACGGCAAATAGATTTTCGATATTAGTGCGTCCCCACTCGTCCACGAGGACACCCCCACAGAAATAATGCGCGGCCGGAACGACAGGGATCGGATCGCGAGTGATGTCGATGCCGACCTCCAGGCATTTGGCGTAGATATTCGGGAAACGTGTGCGGATGGCATCCGCATCCATGTGGGAGGCGATGTCGAGAAGGACGTAGGAATATCCGTTCGCCTCCATCAGGTGATGGATGGCGCGGGCAACGACATCGCGGGGAGCCAGGTCCTTCCACTGCGGCGAGTAATCCGCCATAAAAGGACGCCCCTCCGGAGTGAGCAAGACGCCGCCCTCGCCACGCACGGCCTCACTGATGAGAAAACCCTCCGCCCCGGGAACCGCCAGGGTGGTAGGGTGGAACTGAACGTACTCCGCGTTGACGATGCGGGCTCCGGCACGATGCGCCATCGCCAGGCCATCCCCGCGAGCGCCACTGGGATTGGACGAGTTGCGGTAGAGACGGCCCAAACCGCCGGTAGCCAGAATGGTGGCTCTGGCAACGTAGCGGTGCACGGTACGCTCTTTACGATCGAAGGCGTAAACTCCGTGGCAGGCAACGGGTTGGTAGGTTTGTAATGGATCCACAGAATGATGGGGGAAGGTGATCAGATCGACGGCCGTAGTGTTGGTCAGGACTGTGATATTGGGAAAGCGCCTCATGGCGGCAACCAGACCCTGCATTATGGCCTGGCCGGTGCCGTCCCCGCTGTGCAGAATGCGGCGGCGCGAATGAGCGGCTTCGATGCCGTATTCGGGCTCGCCATCGGGTTGGGCGTCGAAATGAATCCCGGCCACGCCGACCAGGACTTCCTGAATCAAACGCGGGCCTTCTTCGGCCAAAATCTGAGCTGCTTGAAGCGAACTGGCGCCTGCCCCGGCGGCCAGGATGTCTTTTACCAGCAGAGCGGCAGTGTCATCTTCGCCGCGCCCGATGATGCCACCCTGAGCGTAACGGGAATTCGACTCCTGCTGGTCCGGGCTGCGGACGATGACGAGGATGCGGCGCTGTGGATTGCGCGCCAGACGGAGAGCCGCCGCGGCGCCGGCAATGCCGCTGCCAATGATCAATACATCCGTTTGAAGCATGGTAGAACTCCTTAGCCGATGGCGATCATGCGTTCCACTGCGCGGACGGCCCTGACGCGGATCTCTTCGGGTACGGTGATCTCGATCTGGCCGGTCTGGAGGGCGTGAAGCGTATTTTCCATGGTGATCATGTTCATGTGCGGGCAACGAACACTGCACATACGCAGAAAGGTCTTGTCATGATTGGAAGCGGCGACGTTGTCTCCCATCGAGCACTCGGTCAGGAGCAAGTAATGAGGCGCGTCGGTTTTGGCAATATAACGGATCATGGCAGAAGTGCTGCCGGAGAAATCCGAGGCTTCGATCACTGCGGGACTGCACTCGGGGTGAGCCAGAATCACGACATCCGGGAATTGTTGGCGGACATTCTGAATATCGGAGACGGTGTACTTTTCGTGGACTTCGCAACGTCCGCGCCAGCCAACAATCTGGTAATCCAATTCATCCTCAGAAGCCGCATCGACCGCATCCAGGGTGGGGAAGATGATGTGCTTGCCGGTTTCACGGGCGACATTCCGCGCCAGGTACTCGTCTGGCAAGAAGATGACCGTCTGGGCACCCAGGGATTCGACCACAGCAGCCGCATTGCCGGAGGTGCAACAAATATCCGATTCGGCTTTGACGTCGGCGTAGGTATTTACATAAGTCACCACCGGTACGCCCGGGAAACGCCGCTTGAGATCACGGACATCCGCGGCGGTGATGCTGGCTGCCAGCGAACAACCGGCATTGGCAGGCAACAAAACCGTTTTACCGGGGTTTAATATTTTGGCCGTTTCGGCCATGAACTTTACCCCGCAAAAGACGATCACATCTTTATCTGTTTTAGCGGCCTGACGGCTGAGTTCAAGCGAGTCCCCTTTGAAATCGGTCACGGAATTATACAGGACCGGTTCCATATAATTATGGCCCAGGATGACGGCGTTTTTTTCTTTTTTTAGTTTGTTGATTTCAACAGCGATCTCTGCCTTGTAATACAATTCCGCATCGGGAACAGTATCCGCCAGTTTCGATCTCAGGTCTTGATACATTTCATCGATTGTCATAGAACCCTTCCTACCAATAAACGAAATCCGATAACGACCGGACGGTCATGGCTGAGACGGTCCAGCCTTAAATTTGAAACTCACGTCGAAGACCCTGGCCGAATGGGTCAAGGCTCCGGCAGATATATAGTCTACTCCAGTCGCGGCAACCTGGCGGACATTTTCCAGGCTAATGTTGCCGGAGGCCTCCAGTTTCGCGCGGCCAGCCACCAAAACGACCGCCCGGCGCATCTGGTCGAGGGTCATGTTGTCGAGCAGGATGCGTTCCACCCCCGTGTCGAGAGCAGCCACGACATCGTTCAGGGTGCGGGCCTCCACCTCGATCTCGAGGCCGGAATTGGCCGCACGAGCACGGCGCACCGCTTCAGGGAGCGAACCAGCAAAGTCGATGTGATTATCTTTAATCAGGATCATGTCATACAGGCCGAAGCGGTGATTTTGCCCGCCGCCGTGTTGAACGGCCAACTTGTCCAGCAGACGCAGGCCGGGAGCGGTTTTGCGCGTATCGAGAATCACCGCGTGCGTCCCTGTCACGGCATCCACGAACTGGCGAGTGAGGGTGGCAATCCCTGACATGCGGCCGAGAAAATTGAGCGCCGTGCGCTCCCCGGTGAGCAAAGCCCGGGCCGGGCCGCTGATTACGGCCAGAAGCTGACGACCCTGGACGCGGGAGCTTTCGGAGACGAAGGTCTCCATAATTACCCGACGGTCGACCAATTGAAAGACTGCCTGCACAACATCCAGTCCAGCGATCACGCCGGCCTGCTTGGCGATCATCTGTCCCTGCATAGTCGCCTCAAGGGGAACGATGCCCTCGGTGGTGACATCGCCGGAGCCGATATCCTCGGCGAGAGCACGGCGAATGGTGGCAATTATTTCAGGTGATAAAGTTTCATATTCATTCATGTTTTGTGCCATTGTCAAATTTCACCACTGCACGAAATGATAACACTCTTCCTTTCCAATGGAGTATTCAAGGAGGCGTATGCATCTTGCTTTTCCACTTCCGCGGAGCTATAATCATCAACATCAAAGACAGGTGGACCAGGACGAGTAACCGTCCCGCACTTCGACAGAAAAAGGAAGCCATTGGCTGAAAGCCTCCCGCGAAGTACATCGGCGAAGACCCCCTGCGAGCTTTAACCCGAAAACACCCCAACCCCCTACGAGGGCAGGTGGTGCTAGTATGGAAAACGGATGACCCCGTTACCGGTCGCACGAGATCACGGCGCATAAAAACGCCTGTGAATCTGGGTGGAACCGCGTGAGAACTCTCCCGCCCCAGAAATGGGCGGGAGTTTTTATTTTAACCCTGCCCGGCGCGAGCCAAAGCCCGCCCCCGCCTGCGCCGGTCAATTTAATGGAGGCAAGAATGCCAGAGATCAAACAAGAACGATACGAAGATTCATTGGTTTACCGCGTGCGCCACTCCAGCGCGCACATCATGGCACAGGCGGTGCTCGAGAAGTTCCCGACGGCGAAGATCGCCATCGGCCCGGCCATCGAGGAGGGCTACTACTACGACTTCGACCTGCCCCGTCCGTTGACCCCCGAAGACCTCGAAGGTATCGAAAAGCACATGAAAGAGCTCATCAAGTCGGACCTCAAATTCGAGCGACGCGTGGTCAGCGCCGAAGAGGCCAAGAAGATCTTCCACGACCAACCCTACAAGCTGGAACTTATCGCTGGGTTGGAAGAGGGCAAGTTGGACGACGATGGCAACCCGATCACGGAGAAGCCGGTAATCTCCACGTACACGCAGGGCATCTTCACCGACCTGTGCCGCGGCCCTCACGTGGAATCCACGGCGCAAATCAACCCGGACGCGGTCAAGCTACTCTCCGTGGCGGGGGCGTACTGGCGCGGCGACGAGAAACGTCCGATGCTGCAACGCATCTACGGCACGGCCTGGTTGACGCCGGAGGAACTGAAGGATTTTCTGTGGCGCCAGGAAGAAGCCAAGAAACGCGATCACCGCAAACTGGGCAAGGAACTGGGATTGTTCTATTTCTCCGATGACGTTGGTCCAGGCCTGCCATTGTTCACGCCCAAGGGGGAGATGCTGCGCCATCTGATGGAAGAATACGTGCGCGAAGTGCAGACCCGCTACGGTTATCAACACGTATGGACGGGCCATCTGGTCAAGGAAGACCTATACAAACGATCAGGCCACTATGACAATTACAAAGACGCCATGTTCCCACCGATGGTGGATGGGGATGTTACCTTCCGCTTGAAACCGATGAACTGCCCCAGCCATATGACCCTCTACAAAGAGATGGGGCTGCATTCCTACCGCGAACTGCCGCTGCGTTTTTGCGAATTTGCCACGCTGTACCGCTACGAGAAAACGGGCGAACTGAGCGGGCTGACGCGGGTGCGGAGCCTGACGCAGGACGATTGTCATACCTTCTGCACACCTGACCAGATCGAGAGCGAGTTCGCAAGCTGTCTGAATGTGATCAAGGAAGTGCTGGGAACGTATCATTTCACCAATTACCGCGTGCGCCTGTCACTCCGCGGCAAAGCCGGCAAGTACGTGCAGGACGATGAGAAATGGACGTTGGCTGAGACAGCGTTGCGCTCCGCCATGGACGCCTCCGGGCTGGAGTACTTCGAAGCCACCGGTGAAGCCGCTTTCTACGGCCCCAAAGCGGATTTCATCGCCCGCGATGTGATGGGCCGTGATTGGCAGCTTTCCACGATCCAGGTGGACTTCATCCAGCCGGCACGTCTGGGCTGTTCCTATATCGGCGAGGATGGTCAGGAACATACGCCAGTGCTGCTGCACCGGGCTGTGACGGGCTCAACCGAGCGCTTTTTGGGCGTCCTCATCGAGCATTTTGCCGGGGCTTTCCCGGTCTGGCTGGCACCAGTACAGGCGGTGTTAATCCCGATCGCGGACCGGCACCTGGATTATGCTCATGCGGTAGCTGCCAAATTGAAGGAAAAGGGTATCCGGGTAGAAGTGGACGATCGCAGCGAGCGCATGAACGCCAAGATCCGGGACGCGCAGAACCAGAAAATCCCATACATGTTGGTGGTGGGCGACAGGGAATTGGAGAACAACCAGGTAGCCTTACGTCTGCGCAACGGAGATAATCCAGGCGCGGTAACACTGGAAACGTTCATTGCCCAAGCAATGGACGAGATCAGCCGCAAGGCCTAAATTATACTAGTCGAATAGGAGGAGGGTGCTTAGCGTCCTCCTCCTTCGCGAATCTTTGAACCTGATTCGGTGTTGAATATTTTTAACTATCACTTTTTTCCTACTTGACCGTCTGAACAGGTACCGCTAGAATTGGGTATGTATCCCCATTAAGTCCAAGTTCACATTTCTATGCCGTTGAAGGAGTTGCGCATGCCCCGTTATTACGTCATTCTGAATCCCGTCGCCGGAAAAGGAAATGGTCTGCGGATGCGTCTACGCATCGAAGAGAACCTGACGCGATTAGGACTGGACTATATGCTGGTGCTGACCGAGTTTCCCGAACACGCCACCAGCCTGGCAAAAAAAGCGCTGGAAGACGGCTTCGACGTCATCGTTGCGGCAGGTGGTGATGGCACCGCGAACGAAGTGCTGAACGGAATCATGACGGCCGGGGAGAGCAAGAAACACTCCACAGTTCTGGGCGTGATCCCGGTGGGACGCGGCAACGATTTCGCCTTCAGTATGGGAATCCCCATGGACGTGGATGAGAGCTGTACCCTGCTGGCGCATGATCCGCAGATGAAAATCGACGTGGGACGGGTGGTCAGCGAGCGCTATCCGAACGGGTTGTACTTCGGCAATGGAGTGGGCATGGGTTTCGACGCCATGGTTGGTTTCGTGGCGGCCAAAATGAGAATCAGCGGCATGCTTTCTTATCTGGTAGCAGCAGTAAAAACGATGTTCATTTATTTCACTGCCCCGCAGGTGGAGCTGACGCTGGATGGAACGACCTCCACACTCAATGCTCTGATGATCTCCATTATGAATGGCAGGCGCATGGGAGGGAGCTTTATGATGACCCCGCATTCCAAACCGAACGATGGGGTTTTCGACCTGTGCATCGTGCGCGAAGTTCCGCGGGGGCAAATGCCCGGCCTGATGGGGCTGGTCATGAAGGGGACGCAGGAAACTCATCCGGCAGTGACCACGGCCAGGGCGAAGCAAATCAGCCTGCGCGCGATCAAAGGCACCCTGCCAGCTCATGCCGATGGGGTCACCCTATGTGAAGCGGGAGAAGCCATTTCCATCGAAATATTACCGGCGGAACTGGCGATCATTACTCAGGAGAACAAATGACACTGGCCTCGACGCTCATCAATGCGCCCATGAAGGTGATCCTGCGCACCATGATGCGAATCGACGATCGGGATATCAAGAAGATCCCGATGACAGGGCCCTTGATCCTGGCCACCAACCACATCAACTCTTTCGACGCGCCGGTGGGTTTCACCCATCTGCATCCGCGGCGGCTGACGGCCTTCGTCAAAACCGAAACCTGGGATAACCCGGCACTGGGGTTCCTTTTCAATATCTGGAAAGGCATTCCCATTCACCGCGGCGAAGTGGATTTTGAAGCCTTTCACCTGGCGCAGGATGCCCTGCTCAAGGATAACAAGATCATCATCGTTGCCCCTGAAGGGACACGCTCGAAGGACGGAAAATTGAACAAAGGCTACCCCGGCATCGTGCTGCTGGCAATCCGCAGCGGGGTACCGATCCTGCCGGTGGTATTCTACGGGAATGAAGCCCTGACCCACAATTTACGCTCGCTACGACGCACAGATATGACCATCCGGGTGGGGGAAGCTTTCACCGTCAACTTCGAAAACCAGACCCTTTCTCGAGATTTCCGCCAGGAAATAACCGACGAGATCATGTACCAAATTGCGCTACTGCTGCCCCCGGAGTACCGCGGGGTCTATGCAGATGTCTCTAAGGCGACCACGAGCCATCTGACTTTTCTGGCGCCGCGGATGAATTACCCCCCCCTTTTTTTTTGTTGACGTGCGCTCTTTTAGTGTGGTATTATTTATTCAACATGGCCCGTAAATAACGGGCTTGTGTTAATTTTTATCTTTCAAGGAGCAAACTATCAGTACATCAAATTTTCGCGTCAATGAAATGATCCGGGTGGCCGAAGTGCGGCTGATCGGTCCGAACAATGAGAACATTGGTGTCGTGCCGATTCAACAAGCTTTACAGATCGCCCGAGATGCTGATCTGGATCTGGTCGAAGTTGCCCCCAACTCCGAACCCCCAGTCTGCCGGGTGATGGATTTTGGCAAGTTCTTGTTCGAGCGGACCAAGAAGGAAAAAGAAGCCCGCAAAGCTCAAACAAAAATCGAAGTGAAAGAGATTCGCTTGCGGCCAAAAACCAATGAAAACCACCGTGGATTCAAAACCCGTGACGCGAGACGCTGGCTGCTGGAAGGAAACAAAGTGCGGGTGACCGTACGGTTCCGCGGCCGCGAGATCACTTATCCTGAAATTGCCCTGGAAGACCTGAAAGAGATCGCTGAAGAACTGGCCGATGTGGGCACTATCGAACAAGCTCCGAGCATCGAAGGCCGCACGATGGGAATGCTCCTCGGCCCCACTAAGCCCGGCAAGAAGAAATCTACCGAGCCGGAAAAAGAAGAAGCGCCGACGGAAGCTTAAATCCCCACTGGATTTGGGAAAATTCTGGTATAATCGGCGGTTGCGTCATCAACCGTATTATTTGTTGAGAGGAGTTCGCTGTGCCACGCAAGCTAAAAACAGGCAAATACAAACTAAAGACCCACAAGGCAACGTCGAAGCGTTTTCGCCTGACCGGGTCGGGCGTCTTAATGCGAACGAAGGGCGGTAAGAGTCATCTGCGCCGCAATACTTCTGATCGCACGAAGGCGTTGTATACCGAAATGGTCGAAGTCAAGGGCACCAAGCTCATCAAGACCATCAAACGCCTTGCCCCGAACATGGAAAAGTAGTTCGGCCAAGCAGTCCGTATCCATTTTTTGGTGCGTCTGTTGGGTGCATACAACTGGTTATAGAACCGGCGCCCAGGGGATTGCAAAGGAGTAACAAATGGCACGTGTGAAGGGTGGCCCCCATGGTCATCTGCGTCATAAGAGAGTACTAGCCTATACCAAAGGCCAATTTGGCAGCCGGCATCGGTTAATCAAGCGCGCGAATGAAGCCCGATTAAAGAGCATGTGGTACGCGACCCGCGACCGCAAAGTACGCAAGCGTGATTTGCGCCGCCTGTGGATCACCCGTATCAATGCTGGCGCCCGCCAGAACGGTGTCAGTTACAGCAAGTTGATCTTTGGATTACGCAAGGCCAATATCTTGCTCAATCGTAAAGTGCTCGCTGAACTTGCAGCACGCGAACCCCAGGTTTTTGCTGCGATCGTTACCAAAGCCAAGGCAGCCTGATCTGAAAATAACCCTGCGGGGCGGTTGATCCGCCCCGTTTTTATTTAATTCGCAGTAAAATCAGCTCAAGAGAATCCATGACACAATTTATTTCTTCGAGGTATAACCCGCATGTACAGCAGGTACGCGCCCTCTTAAATCAGAAGAGCGCGCGCAGTGAAGCCGGCCTGTTCGTGGTAGAAGGCGTGCGACTGGCGGAAGAAGCCCTGGCCAGCGGGCACATTTCCGTACAGGTCTATTTCAGCCGAGCGATCAACGAGCGCGGAATGAAGCTGATCGAAGCCCTCATCCTGCAGGGTAGGGAAGTTTTCGAGTTAAGCGTGCCGGTGATGGATTCGCTCTCGGCGACCGAAGCTTCGCAGGGAATCTTGCTGGCGTTCCCGCAAACGGTGACAGACACTCCTCCGCAAACTGATTTTGTGCTGGTGCTGGATCAGGTACGCGACCCGGGCAACCTGGGTACGATCCTGCGTTCAGCGGCGGCGGCCGGGGTAAAGGTGGTCTTTTTATCGCCGGGGAGCGCCGATGCGTTTGCACCCAAAGTGATGCGCGCGGGAATGGGGGCCCATTTTCGCCTTTCCATTCACTATGCTGGTTGGCCGGAAATTGGAAGATATTGCCGGGGGATCTGCCAACCCCCGCTTAAAATACTACTGGCTGAATCTGGGGATGGGGAAGCTTGCTGGCAAACGGATTTACGCCGCCCTCTGGCACTCATAATTGGTGGGGAAGCCGAGGGAGCCGGACTCGAAGCGCGCCTGGCAATGGACGGTCTGATCCACATTCCGATGCCCGGACAATTCGAATCGTTGAATGCCGCAGTTGCAACCGGAATCTTACTTTTTGAAGTTGTGAGACAAAGAAGCCAACCATGAGAATCCGTTCAATCACCTGTTTTCTCGATCCAAGCCTGGAAGATTACCAGGATCAGCTACAAAAACTGGCCAGGTTCAGCCAGGAATTAAGCGTGCACATCCAGGCAGCCGGCTTCGAGGTGCAGAGCAAACGGCTGGCCACGAGTCCCTTCCCGACATACACCGGCAGGCTTGGAAAGGCCGAAATATCTGGCTGGATGGCTGAGTTTGAAGCTGCAGCGAGCAAGGCAGGTTTTGCCTACGTCTCTTTTGGACCGGCACTGATGGAATACCCGGAAAGCACTGCGTTCATTCCTGACCTGATCGCTCAATCCAAGAACGCTTTTTTTGGAACGATCATTGCTGACCGTTTTGTGGTGTCCCCGGCGGCGATCCGTGCCGCGGCACAGGTGATCACCCTGGCAGCCACGATCGACAGCAACGGCTTTGCCAACCTGCAATTCGCCGCGCTGGCAAATGTCCCGGCCGGCGTACCGTTCTTCCCAGCAGCTTACCACCAGAGCGGGGAAGGGCCGGCAGTGGCACTGGCAATGGAGTGCGCGGATGAAGTATTACAGGCTTTTCAGGCTGATTTTTCATTGCAAGCTGCACGGAGTTCTCTATTATTGCGCCTGGAAAGCGCTGCCGCAAAACTCCAGGCATGCTGTGTCGACCTATGTGAGGATGAGGGAGTGCATTTCGGCGGATTCGATTTTTCGGCAGCACCGTACCCGGTGGACGGTTGTTCGCTGGGAGGAGCGCTCGAAGCAGTTGGGCAAAATTTAATCGGTCGAGATGGTTCACTGGCGGCCGCGGCTGTGATCGCCGACACACTCGACCAGGGTCATTGGCAACGGGCCGGTTTCAACGGGTTGATGCTGCCGGTACTAGAAGATTCGGTGCTGGCGAGGCGCGCTGCCGAAGGAACCTTTTCGGTCAAAGATCTGTTGCTTTATTCGACCGTTTGCGGTACCGGGCTCGACACCGTTCCGATCCCAGGCGATAGCACCGAGGATGAGATCGCTGCGGTATTATTCGATGTGGCGGCAGTGAGCGTGCGGCTGGGGAAACCTCTTACAGTGCGATTCATGCCAATCCCCGGCAAGATTGCCGGGGACAAGACAAATTTTGACTTCGATTATTTTGCGCCGAGCCGGGTCTTGCCGCTTGCTTCGGGGAAGGTGGGTTTCCCATTAGCTGGCGACGAATCCATCCCACTGGCGCCACGACACATTCACCAACGTATGAGAAGATATCAGCATTAAGAGGTGGGCGTGATCGTTACGGTTGGAGTATTTGTCTCCGTGTCAGTAGGCGTAGGGGTGATCGTCAAGGTTGGAGTCACCGTCTGAGTCGGAGTAACAGTCTCAGTCGGGGTCTGCGTCGGTGTGGGCGTAGGCAACAGCAAGTCGATGTGGACGCTCTTTTTGGCGTAACCCCCGTTCGTATTTTCCATCACCAATTGTAGGGTCACCCTTCCCTGTGTCATCGTGCTGACATCCCAACTGGCGATATCCTGCACCTGATCCGATATGGAGCCGCCGGGAGACAAGATCGGCGTCCAACTGGACGGATCATCTCCATAACCGTATTCCAGCAAATAATCTTTGAAATTTACAGGAACATTGATCACTGCCTGAATATCCACCGGGCTCTGGGTGATGGGTTGTCCATCGACCAGATTCACGAAGTTCATGGTCGGCTGGGGATCCTTTGAAGTACAGGCACGGCTGGGGGCAAAGGTGATGGGATCTGAAAAACCAATACTTTGGGCCCAACTCTTTCCCTGCGAGGTTGTAGTGACCCATTTGATGGCGGTGGGGTCATTGGTGTTGAGGGTGTACTTTTGTTCGACAAAGGTCGAGCATTCAGAAGAAGCACCCAATCCCGTCCAGGTATCAAAAGATACATCCTGGATGAGATCATACTCCTGAGATAAGGGTGGTTGCCCTTTGGCAAAAACCTCCGTACGCTCATCCGTGCAATGTTTTGACGGCTCGGTGCCGGAAAGGGTGCAAATCACATGGTCTTCCACGTCCGCAGGGCGGGTGAAATCGCTGGGGGAATTATTGGTCAGGTAAGGAACAGCCTGCTGCATAAAAGTCGACCAGATGGGGGCTGCGCCGGTGATCCCGCTGGTGCCCTGCATGGCTGAGTCATCCGCATTGCCCACCCAGACACCAACAGCTAAATCAGGAGTGTAGCCGACCGTCCAATTATCCTTGGAATCGTTCGTGGTGCCGGTCTTTACCGCAGAAGCGAAGGGCAGTTTCAGCACTGAATTGGCGCCAAACATGGGCGTGCGTGCGGCATTATCCGAGAGGATCGATGTAATAAGGTAAGCATGGTCGTCGCGAATCACCTGGGTACCGCTGGGTTGGGACACCTGGTAAATCACATTGCCCTGATAATCGGTAATTTTGGTGATGGCATATGGTTCGTAACGTATGCCGTTATTGGCGAAAATAGAAAAAGCTGATGTCAATTCGAGCAGGGTGACTTCACCACCGCCCAAAGTCAAGGCGAGACCGTAATCGTTGCGGTCAAGGGTAGTAATACCCATACGTTTCGCCAGCGCCAAAAAACCGCCCTGGCCGGGAGTGCTGGGGTCACTGTAAATGCCAACGAATTGCAACGTTTTCACCGCTGGAATGTTATATGAATTGGCCAGAGCAGTACGTACCGTCACGGGACCGTGGAACTTGCTGTCATAATTCACCGGTACATAGGGGGGATTGGTATCATTGGGATCGCCAGAGGGCGGGAACTCACTGGGGACGTCCCAAATGAGGGTGGCAGGAGTCCAGCCTTTCTCGAAAGCGGCGGTATAGGTGATGGGTTTGATGGCAGAACCGGGCTGACGGGGTTGAATGGCCATATTGATCTGACCGGCATTGACATTATCATAAAAGTCGGCTGAACCATCCATTGCCAGAATTTCGCCCGTGTCGGGACGAATCGCCACCAGCGCGCCATCAGTCACATGTTTGTCAGCCAGGGCGTCCACCTGTTCTTTGACGATTTGTTCGGCCTGGGTCTGCAAGGTCGGGTCGAGGGTGGTATACACCTGGAACCCGGAACGATAAATCGTCTGGGCATCGTATTTCTGTTCGAGCAATTCGCGTATATACATGACCCAATGTGGGTAGATCATGGGGTTAGTTTTGGGGGTAAAGGCATAGTTTTCGATGGCAATGTACGCGTCCGCGGCATCCTGGGCACTCAGGCAAACAGGCTGGCTGCTGTTGCTCACCGGAATGCAGTTTTTTTCTTTCGAGTCCTGGTACATCAAAGTGAGTACTTCTTTATCCCGCTCAAGGGTGGCGTCGCGGTTAGAAAAAATATCATAAACAGCCGGGGATTGGGGCAAGCCCGCTAAAAAAGCCGCCTGGGCCAGATCCAACTGGTCGGCGGTGGTATTGAAATAAGTTTCTGCGGCGGCTTCGATGCCATAGGCAATGTTGCCGTAATAAATTTCGTTCAAATACAATTCCAGAATTTGGTCTTTGGTGTATCGCCGTTCGACTTCGGCAGCAAGGATGATCTCGCGGGCTTTGCGAATGATGGACTGGTCATTTTTTTCAGTCGGGGAAAGCAGCAATGCGCGGGCCAATTGCTGGGTGATAGTGGACGCGCCGGATATGATCTCTCCATGCGTGTAGTTTTGGATCAAGGCACGAGCGATGGCGAAAACGTCGAAACCAGGGTGAAGATAAAACTCTTTATCCTCGGTGGCAACGGTGGCAGCCACGACGTAGGGTGAAATTTTACTCAGGGGGACGTATGTCCTGCGCCCGGCATTAGGATCAAGCATTTCGTAGATCACCTGCCCGTTACGGTCATAAAAACGTGTGGTCTCGAATTGCGAAGCTTTTTGTTGCAGATCACTGACACTGGGAAGGGAAGAGGCTATGGTGAAATACTGGTAGACCAAAAAGGCACCCGAAATCACCAATCCCAGCACCAGGGCGAACAGGCAAATAATGATCCCCCGCACCAGACAGCCGCGGAAATTACCTGAACGCCGGCGATGATGATCTTTACCTTTGCCATTTCCTCCGGGTTTTCGGGGAGGAATCGAACCACCCCCGCTGTTTTGAGGGTGAGTATCCGGATAAAGTGCAGCCGGAGAAACGCGCGTGGCAGAAAGATCGACCTGATCCACCTGACGGGGCAATGGATCAGTCGTCCCGGGCGGGGGGGAAGGGAGAATCCGCACCGGTCTGGAAGTTTGCCGGCTCAGATGTAGTGGGGTCGGAGAGCCAGCAGGCGGTTCAACCACCGTGGGTTGATCGCCGAGGTCGATCTTCTCATTCGGGGCAGCTTTTTTGGCCGTGATCCCGGTAACGACCGGTTGAGTGATCGCTTTTTCCCCATCACCGGAGGGTGAATGAGCTTCACCCTCGCTGAGGATTTTTCGAAATCTTGCGCCCGGTTCTTGCGGATCAGTAGTATTAGGGTCGTGAGAATCAGTCATTTTTTATTCCAATGTTATATTCGTCATTCATTCTAGCATAATTCAATTGACCGCGAAGAAATCTGCTTTTACAATGAACATGTGGATGAAATTCAAGCAAAAATAAACCGAACACTGGCGGCGGATATCCGCTTTTCCCCCATCAATCTGACCAACGATCAGGTTTGGGAATTCAATGGGGCCAACGGAGAACCTCCGGCTCTGGCTGTTCAAACGACTTATGGATTACAAAGCCGGGGAATCAGAATATTCCCGCGGTTCACCCTGCAAGGAACGACTTTGACCGATCCGCGCACTTTTGCCAGCGCCGGGAAGATCGAAAAGCGTTTCAGCAATTACCTGCAAATTTCCTGCAGTCCTTTCTCCTCCATCGACGTCGAAATCGAATTCTGGGTTCCCACTTCCAATTCCATTTGCGGAAGAACCCGAATTTTCAACAGCGGAAAAGGTTCAGTCACCCTGAATTGTGAATGGGCGGTGTTGCTGCAACCGCAAGGAAAAGGTGAAACCATGACCAGTGCGGAGATGGGGGTCAATACTGTGCTGCGTGGAGCAAGCGGAGACCTTTATCCGGTGTTCTTTCTCACCGGTGGCCCCGAACCATCGTCAAAGTCTTATCCGGCTCTATCGCTGGAAATTACCCTGGCTGCCGGCGCTGAAAGACGGGTGAGCTGGTCATTGGCGACACTGAATTCGCACGAAGCTTCTTTTACCATGGCGCGGCAGAATACCGCGTTACCCTGGGACGCTGAACTTGTCAAATATGAAATGGAGGAGAAGAACAAGATATTCCATTTCAATTCGGCCGATCCCGTGCTGGATGACCTGTTGCATGAATCACAGATCAAAGCCCGCCAATGCCTCATCCAGGGACCGGTCCCCGAAAAAAGATATACTCTGCTCCCCACCCGCCAGCCCGATGAACCGTTAGGTTCCTTTATGATCCTCCCTGCCATTAAACGAGGAAATCTACCCGCTTCCGTTTATGACCTCTGGCAAGCCAGTCGCATCCTTCTGCCTGCCGAAGCGGAGCTATTCAAGGACTTGATCTTTGGATTCATCGATACCCAGGTAGCGGATGGCACCATTCCATGGGCGATCCGGCCCGATGGAACCCCCACCAAGGCCATGACCCCACCACTGTTGGCCGGAATTGCCAGGGACGTGAATATTTATTTACAAGATACCACCTGGTTAACCCAGGTGTATGCACCCCTGTTAGAAGCTTTTAAAAAATGGATCACCAGTGGCAAAGAAAAAAATGCGTCCGGATGGCCGATATGGGACCACCTGTTGCAGACCGGGCTGGATGCTTCTCCGCTGTATTCCATCTGGCGCGCTCAGGATCAAGGAGTGGATTTGCAATTCATCGATGCCCCAGCACTCGGCGCGATGCTGTATCATGAGTGCCAGGCGTTGATACAGATCAGCCAGGTTACAGGGAAAAATGAAGAATCGAGCTGGTTACAGGCAACGGCAGCAATGCTCAAGGAACACGTCCTTGCTAGTTGGAACGACACTGACTCCAATTTTCAATACCGTGACGTCGAGACCGGGCAATCCTTGTCGGGGAGAGACCTCCATCTGATAAAAACCAATGGTTCATTCAGGCCGCGAATCACCTGCAAAGGCGAACGACGCCTGTTGGTGCACTGTATCAAGGCGGCAAGTATACCCAAAACCGTCGAAATCACTCTGCATGGGGAGAACAACAACGGCCCGATCACGGAGAATTTCCATTTCAGCCCGAGCCAGTTTCACGAAGGAATCGCTCGGGGTACCAGTCGGCAGTTGTTCACCCATATCGAGGCAGTGGATATTACCGGATTACAAAAAGCAGACCAGGTCCAAATTTCGCTGGCGGGTTACAATGATGAAGATATCAGTTTGCTGCTGCCCATCTGGGCAGGTATCCCCTCTGCGGAACAAGTGAAGCAACTCGTCGAAAAAACAATGCTGCCGCGATACCTGACGAAGTTCGGATTGACCAACTTGCCGGGAGACCACTATCCCGAAAACGACTCTCTGATTTCCCCTTTTTGGAATACGATATTGGTGGAAGGCTTGCTGAATTATGGCATGCGGGAAACGGCTGCCAGTGTATTGCAAGCCCTGCTGGCTGGAATATCTATACAATGGCAGGCAAGCGGATTTTTGAATGACGCCATCCGTGCGGGGAACGGTCAAGGAGCAGGCAACCGCGACTCCGCAGGCAGCCTGGTTGCCATTTTACCTTTCTTACGAATCCTCGGAATCGAACGAATTTATCCAAATGAGATCATTTTCAACGGATTGAATGAATTTTTTGCGCCATTTACAGTACAATATAAGCGAGCCAAAATTCAATTGAATCCGGATTGTACGACTGTTTTTTCACTCAATGGCTCTAAAATCGATATTCGTGAAACTGGTATGCAAAAGATCATTCTTCCCTGAGAAAGGAGGAAAAATGCCGGAACAAAAACAAAAGAAACAAGTTTGCGATACTTTGATGATTGCGGTCGTTCAGGCACAGGATGCCGAGGTGACTGAAGCTCTGCTGGCGAATGAGGCCATGTCTGTCACACGACTTCCCAGCCTAGGGGCATTTCTTGGAAGGCGCAATGCAACCTTAATGGTTGGACTCCCGAACAGTTTGAAGGACAAAATACTGAATATTTTGCACGAAAACTGCCGCCAACGCGTGGAGTTCATCGCCGTTCCACTCGAAAGTGCGCCCATGCCGATGCCTGCGCCAACTCCCATCACGGTTGGTGGCGCCACTGTTTTCTCTCTGGAAGTCGAATATTTTGAGGAGTTTTAGCCATGAAACTAATCGTAGCGATTGTAAAAGATATCGATGCGGATAATGTGACTTCAGCACTCACTTCAGCCAATTATCGGGTAACTACGATTGCCTCAACGAGCGGATTTTTGCGCCGTGGACTGAATACGATGCTTTGTGGTGTAGAAGATGACGAAGCAACCAAGGCGCTTGAAATAATCCGTGGCAGTTACCCACCGGTCGAAAACCCTGATGATAAACGCTGTTCTATCTTTGTCCTCAATGTTGGTGAATATATCCACTTCTAACTGGAAAAAATCCGGTGTTGAACTGTAGTGCACCAGTTTTTTATTTCATTCGTGAAATTCATCGACATGGTAAATCGAGACTTGCAGCACCTTGTGACGCCACAAATCAGTGGAGGCGCCCATTTTCAAACAAAGTTGGTTTAAGAAAAGCGCCGGGTCAGGGATTTGTTCCCATACCTGAGGCAAAAAGGTCGCACTGCGCAGGCCGTCGCGGAGAACCACACCGTCGATGTTCGGTTTTAGCAAAGAGGGCAATTCGAGCGGAGTCGAATACTCCAAAGGTTGGGGGGCAGTAAGGACTGATATCTCGATTTCCAACAAAGGTACCTCGACTTCAGATACCGGCGGGAAGCGATAATCATTAAATGCGGCGTCAATCGCATGGGCGCAAACATCCTCAACGAGTGGGCGAAAAGACTGCAATGAGCCGATACAGCCGCGCAGTTCGCTGGCAATGGTGAGGGTGACAAAGGCGGCTCCGTCAGCCTTCAAGGTTGGGGTCAACTCCTTGCCAGAAAGAACAGGGGAATTTTTTCCGGCTACTGCAGATTCAATTGTCTGGCGAGCCAAAAGTAAAAGGGTCTTTTTTTCTTCGCTTGCTAATGCAGAATCATTCATAGTTCACCTTTCGATAACCTCGGTTTAGGTAGACAAGGGGAGGACGATTGAGATCACCCTGAGCGGTTCTCACTTCTCCAATGAAGATAGTGGATTTCGGCAACTCAATGGATTGCAGGACGACGCAATCCAAATGAGCGCGGCCAGAACGCAACAATGGCGCTCCAGAAACCAGCGTCATCGTCTCCAGACCGGCGAAGCGGTCCTCATCTTCGGACACTTTACCGGAAAAAATATCGGCAATATTTTGTTGGGTGGCATCCAAGAGTGTAACCGCAAAAATCTTACTGGCCGAAACCAACTTCCAGGTGCGAGATTGATTTGCCAGAGAAACAGTGACCACCGGTGGCTCCAGCGAAACAGAGGTCAGCGAATTCACCGTCATTCCGTGCGTTTGACCGTTGAAACTACTCGTGACCACAGCAACCCCAGTCGGCCAACCGCGCATGACCTCACGTAAAGAATCTGAAATTTCAGACATTTTTCTCCAATTTCCATTACCTGTAAATTTTTCTACATTGTTTATACTGTGTCTAAAAGACGCAGTCAAGTTTTTGTGCACTTTAAAGGGGTCCTGGAAGTTTCGGGAAATTTAACCATTTGGCATAATCCTTGCTATAATCAGTTCAATTGTGAGAAAATTTTTATGAATTCACCTTTTCAAACGCCGCCATTCATCGACGGGCCAGAAGAAACGCCCGAGCCAAAGCCAGAGAACCAAAGCCCGACGGATGAACAGCCTCCCCGCCGCAAAGGAAACCGTGCGGGAAAAATTGGACGCTTTGGCATCGTGAATGGCCTGCAGATCATCGTGACCTATGCATTTCTGGCAGCCACATTATTCACCCTGTTCACCCCGAATAACTTATTTTCAGGGCAAATGGTGGAGAGACTTTTTTCCGCCTGGCAGGCAAACCCGACTTCTATTGCGCAAGTAACGGCTCAGGCCCCTGTCGATTCGGCTGTGAATCGCATCGGCATCGTAGCCGGACACTGGAAGAATGATTCGGGATCGGTTTGCGCTGATGGCCTGACCGAGCAAGAAGTCAATCTCAAAATCGCCACGTTAGTGCAAGAAAAATTGACGGCTGAAGGATATCAGGTGGATTTACTGGCTGAGTTTGACGACAGGTTGGAAGGTTATAAAGCTATCGCACTGGTTTCCATTCATAATGATTCCTGTACCTATATCAATGACCAGGCGACAGGGTTCAAAGTGGCGGCCGCGATGGACAGTGCTTATCCGCAAAAAGCCGAACGCCTGACGGCCTGTTTGATCGACCGTTACCATGCTCGCACCGGGTTACCCTTCCATGCGAACAGCATCACCAACGATATGACAAACTATCACGCTTTCGGTGAGATCAATACCGAGACCACCGCCGCGATCATCGAAGCAGGATTCCTTAATCTGGACCGGAAAATCCTGACCGAGAATACCGACGTAGTAGCGCAAGGGATCGTGGATGGCATCAATTGTTTTATTCGTAATGAAAATATTTCGCCAACAGCGGAAGCAACGGTGACACAATGAAAGAAATCGACCCATTAGGCGCCAGACTGGCAATTCAAAACGCTCAATTTGCCTTGCAGAAAAAGCAAAATCTTGAAGCGCGCTGCCTGGCAATGGAAGCAGCCGAGCTCGACCCCAATTTCGAAGATCCGTGGCTAATCCTGGCGACCCTTTCGAGTCCGCAGGCGAGTGTGGCTTATCTGCAGAGAGCGCTTGAGATCAACCCTCACAGCGAGCGGGCTGCCAAGGGCATGCAATGGGCATTGGAACGGTTATCAAAAGTAAGGGATCGGGAAGAGTCCCTGGGTCACAAAATGACCTCCAGCGGCCAACCCAATCAAATTCCGACGATACCCAAGACAAAACCACAATCCTCTGCAACGGCTGCTGTGAAGAGCCCGACGCCTCCGCCACCTCTTCCGGATAGACCAGCCGGTGAATTTGTCACTGACGCCGAACGCTGGCAGGCTTTTCAGGCCGGAGAGCAAAGCTCGAAAGAAATCACTCAGCCCATCAAAATAAAAAACGGGCGGAAATACAAACCTGCTTCTAAAAAAGTAAAGCAGGCGAAAAAAGGCAAATGGAATCTTGCTGCCATCCTGCTAATCGTGATTTTCCTTTTATTGGCTCTGGCAGCAATCTGGTTCACGTTGCCAGCCTGGACTGCGTTGGCCAACAGTTCCTCAGCGTCCCTCCCCGCCGATGTTCTGGAAAAACCGACCTTGACTCCCACGAATACGGCAACACCGACGCAGACGGCAACCGCCACATCGACACCCACCCCAACGAATACGCCAACGCCGTTGCCGACGGAAACACCAATACCAACCAATACACCCTGGCCATCAAACACACCGGTAGCAGCACCTCAGGAAAATTATCAACCCGTAGCACCCAGTGGTGATAATTCGGGGCGTTGGATCGATGTCGACCTGACACATCAGATGCTTTATGCCTACGACGGCAATACGCTGGTTAATTCCTTCCTCGTTTCCACGGGTGTAGCCGCGTATCCGACGGTCACCGGGCAATTTCATATTTATGTAAAATATCTTTCGACGTTGATGGTAGGACCCGGATATTATTTACCCGATGTACCATACACGATGTATTTCTATGAAGGATATGGAATCCATGGCACATACTGGCATAATAACTTTGGTCATCCTATGAGCCACGGCTGTATCAACATGCGCACCTCTGATGCTGAGTGGATGTTCAACTGGGCTTCTGTCGGCACGTTGGTAAACATCCATTATTAGAATTCCTATGCAAAATCAAATCGATCTTACAGGCCTCTCACGTCGAGAATTCATCAAACTAAGCGGGGCTTCCCTGGTAGCTTTGTTTGCGTTGGCAACTCCCAAAGGCGTATATGCTAGTTCGATATTGTCGCAGGATAACAATGCAGTCTCGCTGGGCAGGATCGTCACCAATAACGTCAAAGTGTACGATAGCCCTTCACTGGACGGCAAAACGGTGAAAACGTACTACAAGGACCTGGTCCTCCCAATCACCGAAGTAGCCATCGGCAGCGGTGATCCCACCACCAATCAAATATTCTATGAGATGAATCAAGAAGGTTATGTCTATTCAGGAGACGTTCAACCGGTACGCATCGACCTGAACCCGGTAGCCACATCTATTGTCGAAGGCGGACAACTGGCGGAGCTCACCGTGCCGTACTCGGATGCAATCTGGAACCCAATCTTAAAGAAGCTGGTAGCATACCGGATGTATTATTCATCCACCCACTGGGTGATCGGGGTAACAAAGGACGATGCGGGTCAAAACTGGTATGAAATTCTCGAAGATTTCTACCAGTTCCATTATTTTATCAATGCCACAAATTTGCGCATGATCACGGCGGATGAGGTAAGTACTATTTCTCCAGAGGTGCCTGCGGAAGAGAAGTCCATAAAAGTTCATTTGAACGAACAGACGGTGGTCGCCTACGAAGGTGACACAGCGGTGCAGATGATCCGTTGTTCGAGCGGAACCAAATATTTCAATATATATCTGACACCCACAGGCGACTTTAATACCAACTATAAGCGTCCTTCGCGGCATATGGTGAACGGCAGCAAGGCGGCGGCGAACACCTATGATCTACCTGGAGTTCCCTGGGTCAGCTTCATCAATGATAACGGTATCTCTTTTCACGGGACTTACTGGCACAATGATTTTGGGAAACCGCGCAGCCATGGTTGCATCAATTTGCCTTCCGAGGGAGCCAAATGGTTGTATCGCTGGACGTTACCCACTGTCCCCTTTGGCGAGCAAACATTCTATAAACGCCAAGCCACAGCGGTGACCGTCACCAAGAGCTGATGTTTTTGTATCGGCCCATAAATATATTCTTGCAAAAATTCAACACTCTTCTAACAAAAAAATAATGAATTTGACCTTGACTTTGCCTTATAATTGGTGAAGGAGAGTAAGACTTATGAGCAACGAACCTTTATTTAAGGGGTTGGTATTCGATGAAAATGACCAACCTGTGACAACATCCTTTATCGGTAATGAGCCGTGTTACGTAGTCAATGACGCTGGATTCTTACGGCATATTCCGTCACAAGAAGTAGATCTCAAAGTATTGGAAATGCTCGGTTCGCAAATTACCGGTAATGAGGACCTGATCGCCGACCAGACCGCGAAAATGCTCGGTCAGGATGACCTTTTTTCACATGCGGTGATCCAGAATCAGTTAAAGAACCTGGGTAAGCAATTCGATCAGCTTTTGCAGGCCGGTATTCCTGAAGAAGCCAGAATCTATCTGGGCATGACCGGTTTCAAAGTGACCATCGATGTCCATGGTGAAGTGATGCACCTTGAACAACCGACTGCCCCTGCTCCGGGTGATGAAGGCGAAAACGACGAAGGTGAATAATCTTCCGTGGTAGTTTATTGGAGACGACTGCTGTGATGACAGAAAACATAATTTCAGTTACAGAATCTGATTTTGAATACGAGGTCGTAGCCTATTCTCAAAATATGCCGGTGATCGTCGATTTTTGGGCTGATTGGTGCCGGCCTTGCAAACAACTATCCCCGCTGCTAGAGAGATTGACCGAAGAAGCCAATGGAGCATTCCGACTGGCACGAGTAGATGTCGATGCCAATCCCAACTTGGCGTTACGGTTTAAAGTACGTTCTTTACCAACTGTCCTGGCATTCAGCGCAGGCAGCCCGGTGGCAGATTTTGCCGGATTACAACCTGAAGGACGAGTACGCGAGTTCATTACGCAAATCCTGCCGCCCAGCCCGGCTAACTTATCGGTCGAAAAAGGGGACAGCTTGCTGGCAGTGCAGAAATTGGATCTGGCTGAGCAAGCTTATCAGGAAGCGTTGACCGTCGATAAACAATCTGCGGGTGCGCTTTTGGGATTGATGAAAATCAATCTGTTGCGCGGAAAATCCGCAGAAGCCAAACAACTGCTGCGAATTTTCCCGGCTTGCCGTGAATACAACCAGGCTGAACAACTTCTGCCTTTGATCAGCGCGATGGAAGATTTGAAGGCCAACCTGTTGCCCAGAGGAACCGATCTGGATGCCGCTTTCGAAAACTGTATCCGATTGGCCTCCCGCGGGAATCTTTTTGCCAGTCTGGACGGTTTACTGGATATTTTGCGCCAGGATAAGCATTTCCGGCGGGAACGGGCACGCCTGGTGACGCTGGCGCTGCTCGAATTGGTCGATCCACAGGGGACACAAACTTTACAGTACCGCAAAGAATTGACCACCATTTTGTTCTAATAGAAAAAGGCTGCCGAATTTTCACGGCAGCCTTTATTGTATTTATTGATTAACTATTTGGTGAGGACGATCTCTCCCCAAGTGGTTGGGTCGACCAGGGAACGATTGGGAGCGGAAGAAGCCATGGTCTGCTGCACATTCTTGGTCGTGTCATCATTATCGCTAACAGAGACAGCGAGCCCCAATTTCATCCCATTCGATGGATTGATACCAAATACGGACCAGGGGATACGAGCTTCGATGCGATACATTCCAGTTTGTTGAGTAAAGCCGATAGTTACATTTGATTGAACACCGGCTGAACTGGTGGGGAACCAAAGGTATGCACTCGGAGCAATCCCAGCTTCAGAATAACCGCCAGAAATTCCCAGTTGATAATCATCCGAATTCAGACTCTGGGTATAGAAGTCACCCAGTAAATTCTTATCCAGGAGGATCTCGATGCTGTCGCCTTTATAGATATCGGCGCCGGTAGCGTTTTGCGCATAAACGTCGTCATAGACTTTTACACCGATGTACAGGTAGGTGTAATCCCAAACTGCGGCGTAAGAAGCCTGGAGGTCATCCGGTCCAGACCAGTTGCTGCGACCATAGACGATCGTTGCCACCGGGTACTGAGTGGTATAGTCTTTCCAATCATCCCAGGAGCCATCGATGGTCGGCGTGATGGTGATGTAACCAGCTTTCATCAACGTTCCGGAGCGCTCCATTACAGGAATTGGTGTCGGAGGCGGGGGAACCAGAGTATTCGTGGCAGTGGGTGCAGTGGTCGAAGTCGGAACCGCAGTATTTGTGGGAACTTCGGTGGAGGGTCCGGGAGTATTCGTCACGATGACATAAATCGGGGTGACCGTGGCAGGAATATTTTTGCTGGTATCAAACAGTGCCGTCAGCGTCATGTTCGGGGTTACCGCCGTTGTAGGATTGGTAATTGTGTAAACCGGAAAGTTGCAGGCAGTGGCAACCAGACAAACAAGAAGCATAGCTACGACCACTTTGAACGTATTTTTCATTTTCTCCTCCTGTAAAGCACAGGTCATTAGGCACAGCACCTGATGACATTATTATATTGCATTTGTAGTCATTAGTTGCACATTTCGTGCTAGAAAAAAGAAACCATTAAATCAATATTAATTGGCTGATGGTTTCGATATGGTAAGTCTGCGGGAACTGATCGAAGGGGGTCACATTTTTTAGGGAGTATCCAAGCTGCAGAAAACGTTTGATATCACGGGCCAGAGTAGCCGGATCGCACGAAACGTAGATCACATTGGCGGGAGTGGCAGCAGCAATCGCACTGATGACCCGCTGGTCCAGGCCGGCACGGGGAGGATCAATGACCACCACGTCAGGTTTGAGCGACAGAGAAGGAAGTACTTCTTCGACCGCGCCAATATAAAGGTCGACATTGGAGAATTCGTCCAGGTTAGCAGCAAAATCATCACAGGCAGAATCTGAAAGTTCGATACTAACCAGATGCATCGCTTTTTCTGCCATGAAGGCTGAGAAGAGACCAACGCCGCAGTAGGCATCGAGAACGGCCTTACCTTGCAAATCCCCGGCCAATTTCAGAACGTGATCAACCATGGCTTCAGCCTGGGTCAGGTTGGTCTGGAAGAAGGAGTTGAGCGAGACTTTGAAATCACGATTGTTGACAGTCATCACCACAAATTCTTCACCGGAGAGAACGGTCGTCGAATTTGGGCCGGTGTAGACCACCGAAATCGGAAAATCGACAGAGAATTCAGGGGGAAGGTCCTGCTGCGATTCCAGACCCAGCAGCAGTTCACCCTCATTGCTGCTGCGAACGATCGATCGTGAAATCCCCGAGTTTTCTTCGAAGACCAGTTGAGGCCAGAAGAGGTTGATATTCTCGAGGGGTAAATGACATTCACTGATCTCAACAAAGGCAATCGAGTTGGCGCGTTGATAGCCCAACTTCCCCGCCGAAGAGACGCGGAACTGGACCGTATTACGGTAATTCCAGGCATCGGGCGAAGGAACCACCGCGGCGACAGGAAAATCGGTGAGCCCTGCCAGGCGCTTGAGTTGATCAGTGACAATTTTCTGTTTTAATATAATCTGATTGGGATAAGCGAGATGCTGATAATTGCAACCCCCGCAGGTGCCAAAATGCGGGCAGAGTGGTCTAATCCGCAACGGGGAAGGGGTGAGAATTTCGACGATCTCCCCTCTGGCAAAGGTCGCTTTTTCGTCGGTCAGGTGAATCTTGACTGTTTCATGCGGCAATCCAAACGGGACAAAGACC
>Ga0182027_10003260_pt1 | contig 25839 bp, 27 predicted proteins | sample 712E1DmetaG_FD_121300 | JGI IMG/M metagenome (GOLD analysis project Ga0182027, IMG submission 121300) | Permafrost microbial communities from Stordalen Mire, Sweden - 712E1D metaG (Illumina Assembly) | ecosystem: Environmental > Terrestrial > Soil > Wetlands > Permafrost | place: Sweden...
CACGTGATCGACGGCATGAGGCGCGAAATGCAGACGGGATGCTGGCACTCCGAAGGCCTCAAAATAGGCGCGGTTGACTACCCCGACGTACGTGACCGCGGCAAACTGCCGATAAAGCATGCGTAACGCCAGGCGTTTGAACACGGTCGGCCCCGGTTGGCCTAACAAGTGGGAATCGCCGCGAAAGATCAGCGGAATACCTCGCAGACGGCACCACACAATCGCACGGAGATGCGTGGCATAGTTATAGCCGAAGAGAAGCACCGCATCCGGTCGCCATGCCGCGAGGCGCTTCGGCAGCGTCGGATTGCGCAATCCCCAGTAATGCGTGGTGCCAGGGTGCGCCGCACGGTTGGGCGCAAACTCGGAGTCGTAACCAGAAAGCAGATCGACATCCCAGGCCAGCTTGACTCCGAATTCCGGGTCCCGCTGATCCGTCACGCCAAAGTCCCACAAATAAAACACCCGCAACTCAATCGCGCTGTGCGCGCGCAGCCAGCGGAACCACGGACTATAGTACTGGATCGGATGAGAAAGAACAATGGCTAGTCGCATTGCATCCGAGTTCTAGTTCTGTTGGAGTCCAGCTTATCGCGGAATCGCGGGATGGCCGGGCGCGAGAAAGAGCACGTTGTCCCATTGGCTGGCGTCTCGCCATGGGCCAAGGCGGCCGTTTCCAAGAATGCCCCAAACGCTGTAACCGAAGGCGGTCAGATACGCGGCCGTTTCCCGACCAGAGATACCGGCCTCGGCGTAGATCGCGCGGATGCGACCGGCCGCCAAGGCGCGGGCTGCGCCCCGCACTGCGTGGATTTCATAGCCCTCCATGTCGAGTTTCCATAGATCAAGCCAGGCGATTTTGTGGCGGTCCAGTTCGGTGTCGAGCGTCGTGATCCGGACCGGCTCTCCATCCGTGGCGTCGATGTGGTTCCATGCGCCGTGCCGGTCCGGGGAACCGACGGCGGTGAGAAACGCCTGGCTGGGCTCCGCGCCGAGACCAAGGGCTTCGGTCGTTACCCGGGATAATCCGTTGGCTGCGACTCCTTCGGCGAGCCAGTCACGCGCTGCGGAACCGGGTTCGTAGGCAAAAATGCGCGCTGCGGGCAAAAGACTCGCAAAATAAAGTACCGTCTGCCCAATGTTCGCACCGGAGTCGACTATCGTATTGACAGCGGGGCGTTGCGCGCGCAGCCAGCGCCAGAAACCCGGGCCCTCGTAACAACCGTATACGATCCAGCGGTGGGTGGCGTTGTTCAGGTCGAGTTTCCAGACCGGGCCCGCCGCTGTACGCACCCAGCACGTCCCGTGCCGCGCGAGGGCTCGACCGAATAACCGGTCGCAAAGACCCAACTTTCGCGGGAATTCCCGGCGCTGGATCCAGCGCAGCAGGCGCGGTAACGACAGAAGGGCGGAAGGATTGGACGCTGGCATAAAATCAGTCGGAAAGACGGCGGACTGTCGCAGACTGGCGTTTCAGTTTCCAGTTCGGTCGGAAACTGTATCCGCGTGATCTGAATCTGCGGTCAAGTTGAACTGCCGAATTGTTGTCACGCAGAGCCAAAGAGAATCCGGAACCCGAGGGGAATTCCCGCGACTGCCATGGCTGCCTGGAATAGCGAAGATATCCAGGTCGCCGCTACCATCTCGGCCTGGAAAGACCAAGCCGTGAGCAGAATCACGAACACGCCGATGGTCGACAATTGTGATGCGCCGATCGAGAGTGTGCAGACGAATCTATAACCAACCCCCATTGCTGTGCCAAGCAGAGCCAGTCCGATCAACCCGAAATTCACATACGCTTCGGCTGGCTGGCCGAAGCCGATGGAGACTTTGGTGGCGGTATCCTCGTCGACGAGACCGAAATAGAGCGCGAGCCGCACATTCGCTTCAAGGCTGGATGGCTTGCCGGGCCAGAGAAAGCGTGGGATCAACACTGCCGGGATGTCGATGTACGATTGTCCATAGAGATAGGGATCATGTTCCGGAACGCGGTCGACCACGAGGCAGAGCATCTGAAAAAGGGACGCGCGTTCGACCAGATTTGCGGTCAGCGTGCGGTTCTTGTTCGCCTCCTCATGGGTCGATGCGAGACCCAATCGGATCCATTGGGCGAAAAATGCGGGCAGTTCGGTCAACCGAAGGGCCGGTTGATTGTTCTCCCAGTAGAGTGCGCGCATGGAGCTCTTGCCGTTGTGAAGCACCGCCGTCACACCCACCGCGACTATGATGACCACGATGGGCACGCGCCGGCTGGCCGTGACATATCCGATCATAGCCAGGATGAACAAAGACATCCCCTGGACCAGGTAGAGGCCGGAGAAGAGGAGGATGATCTGCGCAGTCAGATTGGCGGCGGCGATGGTTTTATTCGCATTGGCGAGGCCGCCGGCGCCCCAGCGGCGGAATTGAATGAACATGCAGACGATCCCAATGCCGAAAAAGATGGCGCGATAGGTTCCTTCAAACGGCCCCACGAGCAAATCGGTGAAGTTGGCGAGCACAAGGTACAGTGTGTTCAGGCAGAGGCCGGTCTGCGCATGGCGCAGCAGTCGGTCGGCAAGAAGCGGTTCGGTCAGCCAAGATCGCGCGATCGGGCGCCAGCGATTGAGGCCGAATCCGGCCACGGCTGTGGTCTGAAGAACCAGCACTCCTGTGGCCGCCTTCCATGTCGCGGCATCGGAAAATGCAAGAACCGCTGGGTGCCCGGCGAGGAGCGGCAGAGCGTAGTAGTTTATCGTGGTGAGCATGAAGATCTCAAACGCAGGAAACCACGGTCGAGAATGGCGAGCCCATTCCAACATTGGCCAGGCTCCGAGAACGACGATGCCGATGCCACTGCCGATCAGCAAAGGGTCCTTTAGTGGCGACTGCACATACAGCCACCCGCATGCGACAATTAGACCGACCAGACCGAAGCGGTAAAGTCGAAGCGACGCCTGCGGCGATGGCGCGTGATCGGAACTATCCATCTAGCGAGGCGCAGGCACAGACTACTGCGCGCAAAGGGACTCGATTTTCGGTCGCCAAGGAACCGGCGGGGTTGAGCGCCTCGCTTTGGCGTCCGCTGCGCGCACGCGACGACCCGCAAACTGGAACCATTGCGCGCTCGAAGATCATGTAATGGCGCTGACAGCGCAGCGCCCTCCAGCGTGGATTGCCTGTTCAAACAGCGAGCATTGGCGCCGAGTCAATATCTCGGCGAGAAAACTCTGATTGAACAGCTCCTCGCGACGGACAGGCAATTCCGCTGACGGAAACCCGGCCAGCGCCAGGTCAAAGAAACGATGGATTGGTTCCATAACCGCATCGGCCGGCAGGCCGGAATCAAATGCGGCCACAACTGAGCAATTTAATTCGGCGAGGATGGTCTCGAGGTAACTGTCATGAAAGACAACGCTCAGGATTGGCTTGCCGGACAGAAAATACGGATAGAGCTTCGACGGCGAATAGGCACGGTCACTCGAACCCAGCAAGAGCAACGCATCCGCCTGCAGGAGCAACGACAGGCTCTCGAGGTGGCCTAGGCGATGGGGAATCTCCGTCACCTGGGCAGCCAGGCCATGTGTCGCGGCCACGGGTAGCACGGAAGGGACACCTTGTCCTTCCGGGACATAGCTGGTCCCAAAGAAATGAAAATGAAAACGGGCCGCGCGATCAGGATGTTGCTGGGTGTACCGCTTGAACGCTCCGAACAACTGGTTAAGTGCGTGCGGCATGATCGGCCCCGAGGCCCCAGTATAGAGGAGATGCAGTTTTCCCGGTTCCCTGTTCAGGACGGCGCCCATTACCGAATGGTCCCGGATTCTGGCGAAATCCGTGGGGGAAACACCGAAGCGAATCGTAGCTTGCGGCTTGGCTCCGAACCACGGATAGCGGATTCCGAGGGCGGTCAGGTAGGGCTCGGAAACACTGATAAACCCGGCCGCACGCCGATAGACCGGTTCTTCCAGGATTCGAGCGATTGCCCGTGCCATAAGATACTTCCAGCCGCCGGGCGGACGCGGCGCTCCCGGACGTTCATAATAATCAGTGCGCCAGGGATCCTGGATGTCGATCACGTAGGGCACACCGAAGCGCCACCGCCAGACCGGGCCTAGCGCGAAGGTAAGGAACTGCGTGGTAGAAAAGAAGACCAGATCGAAGTGTTCATGGCGGAGCAGTTTCGCGCCGGTTCTTTGCAGCGACCACCACGCTCGCCATCCGATATTGCCCAGCCCAAACCAATGGGTCCAACGGAGAGGAAGGGCGCGGACCCGCACGATGCGGATATCGGGCGGATAAGTCAGCTCCAGTTCGGGCTCGCGCGTGCCGGACACATCTTCGGCATCGACACAGAGTACGACCGGTTCCCAGCCGTGCTGGCGATAGAACGACAAGCTCATCCGCACCCGCTGGAGATCCGGGGCGTTGACCGGTGGCCAGTGTGGCGAAATGATGAGCAGTCGCTGACACGCAACTTCCGCGCCTGTCGCAAGGATAGGAGAAGGATCAGATTTCAAGAAAGGACCTATAAGGACGTTGAAATCGGCTCACTCCGGCGATGGTTTGTCTCCACAAAGCTGCGCAGCGGATATCGTCACCGTACCGATCGGGAACCGATATTCGACGGATCATGGGGCATAACGAGGGGCGAGAACACGGAGATCCCAGATTTTGTTGCTTGTAACCCCTACGGTGCAGGCGAATTCGGTGGGGGCGACACGCTCGAGCGCCCGCCATTGGGCGGCCCAGTTCCCGAAGCGAAAGTGCGAGAGGAAAAACCGCCCGTGTGGCGCGAGATACGGCGCAAAGGCAGCCAGCGTGTCCGCCGGCATCACGGCGTAGCCGATGCATTCATTGAAGACGATGGAATCGAACAGCTCGCCCTGTGGCCGCCAGCTCTCGAAATTGCCTTCTTGAAATTCGGCGTGCGCCAACCCGAGCGTGCGGGCGCGAGCCAGACCTTCGCGTGAGAGATCGACGCCGAGCCAGCGCGCGGTCTCGTCGGACCGAAAGAGGCTCGCGAGGCGGCCACTGCCGCAGCCGAGGTCGAGGACGCGCGGCGGTTGTGGAAACCACTCGCGGATGAGCGCGGCGAGCACCGCTTGGCGCGGCAGTTCCTCACGGCCGAAGAAATGATCCCAATGGCCGCCGACGTATTCACCGTCGAGCGCGGCCGTGGGCACGGGCCGGCCGGCGCCGCGGGGCCCGTCGATCAATTGGAAGCGCAAATAGCGGAGAAGATGGCGGGGCAGCAACGATATGCTCTTCATCGATCGAGGTAGAATTCGCCGTTTGTCGGGAAACATGCGAGGAAATGCGGCGTGAGCAACGGAGCCGTTGCGGGTGGCAACGGTTGCGTTTGCGAGAGATGAGCGCCGATGGCGGCAGCGCGCCGGGCGCTCCGGCCCGGATCGGCGCGCCAGAAGACCGCATCGCATTGCCGCCAGACCCCCAAAAGCGCGCGAATATTCCAGTGCGCCCAGACCAGATACGTGCGCAGTCTGGGTTTCGGCTGGAGGCGTTCGATGGCCGCGGTCGCGAGCGCATGTGCCGCCTCATGCTCAGTGCTCCCATCTAGGGATGAGGTCACTAATACCTCGGATGGGTGCAGGACGCCAAAGAGCGCTGCAAGGTTGGCGACAAGAGCTTCGCGCTCTATCGGGCCAAGCGAAGAAAGATGCCCGTCTGGGGCTCCAAAACGGTGGCAACATGACGACGGCACGCCGAGTATCGAGGCTGCCGCATCCCCTTCAGCCCGACGCTGGCAAGCCAGCTTCTCGGAAGTAGTGGCCGGTCTACATGCTTCGCCATCCGTCAACCAGGCAATATGAGCGACTCCGCCGGCATCGGTCTGCGCAGCGATCAAACGCCCGCAGCCAAGCGCCTCGTCGTCGGGATGTGGAGCGATGACGAGCAATGTCGAATCTGGCGGCAGCATGGCGAACGATTTTGCGCGGACGCGCAAGGCTGCAAACAGGGCAGAGGCGAGCAAACGGCGGATGGCTCGACGGAACATGGCGATGTTCAGGATCTTTTGCTTGCAGCGTATTGCCGTAGATACTGGTCGGCGCATACAGAGAGACTGAAACGGCGTTCTGCGACAGAGCGGCAGGTCGCGCGATCGAGTTCACCCAGGCGTGCGACTGCTGCGACGCCTTCTTCAATGTTGCCGATGAAAAATCCGGTTCGTCCGTCCTCGACAATCTCTGGCAAAGCACCACGTGCGCAGGCGATCACCGGTGTGCCGGCCGCGAGGGCCTCTGCGAAGACAATGCCGAATGGCTCATCCCATTGGATCGGCACTAGGAGCGCGGAAGCGTGTCCGAGAAGTTCATTCTTCTGAGCGTCACCGACCTCACCGATCCACTCGATGCCGTCGGTTCCGAGTTGCGGGGCGATCTTCCGTTCGAAGAAATCCGCCTCAGGGCCGCTCGAAGCGCGATTCCCCGCAATGACGAGCCGGCGGCCTGCGCGGCGCGCGATATCGATGGCGAGATCTGGGCCTTTGATCGATTCAACCCGACTGAGGAAAAGAAGAGGGGCGTCGTTTGGAACGCTCGCCGTAAAACCTATCTTGGAGAGGTCGACGAAGTTTGGCACTGCCGTCCAGTCGCCACCGCCGGGCCTGCCCATTCCGCAGATGAATTCGCTGCAGCCGGTGAACGAGAGCGCCCTGCCGCCGATCCGTCTGGCCCAGCGAATCTGTGCCGGCCCGGTGTGGCGCTGATACGACATCAGCTTCGGCAGGCGGCGGTCGAGTGCGAGGATTGGCAGAAGATAGATTAGTCGTGCGAAGCTGTGGACGACATCAGCCTGGAACGAATGCGCGGCGGCGCGGAGCGCCCAAGCATTGCGCAAAGTGTCGATGCGCCCTCGCACATCGGTGCCGGGCCAGGGGAAGAATCTATCCGCGACGCAGCGTGAATCGGCATGAGCGACAAGTGCTACAGCCTCCCCCCTCTTGCGAAATTCGCCGACGAGCGAGTCGACGATGCGCTCGATCCCTCCGTAGCCGACGGGCGGCACGGGAAGCATCGGGTCGCAGACGAGGAGGATGCGCATACAGAGACGGCCAGTGGTTCAGTCGAGAATGAACAGCGTCTGACCTCGGCTGTTCACCTCATGGTATCCGCACGCCGCGAGAAACTGGGTAATGGCGCCGGAATCGAAACCGCGCAGCGCAAGGAGATGAGGATGGAGTTCGAGCGCAAGCGTGCGGACGCGGCGTGCTGTGAAAACCTCCCGGCTGCCGAGGACGGCCTCATATTCCCATCCCTCAATGTCGATCTTCATCATGTCGCACCGCGCGATGCCCGCCTCGCCCAGAACTTGGGTGAGAGTCGCGAGGGCGACTGGCTGGCGAAACAGAGGATAACGCGTCGGCGCCAAGAACCCGGAGGCTCCATTGTTCGGGCTTGGTGTCAGGTTCAGTCGTCCCGAGCCGGGGCGGTCCGAAATCGCAACCGTGACGAGCGTCACCTGATCGCACCGGTTGAGGACGAAGTTACGCCGCAACACAGGCTCCAGCCGGCGCTGGGGTTCAATGGTGAGCACACGTCCCTGCGATCCGACTAGGCGGGCACCGACGACCGAGAAATAGCCCTCGTTGGCGCCGAGGTCAACAAACACACCTCCGGGCCGTAGGTATTCCTTCAATGCGCCGAGCATTGTTGGCTCGTAAACCTGATGTCGCATAAGCTCCTGGCCGAGGTAGCTCGCGGGATCAACCCAGAAGCGTCCATCGGGCGTAACAATCTCGATGCGTTCGACGCGCAGCAGCCGTTTCAGGAGTGCAGCGAGCGGTGCGGGGCGGATGCGCATCAGGAATGCGCCCAGGCGAAGGGCGGCGTTCATGGGAAAAGGGGGCAGGATCGGGTCATGACATCGAGCAAAATGGACTGCTCGCGATCCCAATTGAAGCGCTCTTGCCCCAGCCGCCACGCAGTCGCGGCGACGCCCGGTTGGTCGGCTGCAAACCAGCGGTCGAGCGTGGCGGCGGCTGAGGAAGGATCGTCTTGCGCGAGCAACAGGGCGGCGGCGCCGAGTTCCCGCGCGAGGGCGCGCTGGGCGGTCGTGGGCGTCAATGCCACGGGCACGCCGGCGAGCAGATAGGTGAAGATCTTGTTCGTGAGGCAGAGGTCGCGGTTGGGCGGGGATGATTGCTCCAGCGACAGCCCAAGATGTGCGCCGGCGGCAAGCCGGACCATTTCGGCAGGCGGAGCCGGTGCCAGAAACACGGGGGGCCGCGCACCGACGGCCGTGGCGCGGTATTCAAGGCTCTCTCGGAAGCGCGGATCAACGAAGCCGCGAAGATGCAATTCGGCGGGCGTCGTCATTCTCCCGAGTGCGTCGACGATGCCATCGAGTCCGCGCCCCGCTCCCACGGTTTGCGAAAACCAATACAGGATTGCAGGGCGTTCGTTTGTTGGCGGGGCGGTCGGGACTGGCGCACTCGGGGCGTCCGCGAGAGGAAAGACGTTGAGCACGCAGACCGGCGAGATGCCATAATGCTGCGCGTAGGCATCGCCGATGAGCGGCGCGGCGCAGGTGACGAGGCGAGCGCCGGGCAGAAGCGACCGCAGCAAGCTTTTGACGGCGGCACGCTCGGCAGAGTCGTTTTGTACGAAGGCGCTTTCCCCTTCGTGCCAGTCCTCGGCGTCGAAGCCGTAGGTTGTGCCGCGGCGCTTCGCCGCGGCAGCGGCCGCCGCGAGGCCGGCGACGCCGCCGTGACCATAGTAGAAACCCGCGCCACTGCGTGCCGCGGCGTCGGCGAGGGCGGCTATGCCCGCGTGCAGCGCGCGCGCGGCGAGACATTGAATATCCGGATGCCGGGCGAGCCAATACCGGGATGCCAGCCGGAGCGAACGCCGAAGGAGACCAGTCATACCGGCGTCAAAACGGACGCGTTCGCAAGTCCATGCGGCCTGGGAGAGGATAGCGTCGTCGAGGGGATCTGCAGGCGCGAAATGGCGGGAGGCGACAACATGTACGCGGTAGCCTGACACGGTCAATGCATTGGCAGCCTTCACCAAGCGCGGCGTCGAGGCAAGGTGTCCAGGCGTAACCAGACAGACGTGAACTGGAGGAGAAGCCACTATTTCAATTCTCAATCAGGACCAATCGTGCTGGTGCGCGAACAGCGACGAGTCTTGTCGGACGAAAATGAAGTCAGTCTGCCAGAGTGCCCGATCGAACGGACGATAGTTGAAACCCATGACGTCGTAAAGTCGGTAGCCGTGGGCGGACACGGTGGCGATCACTTCGGCTGCGATTGGAACTGGACCGATCGGAAGCCAGGAGCACTCCAGCAGGATTACTTCGACACTACCGAAGAACGGACCGGCGCCGGCCAGAGCCTCGAGTTCATGCCCCTGAAGATCGAGTTTGAGAAAATCGCAATCGACGAAGTCTTCAGCCACAACGACATCTGCGAGGGTTTCAGTGCCAATCGAAACGAGTCGACTGGCAGGCCAGCCTTTTGGGTCCGACACGATGCGACTGTTGGACTCATCGATTACAAAATGGGCGTTGCCGCGGGCGCGGCCGAGGAGTGCAGACCGAAGCCGGGCGGACGGCAGAGTCCGACAGAGCGCAGCGAGCTGTTTCTCAAGATGTGCTTGCGGCTCGATGAGGAGGAAGGAGGCTTCCGGGAAGATGCTGGCGGCCATTTTTGCCCATTCGCCATGAAAGGCTCCGCCATCAATGATCTTGCGCGGAACAAAGCCGGCGGCACGGATATTTTGCAGTCTTGCCCGCATTGTAATTGTGCCCGCGCGGCGACGTAGACGCTCTTTTACGGGATCGGGAAGAAATGAGATGACATTCATGGAACTGAATATGAGCGAGTGCCTTCAAGGAGCGGGCCAAGCGCGGCACGCAGTGCGGCGCGATAGTCAGACCATTGCCAGGCGGCGGCAGTGGTCCGGGCTCCGGGCCGCATGGCGCGAAGTTCCGGACGATGTTCGCTGCACCATGAGACCATGCTGGCGAGTGCGTCGGGATCGCGCGGCGGGAAAAGCATGCCGTTCTCCCGATCGCGAAGGAAATCGGAAGCGCCGGCATCGGGGGTGGTCAAAACCGGGAGACCGCGCGACCACGCTTCGGTGACGACCATGCCAAAACCATCGCACAGCGTGGGAAACACCAGTGCATCGCTCGACTGGTAATGTGCCATCAATTCGCTGCGCGGGATCGAGCCTCCGAGTTCGATGCCCTTTGGCAACGGATGCAGCAATTCATCAGGTAGCATGACTGCGCCGAAGACCCGCAGACGGGCGATTTGGCCGAGATTGTGGCGCCGCCAGGCATCGAGAAGGTAGTGCGCGCCCTTGCGCACGCTAAATGTGCCAGCCCAGAGCAATTGGACTGGCCCCGTGGAGGAGCCTCCCGACGCGGCGGCCGACTCGTCGACCGCCGGCGGTGCGCCGTAGGGCACGATGCGGACTTTGGCGATGTCGATCCCAGCGCGGGCAAAACTATCCCGTGTAAATGTCGAGGCTGCGACGACGAGATCGGCGGCGTCCCATTCGGCGTGGCGCCGTGCGATGCGCGCCTCCTCCCGCCGGGCGGTATAGCGATGGTAGGGCGTACGCAGTTCCGGAAACTTCTCGATCTCGGCGTCAAGCAGTGTTTGGACAAAACGCGGTTCGGGGGCGGGTACATCATAAATCACCCGGAGGCCTAGGGCTCGCGCGCGCCGAAATGTGGCGAGGGAGCTGTATTCAAAACCATAGACGCCGGTAAGCCCGGCGTGCAGGCGGCGGGCGACCAGGCGGTCAAATCCTGTCTCGGTGCGCTCCCAGACGAAGTCGGTCAGCCGCCCATCGCGATCGACAGCCCCGGTGGCCAGCCGGAGGAGTTCGCCCCACGGATGACATTCCACCTTCTCCAAGGGGATCTCGGTGACGGCGCGACGGCGGAACTGCGACCCGAGATCGCGGCCGACAATCCTCCCAAGCGTGCAAAAGCCACGCTGGCGGAGACTGGTCGGGTCGTCTCGCACGGTCGTGATGAACCGATCGAGCTGCCGGGCTTCGTGCAGTGAGCGGGCGGCCTGCTGAACGAAGACGGCGACGCTGGGATGAAAGATCAGCAAACTCATGGCGGCGGCGCTCCAGGCGGTTTGTCTGCCTCCAGGCAGATTGAGTAGCCAGGCCAGTTGGTGAGGCGAGATACGACGCCGTCGATCAGCGGGGGAATCCACCGCAATGGCAGGATGGCGGCCCAGCCCAGGAGATGGTTGCGGCGCCCTAGCGTGCGTAGGCCCCAGGTGAGCTTCTGGCTGAGAAAACCCGAGCAAAAAGTCACGTGTCGCGGCGTCAGGCCGACACCCGCACAGAATTCGTGAAGACGGGCGGCAGTATAGCCCTTGCGGACATGCCAGCCGGTTTCGACTGGCCAAAAGGGCCCGGCGTCGCCGGGCGTGATCGGGATGTAGTCGGCATTTGGGGAAGTGAGCAGCAGGCGGCCTCCGGGTTTCAGGCAGGCGGCCATGTCGCGCATGAGCTTTGCGTCGTCGAGGATATGTTCGATGCACTCCAGGCAGATCACAGTGTCGAAGCGCCCGCGGAGGTCCGATGCCGCATCAAGGTGGCGCACGTCACAAATGCGAAACGAAGCTGTCGAAGCGTGGCAAAGGCGGGCCCTTTCCACCGCGTGGCAATGCGAAGTTCCGTCGAAGGTGAGGCCAATCGTTGTATGCCCACGTCTGGCCAGACCGATCGTGAACGCTCCGCCTCCGCAACCGACGTCCAAAATATCTAGGCGTGGTTGGCCGTGCGGAAAACGCACGTTCAGCCATCGCCAGCGGTCGAGCACCATCGGATCCCAGTGAATTAGGGTTGCAGGAAACCCAAACAGGCGGACCAGCAGGTTATTGTCCATGATTGTTCGGATGGATCAGGCTGCGGTTTTGGGAAAGCGGCGTAGCAGGGCCTCTGGATGACAATAGAGCGCGCTGCAGTAACCCAGGATAGCGGTGCGACTGTTGCCGCACTGGTCGTACAAGGCGCTCAAACAGTAACCTTGAGAAACGAGATGCTCGTGCAGCGGCGTTCAGTTAGATTCGCATTGGCAGACGGGGGATCGTCCCATCCAGGCTGCCCGGCGGAATCTGGCAGGCAGTCATGGGTCATGCCGGTGGGCCGATGACGGCGCGCATCGAATCGAGCAGGATGTGCTTCTCGACATCCCAGCAAAAGCGCCGGTGGGCGGGATCCCACGCGGTCCTGCGGGCAGCCGCGATGCGCGCCATCTTTGCCGAATGACCCGCCGGAAGGAATTTGATCGGATGGCGGTGGCCCGCCTGTATTGCCTCGTGTTGCAGATGTGTGGCATAGTCAGTGGGAACGAACCCGCGGAGACAGAGCTGAGCCGGTGTCTTCATCCGACCGAGAATGGCTACAGCCGACTCCAGACCGCGTCCTGGACCTACGGTCTGAGAGAACCAGTAGATGCAGGCCGGGCGCTCGAATGTGATCGGACCGGGAATCGACGGCGAACACAGCGCGTCGGCAAGGGGAAACACGTTGAGAATCGTGGTCGGGGCAACCTTGTAGGTCTCCGCGAATTTCCTGGTGATGAGCGGAGACGCGGCCGTGAACAGGGCACAACCCGAGAGCAGGCCGGCCTGCAGCACGTGGCGCGCGATCCGGCAGCGCTTCTTCGGTCTCCGCATCATGGAAATCCTCCGCGTCGAAACCGAATGGTACGCCGCATTTTCGCTCTGCCAGCGCGGCGGCGGGCAAGCCGGCCAGCGAATGTCCCAAGTAGAATCGGGCCGACAGACGCGCAGCCACCGCGGCGAGGTGCAGCGTCTCGGCATGTTGGGCACGAGCGGCGATTTTGGTCGTCGCAAACGGCACCTGCACGACGAGGCGACGCGCAAGGCGACGGAGCAGCTTGCGGAGGACGGAGTCTCCTCCGGGCTTCACGCGGGTGCAGGCCCAGGCTGCGGCGGACAGAATGTCGTGATCGAAAGGCTCGACCGGGGCAAAATAGCGCCCGGCGATGACGTGCACGCTGTAGCCTGCCCCGGCGAGCGCGTTGGCGTTCTTGACCAGCCGGGGAGCCGAAGCCAGGTGGCCGGGCGTAATAAGACAGATGTCGGTCGGAGGCCGGCTCATTGGTCGGACTTCCAGATTTCAAAATGGTAGGGGGCGTTGGAGAAGGTCCATCCCAAAATCACAGGGAGCGGGCGGTCCACGACGGCAAGCCGGGTAAATCCGCTCGAAGGCGGGGCGATCCCTCCGGCGACGACGACGAATCGGTGTCGATATGGGTCGGGAACCGATGATCCCTTGATTGGCACATTGGTCGGAGCAATGTCGAGCCGTGCTCCCGCCTGCACGCAGGCATACCACGCCTCGCCGGCGCCCCAGACTTGGTCGCCGCGATTGAGCAAGCAGGACAATGGTGCGAAGGCTTGATCATACGCGCGTGCCTCCCGCTGAACGGTGATGGCGGCTGCGATCGGCAGGCAGGACTTGACGGAGCAGTTGACGAACAGCAGCAGACCGCACAGTGCCGTCGCTCGTGACAAGAGATGTTGATCCGAGGACGCCGTGAGGCAACGGTCAGTCACGCCGGCCACGAATATGAGGAGCGGCAGAGTGTAATAAAGATTGTAGAATCCACTGTCTTTGCCGGCGAGAAGCGCGACGCCGAAAAAGGTTGTCGCTATAAGGACAAGCAACCGCCGCACTGGCTCGCCAGAATCGCGGCGCCACTGCCAGAAGTGAAATGCCGTGAGGCCCACGGCGACGAAGAAAAATGGCGTCCAGACATAGTCTGTAAAGCAGCGGCTCACCTCTTCGACGAATCGCATCGGCAACGACCCGGTGGACGTGCGATTGGCCACCACAAAGAGAAATTGCTTCCTGAACTCTTCTGGAAAACGAACGGCGGATCCAAACCAAACGGACGCGGGGAGCACGGCTGCCAACCCGAACCAGATCAGTCTGATTAGTTTTCGATCAAAAAACACAGCCTGGACCGACAGGAGACCCAACAACCACGGCAGCGCGGCCGAATGCATAATTCCGGCCAAGCCCGCTGCAAGTCCCGCGAGCATGGATCGCCAAATAGGGGTTGCCGTCCGGTCCGCAGAGAGCAGCAGGATGGTTGCTATAGCGAGGAAAGCCAGACAAGGCGTATCCATGCGTGCCGCGCGGGCGGTGGTGAGAAACGGAGGCCAGACCATGACTAGCAACGCGGCAAAGAAACCGGCGCGCGGCGAACGAAAGGTCGAGGCGGCGATATGTTGATACAGCCCGACCACAAGTGCACCAAACAATACGCCTGGCAGTCTGGTCTGCCAAATGCCAAAGCCGAACAAAAGATACGAACTGGAGGTGATCAATCCGAGCCCTGGCGGTTGCCAAAAATAGAACCGCTCGTAGTTGGCAAAGCACTTAAGAACGTCGGATCGGAAGTGACCTTCACGAATAAGCTGCAGCGCCGGATCGTTCAACAACGCTTCATCGCCCCACACGAGCGGGTGAAGAGTCAATCCCAGAAGGCCGAGCAAGAGAAACGCGAACGCTGGCGCTAGTCTTAAGACCAGCCCATCATGAGATAACCACGAAGACAGCCGATCCCTGGTCACGATAACGAGGCGACGTGGTCCGGCGTAATCAAACAGACCAAAGGCGCGTTTGAGTTCATGCCGGGCTAGGGAATCGATGCAGGAGGGCATCGGGGTGAAAATAGAGGGCATCACAAAAGAACAGATTGGGAGCGGCACCGCGCTGGCCGCAGCCAGTCTGGTTGTAGAAGCCGCTCAAACGAAAACCGTGGGCAGTGAGATGTTCGTTCAGCGGAGCAAACGGCGAGTTGATGATGTCATTCGACTGAAATCCAACCTCCACGAATACAAACGGCACATGTTTGCCGGAGATCATCCGTTCCGCAGCAAGAAGGACATCGAGGTCCATCCCCTGGGCGTCGATTTTTAGGACGTCGATGTCGTCGATCCGGTGGCGGTGCAAAACTCGTCGACCGTGCCTACTTCGATCCGTTCAGGGCGCCGTTCGCCGGTCGCATCCAGGGGTGCTGTCAAACGCAAACTATTGAGTTCCGATGCGTCCTGCAACACGATCTCCCGCGATTCGGAGATGCGGCCCATAGCAAGGCGATGCGGCCGGACGTTCGGCCAACGGCGCAGGTTCCGGCAGAGAATCCTGTGGGTTTCTTCAACAGGTTCGAAGGCATGGATCTCGGCGTGGGGGAAGAATCCGCGCATGCTGGCGGCGGTCTGGCCGATGTTGGTGCCGACATCAAACAACACGCGAAAGCTGCGGGTTTTCGCGTAGCGGCAAATGTCATAAAGCCAGTTCTGCCGGGCGTGAAAGGTGCGCAGCAAAGGGAACCATGGCGAGCGTAGCAGACGATTCATGGGCCATTCCAGCGCACAGCCGGCGAAATGTCTGATGTTCATGCGATCGTTTAGGCAGCAGGCTGAGCCGCCCGGCCCGTAGCCTCAGTTTCCTTGAGCAGGCGCGGTTTGCGGCAAGAACGGCGGCTCGCAACAGCCAGGATGGGGTCTCTCATGTGCCGTTCGGTGTGGCCTCGACATAGAGCGATTCGACGCGCCGGCCCGGTGAGTCGATGAGCAAATGGGAATCCCGGCTGCGGCCAAATCCGCTTCTTTCAACATGTCCGAATCCGCACTGATGCAAGACGGCCGCGAGCAACTGGAAATCATAGATCACGCGATGTCCGAACAGCGAATCGCGGTCCTGATAAAAAATCCGGTTTACGCTGACGATTGGGGTCCAGGGGATGTCTGCGCTTTCCAGTTCCTCATACGGAAACCGCGGACCGTCGTCTCCCGCCAGCCGACTCGCATACGTGCGGAGATAGAGTTCACCGTCTGGAACCACTAGACGAAGCGTGGCGTCCGGCCGGAGCACACGACAAACCTCGCGCAACAAGGCGACGGCTGCCGGCAGGGGAAAATGCTCGAGGCAATGTTCGGAGAACACCCCGCGCAGGGATTGGCTGGTGAAAGGCAGTCCCTTGGTGACATCCCAGCACAAATCGACGGTCGGGTGCCACAAGTAGTCCAGGTTGATGAAATGCTCGTGAGTGTTTGGCCCGCAGCCGATATCCAGGTAATCGAGGCGCTTTATCCGTGGACGGTGAATCTGAAAACGCCGATTGCGGATAACCCGGGCGACAAACGCCTGCACTTTGGCGTAGGAAGTGACAGGCCGTGAAAAGGAAAAGGAGCTAATGGGCATTGGAGTCGGTCTGGGCACAGGCAGCCGTCAGATGCGCAATGAAACGTTGGCGTATGAGCACGGGATCGAAATCTCGCTGGCCGGCCACCCATCCTTCCTCGGCTATTTGGCGCCGCCATGCGGCGTCGTTTCTCAAACGCTGGAATAATGCCACCATTCTGTCGATGTCTCCACCGGTCTCTGTGGCCACGGCGTGCGCATGAGCGCGGGCCCAGCGGATGCCGGTGGCATATTCGGGACCGGTCACGATCACAGGCATACCCAACGCGAGGTACTCGGGCAGTTTGCTCGGGACATGATGGCGATAGAGCCGCTCCATCGCCCCGGCTGGATTGGGATAGGGCAGCCAGACCGCATCACAGTCTTGCTTGATGCTCACGGGTGCAACCATAACTCCGGACGCCGTGGAAATGGTTCGGTGCGGGCATGAAGTTCAGGCGTGATAATACCAGTCGTGGAGCCGTTTGGTCGCTTTCCAGCCAATCAGTCGTTGCAGCCGGCGGCGCCAGGGGCCGGCATCGGGGAGGAGGTCGCAGCCGCCGAGCGCACGAACACGCTCCGCCGCTGTGACGCGCAGCGCCGGCATGCGCGGGTAGCATTCGTAAACGAGCCGCTGTAACACGACCGCGCCGGCATGTCGTGTACGTGGCAAATCTTCGTGCGCCAACAGCCGGTCAATCGTGAGATGAAAACTTTGGAAAATGGCCAGCCAAGCGGCGTCGGTTCGCCGCTGGCTGAGACTGTCCGGAAGACCCGAGCGGTAATAGACGCGGGCATCGCCACAGAACAACACCTTCTCCGCGGCGAGCAGCACGCGGGAGAAGTACTCCATGTCGTCGATCGGATTATGCGCGAGCTCGACGTTCCAGGAGCCGGCGCGCTCGGCAACGGCGCGCGGCACAAGCCATGCGGCGGTGGCCATCATCACCTGCTGCTCCCACGAACAGACGAGCCAGTCCACCGGCGCAAGATCCTCCCAGAGCGGCTCGCGCACAAAGCGTGCTTCGGTCGGTTCTGTGTAAAATCGCGCCCAGGCGCAAGTGGCGACGGCCGGGGCGCTGCTGACGGTGAGCCGCGACAGCTGGCGTTCGATCTTGTCAGGCGCGAGCACATCATCGGCGTCGAGGAACTGGAGGTAGTCGCCGCAGGCATTCTGCAGCCCCAGGTTGCGCGCCGCGCTGGCGCCAAGGTTGGACTGGGAAAGCACGCGCACTCCGCGCGGCTCGAAGGCCCGGGCGGTCGCGAGGCTCTCATCCGTTGATCCGTCATCGACCAGGATGATCTCCTTCTCCTGCCACGTCTGCGCCAGCGCAGACTCCAGTGTTTCCGCCAGCCATGGCGCGGCATTGTGACAGGGAATGATGATGGAGACGAGCGGCACGGCAAGGTTAGCGATTCCAGCCCGAACGGACACGGCGCACAAGTGCCTTCAGGCGGGTTTTGGCGAGAAACGGCAGGAGCCGGACAAGATAGCGCGCCCCTGGCGGCAGCATCGGCAACGTAGACCGGTCTGAGGTGGTCTCCAAGGCCCGGATCTCACCGGCCAGGGTGGGCAACAGGCCCGACGGGGAGAAGCAACGTTCCCACTCACGCCGGGCCGCCTCGGCACGCCGGTGGTATTCCTCGCGGTGGGCGGCGATGATCACCGGCAGGCGCGGCAAGTCAGACTCCGGCACGCGCAGGGCGCAGGAATCCCAGTCCAGGCAGGCGGGCAGCACGAAGGAATCGCTGAGAATCACCGGCCCCCGCCCGGCTTCAAGGACTTCGAAAAACCGGACACTGGAAACGCCGTTGCCACGAGGGCAAATCACAAACTGACAACGGCGAATGTCCTCGGCGAAGGCTTGCTTGGCCGGGTCTGACGCAGGGTCGGTCATGGCATGGAAGAGGGAGGCGGTCTGCCGGAGCCGGCCGGCGCCGTCGCGGGCCGAAGGGGCCAACCGGGAAAACAGCCGCGCCCGGCGCGGCGAGGTGACAGAGCCGCTGAATCCCCATAAATGTGTGGCATCGCCGGGAGGAAAGGGCGCGATGACAGGATTGTAGCGGATGAGAAAACAGAAGGAACGATGCCAGCGCGGATCGAATAGCGTGCGGGGCAACGAACAATAGAAGCCACGGCGACGGCCGGTGGGAAAGTCGCCTGGGTCCGACGTCAGCGTTTTCGACCCGCGCTTGTCGGCCAGGCCCGGGTCAGAAAAATACGGGCCACACGATGCGTGGTGAGCCGGGACGGGATCGATAATCCAGTCCGCGGCGTCCGGATCACCGTCGAAGATCTGCACGCCGACCGGCGCGTGCCGGGCGCTTTCCGTGATCCGCTCCTCCATCGCAGTGCGGTTGTATGGGTTTGCTTCCCGCGAAAGGTCGAAGTGGATTTTCATCGGCGGACAGGTCGGCCAGCGGCGGCGCCGGGGGCATCACGATTCGGCGGCGGTCGCGCCGGCCAGTCGTCCGGCCAGGCCCGGCACCCGATCGTATTGATGCACAATGGGAAAGGGTCGGCCGGCGGCATCCATGAGGCGTCCTGCCTCTAGCCGGAGCTGTCCGGCGGCGACAGCGTTGAGCGTGATGCCCCGACCTTCTCCGAAGAGGGCAATTACCGCCGGCACGAGTCCGCGATGGATGACATAGTTATGGACTGCCTGATTCTTGCCTCCGTTTGCCATGATTCGGCCGAGTTCCCTGGTCAGGACCTCGAGGTAGCTGAGGATTGCCGGCACGGGGTTGATCGTTGTGCCGGAACAGAGAAACGGTCGGGTGCGCAACTCACGCCAGACACTGCCGCCATAGGTGAGCTGAAACCAGCGGCGTGCGAAATGGCTGGCGCCGATCGTCTCGTTTTCCGCATAGACGTGAAAGTCAGCGCCGGGAAAGGGCGAGGATTGGAACACGACATCCCGGCATTCTCCGAGCAGCACTGCGTCGTTGCGGTGCCGTTCAGGCGGAGGAAGCGGGGGTAGTCAGCATGACGCGAGCTGGCTCGGCCGAGGATGGCTTCGCATATTCGCTGCATGCGCCGTGGCGCGCCAGCAGCCAGCCGATCATGGCGGGTTTGGTGTTTTCGCAGAACATCACGAGGCTTGCATCCGGCACGTGGCGTCGACAACTGGTAACGAATGGTGCAAGCTATCGGGCAGAATAGCCCCGGGCACAGGTCAGCATCAGATACCGCGGTCGGGAGAGAGTTCAACAAATGGGCGTCGCTCGAGAATTGCCTTTTGGCTGTCGACGGAATCGGCCAGATTGAGAAAGCGAGGATGCATGCTGATCGCCGCGTTTGCCACAATTGCGGCGAGCAGCGCAAAATAGAGCACCAGCATAGCCCGATTGGCTATCCGGGACGATGAGGACGAAACACAAGCAGGGCCGGAGGTCTGGTCGTTCATGGGGCAGATGTTGTGCATGCCGTGGACAAGGTGCGTCGCCAGTTGTGCTGGAAATACCATCGTTTCGATGCGGCGACGTAGTGATGCATTACGGCGCGGCAGTCGCGAGTTTCTGGAAGGCGGGGGAGCGTCACGTAATCCTTCGCGGGCATGATTGCGCAGGAGCGGCCGGCGACGAGCATCGCAACGAGCGCCTGTTCGAGAAAATAGTTGGTGCGTTCGCGCTCAATCAGCCGGCAACACCAGAACTCGATGCGCTCCCAGTCGATCCTGGAGCTGTTCAGGCCGGTGAGACCGACATTGACCAAGTCAGCAACCGGGGTGCCGGCGAGTTCGTTCATCAAAGGGCGCGAGTAGCCGTAAGAACTCTCGCAGTCAACGGCGTGTAGCGGCGCGTTGGGCGCGTCGAGCCACGCGATGAGCGCGTCGGGCCGGCGGAAGAAAAGAAGATCGGAGTCGAGGACCAGCTTCCAGCCGGTGGCGCCGACATGCGGATCGATGAGCTTGCGGAGATTTGGGTAGTTGAGCCAGCGCTCGCGGAGCGTGGGAAAGCGCGCTGCCGGCAGGTGCTGGTCAAGCCGGGCGAGGGTGTCGGGGCACGCCACGAAGCGCACGGCGGGAAACAGCCGCGCGAGCGGCTCCCGGTGTTCTGGTGCCAGGGAGCCGTCGTCATAGATCACCGGAGCGAGCGGTCGCCGGGTTTGACGGGCGAAGGTCCAGAGGCAGAACGCGGTCTGGTACCAGAACCGGCGGCCGGTTAGAATGTGGAGCGAAAGCGGTGTGCCCGCAGTGGGCGGGAGGGGCGGCAGTGTATGTGCGGCTGCCTCCATTGCGAGCCGGCCACGCTCGGTGCGACGTTGCTGCCACGGTCCACCTGCAGCGAGCGAAGCGCGCAGGGGCGCGAGCGGTGCATGCCAGAATCGGTAGACAAGCCGCCCGAGGCCGTAAAACCTGCGAGGTTGGCTCATGGCGGGGACGCAGCCCGACGGCGGTCGGCGAGCGTGCGCAACTTCCGCCGAATCCTGTAGGCAAGGTAAGGCAGCCACTCGGGCCGCGCGACGGGGGCAGTGCCTGCGGCGAATCGAAAATCCTCCGCGGTGCCTGGATCACGGCAGCAGACGGAGCAGAAGGTGAGGCCCGTGACCTTGGTGCATGCGACATCCGGGAAATCCTCAGAGCAGAGGATTGAGCGATGCGTCTCGTGGACGTTGCCGCCCCATGCGCCTTGAGAAATATGGTGGACGGGTGTAGTCAGGATCACGATTGGAGCGACGATGAGCAACTGTGTGACGCAGTGCACGGCCTCCTCCCGCGTGAGGTGCTCGAGGACGTCGGTGATCAGTACAACGTCGAATGAATCCGGGGGGAAGGGATGAGTGCGGACGTCGCCGATGTGTACCTGATCATAGGCATAGTTCCAGACGGGATTGTGGTAGCCGGGAAAAATCTCGAGGCCCTCGATCCGCAACTGCCACATTTCCCGCGCCGGGCGTTCGTGAACGATATCGAGTCCGCAGCGCAGCAGGAGCCCGTAGATGCCGAGTCCCACGCCGACATCGAGAATCCGGCGCGGGCGGGCATGCGCGGCGAAATACATCACCGTGGGAATGCTGTCCTGATTGCTAAATGGCATGGGCGCGCCGGGTGAATGTAGGCTAGATCAATGTGGCGGGAAACTGGTCTTCCATTTTGCTCTGTCGGCGGGTGAGGCTGGGCTTTCGTAGCGGTTGCCGAAGAACCAGCCGGCGAAACCGCGGCGGGCGCGCAGCCAGTCTCGGAGGCGCCGCGGCGCGAGCGCGCGCCCGATGGCGCGCAGCAGCAGGCGTGCGGTGGCGAGGGACAGGTGACGGAGTTCGGTGCCCGACATGGAGTCCATGACCACGACGTCGAGCGAAGGCACATAGGTGCGACGGCCGAGCGTGGCGTTGAGCCGGGCGACGAGGGGGGCGAGGTCGTTCTTCGTGCGTGTGTGGATCACTGCGACCGGAAGCGAGACGAGGTCGAGGCGGAAGGGAATGAAGTTGAACTCGCCGCCGACACAGACGTGGCGGACCTGCGAATGCCAGAGGGCGGCGCGGAGGCTTTTTTGGTCGCCGACATTGGCGTAGTGGTAATGGCTGTCGCCGTTGAGCGCGCAGAACTCATCGTAGAAACGGGCCCAGAGAAGGAAGAACTCGTCGGTTGCCGGGCATTGGCGGAAGCCGATCATCCCGCCGTTCATCTCTGGGAAGGCATGAGGGATGCCTCCCTCCATGACATAGTCCTGCCCCTCCGAGAGCTGAACGCCGCAAACATCATAGCGCCTGAGCAGAGTGAAAAGGGGCGTGAGGCCTCCAAAAATGGTGGTGTCAGTGTCGAGGAAGACACATTGGGCGTACGGGGCGCGGCGCATCTCAAGCTTGTCACGGAACCCGAAGCGCGGCTCGGAGAGGACAACGAGATCGTCCCAGAAGGGTTCGCCGCGCGGCTGATCGGTGACGAGGCAGATGCGCGCCTGCTGGTTGTGCCTGCGAAGCGAGGCAGCACTGGCGGCCGCCTCGGCGGCGTAGCGCTCGCCAGTGGCGACGTAGACGAAGCCGGTGCTGGATGTGGTTTCCGCGGGTGACATGAGGGTGGGCGGTAAAGCTTCAGGCAGCAGAAAGATGGCGTGCGATTCTCTGTGCCCGGGCGGAAAAGGCTTGGGCGCGCGGCGCGGCGATCAGGTTGTAAAACCACGCATCGGTGAATGTCTCTCCGGCAGCAAGAGTCCTCACCGGCAGATTGCGTTGGCCCGCCATGGAGAAATGCGGGGCCAGCCAGCAGGTGAAATCTTCGGTGGGGAAACGGCCGACGATGGCTGCGCACGAGGAACCGGCGCGAGCGAGCGCGGTCGGGTTGATCTCGACGATCCATAGCGGTCCCGACGAGGTGAACCACTCCGCGGGCGCGCCGCGAAGGGCGAGTGGTTCGGCGCCCTCGATATCGAGCTTGACGGCTGCGGGCCGGGCCGTGGCGGGATGGCGGCCGACGATCTCGACCAGGGGCAGCATCCGGACGCAGTGGGGGACGTAGTCCGCTGATCGGACCGGATCGGGATGCAGCGATTGTTCGCCGGTGGATTTGCCCGGCGGTGCGATGTAGAATACGGCATCCTTCGTCTCGTCGCCGGCAGCGGTTTGCTCGATAATCACGTTGCGCACGCCCAGCAATCGGGCGGACGTCGCGAGGTTGCGCGCGAGTTCGGGCGATGCCTCGATGGCTAGAAAGGTGCCGCTTCCGCGCAAGTGGTGATGCGCGCAGAACGTGTAGAGTCCAAGGTTGGTGCCAACGTCGATGAACGCATCTCCAGGCGCCAACCAGTCGCGCAGGATTGCAAATTCCATGCGGTCGAAGTCGCCTGTAAGAAATATCTCCTCTGAATCGGAGATGCCCGGCACGCAGACGAAAGGAAACCCGGCCAGCCGGTAAGCAAAGGGATGGCCGGCGGCACGCCGCAGGCAGCGTCCGCGGATGTTGATGCGCAGCCGGCGACGGAAATGCGGTAGCGAACCGGAGGTGAGCAGCGAAAAGGCGGTATGGAGTTTCCCCATGGCGGTCAACGCGGCGCGGGCACGGCCTGCGAAATGGCCGCAGGCTCCCTGCCACCGGATGCGCGCGACCTGGCCGGTCCACGCCCGCAGCGCGAACCAGGCCTTGAGCTGGCGCAATGGCACGGTCCAGCGAGGCACGGACGGCCATGGATTCGCGTCATGCTTGGCCAGCACCTGCATCCAGGAAGTCTGAATGCCTCGGTTGAGTCGTGCGAGATAGCCGGGATCGAGCCGACTGGCTGGAATCAGATGCGCCAGCGCAAGCTCTGGGAAATAGCCGACCTGCCACCCGCCGTGAAGCAGAGTGAGGACGATGTCGTTGTCGCCGCCGGACGTCAGGGCCGGGCCGCAACGATCGATGAGAGCCGGACTGCCGGCCGAATCAATCCATGCGACAATGGCGTCGCGGCGGAGCGCCATGCCGGCGCCGATTGGAGCACACTCGGGATAAAGGACGTGCGAACCACCGGACGAGCGCTCGGATCCGGCGAGTTGCACGGCGACGCCGCGGTCGCGCAGGGCAAGCAACGGGAAAAACTCGTGCGCCCACTCGGGCGGAGGAGTGTCGAATTCAGGTCGGCTTGGGCCGCCTGCGGCTCCGAGTCTTGTGTGCTCGCGAAAGACTCGAACGACGTCAGCGAGGTAGGTCGATGCGAGGACGTTGTCATCGTCGACGAGCACGCAGAACTCGCCCAAGGAGGCGCGAAGCCCGCAGCGCCGGGCCGCAGTGAGGCCGAGCGACGGTTCGCGAAGGACACGGAGATTCGGCAGAAGCGGCGCGGGCAGCAACGCGGTGTCGAGCGCGGGAGCGGAAGCGTTGTCGACGAGCAGCGTTTCCCAGTCCTCCGGCGGCAGGGTTTGCGTGCTGAGACCGGTGAACACGCGCGCGAGGCGGCCAAGATGCGGATTGTGCGCGGGGATGACGACTGAGACAGTCGTGCGGTGTTCTGAAGATGGGAAGGTCGGAGGAGATATCATCAGCGGTTCTCAGAGAGGAATCGTTGAGTAGGGACGACTCAGAACAAGCATCTCGTGCCACCAGACTTCTGGCGGCCGGGAGTGAGGCGCGCGGAAGATACGCTTCCATCCGCGCAATCTGCGCACAACGGCGTCGCGCAGCCTCGCTCCGGGCGGAATGGACAATCGGGTTACGAAATCCTGCGCGTAGACGCGCGCTTCTCGGGAGGAGAGGATTCGCCAGTCGAAATCCCCTGTCCAAAGAAGAGTCGCGGAGGCGATTTCTGGATTGGCGGCAACCAGTCGCTCATAAAAGGCGAGGGGCACGGCATGCGCCTGTCTAGGCCCAACTAACGACTCGTGTTTGCTTGCGAGCTCCAGCCGGCAATCACCGGAATCAACGATCCAATGATGATGCGGGTGACCTTGTTCGCCGACGACTCGATCCCGCACGCCGACCGTCTGTTCAGCGAGACGCGAAGGGCATTCGATCGCACCAGCTCGGCTAACCCGTCGCAGCTCCCGCAGCAATGGTTCGGGATCGGACAGATCCTCAATGGTCTGGCTGCACACGCAGAAATCGAACGATCGGTCGGGGAACGGAAGTCGCAAGGACGGTTCAAGAAAATTGATCTGGTGCCAGGTTTTCTTTGAAAATCGTTCCCCATGGAGCGGGGTGAGTCGCAGCCGACCTCCGCGAGTCTCGTAGGGCAACAGGTCGACTGCGTGGGTGGCGACGGGCAACGGGCGGAACCAAGCGCCTGCGTCCAGGATGCGGGAATTGGCCGGCAAGGCCGCGAGCGCCCGGCTGAGCTGCGCTGAGACGGATAACAACACGCTTCCGGAGGACGCGTCAGCGTCCGCAGAGTGTTGGCAGGTGGATGCTGCAATGCCAGCGGGCGAGATGGGGTGACGCATGTTCATGGAAATATTGCGATGGGCGGGCAGATGGCGACGGCCGACCAGAGCATGATGAGCTGCCCACTGGATTCGCGGCGCAGCCCATAGAGAGCATGCTCGCCCGTTTCGTAGCCGGCGGCCAGAGGCCAGATGAAACGGAATTCAGAACCGAATAGACTCCAGCGATTGGGAATGCGGACCAACGAAGGGTGTTTGACGTCCATGGGAAGGACGAGTCGGTGGGTCGAGGTCACGACGAGGGCGAACGCCGGCATGGCGGTGGTCGATGCGGGGGTTTCGGGGTCTAGTGTGGCGCCGAAGATGCTGGCGTTGGGATGGGCGCGAAAGCGGCGCTCCGGGGTCGCGACAGGCTGAGCGGGCAGAGAGGAGAGCAGCGAGATATCTTCTGCGGAGAGCAGTCGTGGCAAATGGTAGACGTTCAGCTTTTGCGCGCGGTCGAGCGCGGCGCGAGCTTCGGCCAAATCCGGGCCACCGCTGAGCAACGATTCGGAGCCGAGTTGCCCGTTCAACGCCGTTGCTTCGCACCAGCGCGAGGCGGTGGCCATCGGTTCGAGACAGGATGCATAAGACAGGAAACAAAACGCAGCTGTTGCGAAAAGGGCGACGATGGCGGCGGTGCGGCGCCGCGCAGAGGGCGTGAACTCCAAAGCGAGCAGAAACAGCACGCTGAGCGCGAGCAGTCCGTAGAGCCGGTAGCGGTCCTGAACCATGTAGGCCGCGCCCCAGCCGATGCGCCCGCGGGCAGCCATCGCGACACTGAGGAGCAGAAATGCAAGAAACGCG
>Ga0182027_10003261_pt1 | contig 25836 bp, 23 predicted proteins | sample 712E1DmetaG_FD_121300 | JGI IMG/M metagenome (GOLD analysis project Ga0182027, IMG submission 121300) | Permafrost microbial communities from Stordalen Mire, Sweden - 712E1D metaG (Illumina Assembly) | ecosystem: Environmental > Terrestrial > Soil > Wetlands > Permafrost | place: Sweden...
AACAAGAGACCCTGGCCGACCTTATCGACAAAGTCAAAACTGATCACTTGGACTTCGGCATTGCGTTTGATGGCGACGGAGACAGGGTCGGCTTCGTCGACGATTTAGGCCGCCCGGTGCTAGGAACTGACCTGATCACAATATTGTCGAGTTATTACCTGAAAAAGTATCCAGGCAGTGAAATCATTCATGAAGTACGTACCAGCCGGGCGACCCAGGAATTAATCCGCGAATGGGGCGGTAAACCTGTCAGAACTCAGGCCGGCCGTATCATTATCGGACGAATTCTCAGACAGCGCAAAGCTCCTTTTGGTGGAGAGACCACAGGGCACTTGTTCTTTAGAGACAACTTCTTTGCCGATTCAGGGTTAATCGGTGCTCTGGTCATGATGCAGGCCCTGAGCGACAGCGGCAAAAAATTATCGACTTTAGTAAATGACTACCGACGCTATGTTATGACACCCGAGATTAATTTTGAGGTAAAAGATAAGACTGGCATGCTTAAGATAATGCGGTCAACTTTCAAAGACGGCGAGATTGACGAGCTTGACGGTTTGACCGTCAATTACCCCGATTATTGGTTCAATGTCCGCATTAGTAATACGGAATCAGTTATTAGGCTAAATGCCGAAGCCAAGACCAAGCCGCAGCTGGAAGAGCTGATCGAAAAGATCACCGGTATAATCAAGCAAACTTCGTGAAGCACATCCTTGTCACTGGCGGTGCCGGCTATATTGGCTCGCACACTATTATCGAACTATTGCAAAATAATTATAAAGTTACAGTTGTTGATAATTTGTCCAACAGCTCGAGGCAGTCGTTAAGACGAGTCGAAAAACTTACCGGTAAAAAAGTCGATTTGGTTGTTATGGACGTCCGTGACTATGCCAAATTAAGCAAACTGTTTAAACAGAGCTTTTTTGACGGAGTCATTCACTTCGCCGGACTCAAAGCTGTTGGCGAATCTGTTGCACGGCCACTGGATTATTATGACAACAACATCACTTCGACACTGGTGCTGACCAAAATCATGCAGCAGTTCAATGTCAGGCAGCTGGTTTTTAGCTCTTCGGCAACAGTCTATGGCAATCCCAAAAGTATTCCTATCCCGGAAACTGAGACTATTAAACCGACAAATCCCTACGGCCAAACTAAAGCCATGATTGAACAGATTCTGACGGATTTATCTCGAACAAACCAAGACTGGAGAATTACGTTGCTACGTTACTTCAATCCAATCGGGGCGGACAGTTCCGGCCAAATCGGCGAGGACCCTCAAGGTATTCCTAATAACTTAATGCCTTCTGTGTCGCAGGCGGCAGTCGGTAAGCTTCCACTGGTTAAGGTATTCGGCAATGATTACGATACGCCTGATGGAACCGGGGTGCGCGATTATATCCATGTGGTTGACTTGGCAAAGGGTCATTTGGCGGCAATCAATCGGCCGGCAGAAAAAAACAAAGTCTTGGTTTACAACCTTGGAACAGGAGTAGGCTATTCGGTAATGGAGGTTATTGCCACATTTGAACAAGTATCTGGTCGAAAAATCCCATACAAAATATATCCGCGGCGGCCAGGTGATATTGCCACTTGTTACGCTGACCCGACCAAGGCCGAAAATGAATTAGGCTGGAGGACAACGAAATCATTGGCTGATGCCTGCGAGGACACCTGGCGCTGGCAATCACTAAATCCAAACGGCTACAATTAGATTGTTATAATATGTAAGTGATGAGAATTCTTGTAACCGGCGGTGCCGGATTTATCGGCTCGAACTTTGTCCGCTATATCTATAAAGAGCGACCAGACTGGCATATTACGGTGCTGGATAAATTAACTTACGCCGGGAACCTGAAGAACCTAGAGGGCTTGAGTGATAATCGCTACAGTTTTATTAAAGCCAACATTTGCGATGAAGAAGCCATAGACCAAGCAGTCGCCGACTGCGACACAGTAGTACATTTTGCCGCTGAGTCGCATAATGACAACTCTCTGCGAGACCCCTGGCCGTTTGTTAATACTAATCTTGTTGGCACCTATCAGATTCTGGAAGCTGTCCGAAAGCACAATAAGCGGTTGCACCATATATCAACTGACGAAGTATACGGTGACTTGGGAATCGAAGACCCAAAAAAATTTACACCTGATACGCCCTATAACCCATCCAGCCCATACTCTAGTACAAAGGCCGGGTCGGATTTATTGGTTAGAGCTTGGGTACGAAGCTTTAATGTCCAAGCTACAATCAGTAACTGCTCAAATAATTATGGCCCCTACCAACATGTTGAGAAATTCATACCACGACAGATTACTGAGATTCTAGAAGGACGAAAGCCTAAACTATACGGCAGCGGGCAAAACGTCAGAGATTGGATACACACCGAAGACCATTCATCCGGGATACTGACAATTTTAGAAAAAGGCAGGATTGGCGAAACTTATTTGATCGGCGCAAACGGCGAAAAAAACAACAAGGATGTCCTGCGCCTAATTCTTGAGTTGATGGGCAAAGAGCCTGACTATTACGAACAGGTTGCTGATCGGCCTGGACATGATTTACGTTATGCTATTGATGCATCTAAAATCCAGCAAGAGTTGGGCTGGCAGCCAAAATATACTGACTTCCGCGAAGGACTAAAAGCGACCGTAGAATGGTATGAGCAAAATCAGGACTGGTGGAAGCCGGTGAAAAGCGAAACTGAGGCAAAGTATGCGGAGACTGGGCAATAATGGTTCTTGACACCTCACAAACCGGTTTAGCAATCCATGAAACCGCCATACCCGGTCTCTTTGAAATTGATTTAGAAGTTCACGGTGACAACCGAGGCTGGTTTAAAGAAAACTACCAGCAAGAGAAAATGGAAGCCTTGGGTCTACCGCATTTCGAGACAGTCCAAAATAATATTTCCTTTAACTCCGAAACGGGAATAATCAGAGGCCTTCATGCCGAACCATGGGAAAAGTTTATATCAGTTGCCAATGGGTCCGTTTTTGGAGCCTGGGTTGATTTAAGAAAAGGCAAAACCTTCGGTAAAGTTGTAACACTGAAAATAGATCCGAGTAAAGCGGTCTTTGTATCCAGAGGTATCGCCAATGGGTACCAGACTCTCGAACCGAATGTTACTTATACATATCTAGTTAATGAGCATTGGCAGCCCGGTGTTAAATATTTGGCGGTAAATGTATTTGATCCCATATTAGCAATCAACTGGCCAATTGCCGCCAAAAACGCTATCATTTCGGAGAAAGATAATACTAACCCATTACTAAAAGAAATAACCCCATTGGAGGATTAATGGACGAGGCAGGAATTCTAATAATTGGCGCAAACGGTCAGCTTGGTACTGCCTTAAAGAATAAGTACCCCACCGCTCGAGCGGTTGATGTCAATGAACTGGATATATCCAACCGGCAAGCAGTAGAAGCATATGACTGGTCAGGTGTAAAAATAGTTCTGAATGCTGCTGCCTATACCAACGTAGACAGGGCCCAAACAGTCGAAGGACGCATCAGCGCCTGGAAAATTAATGCCCTAGCAATGAGCTACTTGGTTGCGGCGGCATTGAAATATGACATTATCCTAGTCCACGTTTCTACAGAATACGTATTTGATGGCACTATAAACCCACATACTGAAGACGAGCCATTATCGCCACTTGGGGTATATGCCCAAACTAAAGCTGCAGGCGACATAGTTGTGGGTGTTTTGCCAAAATATTATATTGTCCGAACTTCTTGGTTGATCGGTGAAGGAAAAAATTTCGTCCGGACGATGCTGAACCTTGGTCAAAAAGGAATCAATCCGAAAGTTATTGGCGACGATATCGGCCGCCCGACTTTTACCAGCGAGCTCGTCAGAGCCATCGACCACCTGCTCTCTTCTCAAGCGCCATGTGGCGTATATAACGTTTCTAATGGCGGTGACACAGTCAGTTGGGCCGATCTTACGCGCGCTATTTATCGGTTGGCCGGCTTAGACCGAACCGTAACTGACGTTACTGATGAAGAGTATTACGCCGACCAGTCCGAGGCTTCGCCCAGGCCGCACAGCAGCATATTTGATCTGAAGAAGATTCAATCAACCGGTTTTATATCTCGGGATTGGAAAGATGATTTAGCAAACTACGTAAAGAAGGAGACAGTTCAATGAAAGGAATTGTTTTAGCCGGGGGAAGTGGAACCCGCCTTTACCCGATTACTATAGCTATCAGCAAGCAGTTGATGCCTATCTATGACAAACCAATGATTTACTACCCCTTGAGTACATTAATTAGCGCCGGTATCCGGGATATTCTAATTATCTCGACTCCCAACGATTTACCTCGATTCCAGCAATTGCTCGATGATGGTTCGCGAATTGGCTGCAATTTCAGCTATAAACTACAAGAAAAGCCCAAAGGACTAGCTGACGCTTTTATTGTCGGCGCTGACTTTATTGGTAGCGATAAAGTAGCCATGATTTTAGGTGATAATATTTTCTACGGTTCGCAAATGGATAATTACCTGAAAAAATATACAGACGTTGACGGAGCAGTTGGTTTTGCTGCCCAAGTCCGGGACCCGGAACGTTATGGCGTCTACGAGTTTGACGAACAAATGAACGTTTTATCAATTGAAGAAAAACCAGCCCAGCCAAAATCAAACTATGCTAATGCTGGATTGTATTTCTGCGATAACGAAGTAGTGGAGATAGCAAAAAACGTTCAGCCGAGCGATCGCGGTGAAATTGAGATCACTTCCGTCTTGGAAGTTTACCTTAAAAAAGGAAAACTAAAAGTTTGCCTGCTGGACCGAGGAACGGCATGGCTCGATACGGGGACCTTCCAGAGTATGAGTCAAGCATCACAATTCGTCCAAGTGATTGAGGAGCGGCAGGAACTTAAAATCGGCTGCATAGAAGAGTCGGCATACCGGCAGGGATTTATCGACAAAAAGCAGTTAGTGAGGATTGCTGAACCGCTACAAAAATCCGGCTACGGCAAATACCTCTTAGATTTGCAATAATCAGTGAAGCACTAATGACTATCTCTTATTGGATTCCAGCAAGTTTAAGTTATGTTGGTTGCGATTGGCTTCAAGTATAGCCAAGTGGCGGGCTAGTTGGATGGTCTTTTGCTGATTATCTTTACGATGCATATATTGTGTAATTGTTGTGGCCATGAATAATACGGTTAGGCAATATAGTAATAAGTCGGCCCCCCTCCCAACCCCAACAAGATGAGCCAATCTAGTTGTTATTGGCGGAAAAATAATTGCAATTATGCCCACCAGTAAGGTAGTGAAGCCGATCAACTTGCTCCAAGCTTGACCGCGAGTACTAGCGCCCTGACCGATAAGCCATAAGAGAATTATCGCTATAAATATAATTAATATGATCCTTATGATCATCTTCTTGTCCTGCTTAAAACTACATCGACCAAAATATTTATGGAGTTGAGCATAGACTGGCCTTTTGATTTTGAGTAGTCGTCATACTTAATCGTTACCGGTACTTCAACATATTTCCACTTGCCTCTCCCCATCTTGTCGATAATTTCTGAGGCATGAGCCATGCCGGGCATCTCAATATTTATATTCTCTGCAAATTTTCGATTGAATACTCTAAGACCATTATGAGTATCGGTTAGCGTAACGTCGCTGAAATAGTTAGTAAATTTGATGGCTAATTTTAGCAGTAATTTTTTGGACAAGCTGATATTGTGCGCTTTGCCCAAAAATCTCGAACCCACGACAATATCTACTTTAGTTTTCTTGATAGTATCTAACATCCCTAAAGCATCCTCGATAGAATGCTGACCATCAGCATCAAAAGTAACGAAATACCCAATTTCTGGAAATTGCAGCGCATAGTCTATTCCGGTCTGGAGTGCTGCCCCCTGACCAATGTTAATCGGGTGATTTACGACTAGCGCTCTGGTTCGCTTGAGCTCTATCTCGGTATCATCACGGCTGCCATCGTTAACGCAGACTGTCAGGAATTTTTCGGGTATTTTTTCGACAGTTTTAACTATTACGGCTTGTTCGTTAAAAACGGGAATTATGAAAGCGACTGTTTTTTGTCCCATGCCCCTAGTATAGCGTGCATTTGTTATAATATGTTAGAAGAGGGCTCTAGATTCATGTACGACCTATCTCTTTTGGTAATCAGGTTCTGCAAATAAATAGGCTCTGGCAGTAAAGGTTGGATTTATGTTATGAAAAAATCAAATATTTCCGCGGAAATGGGCAACCAAAAAATGGTTTCTGGCGTTTCTTCAAAAAACCATAACACACGCCACAATCGAGTTTTAGTGGTTATTCCAACTTTAGGGGATAGACTTGAGCTACTCCGTGAAACTTTGCGGTCAGCTAAAGATCAATCTCCCGTAATTGCCGATGTTGTCATTGTTTGCCCAAAAAAAAGCGTGGCCGCGAGAAAACTGGCTAAAGAATTTGGAGCAACGGTGTGCGACGATCCTGGCAGTCTTTCTGAGGCTATTAACGTTGGCTTTGACCTCGCCAAACCTTGGCATGAATATGTCACTGAAATTGGCGATGATGACTTATTGAGACCGGGCTCGATTCACGCTACAACATCAGCTCTCGATGCCAATCCACGAGCCGTTTTAGCATATGGCTACTGCGACTACATCGACACGAAAGGTAGGATAATATTCACCAGCAGAGCCGGCCGTTTTGCGCCATTGCTTATTAGCTGGGGGCCTAACTTATTACCGTTACCGGGAATGGTGTTTCGAGCATCTGCCATCAAACAAGTTGGGCATTTTGATCGCAACCTTAAATACAGTATGGATCTAGATTTTTTGCTTCGACTACGTCCGTTTGGTGAGTTTATCAATACTGCTCAAGTTGTTGCAGCGTTCCGCTGGCATCCTACATCTACCACGGTCGCGAATCGCCGAGCCTCGATAGAGGAGGCGCAGCACGTTAAGAGTCGTTATTTGCCAAAGACACTGCAACGAATTGCACCCACTTGGGAAGTACCGGTACGTATTGCCACGCTGATCGCAGCCAACCGAGTTAATGCCAGGGCACTTTCGCTAGGGAGGGAAAAGAACCGATAATCCAGAGGTTTATTATTATAGGATAATTAGTTTACTATATTGGAAGGTTTGTAAGGGAGAGGATGTGTTAAATGAAAAATAAGGTCGCGCTTATCACCGGCATTACTGGGCAGGATGGATCATATTTGGCAGAATTGTTGTTAGAACAAGGCTACCAGGTACACGGCCTGATCCGCCGCTCTTCAACTTTTAACACTGGTCGTATTGAACATATTTTTCAAGACCCGCACGAAACGAATAAGCGACTTTTCCTTCATTATGGTGATCTATCTGACAGCAGTAGTATATCTCGCCTTATTGAATCAATTAAACCTGATGAAATATACAACCTTGGAGCACAAAGTCACGTGCGTGTTAGTTTTGATATACCGGAATATACCGGAGACGTCGTAGCCTTAGGCGCCCTCCGAATACTCGACGCAATACGCGACTCAGGAGTCAAAACTAAGTATTATCAAGCATCCTCTTCGGAAATGTATGGTTTGGTTCAGCAGATACCCCAAACAGAACAGACCCCTTTTTATCCGCGTTCGCCATATGGTGTTGCAAAAGTTTATGCTTATTGGATAACAAAAAATTACCGTGAGAGTTATGGTATTTTTGCCTGCAATGGGATTCTTTTTAATCACGAATCACCGCGACGCGGTGAAACGTTTGTAACTCGTAAAATTACTCGTGGATTATCTAGAATCAAGTTAGGCGTAGATGATGTGATTTATTTGGGCAACCTAAACGCTAAGCGAGACTGGGGTTTTGCTAAAGATTTTGTCGAGGGCATGTGGCTTATGCTTCAGCAAGATAAGCCGGATGATTATGTATTGGCAACCAATGAAACGCACACGGTTCGTGAATTCGTTGAAATTTCAGCTAAATGCCTGGGATATGATTTAAAATGGCGAGGGAAAAGCCTTAAAGAAGAGGGCTATGATTCTAAAACCGGAAAAGTACTAATTAAAATAGACCCGGTATACTATCGACCAGCAGAAGTAGATCTATTAATCGGGGATTACGCGAAGGCAAAATCAAAAATGGGTTGGGAGCCTAAAATCTCTTTTAAAGAGTTGGTCAAATTAATGGCAGACTCGGATTTTCAAGACGAACGTAAAAAAATGGCGATGCGATAATGATTAAACTAATTAAATCAACCTTCTATCATGAGCAGCAAACCAAACAAGCTTTGGCTGATTTTATTTTGAAACAAAACATATTCAGCATGAATGAGCAGTGTGCCAAGTTTGAAACCGCATTTGCCATCAAACAGCAACGAAAACATGCGGTTTTTGTACAAAACGGAAGTGTCGCCAACTTTTTACTTGTCCAGTCTATGCTAAACTCCGGAAGACTAAACAAGGGTGACAAGGTTGGCTTTTCTGCTCTGACTTGGCCAACGAATGTTATGCCTTTAATCCAACTGGGTCTGGTGCCGGTAGCACTTGATTGTAATATCGCAACTCTCAACGTTTCGCCCGAAATTGTCGATGAGTCCGCGGAGCAGATCAAATGTCTTTTCCTGACTAATGTACTCGGTTTTTGCGACGACTTGGCTCAGATCAAAAAGATATGTGATGAACACAACATCATCCTACTTGAAGACAACTGTGAATCCTTAGGCTCTAAGATGGACGGGAAACAGCTCGGTAATTTTGGTTTGGCTTCGACTTTTTCCTTTTTTGTCGGGCATCATATGTCGACGATTGAGGGCGGTATGATCTGCACTGATGACGATGAGCTGCATCAGCTTATGGTAATGGGGCGCTCCCATGGCTGGGATCGCAATCTTAATGCCGATGCGCAGATACAATTGCGGGAAAAACATGGTATTGATGATTTTTATGCGAAGTATACTTTTTACGATCTCGCTTCAAATTTCAGGCCTAATGAGATTGCTGGTTTTATCGGCAATATTCAAATTAAGTACTGGGATGATATTGTTCGGAAGCGCGTATCAAACTTTACCCGGTATATTTCAGCAATGAAGACAAATAAAGATTTTTATCAGTACAATTTATCTCACATGGATATTGTGTCGAATTTCGCGATGCCAATTATCTGCAAAACCTCCGACCTAGCGAGGGCTTACCGCAAAAAGTTTGAAAATGCCGATGTCGAGATTAGACCCGTTATAGCCGGCAACATAACAAAGCAACCTTTTTTTCAAAAATATATACAGGATAGCGTGCACAGACCTAATTCCGACCTGGTTCACGCCAATGGTTTTTATTTTGGCAACAACCCAGACATGGCCGATAAGGAACTAGATACGCTTTGTAAACTGCTGGCGTAGGGAATATGGCTATAGATAAAACTGCAAAAATTTACGTAGCTGGACACACAGGATTGGTCGGATCCGCCATCACAAAACGCCTTCATGATTTGGGTTATATTAACCTAGTCCTTAAGACTCGTGCCGAACTAGACCTAATGGATCAACTGGCAGTGAGCAACTTTTTTAGCACAGATAAACCCGAATATGTTATCGACAGTGCGGCAAAGGTCGGAGGCATTAAGGCGAACATGACTTATCCGGCAGAGTTTCTGATGGAGAATCTTCAGATACAAAACAATCTAATTTGGTCCGCAAAAATTGCAAATGTTAAAAAATTCATCTTCTTGGGCAGCTCATGCATCTATCCGCGGGATTGTCCTCAACCAATGAAAGAAAGTTACTTCATGGAGGGCAAACCAGAACCAACCAACGAGGCTTATGCCTATGCCAAAATTGCTGGAATCAAACTTTGCGAATATATATATGATGAATTCCAAATGGATTTCACGTCATGCATGCCAACAAATATCTATGGAGAAAACGATAATTTTGATCCGGAAACTGCGCATGTTATCCCTTCGCTCATTAACCGAATGCACCAGGCAAAGACCCACCAAGCCCCTGAAGTGGTCATATGGGGTACCGGCAACTCCCGCCGTGAATTCTTATATGTTGACGATTTGGCAAATGCGGTCGTCTGGTTGTTGGAAAAATACGATAAAAAACAATTCCTAAACATCGGCACCGGTGAAGACATTTCTATCAAAGAGCTAGCAGAATTAATCAAAAAAGTCGTAGGTTACGAAGGAGAGCTGGTTTTTGATAGCACTAAACCTGACGGTATGCCGAGAAAGCTGCTGGAAGTATCGAAGATACATAATACCGGCTGGCGGCACGAAATCGACCTCGATAGCGGCCTGAAGCGAACATACAAATGGTATCTAGCAAATATTGCAAATAAATATAGTGGCCAAGATTCTGAGTGAAATTCTCACCTGTATTAAAATAGGATGTTTTTAGGTAAACTAGGCTTGTGACAAAGATTCTCATTACCCTTTACATAGTTACCACCTCACTCGCTTTGATTTTACTCAAACAGGGTTCTAAAACTGGGGCGCTAGTAGCTTACATCGGCAATAAACTGCACTTTAATTTCAACGCATTTACTCTGTCGGGGATTGCTTTATATGGCATCAGTTTTGCTGTTTATACTTACTTAATTTCAAGATATGAGTTAGGGTATATTATCCCCTTGACGGCCGCCTTCGTATACTTAGTAATATTTACGGCGTCTTTCTTTGTCTTTAAAGAGTCCTTTACTGCCACAAAAATAATTGGGATAGCATTGATCATACTGGGTCTAACTTTTTTGAACCTAAAAAAATAAACTTAAACAACCCTAGGTGTTAAAGTGGCAGGTATGTGATTTTATAATACCAAGCAACAGATATTATCAGACATATTATGACGCTAGCGGGAAAAAGTAAAGTTGCCCATTTCTTGGACATATTCATCTTTATGGGGATTATATAACTCAAACCATACATGAAAAACGGTAGCACAGGTAGAAAATAGCGCCCTTGCACGCCGCCAATCGTCGACGAACCTACGGAATTATAAGCAAGATACAAAGCTGTAACTATGCTCCCAGCACATAAAATAGCAACCCCTAAAAATATGCTCCCTTTTTTATAATCTTGAGATAGAGTGGTTTTTACTTTAGATTTATATATAGTTGCCCAAGAAAGTATTATCGCAAGATAGCCAATAACAACTGCTGGGAGAACCACAAAGTTATATCCCAACAGACTAATTATCCCATTAAACCAAGAATTCTCTAGAGCACTTTTCAGTGTTATATATAAAAACCTAAAAGGATTCAGAAGAACATTTTTTAATTGAGCGGACTCGCTAATTACAATCGATGGGCCTCTCTGGAGATGTGCGGCTGCTGTAGTAATATTATTAACTTCATAATTCCAGAGTAGCGCGGTCAAAATTAACAAAAAAGGAAGAACAAAACGGACATACAATTTTTGGGTTTGGGTCGGTAATTTGCCGGGGATAAAACAAATAGCTATTGCCAATAAGAGATACTCGGGCTTACTTAGAGTGAGGGCAAGTGCCGTTACAGTCAAAAGTCCTAGCTGGGGTAACCTTAATTGATTTTTTTGACCCCATACCACGACCAATTGTGCGAATAACAATATGCTCATGGCTATGACAAAAGGATCGGAATTTGGGGAGGTTGACAATATAGTCATATTTGCAGCTTCTTTTGTTGTTTTTAAAGAGGCCTATACGGTTACAAAGCTAGTCGGAATAGCACTTATAATAGCCAGTCTGGTCTTTCTCAACCTCAAGGGATAACAACATTTTATTAAATTCCATGATCGGAGTGCGAAAATTTGGTGAACTAGCCAAGAAAATCATCCGTACGTAATTTTATAATACCAAGCTAAAGAAAAGGCCAAGCATACTATAAGGCTGCAGGAAAGCAGACCTTTCATCCATCTCTCTGACATAGAAGTGCGTATTGGCAGAATTTGGCTCAGACCATACAGCATAAAAGGTAATATGGGCAAGAAATAACGGCCCTGCACGCCATCTATTATATAGGCTCCTATGGTATTGTAGGTAAGGTAGAGTGTCGTAATAATACTGAGTCCGGCTAAAACGGCTACACAACCAAAAACTATTCCCTGGCGAACATTTTCTACCGAGCTTTTGATACCGTCTTTATAAAAAGCCGCCCAGGAAAGTACTATTGCTAAATAGCTAATAATGAAAGTGGGTAGGCTTACAAAATTATATCCAAGCACACCGAAGACACCTTTATCCCAAAAATCTGAGGACAAGGACTTGACAATTAAGTAGGCAAAGTTCAATGGGTGGAGAATAATGTGTTTAAGTTGTACTGAGGCACTGATGTGAAATACTGGGCTATCTAATCTATGAGAGCTGACCGTCATCACATTATTGATCTCGTGGTTCCAAAACAGTGCCACCAGGGTAATTAAAATTGGTAGGAGAAAACGAACATATAGTTTTCGCCTCTGCCCAAGTAACCTTACTGGTAAAAAACATATAGCTAACACTAGAATGAAGTAGTTTGGTTTACTTAAGGTAAGCCCCATGGCTGTTAAGGTAAGCCACGCAAGTTGACGGTTATTTAGCTCCTTCTTCTGAGTCCAAATCACTATTAACTGAGCGAACAGCATTATACTTAATCCTATGGCAAGAGAGTCAACGTTAATAATTGATGCCTGGAAGATAGACATGGGCAAAAGAGCAACAACAAATACAAGCCATCTTGAACGGTGGTTTCTTAACAAATATAGAGCCCCGCTTACTATAGCTACGTAGGCAAATAACGTAGCTAAACGAGCACCAACTAATACGCTCCCTACCGTAGGGTCAATAGCTCTCGATATTACAATACCGAGAGCTGGAGCAAGGTAAGCTAAAGGAGAATATACGCCTGATCCCGTAAAATCACGGGTTTGAACCTTGCCACTCAGTTTGGTAGCATCCAGCCGGTTATAAATATTAAGCTGCCTACTATTTACTTCACCTACATTGCCTTTAATAGCCAAAAGGTCAGACTTAACATCATTATTGAGCACAACAATTCCTGTTGGTAAATATCCCCCATATAATCCTGTTGGTAATTTTTTTTCCAACAGAACACCGGTGGATATTTGATAGGCTCGATCAAAATGTACGTCCTCATCAACACCCCAGTACGGTGGGATAACAAAAATGAATGCCAGTCCAAAAACAAGGGCAATAATTACAAATAAAATATGGGTCTGAAAAATTCTATGCAATTTTTTTCTCATTTATTTCATGGGTAGCCGAAGTATGTTTAATATTGATGTCTACTTGTATAAATGCTAAAATTAGTACACTTAAAAGTATACTAAAATAAACATATGAGTCATAGAAAATTCCCTTCTAAATTTCCCTTGGTCGCGCTTGCAGGTTTAATTGTTGTTGGTGGAATCGGCGCCGTCTTAGTGACAACCGGCACTATACATCTACTGGATCAAAAAAAAGCTCCTAACTCAAGCTCGGTTGAATCCCATAACCGTACCAATAGCCTGGGACCCGCATCCCCAACTAAGGTATCTTCGGCTCCATCGTCAGAAGCCACTACCCCCAGTAGCTTAACTCCAGGAAATTATACGTCTTCGACAGTAAGTTTGTCGGCACCATCAGGGGCTTTTGTGAGTTTTCACGATCCCAACCTTAGTGGTTCACCCGCCCCGAACCAATTGCAGTCTTCATGCTCAAGTACACCAGGGGCCACCTGTACAATCAAATTTACTAGTAGCAATGGAGTCACCAAATCGCTCCCGAGCCAACTAATTGGCAGTTCTGGAGCTACTACTTGGGCATGGCAGTTACAAGAACTTGGACTCACCCAGGGCACCTGGCAAATAACGGCCACAGCTACACTTAACAGCCAAAGTAGGTCTACTAATGATACCCTTGGGTTAAACGTTCAGCCGTGAAAAAAATTTGTTTATATCTATTCTTATTAATTGGCTTGTCCATCGGTATATTTGCCTTATTCCACACATCTTATGCTTTGGCGAATTTTAACTCATCAGAACTTATCGATGATTACGTTTTCGAGAATACAACAACCATGAGTGCTTCTCAGATAGATACGTTTCTAAATAGCTTCTCAGGCAGTTGTATTAGTACCAAAAATGGTTTTTCAACACCCGATCCGACTGGGTGGTCTGCAAGTGTTAGTACTAACCACGGATATACTTTCGGGGCGAATGTTTCTGCCGGGCAAGCTATATATGACGCTTCTCAAATTTATCATGTGAACCCTCAGGTTATTTTAACAACTATGCAAAAAGAGCAAAGTATAATAACTGGTTCAGCTGGTTGTCATTTTACAAATCCCTCACCCGGCATGGCTTGTACATATTCAGGTGGTGGTTGTGTTTTTATCGGCATGAGCTATGCGTGCCCCGGCGGCTGCAACTACTCATATAACGGCTTTAGTTTACAGCTAATAGCTGGTGCTTGGCTGTTACGTTTCGCCGAACAACGTGCTTATGGTAACCTTACCAGCTACGCTGGACATGATCCGGGAGATGAAAATATTTACTATAGTGGACCACTTGCGGCAACCGGCTGGGTACTAAGAGAAGCCTCATCAGAAACTTGTCCTTATCCCAGTAGTAGCAATAATACTAATTCATACTGTGTCTATTCCGATGCGACATATACACCGGGAGATTATTCTACTATAACTATTGACAACGGATCTACCGCTGCTCTTTATTACTACACGCCCTTTGTTTCTGGGAATGAGAATTTTGTAAACATATTTAACCGATGGTTTGGATCAACTCTATTTCCCGAACCAATAGGTGGAATTCTTTATTATCAGACATCTACGGGCGAAGTTTTCCTAGCCAACACCGACAATAACACTATTTATTACATTCCAAGTTGGGCGTTACTCCAAGACTATGGCCTTGCCCGTTATCAATTAATGCCAGCTACTGATCAAACGATTGATCAATATTCTAATGGTGGTACTCTAACAAATTTGGTATGGGATAACTCTGGAGTCTACTTAGTCAATAATGGTATTAAATACCATGTTCCAAGCGCCCAAATTTGTACAGACTGGGGATTCGCTTGTTTCAACGATACCTCTACTCTTCAACTTGGAGCCATATTCCAAGAACAATATCTGCAGCAGGGTACCAACTTATATAATTTGGCAAGTTATGAGACTGTTTACTACCAAGCACAAAATGGAGAAATTTCGCCGATAGCCAATAATACAACTCTTACGGATCTTGGGTACGCTCCCAATCAAGCTCTTTCTCTTTCGAGCTATAACTACTCCTCAATACCATTGGGTCCGTTGATTATTACAACTCCCACGGCAATAGAATTTAATGGTAGTTCTACGGTTTACTATTTTGATGGTACTACATATCATATAGTCCCAAGTACTGAGATAGAACAAGATTGGTCTATTGGCTCCAGCAACCCTATTTTTACGCCACCAGCTTCTGCGAACGATACTATCCCGCCTACAACGGGCTCTAATTTGGCGCAATGGTACACCGCTCCAAATGGCAATGATTATCTGATCAATAACGGCCAAATGATTCTGCTAAATTCTAGTCAACAAGAGCTGTGGCCAAGTGCTTTGTATCAGTTTTACGCCACTAGCCTTACTCAAAACCTAGTTCCAGTTACACTTGGGTCATTCGTCTGGTCAAATCCATACGTTTACGTTTTGTCTGGTGGAGAAAAACATCATGTAACAACCTATAGTGATTATGTTGCTTTAGGAATCACGCCCCAAAACGTTACCAGTATAAATCCTGATATTATGACTACTGTTACTCAAGGACTTGACGCTCTTGGAAATGGAAAACTTATTGGCATTACTGGTAGTAGCGAAATTTATGTAGTAAATAACAATCAACTTTTAGGCATTCCAGATCCAGCTACATTTAATTGTTATGGGTTTAATTGGAGTGATATATATCAATATGCCAGTAACATAACTACTGGCTATCCTATTGGTGGCAACTTACAACTTACCCAGACCCCTGATGGAAATTACAATTATTGTGAGAATGTTTATCACTTAACAATAACTCCAAACCAAGCAATAAATTTTGGACTTAATACCAGCCTTGCACAAACAATTAGTAACCAGATAGCTGCTAGCTTTCAACCAGCAATAAATGTCACTAACTTCTTTTATGATATAGACAATGGTGAAATATACTATGGATCAGGCGGCGCACTGCATTATGTTAGTAGTTACCAGTCTTATGTAGCATATGGTGGCAATCAGACAAATACCAAAATTGTTGACTCGGCTTTTATTAACGACTTTACATTAGCCCAAAATATTTAAATTCCTTTTGGGCTATTTATTTCATTCCAGATCATATCTGTTTGCTGGTCCCAGGTATAACCAAGTGATTCTTGGGCATTCGTAACTAGTCTGCTGCGTAGATCTGGGTCATCAATTAACTGACCTATTTTTTCAGCCATAGATGCAGGCGAAGGCTCAGCCAGTAGACAATTAACGCCATCTTTATGCAACCAGTGGTGGTCTTCGTTCTCGTTCATGACTGTTGCCATTCCAGAAGCGCTGTATTCCATCATTTGATATGTTGTGTGCTTGTTTAGCATGAATGCAAAACCGATATCACAATTACGATAGAGCTCCGCCACTTCTTCTAGATTTTTGATTAATCCTCTGTTGACGATCTTTCCCTTTAAGCCATATGTACTTTCGTCCCACTCTGCTCCGGCAGTTATAACTTCGACTTTATCGCCATATGTTTTAAGTAGCTGCTTGATAGTTATAATTCCGAGATTAAAGGCGTTCCTAGGATTATTTGGACGGGCATAGAAGAATATCCGAACTTTTTTGTTGTTGCGGTTTGGGCAAGGATAATAAAGGTCGTGATTGACTGCCGGAATAAAGCTGACGCCTCCCAGCCCATGCTTCTGATTTACGGCCGCAAGTAGCCCCGGAGTATTAACGATACCCGAAAACCCAAAACGATAGGTTGATTCGGCTAAGGCATAGGTCGAACCGGCTACATAAAAGAGTGGCTCATAATCTTGAATAAAATAATACTTCCGTTTCGTTTTGTTGTAACGCAACAGAAAGTAAGCCGACACCCAGATAGTACAAAAAGCTATGTCGCTAGGCGGAAGCTTATCGAGATCTTTAAGTTGATTATCGCTGAACACGATAACTTGGTAGTTTTTCGCCTCTGGGAAAGATTTAGCTACCTCACTTTTTAGCTTGGCGACATCCATTGCCGGATTATCATAAATGACAATGGTGTTTTTTACCCCTTCTTTACTGAGTTTCTCAATAAAACGGAAAATGGTCTGAATACCATTAAAGCCAAAATGATCATAATACGGGACAAACCAGGTGGCAGTTTTTATGTTGTCTGGTTTTGCCCCGCTACTATTTTTTTTGCTTAGCTCGATATCTCGGCTGGTTATTTCAAATATATCATTGGATACAAAATGATATTCTTCGCGTAACTGTTTTTCATCAATTTTCTCTCTGTGAAAAGGCAATCTCCGGGTTATTAAGCGAGCTCGGTACTTTGTTGTGCTTGGGATCTTCCTTATTACACCGCTCAAGCCTTGATTTCGGTAAACATGCATCGCTTTTTTTACCGCACTACTCATATCTGCTCCTTAGGCCGATCTGCTCATTCATTAAATCTAGGTTGCTATTGAAATATGGGTCATGCCAATTTAGATACGGACGATAATAGTCTAGAGAATGGTCATAATCTAATTGTATGCCATTATTGTATGTCCCGACAGAAGCACTCTCGTAATGAATCAATTCCACGAATGGCCAGTAAACGTTACGATAACCCTTTTTAAACAAACTTATCCCTAGTGCTACGTCGCTACCGGCAACTGTAAAAACTTCATCAAGGCCACCAGCTTCATCATATTTACTGGTTTTTATTGCCAAACAGGCTCCGGTTACGGCCAGATAGTTACGCGGCCAACTGGGCAGGCCGAAATCTGTCCAGTCGTTGGGTTGTCTGCGCCTGAACACATGTCCAGCCATGGTTTTCATGCCCAAAATAACACCTGCGTGCTGAATAGTTTTATTTGGATAATATAGCAGCGACCCGACGGCTCCAGTAGCTGGCTGGCTGGCTACGCCTATCAGTTCTTCAAGCCAACTGTCCGTAATAATTTCTGTGTCATTATTTAGCAACACCAAAAATGTTCCATTCGCTTGTGTTCGGCCGAAGTTATTTATCTTTGAGTAATTAAATGGATGATCCCAGGTATATATCTTGCAGTGCTTTTCTTGACGAAGTTGATCAAGGTATAAATGTGTTTCTTGCTCAACGCTATTGTTGGATATGAGTATAATCTCGTAGTTTTTGTAGCTAGTTTTGGCCAATATACTGCCGACACACTGCCTTAATAAATCCGGTTTATCTTTAAACGGTATGATTATAGAAACCTTTGGCTGATGCTCTGGTAGTCGAAACCTCAAACGGTAGTTGGTGGGTCTATTTGGAATTTCTATCACGTCAGCCAAAATTCCGCGCCTTTTCACTGCATCTTTAAGGGCTCGCTGACCGGCTCGATCGGCATAGTTTTTTTCCTTAACAGTTTTAGCAGTTGATCCTTCGGCGAGTCTCCAGTGATATAAAATTTTGGGTATATGCTTTATGTTATTGGTGTTTTCAGTTAAGCGAAGTAAGAGATCAAAATCCTGTGCACCATCAAAGCCAGTACGCATACCCCCAACCTTATCTATCATAGTCCGACGCACAACTAATAAATGATTTATATAATTTACTCCCAACAATAGCTCGGGCGACCAATCAGGCTTGAAGAAAGGTATGAGCCTCTCCCTGCCGTCGTCACTAAGTTTATCCTCGTCTGAATAGAGTAGGTCGACAGTCGGATCTTCCGATATTACCTTTGCAACCTCATTCAAAGCATATAACGAGAAAACGTCATCATGATCTAGGAAGGTAACATATTCACCCGTGGCCTTCTTTAGGCCCTCATTAGTATTCATAACTATGCCTTGATTGTCTCTAATGCTAACGTAGGTAATGCGTTTGTCGCGTTTTGTTAAACTTGCGATTCTTTGTCTGGCATCTAGCTCGGTTGAGCCATCAGCTAAACACAGCTGCCAATTTTGGTAAACCTGCCCTACTACGGACTCAACAAGCGGAACTAGGTATTTGTCCGGAGTGTTATAGCAGGGAACGACGATGCTGATGAGTGGTCCTTCATGAGCTCTGTTGGTTGTGGACCAAATGGAAGGTTCACACTGCTTTATCCATTGATCGTACGTAATATCGGCGCTATTAACAGCAATGAACTGCCTGTCCTTAAGAGAGTTATACATTTTTTTGGCAGCTTTTCTTCTTCTCGAACCGTTAGGCAAAATAAAGTTAATACTTCCTCTCATACTCATACCCAACATTGTATCATCCGAAGAACACTAGCATGATCTGTTATTGATGTACGAATAACTTTTACGTTGGCTTGCGTTTAGGGTCTAGCCACAACGCTGGAACTTTGCTTCTTAATAATGTAGGCCTGCCCATTCATGTTTGGAATACATAACTTGTCGGCGTCATCACGAATTTCATTCACGAATTTCTCGATACCGGCACAGGCAGAGATCATGCCATAGTCATCGAAGGCCACGATCCCACCGGCCACAACTTGGGGCCAAATATATTCAAACGCGTCTTTTGTGGATTGATATACATCCAGGTCAAGATGAACAAAGGCTAGTTTTTTTCCCTGAATTTGCCGACCCGTATCTTCTGGAAATATTCCTCGAAGTATCTTATAGTTTGTGGCCCCCATGCTAGTTGTTAAAAAATCAACTACCAATTCTTCACTAGTATCGGCATGGGCTTTATTTCTATAATGTTCCCAGCTTGCTGCTTTCACTACGCCCTGGAATGTGTCTGCGAGGTAGATTGTTTTATTGGGCAACAGTTTTACAAAGATACCCGCAGTGCCTCCGCGCCAAGTCCCAACTTCTAAAATATCTCCGGGCAAGTCTTTAATTTGACCCATGAGTAGGTAAAGTGAGTAACAGCGGACACGATCAACAAGAGTGTTGTTTCGAATTTTATCATATAGCTTATTAAATTCTTTGTCGGTTAGCCAGGGTGAGTCATATGGATAGCTATGTACTTGCCCGTTATCATAGCGGATTAGGGCGTAACCTTGCTCCTTGTATTTAATTCTTAGCTGGTTAAGCTGTTGCATCGATTCATCTTTCTCTCGCCATATTCAGTCCATTAGAGCTTCTAACATATGAGAGTCAAATACTGGTATATGGCAAACTTCATGAACTTGTTTTCTTTCCGCAAATGAGTCATCTATAAAAATCGCTTCTTTTTCGGAAATGTAAGCGTACTTGTTGTCGGTTTTGGGGATCTGCGTTAAGTCGTCAAAGACACCGGTTAGATGGTACTTCTGAAGTGTGGCCCGAAGATCATCTTTGTGTTTTGTAAGCAAATGAACCTTGATGTTCTTGTTGAAGCACTGGTACACGAAAGCTATGATGTTAGGATTAACATACTCCTCGAATACAACTAAGTCGTCAAAATCCAAATATACATGTGAGTACTTTATATCGTGTTTGTATTTGTTCTCCAAAGCCCGATCGATTGTAATACTATAATCGTTTTCAATAATATCGATATCGTATCCTTGAGCGTTGAATAGCGAAAGCAGTGGGAGGTTAACGCCCATGCAACGCGTCAGACCCATAGTCCCGGCGACTCTAGGTGAAATTTCCATAAGCACCAGCTCATCCGCCTTGTTTTCCTTAAGCTGAAAGAACCAGACGCCGTTTAGTTTAAGCTTGTTGTTGATTATATTGGCCAGCTCCTTAAATTGTTTATCGCGCACGATCACTGAATTAACGCTGATGCCGTTAAGGATTCTTTGACGTTGTCTGGCTTCGCAAAACAACAACTCACCGTGCCGGTTCGTAAAGCAATCGACGGTATATTCTTTGCCTGGTAGGTTTTCCAATATGAGAAGGCTATTGTCCGCAGCCGTATAAACCTCAGCTTCTTTGAGCGAAGAGACTAGATGTGTTCCCTTTGATCCTTGTCCTGTGTCAGGTTTTAAGAAGACTGGCCAGTCCTCCTCTGATATATCCTGTAGGCTCTTGTAAATTCTTGGGACATGCATTGCATCAGAAAAACAATCGTAAGTGCGTCCTTTTGAACGCAGCAGTTCACAGGTATCGGCTGGCGAAGTAATGATTTCACAATCTATGTTGCCCGTTAGCTTGGCTTGAGCTAGCTTGACAACAACGCTGTCGTGCGCTGGAAAGATATAGTCAATTTGATATTGTTTTACGACTGTATTTATCTTTTCGATGAAGTCGTGAGCCTCTACGAACGGCAAACCGGTGATGTACCGACTATAAACATAGCTACCGTGATCCTCTACGGATGAGCCACCAATTAAGGAAAAATTGGTAGAATAACTTAGCGAACGATATAGTTCTAAACCAATCTCGGAACCACAAGGGAATACCAAGACATTTTTTTTCATGCTCAAATTATACCCTTTTGACTAGTACCGGAGATAGACCGATTAACAATCGGCTAGCTTTCACCAGTGGCCACCTTTACGAGACGGGATATCTTTTCGACATCGACTTTTTCTAGATTACCATAAAAAGGTAAGCACAAAACGCGGCGGGAAATATCTTCTGCAATTGGACATTGTTGGTCGATTTGAATATAAGGAAGCGTGTTAAGCGCCGGGTAAAAATACCTTCTGGGGTGGATATCTTGTTTTTCCATTGCCGTTAAGGCGACTAGAAGTTGGGCCTCGGTTTGAAATAAAACTGGATAATAAGCATAGTTACGGCCATCAGACGGTACATCGGGTTTCGTAACAGTATCTCCTAATAGCTCGCCATAAAGAGCAGAGACACTTCTTCTATCTTCGATGATTCCGTCAATGTATTTGAGATTACATAGACCCATAGCAGCTTGAAATTCGCTTGCCTTAGCGTTGATGCCAAGCATGTAGTGGGTGTTGCCGTTGTGGCCAAACCGTTTGATAAGTTCTACCCTCTCACCCAACGCATTGTCGGGCGTGATAATAGCGCCACCCTCAATAGTGTGAAAGGGTTTTGTGGCATGAAAGCTACATGTAGATATATCGCCATAAGCCAGCAACGATCTATGATTATGGCGAGCGCCGAATGCATGAGCACCATCATAAATAACCTTGAGTTTATGTTTATTAGCGATGGCGTTTATCCTATCGACGTCACAGGCAAAGCCAAATACGTGAACTGGCATTATAGCCTTGGTTCTACTGGTTATAGCCGCCTCGATTTTTTCGGCGTCAATGCAATAATTGTCTTTTCTTATATCTACGAAGACTGGTCGGCAACGCTCCCAGAGAATCGCTGAGACGGTTGCGACATAAGAAAAGGCTGTGGTAATGACCTCGCCTTCAGTAATATCCAATGCTCGCAGCGCTAGTTGTAGGGCGATTGTGCCGTTTGACACCATGTGGAAATTTGTGACATCTAGATACTGACGGCAAGCTGCCTCAAATTCTAAAAGCAGTGGTCCTTGGTTTGTTACTTGATTGCTTTGCCAAATCTGTTTCAGGTATGCTTGGTATTCATCAATTGGCGGCAAAAATGTTTTTGTCACATTTATTTGAACCATGAACTTGTTTCTCCGGCACTACTCATCTACTAATAATAACAGTTTGGGTAGCCAAGGAGCAGACTAAACTGTTAAAATGCGGCCATGATAACCCATCAGCGAATTATCATATTCTTTATACCCCCCAAAAAAGTTATCAATGGTGGGATTTTATCTATATTTTCCGTCTGTGCATCAAGCCGAGAATCTTATGACATTCATAAAGCTAAAGTGGTGTTGTGTGTTTATCCGGGTCATAAGAGCTATAAAAAAAATGATTTATTTGATAATGACGAATATCTTTATTCGTTTGATGAGATTATCAAATTGATGCCGAAGCCAGAGTTTATGCAAGTCTATGTACCTGAATACGCTTCCGTGGAAGTATTTAACCAGTTAATTCCCTACCGCAAGTTTTTGAAGAGCATCCCAGAACTTAATGTGAACATAATGAACCAGAACATTTTGTTGATGCCAGAACCAGCTATCGCAGCCTGGTGGTTTTTGCTCACTCCCCGTGTTACTCAAACAACGGCGCACGATAAGTATTCAACCCAGGCTTTGGCTGATAAGTACGACTTACCCTGCCATCATTTATCGACATACGTAGACGCAAAGCAATATACGAATAGAAAGTTTGAAGATAAAGAAAATATCATCCTATTATCGCCCGATAAAGTTAGAGAAAGAGACAGTATCGTTAAGTTGCTGTCCGGGCAATTGCCTAATTACCGCTTTATCACGGTTGAGAATATGAAATATGAAGACTACAAGGATCTAATAAGTCGAGCAAGATTTACAATTACCTTTGGTGAAGGTTTTGATGGATATTTTGTCGAGGCATTTTTCACTGGCGGCATTGCCTTTGCAGTTTATAATGACGACTTCTTCCCGGATAAGGAATTCGCCTCGTTTGGAAATATATATGCCAGTTATGATGAGATGCTAAAAAATATAGTCAATGACATAAGTTATCTAGACAGCAAAGCACGTTATGAAAAAGTTGTCAGAAATAACCTTAATAAAATTAACGAGTTATACAGTCATACGACGTACCAAAAAAACCTAAGGGACTTTTACGCAAAACGTTATACGTATCTGCCAAGCAAGTACAGTGCCGAACATTTAATTGCTAGCATTCTAAGAGATAAAGAAACTCTTGTTCAAAAACTACAAACCGACTGGCTGTTACTTAGTAACACCCTTAGTCAGAAAGATAAGGAATTTGAGCAGCAAGAGGAAAAATTGATTAAGGAAAAAGATGCGCTCATTGATCAGCTGATTAACTCCGTAAGCTGGAAAGTCACAGAGCCATTGAGAAGAGCTAGTTCGGTTGCAAAGCGCCTAACAAAAAGTTAGTTAACATTTGTTATGAAACTTTAACTAGATCACTCTCTAGACGTATTGCACCACCTCTGGTTCTATCGTTCCCAGATAAATTAAACTTTGCCCGTTTTGGAGCGGTGGTTAAAGCTTGTTTGTTCTCTGATTTTATTAATGTAGCACTTATTTCATAGAGGCCGGGATTGAGTAAACTCAGGTCAAGCGTATAATCAAGAGCACCTTTTTTATCAGTGCCCTTTAGGTTTAAACTGTTCAGCTCTGCGAAAGTAGCGCCGTCTTTAATCAAACTAAAGCCTACGTAAGTTTGGAACTTGCTATTGTAGGCAATTCTAAATCTTAGTATATGTTGCTCGGGGTTTTGTTCGATAATGGAAACTGTAATATTGTCTTCTTTGTGAGCAGCTTTCGAGCTTTCAGAAGACTGGTCTATCACACTTTGCATATTGTCTTCTTGGTAAATGTCAGCTATGTCAAGAGGATCCCCGCTATGGGTTAGTTTACCCTGGTCAATATAAACCGCCCGGTTGCAAAATCTTCTAATAGCTCCCATATCGTGAGATACGAAAACAACAGTTTTGTTAGATAGCTTTAGTTCTTCAAAGTAGTCGTAGCATTTTTGCTGGAAGGCCGCATCGCCAACCGCCAAAACTTCATCTAGCAGTAATATATCTGACCGGGCTCTGATTGCAATAGAGAAGGCCAGTCTTACTTGCATACCAGACGAGTAGTTTTTAAGCTTTTGATCCATAAAACGTCTTAGTTCTGCGAATTCAACTATGTCTTTGTACATAGCAGAGACTTCTTTACGGTTGAACCCAAGCAGTGCACCATTCAAAAAAACGTTTTCGCGGCCAGTCAATTCTGGATTAAAACCGACCCCTAATTCGATGAATGGTGTTAGCTTCCCGTTTACCTGTATGCGACCCGAGTCCGGCGAGTATATCCCCGCCAATAGTTTCAATAGTGTGCTTTTGCCGCTACCATTCCGGCCGACGATGCCAAAAAAGTCACCTTTGTTAATTTCGAACCTAACACCTTGTAGGGCTTGTTGTCTTTCAAAAGATCGGTTGCCGCCTTTGAAAATATTTATTACCGCACCCTTGATAGAGGTCTGTTTTTCGTGTGGCAACTTAAATGTTTTGCTAACCTCATCGACTTTGATTGCAACTTCGTCCATTTCTAAATATCCTCAGCGAAAGTTTTTGATTTCTTGCGGAAATAACTGGCACCTATAACAAACACGATAACAAGTATAAGGAAAGGTATCGCTCTGATAATAGTTGAGTGGACGGCGTCGGTTAAGACGTAAGTCTTATGGGTAACTATCACGTATCTGGCAGACTGAACTGCTTGTGTCAAAGGGCTCATGAATAATAACTTGCGTATGATTGGCCATTTAAGCTTGGATACGGGATAAAGCAGCGGGGTCAGATAAAAAAGCGCTTGGCAAATAACTTCCCATATATAACTTATGTCACGGTAATTAACAAAAGCGGCAGACAAGAAGAATGCAAGCCCTAAAGCAAAAACATATATTTCAAACAGAATTAAAGGCAACCAAAGAATATCGACTGTCAACCCAACGTGGTTTAGAACCATAAACACAGCTATTACGATCAGATTTAACAGCAAGCTAATAACACCCGACAGACTACTAGATATAATAATTATCCAACGAGGGATTTTAATTTTCCGGATAAGGTCGCCTCGGCCTACGATAGAGCTCAGGGAACCTGCAGTTACCTCAAGAAAGAAATTCCATAAGACTATCCCGACAAGCAGATAAACCGCACTGTGCGGTACACCATAATTAACTTTTAAGAATTTTATAAATACCAGATATAAAATTGAAAAGAGCAGTAACGGCCGAAGCAACGACCACGTATAGCCCAGTACAGAGCCTTGATAACGAAGTTTAAAATCAGTT
>Ga0182027_10003262_pt1 | contig 25836 bp, 19 predicted proteins | sample 712E1DmetaG_FD_121300 | JGI IMG/M metagenome (GOLD analysis project Ga0182027, IMG submission 121300) | Permafrost microbial communities from Stordalen Mire, Sweden - 712E1D metaG (Illumina Assembly) | ecosystem: Environmental > Terrestrial > Soil > Wetlands > Permafrost | place: Sweden...
ATCAAAATAGCCATCTCTTTTCCCAATGCCCTTCGCGTCGACAGGATGGATGAAGAGCTTATCATAAAATTAAAACAGGCGGGGACGCGTGTAATTTTTTATGCCATTGAATCAGCCTCGCCGCGGATCCAAAATGTTGTTAAGAAGAACCTTGATCTTGACAAAGCCAGATATATCACTATGCAGACAATCAAGCAGGGTATAATTACCTGTGGTTATTTTATGCTAGGATTCCCCGGGGAGACCAAAGAAGAAATGCTCCAGAGTCTTAGATTTGCAAAGGAGGCGGGTTTTCATTTAGTCGACTTTTTCTTTCTTATCCCGCAGCCGAATACAGAAATATTCGAAGCGCTTAACAGAAAATGCGTAGAATTGAATAAATTCGGTATCCATTATTATCACAAAATTTCCATGAATGCCTCGTTACTTTCTGATCTGGAATTGAAGAAAATGGGAATGAGGTTATTTAGGGAATTTTACCTGCGGCCTCACCAGATGTGGCGGATATGGAATATAATACCTAATAAGGCGAAGATACTGGAAAAGGCTTTTATGGTCGTGCTACATTCTATTCCATTACTCACTGATATCAAACATCATGAAAAATATTCTTAAGACTGAACGCTATCATTTGAGCTATTTTCTCACCGCTCTCCTCATTATATTATCGGCACTCTTGTTTTATTTGCCGCTTTTTAGAGATCTAAGCCGCGGCATTCCTCGAGTTGATTGGTGCGGGGTATATCCCTATATTGACTTTTTTAGAATATCCATTTTTAAATATCACCAATTTCCTTTACGGGCCCCTCATTTTTGCGGAGGTTATCCCTCCATAGCTTTTCCTTATGATATATCATTGAGCCCATTAATGTTGATCATCCTGCTGTTTGGAGCTATCGAAGGGACTAAGATCACTGTTTTTTTAATAGTATTATCTGGAGCCTTAGGCGTATTCTATCTGAGTCGTTACCAACTTCGCTACAATTTACCGGGTTCTATCTTCTCTACGTTAGCTTTTCTTTTCTGTAGCTGGGGTCCTTGTCAGTATATGCAATCAAACTATGAAAAGCTGTACTTTTATTTCTTGCCTCTGTTGCTTGCTTTTTTTATCAAATCCATACAAGATAAAAAATTCATATTTTTTGCCGCCGTCGTAACTAGTATTATAGTTGTATCTGCTGGCAGTGTTATCGTCCCTGTAACTATTTTTTTCTTTCTTTTTGCCTGCCTTCACGCTGTATGCCGTGGAAAATCACACAGGATTAAACTCAGCATCAGGTTTCTGACAGTATTTGCGCTTATCATGCTAATTACGTTCTTTATTTCTATGGCTAAAATTCTGCCTATGCACCAGCTCCTTTCGCGTAAAGATATACCGTTTATCCATTTTTCCTATGAAAACGATTATTCTAAAGTTGCTAAGAATATTGTCGCAACAGGAAGAGACGTTGATTTAAATAAACTTTATGGCTGGTTATTTAGGAGCGATTCCTTCCGTTTCATTAAATCTGTACATTTTCCAGCTGAATATGGTTATTCAATGATTGGCCATAAGCTGGGAGGGAAAGAAGAAGGTGCCAGTCCAAAAAATCCGCTTGGCTGGTTATTCAAAACCGGCTCCTTTACCGTAACCCTGGATCGGGATGATTATACCCAGATGTATTTTGGCTATATACCGGTAATATTAGCCGCGCTTGGGTGTTTTTTTTACTGGAAAAAGCTCTGGCGCTATATAATTCTTTTAGTCGCCTCCATTATTATATCTTTTGGGCCGCATAGTCCGGTTGACCTGTTTAAATGGTTATGGAATGTTCACCCATATGTCCACAGTATCTGGCGGCTGGACGAGTATTTTACTTTTCAGATTTTTTTTCTTATAGCATTAATTTCAGGAAGTTTTTTCTCTGTGTTTGACCTTGAAAAAAGGAGAAAATTCCTTTGGTTGTTGATCCCCGTTGCGATAATCAGCCTAAATAATATGTTCTGGTTTAACCGGAGGTTTTTAGAAAACCGAATTTATCTTAGAGGCAGCTCCGAGTTTTCGTTTCAAAAGGAGTTTTTTAATGTAAAGATTAAAGATTATATTGGGTTCCCGGAGCCTTATCATATAGACCAGCATTATTATCTGCAAAGCAATATCGGTCTTATTGATTGGCTCTTTGGTAATCTGGCGATTAAGACAAACGTTACGCCTCGTTATTTAGTTAAAGAAGGAGATTCGCGGTTTCTTCCCTCCGAGATTAATACATTAGAAGTTAACTCTGCTTATCGGGGGGAGGTGTTTTTCTTGGACGAAGAGAACCATGCCCAGTTTGGATATTTTAGTCCAAATAAGATTCAGGTTAATGTACAGCTGCAACATCCTGGCGCTCTTATTATTAATCAGAATTATCATAGCAGCTGGAGAACAGATATTGGTTCATTATATAATAGCAATGGTTTATTGGCGGTAGCCCTTGATAAAATCGGACAGTATGATATTACCTTGGTTTATTTCCCCCTGGAACTATATCTTGGTCTTGTGATAAGTATAATATCATTGCTTTTAGCATATTATTTTATGGTATATAAAACTAATGCAGATCCAAAAATATAAAATTTCAGTAATAGTTATTACCTATAACCAGAAGCATACTATCGCGCTATGTCTGGAATCGGTTCTAAAATTAGACTATGATAATTATGAAGTGATTGTGGTAGATGACTGTTCGCAGGACAGTACCGTCGAGATCATAGAAAGATTTCCCTGTCAGTTGATTAAGCTGGATAAACATAGGGGAGCTGCTTTTGCCAGAAATCGCGGTGCCCAGAAATCATCCGGGGAGATGCTTTTATTTTTGGATTCAGATGTAATTGTATCAAGCAATGCAGCGTTAGAAATATTCAGGGCCCTACAGGAGCATCCTACTGCGCAAGCAGTTCAGGGCAGATATTCCCAGGAGAGCATTCCTAAGAATATCTTTACTCAGTATAAAGATTATTTTAATAATTATAAAAACCAGTGGGATGAAAGTGCGCGCGTTAATATAATAGCAACCTATTGTTTTGCGATAAGAAAGCAGGCTTTTTTTGAAGTTGGAGGATTTGACGCTGAAATTCCAGGTGCAACAGTTGAGGATAATGATTTGGGATATAGGCTTTCTGGAGCAGGAAGCTTGGTGGTGTTAAACACAAATTTGAGCGTAACGCATTTAAAAAAATATTCCTTAAATTCACTTTTGAAGCGGGCCTATGTTGTAAGTTTTAATATGGTTAAATTATTTTTAAGAACCAGGTTTACAAAACAAAGAAGAAGCCAACTCAGGGCTTTTCCATTTATCCCCGTAAGTTCAGGGAAAAGGGGTAATTTACCTCTTGTTATGAGCCTTATCCTGGTATTTGTTATTTTTAGCTTCACTATCTGCTATTTATTGAGTTTTAAGTTGCGTTACTTTGTTTTATTCTTATTTCTTACATTAGTATTTATTTTAATCAATTTAAAATATCTGTTGGTATTATCGAAGATCAAGGGTTGGCGATTTTGTTTTGCGTGGGTAGGCATTTTTTACTTAGACATGTTAAGCGTTTCTTTTGGGTTACTTCATGGAGGAATAGACTTTCTCATTTTTCAGAGAAAATATTGATAATTCACAATGAGATTCCACGATAAAATCAGGTGGGCGCGCAAAGTTTTATTTCCTAAAGGCAAAAGGTGTATGCCGGAGCAGGTTATATTTTTTATAACTAATAAGTGTAATCTGGCATGCGCGCATTGTTTCTATTGGGCTAATCTCAATAAAGAGGTTAATGAGGTTACCCTGGAAGAAATAGAAAGATTTTCACGGTCATTAGGCAATTTTAGTTTCTTGACATTGACCGGAGGAGAGCCTTTTTTAAGGCAGGATATCCCGGAGATAATAAAAATCTTTAATAAGAACAATTCCGTATCAAGCGTGAGTATTCCCACGAATGGATACTTTAGCGAGCGGATAATAAAGTCCGCCGGGGAGATATTAAGAAATACGAAGGATATTGATGTAGCTATAAAAATATCACTTGATGGCTTGGAAAAGAAACATGATGCGATCCGGGGTGAAAATGGGGCTTTCTTAAAAGCCGTTAATACCTACCATGGGCTGGTAAAACTCAAAAATGAAAATCCCCGTTTTAAAGTAGGAATAATTATTACCTATTCAGCTCTTAACCAGAAAGATTTAGCTGAAACTTTAGATTACATAGAAGAAAAGCTTAAACCTGATATGATTAGCTTGAATTTGGCAAGAGGGAGCCTCAGGGATCCTAAGATTAAAGAAGCGGATATAGCGGATTATCTTAAATTATATAGAAGGATACTCTCTTTTGTAATGGCTAAAAGAAATAAACAGATGGGTTTATATAATAGATTTTACCTGGCCTATAAATCCAGGATACCGGAGATGATTAAGCAAATTATAAATCAAAAGCAATATTTATTCTCCTGTTATGCAGGAAGATTGTTATGTATAATTGATAGTTCGTTAAACGTTTACCCTTGTGAATTGATAGGTAGAAGTTTTGGCAATCTAAGAGATTACGGATATGATTTTCATAAACTGTGGTTTTCTCGGGATGCCGAGACGCTCAGGAAAGAAATCCAAAATGCCAGATGTTCTTGTACCTATGAATGCAACCTGCAAATCTCCACATTCTTTAATTTTAAAAACCTTCTTTTACTTCTACCAAGAATGCTATGGTTAAATTATTAAGGATTAGAGGTACGGCTATTATTTTTTCGATTATGCTCCTGGGGACGATACTGCGATTATATGGGCTAACTGCAAAGCCGCTCTGGTATGATGAAATAGGTTTCTTTGCGCATGCGCTTAAAGGATTCGATTTCATGTTTCAGTCAGTCGCCAACTATAAGATACCGTATATTATTTTATTAAAGGGTTGGATAGCGATTTTTGGGATGGGGGTTTTTGCTACCCGGCTATTGTCAGTAATACTCGGGGTCGCATCAATCTTCTTGACTTATCAATTGGGCAAAAGACTGTTTAACATCGGCCCGGCGTTAATCGCGGCTTTTCTTTTATCAATTTCGTGTTTTGATATTTATCATTCCCAGCAGGTCAAACATTATGGCTTGCTTACTGTTATAGTCATGCTTTCTTTTATTTTCTTTATTGATTTTTTTGAAAAGAAAAATCCGGGCTTGTTGGTTGTTAACTTACTGCTCAATATTTTAGCCGTCTGCACGCATCCATTCGGCATCTCTGCTGTCCTGATACAAGTATTTTATGTTATCTTTATGCGCCGTTCAATCAAGACTGAACAATTGAAACAATGGTTGTCCTTTCAATTCCCCCTAACGCTATTTCTAGGGTTATGGTCATGGATATTGTTTATGGGAAGAAGTAATTTTAAGGCAATATTGTGGTGGTCACGGCCTCCTGCTCTGCAGGGTTTAATAGATACTTTCAGTACATTTATTTACGGTGGGCCTGCCTACGGCCTCAGTTCTTTAGAAAACATATCTTTTTCTCCGGTAATTGCTAAAGCATTAATGTTGATATTTGGATTTTTCTTCGTGCGAGGACTTGTTATAATTATGAATCAGAAGGTTAACAGTCGTCAAGTACTTGTGGTTATATGGGTAGTCTTGCCTGTAGCCTTAAGTTTAGTATTTTCTTATTTTCTTTTCCCCGTATATTTTATTAAGAATTTCTTGTTTTTCTTGCCCGCATTTTATCTGATCGTTGCCAGGGGGGTTTATTATAAACGCCAATTTATTTCCGGGGTTGTTCTTGCGGCTATTTTAGTATTAAATACCACTCCCTTAAAAACCATGTACAATGCTAAAATAAATGTCGATTGGAAAAAAGCCGTTGATTTTGTCAAGGCCCATGAATTAAAAATAGATGATATTTTTATTACAGCAACAACAAAAGAGGTGGTCTCATTTATGTATTATTTGGGCGATGCTGACCAGGCAGCCTTAAAGGATATACTTATCTTTGGTAAATTTGAAGCTAACCACTGGCAGGAATCCTTCCAGTACAGAGATCACCTTATTATAACTCTTGGCAGCGAACGCAACGCAGGAAAAGACGAGTTCCGGGATCCTGGGCCAGGGTTAAACTTAAAGTATAGCTTAGATTATATTGTGAGTGATTTTGATAAAAAAGTTATGCAACATGAAGATGTCATAAGATCGCATCGGCAAATTTGGATACTCATAAGCCAATGGGCAGGTGATGCCTACGGCAGCCGGATGTTTATTGACAAGCTAGATCCCCATTATAAACTTACGCTTGCTACGGAGGCGGGGGGTATTAATATATACCGTTTAAGCCCGAGGGAATAAAACCTTATGAATGTTTTCATAGTTAAGCGCCAGCAGGATTTGATCGGGGCATTTATTAAGAAGGCCAGGTTGGATGGCGAAATAGTGGAACTAGGATGTGGAGACGGGAGCAATCTGGAATCATTCTCAAGGGCTAAACTAACGGGTCAGGGCTATGATATTTCTGAAGAAGCCCTAGCTATTGCGCGGAACAAAGAGATAAAAGGGTTTACAGTGTCAAAAGGTGATTTGTTCAATTTAGATATTGCCGGCAAAAACCTGGTTCTCCTCTTGTTAACATTGGAACATTTGCATAATGATATTTTTGCGTTGAAGAAAATAAATTCTTATTTAAGAAAAGGAGGTTATTTTATACTCAGCGTTCCGGCGCACGCAAAGAAATATTCTTATCAAGATAAAATTGCCGGACATCTACGGCGATACGATAAGCACAACATCGGTCAGTTATTAGCCGAAAGCGGTTTTTGCGTGAAGAAAATAATATCATTTGGTTTTCCAGCGAACAATATTATTACTAACTGTTATAATCTTTTTCTTATGTTTATTGGCGCTACTCCCGTTGTCCAGACCGATAATACCTATGTTACTGGAATAGCGGGTTATCAAAAGCATTTTCCTAGAGGGTTGAGGAGACTTTCATCTCCGGTATTCTCCGTGTTAAGTGTTTTTCGTAAACTTGATGTGCCATTTTTACATACAGATTTAGGGACGCATTATCTCGTATTTGCCGAAAAAATATTATGACGAGCAAAAAAATAGTCTTAGTAACTGGTGCTACCGGTTTTATCGGTAACAGGTTGGTGCGAAAGCTATGCGCATCTGGATACAGCGTTCGGGCAATGGTTATGGATAATGATCCATTGCTCTCTAAATTGCAGGGGGTAAACTGTGAGATTGTAAGGGCAGATATCACGGAACCGGCTACATTGCGGCCATGCCTAGAAGGAGTAAAGACGGTTTTCCATTTAGCAGCTGTACTTGTTTCCGGGGATAAGGAGCTTTTTCATAAAGTAAATTATAAAGGGACAGAAAATCTCGTCAATACAGCAGTAGATGCCGGGGTGGGGCATTTTGTTTATATTTCCGCAGCAGCAGCAGCGTATATCAAAAGGACTACTTATGGTGAATCTAAACTTAGATCAGAAACTTTGATGAAGATCAGCGGGGAAACAAAGTTTACTATTATTCGGCCGACACTCTTATATGGCGCAGATGGCGGTCAGGAGTTCAATTTGTATGTAAATTATCTTCGTCGATTCCCCTTTATTGTCCCCGTCATAGACAAGGGTAAAGCCAGAAAGCGTCCTGTATGGGTGGAAGATGTTGTTAATGGCCTGGAGATGATTATTGATAAACCTGTAACCTACGGAAAGACATACAATTTTAGCGGTGGTGTTGATATGAGCATGTGGGAATATACCAGGTTTATATGTCGAACTTTCGAGATCAATAAGCCGCTAGTTGGAATCCCAGTATGGATTTGTAATTTTATCGCAGCTATAATAGCTCTATTGGTAAAAAATCCTATCTTGAACAGGGATACTATCCTAGGGGTAACAATGGATGCAAATTTTAGTTTTGAAGAGTCTAGGCAAGATATCGGTTATCATCCCGTTAATACAGAAGAAGAGATGAAAAGGGTTTTACTTTGCTAGATTAATGAAATATTTTTTTATTCAAATGATCACTACTGGTTATTTATGCTGAAGCTTAGAGAAAAAGTAATTTTAATACTTCTTGGTTTAGTTATAAGTGTGATTTTTATTGAGCTAGGATTACGACTAGGTGGTTGGGTGTTTATATCTATGCAGCAAAGCAGGAATGAAAAGATTATTCATGAGGGAGGGGTAATTTGTATCCTTTGTTTAGGTGAGTCTACGACAGCGGACATAAGAGAGAACTCTTATCCTTCTCAACTTCAAAAGATACTGAATAAGAATAATATCGGGGTTAAGTTTATTGTTATCAATGAGGGAGTTAGGGGAATTACCACAAGAGATATTGTAAAGCGGTTACCCGATAATTTAAACAAATACCACCCGGATATGGTAATTACGATGATGGGGATTAATGATTATGGCATTCTCCCCTATGAAGACATATCTCTTCCTGGCCCATTGCATTTTCTCCGCGGATTAAAAGTCTATAAACTCGCAACTCTTCTCTGGTTGCATATTGTAAATAAAATTGAAGAACTACAGGAAAGGGGCATTTTTTTAACAAGCCGTTCTATGGCAGCAAAGTTTAAAAAAGAAGAGAAGAAGCTACAAAAGGCTATTGCAGTAAATCCTAACGATAACAAAGCTTGCCTTGCATTAGGCAGTTACTACCTGGATGCAGCAAGATTTAGGGAAGCTGAAGAGATGTTCAAAAAAGCTATCATGGTTAATTCTAAAGATGATGCAGCCTACTTTGAATTAGGAAAGTGTTACTCTGAGACAGCAAGATTTCAGGAAGCAGAAGAACAATTCCAGAAGGTTATTGCAATAAACCCTCAAAACTACGAGGCTTATATGGAATTAGGCCTGTATTACCTGAGCGAAGGGAGATTCCAGGATATAGAAGAGATGCTCAAGGAGGTTATTAGGAGGGCTCCCGGAGATGGCGAGGCCTATTCTCTGTTAGGCCGGTATTATATGTATGTAGGAAGAAACCAGGAAGCAGAGGCAATCCTAAAAAAGGCAATCGAGCTTAATCCAACAAGTTACAGAGTAATTTGTGCTCTGGGACGTCATTATTCAAAAACAGGTAAATCCTGGGAAGCAGAAGAGACGTATGATAAACTCATTGCTGCAAAACTGGATAGTAGTGAAGCATATGTTTCAATAGGAGAAGGCTATCAGGGTGTAGGAAGGGATAAAGAAGCAGAAGAGCTATTACGGCGGGGTGTCATACTGTACCCTGGGAAGATTAATGTGTATCATGAATTGGCACGCCAATACAGAAAAGAGGGGAGGAGCAAGGACGCAGAAAATATATTAAAGAAAGCTATCGCAATTAACCCGGAGAGTCGTGAGGCGTATCTTTCACTGGGTGAGTTTTATGCCAATATGGGAAGATGGTTAGAGTCAAGAAGAATACTTAGAAAGGCGCTTGATAAAACCCCAGGGTACTATGAAATATACAGGCAATTTTCACTGTATTATAGAAAGACAGCGGCATTCCAGGAAGCAGAAGGGATGTTTCGAAAGACGCTTGAAATAAATCCAAAAGATTACAAATTATATCTTGAACTCGGTAGTTGCTATGAAGCGAGAGGAAAATTCCAGGAAGCAGAAGGGATGTTCGTAATGGCTATAACAATAAACCCAAAACAGTCATGTGCATATTATAGGTTAGGATGTTTGTATGAGAAAACTAAAAGATTTAAAGAAGCTCAGCAGGCCTGGACAAAGGGTTTAAAAGTGAATTCAGGTAATTACGAAATATATGCCAAATTGATTCAGCTTTATTTAAATCAGGGAAAATTGCACGATGCGCAAGGATTGTTGCAGGGGGATCTTGAAAAAGACCTGCGAAACTACAGCAACTATCTTGGATTGGGAGACTATTATAGACTCGATGCGCAACCGCGAGCAAAATTAGAGATTAGTCCGTGTAAGAAGCGATATGCGGGAACGGCGGATAAGTTGCCGACTCGGAAATCAACAATTTATAACTATCAAAAACTCAGGGCAATCCTAGAGCAAAAAAAAATAAGTCTGGTAGTAGTGCAGTATCCTTGTCGTCAACTTAAACCGCTAAAAGATATTTTTGAGAACAAAAAAGGTATCATATTTGTAGATAATGAAGCTGTGTTTAAAATAGCTCTAGAGAAGGGTAGCTATGACGAATATTTCGAGGATTACTTTGGAGGTAATTTTGGTCACTGTACGAGGAAGGGCAATCAATTGTTGGCTGAAAATATAGCAAATGTCATATTAAAGAATATTGGACCTAAAGACCATGACTAAGAATATATTACTCATCCGTCCACCTGCCCGCTTATCCATAGATTTTGGAGGGAGTTTTAAGAAAGATTATGGTGGGCATGAATTAGAGCTTGGTTTGTTATATATCGCCTCCTTTTTAGAAAAACAAGGGATGCATGTTTCTTTCATTGATATGACTTTGTATAATGACGCGGAACGGCGTTTAATAAATGTATTACAACATAGAAATTTTGATTTTATCGGTATGACTGCTTATACTAACTCTATTATAACCGCAAATCGTATAGCAGGTTTGGTCCGGCAATATAGCAAGGCTAAGATAGTTGTTGGTGGAGCTCACGCATCGGCCTTGCCAGTAGAAACTTTGGAGAAATTCGAAAACTTTGATTATTTAATTTACGGCGAGGGGGAGAGGTCGTTTACTGACCTTGTGACAGAAACAAATATTTCTGGCATCAAGGGTTTGCTTTGGCGCCAAGACGGCGCCGTAATACAGAATTCCCTGCAGGAGCCTATGGAGGATTTAGATAGTTTACCCTTCCCGGCGCGGCATTTAATAGATGTGGGTAAATATATTCCCATCCCGAGCAATTATTATCAACTACCATCAACCGGCATTCTTTCTTCGAGAGGTTGCGCGTATCAGTGTACATATTGTGGTAGAGCCGGTAGCCGTTTCAAAAACAAAGTAAAATTTCGCTCAATCACCAATGTTATTGAGGAAATAAAAGCATGCATAAGCGATTTTGGGATACACGATTTCCGTTTTTATGACGATGTGTTCACGGCGCCAAAAGAAAGAATAATGGAGTTCTGCGAGAAATTGTTGCATGAAGATATTAAGATCACTTGGAATTGCTATGCGAGAGTGGATACGGTAAATAAAGAAATGTTACAGGCTATGAGAAAAGCGGGATGCCGCAATATAAAATATGGAGTAGATTTCGGGACGCAAAAGTGGCTGACACAGGCAAAAAAATATACGACTTTAGAACAAGCAGAAGAAGCGGTTAGATCCACAAAGAAAATTGGTATTGCAGCTAAGGTATCATTTATGATAGGGATGCCGGGGGAGACTGTTGATGAAATAGAAGAAACTATCAAATTTGCACTAAAATTAAACCCTACCTACACGACGTTTAATATATTTACTCCTTTACCCGGCAGCCAGTTATTTGATGAGGCAAAAAGAAATAAAACATTACTTTCATATGACTACGACGCATATTTTAATAAGAAAGGGAAGATATTAAAAGATCAACTGGATTTGCCTATTCTGGAGAAATTAATAAAAAAGGCATTTAAGAAAGTTTATTTTAACCCCCGTTTCTTTATGCACAGGATTTTGCATTTAATAAAAAATCCCTGTCGGTCTGAGATAAAGATGTTATTTGAAGGATTTATAGTGGTCATAAAAAACAAGTTTTTTATTTCTTTATAACATTGCTAAATGCAGATATTTAATTTATTATTTGTGAGAGATCGTTATTTTAATTGACACAGAAAATATGGTTTTAACTTAAAGATGAAGATAGCGTTAATACATTGTCCTTTTGGTCACAGAAATTTTTCTGAAAACCTTAAGGTTGTGGATGAAGAGTTCTGTTTGGCTCCTCCGATCGTCCTTGCGTATGTTGCCGCGATACTGGAAAAAGCCGGCCATCAGGTTATCTTAATAGACGCGAACGCTTTAAAGCTTAATAAAGAAAAAACTCTTAATATTTTAAAGCAATTCGGCCCGGATGTAATCGGCTTCCGCGCCGATACCTACTGGTTTCATAGGGCTGTTGATTGGGCGTCTTACTTTAAGAGCAATATGGATGTTGTGGTTATAGTGGGGGGTATTAATATAACACTCTACCCTCAGGAATCTCTCCGGTATAAGTGTTTTGATTATGGGATTGCGGGAGAGGCGAACTATTCTTTACCGGCTCTGCTTTCGGCTTTATGCAGCAAGACGGACGTAAAGGGTATCCCAGGGGTAGTCTATAGGGAAAATGATACAGTAATGTACAATCCGCCATCAGAAGATATTATCGCTTTTGATGATTATCCTTTTCCTGCCCGGCATTTATTGCCAAATGAACTTTATTATTCATTTACATCCCAATTGAAGAACTTCACTATTATGGTTACAAGTACGGGGTGTCCTTTTAAATGTTCATTTTGCGCGATATCCAGGCTCGCTTACCGGGAAAGATCCCCAATGAACGTAGTAGATGAAATAGAGGAGTGCTATAGGGAATTTAACGTACGCGAGATAGATTTTTTTGATGCCACCTTCTTTATAAACAAGGAAAGGTCCATAGCGATCTGTGAAGAAATGCTCAAGCGTCGGATAAAGATAGAATGGTCGTGTCGTTCCAGAGTCGACGTTGTGGACGCTGATATCTTGCATGCTGCCTCGCGTGCAGGATGCCGGAAAATCTATTACGGGATAGAATCTGTTTCCGATCACGTTTTGGAGAATATTAACAAAAAAATTAACACTGAGCAGATAATTCAAGCAATCGACATGACACATAAGTATGGGATTAGCGCTCTGGGTTTTTTTATGGTGGGGAATTCCTCCGATAACAGGGATAGTATTTTATCTTCAATAAAATTTGCGAAAAGACTAAAGTTAGATTTTATCCAAGTATGCAGGACAATTGCTAAGCCGAATACTGAATTAAACGATTATTTGATTAAGGTTCAGGGGGTTGACTATTGGAAGGAGTATGTATCGGGTAAGTATCCGGAAAAGCGCTTGCCGACTCCATGGTCAGAATTATCGGAACTGCAAATAGAGCAATACCTGAAAAAGTTTTATAGAGATTTTTATTTCCGTCCTTCTTACATAATTAAACGCATACTTAAGGCAAGGTCGCTAAACGAGATTATTAGATATGCCAGGGCTGTTAGGCGATGGTTTTTTTCAAATTACAGCGACGTAAATAAATAGAATTATTTATTTTAACCTATATGCACCAAGGCTTGTTTATCGATTAAGGTGCAGAGTAGGATATTTTAAATTCTTCGGCCCTTTTAATTCTTGATGCAACAGTTTCTCTGCCGTTTTTAAACCCCGTCAAACCGAGATTCCAGGCCCGATGTATAATATCAAATATTTGTTCTTGTGTCGCATCCTTAGGGATATAGTCCTGGAGATTCTTAAGCAGTAAATCAGCAAATGCCTGGCTTGCCAATTCATACAATTGCGGAGCATTTAAAACATCCTGCCAGTTATAATTTTTGAAGTAAGGGTAAATTTGTTGCACATCTTCATAAGCTTCGGGGCTTAACCCATATGTTCCGAAACCCCGTGAGTCAGGATGGACATAAGTTGGTGGCACAGCTTCCGGAGGAGAAGACGGCTTAGGGCTTTCCAGGTATGTTAAACCTATTCTTAAATATCCCCATAATTGAGCATTCGCATATTGAAATTGTGATTTAGGAAATAACGATTCAGGCTTTATGAGGTATCCAGCTGATAAGGGGGCAGCTTCTAGTATTGTTATCGATATACAGAGCAGGATTATGTTTGTAATCCGCAGCCTTTTTAGCATAAGAGCCTCATCATAAAAAGCCCTGGTAGCGTATGCCAGGGCGGATGAGCTTGTCCCATGCTTGTTTGCGGGAACTGTTTCCCCGTTTATATTCCGTAAAAGAATAAGCGGGGTCACAAAAAACCCTAAAAAGGCAAGTTTTTTAGGGTTTTTGAACGCTCTTTGGTAGCTCCACTATCCCAAAGGGACTGGAAGCTTTGCGTCCCAGCATTGCTGCTAGTTTGCCTTTATCAGTAGCTTAAAGCGCCTGATTTTTAAAGTATCTTTAACTTCTAATAGAGTATGCATTATTTTACGTTAATTTGCAAATTTATTATCTAAGGGGGGATACTCTAAGAAATATTGAAAGTTGAAATTTAGTGTTGCCCAGACCGATAAACTACTATTATTCTGAAGCGGTAATGGTATAATTAAAAAAAGAGAATTATAGTTTATTTAACATTACATTTATTAAATCGTAGTGCAGTAATGAAAGGAGTTGTAGAGCCATGAAGAGATCACCGGTTTTATTTCTTTCTTCAATATCAATAATTCTTTTAGTTTTCGTAACAATAGTCAGCGCTAAAGAAGTAGAATCGATTAGCTTGCCTATTCCACAAACGCAGTCCGGTAAACCTTTAATGCAGGCATTACAAGAAAGGAAAAGTTCGCGCGCTTTTAGTAACAAAAAACTTTCTTTGCAAGTTATTTCAGATATGCTTTGGGCTGCATGCGGTATAAACCGGCAGGGATCAGGTCTTAAGACCGCGCCTTCGGCAATGAATATGCAAGAAATAGATATCTATGTATCTATGGCCGAAGGTTTGTATATATATGACGCCGAGGCAAATAAGCTAACCCTGGTTATAGCAAATGATATCCGCGCTGTTACCGGTAAACAGGGTTTTGTTGCAACTGCTCCGATAAATCTCATCTATGTTGCCAATCTTGCTAAAATGAGCAAGCTATCTGCACAAGATGCGCAATTCTATGCCGCAACAGACACAGGGTTTATCAGCGAGAATGTTTATTTGTATTGCGCTTCGGAGGGTTTAGCTACAGTTGTCCGTGGTTTTATGGATGTTCCGCTTTTGAGTGCAGCAATGCAGCTTAAGAGCGATCAGAAAATAATTCTTAGCCAGACGGTAGGGTATCCAGCTTAAAACAGCATTTTATAATGGCCGGCAAACTCCGCCAAGTCTTGACAGCAGATAATTTTTATGTTAAAAATATCTATTCATTAAGGAGCATAATCCTAAATGATCAAGGCAGAAGGGTTAAAAATTAGAATTAAAATTCTCTTCCAAAAACTTAGATTAAATAATCTCCCGTTCATCGCCATCCCCTTATTCTTCTTTCCAGGTCTTTGTTTTATCTATCTTACAGCTACCTTATCTATTGCCCGAGCTCAGGAGAATACCGTCAGCCAAAACGAAATAAACCTGGAGACTAAGCGGGAAGACTCAGCTATCAAAGAAGTACTGCTTCAGCAGAAGCGGGATCAGGAAATTGCTGCAAAAAAATCGCTTGCTGAAACCAACAAGCAAATTGCTCTGGATGAAAAATCCCGGATTCAGCAAGAACGAGCGCAAAAGATAATTGAAGAAAAAACAGCCACAGCGAATAAAAAGCAAGCCGCCCTGGATAAAAAAGCCCAGCTGCAAAAAGAACTTGATAAAAAAATAGCTGAGAAAAAAGCAGCTATTGAGCTTAAGAAGCAATCCGCTTTGGATAAGAAAGCCGCTCTTCGACAAGAACGTGAGAATAGAATAGCTGAAAAAAAAGCAGTTATCGAAATTAAGAAACAAGCTGTTTTAGATAGAAAAGCCCGGATCAAGAAAGAAGATGAACAAGGGGCTGTGAATAATAAGGGCGGTTCTAATAAAGCGCAGGAAGCTGTGATTTCCAGGGAAACCCAGCTTAAGCAAGAACGTGAACTAAAGTTTGCCGAGAAAAAATATTATCTAGAAGCCAAAAAGCAGGCAGCTTCAGAAAAAAAGGATCAACTTAAAAAAGAGCGCGATGAAAAGATTGCTAAGCAACAACAAGAGCGCCAGCAACAGATAGCGGCAAAAAAAGAAGCAGTGGAATATAAAAAGCAGGCAGCTTCAGAAAAAAAGGATCAACTTAAAAAAGAGCGCGATGAAAAGATTGCTAAGCAACAACAAAAGTACGAGCAAGGAATAGCCGCAAGAAAGGAAGCCGCGGAAATTAAGAAACAAGCTGTTTTAGATAGAAAAGCCCAACTTAAAAAAGAGCATGAACAGAATATTCTTGCAAGACAGCAAGAAGATAAGGAAAGAAAGGCCCTGGAGTCTAAAAGGCAGGTGGGTTTGGCTGGGGATTCTCAGCTTCAGGAAAGTCAAGAGTTAAGAATAGCTGACCGAAAAGCAACAGCGGAGTATGAAAAACAAACTGCTTTAGATAATGAAGTCCAGGTACAAGGAGAACGCAAGCAAAATATTGCCGATCAGGATGCGCTTAAAGATGTCAGGAGGCAGGTTGCCATAGATAAAGAAGATCAACTTAAAAAAGAGCGTGAACAGAGATTAGCTAAGGAGCAACAGGAGCATAATCAGGAAAAAGCTGCGCAAAAAGAAGCCATTGAATCAAGGGAAAAAGTAGCTTTGGATAAAGAAAGCAAGCTGCGGCAAGAACGCAAACTGAGAATAGCCGACCAAAAAGCAATAGCAGAATATAAGAAACAAGTTGTTTCGGAGAAAGAGGCCCAGTTACAAAAGGAACATGAGCAAAATATTGCCGACCAGGAAGCACTCGCTGACATCAAAAAACAAGCTGATTTAGAGAGAGAATCCCGGTTACAAAAGGAACGCGAGCAAAGACTCGTTAAAGAACGGCAAGATAACGAAAATAAAATAGCTGAGCAAAAAACAATCGCAGAGGCCAAGAATCAAATTGCTTTATTTAAGAAGGCCCAGCTTCAGCAAGAGCGCGCGCAAAAAATAGTTGAACAAAAAGCAGCCACAGAAGATAAGCAGGAATCTGCTGTCACCGAATAGAAAATAACCCAAATATATCGTTGGTCCGTATACTTTAATCATTTCTAGGCTTGTAGCTATGGGGCATAATAACATAAGTGCAATATTCTTAGGATGCTGGAGCTGCATAATAGATCAGTTTTATTTCTAGGAATTATCTAAGCCGTATTAAATTTCAGGACTAAAATGAAATCCAGGAACAACAGAAAAACCTTTGTAAAGCTTAACGATAAAAACGTTATTTACGATAAATATATATATTTCTTAATAGCGGCTATTACTGTTTTTTATTTAATAAATAATTTTATTTGGTTGAATTTCAATGTTTACCCTTATGGTCCGGATGAATTTTCCCATTTGCTCATCGCTCAAAATTTTTATAATGGTATTATTTCCGGCCGGATAGAACGTTTACTTGAGCTTTTTAAATTAAGTACAGATGCTATCTATCCCCCACTGTTTCATTTTACTGCTGCGTTGTTGTGTTTTTTATTGGGCGCTTCCAGTATTTCACCATTAATAATCAATTTACTGTATTTATTAATTTTATTGTTTTCTGTATATGCCATAGGGTGCAAGCTTTACGATAGAAGCGTTGGTGTTTTAGCAACCCTGTTAATATCTTTATATCCTATGGTTTTTAGATATTCTAGATTTTTCGGCCTTGATTTTGCCCAAATGTCTATGGTGTGTCTTAGTATTTGTTTTTTGATTTATACCGAGTATTTCTCAAATAGGAAATTTTCTGTTTTGCTTGGAATCTCTATAGGATTAGGAATGCTCGTAAAATGGGCTTTTTTATTGTTTTTATCCGGTCCGCTAGCTTGCGTTATTTTACAGGCCTTTCTTAGGGCAAAGAAGAATCTTGGCTTATGCGTAGTATTTATTAATCTACTTTTATCGTTACTAATCGGCGTTTTAATATCATTAACCTGGTATTTGCCTAGCTATGCCGAAGTACTGATAAGGTTAAGGATGTTCTTCTGGAGCATTTTTCCCCATCATTGTGGCCAATTGTTAATACAAAAAACCCCTGTGATATTTGGGCTTGACAGATTTTTTGATTATTTTTGCCTTTTGGTCAATGGGCAAATTTCGCTTTTCTTTTTTTTGGTATTCATACTTGCTGTGCCTTTATTTTTTATAAAACGTTTTAACAGGGTATTCCTCATTTCTTGGTATATACTTCCGTATATTCTGCTTTCTTTTTCATTGCAAAAAGAAGGGCGTTTTATGTTGTCTTCATTGCCGGCTATCGCTTTAATTTCGGCCGCAGGATTAAGAAGCCTGTATTTCCCCAGATTTAATTATTTTTTGAAACATCTTCTTTATGCCGTAATACTTTTTATCGGGCTGATGCAGTTTTTTGATGTTTCTTATAATTATGAGCGCAAAGAAAAAACCTTTCCTTTCCAAACCCCTATCGGAATTATACATATGCTTTATTTTCCGTCTACCGAACACAATGGATGGGCTTATGGTCCACCGTTGAGAAAAGATTGGAAAATTGACAAGATAGCTGCTTCTATTGCCGGATTTTCTTATAGCCATCCCCAGGCCGGTGCTGACATTCTTGTGGGGGTGATAAGTGAAGATGATTACGTAAGGAATGTATTTTCCTTTCTTCAGGTTTTGAATTATTATCTGGCGAGGGAGGATCATGTGTCATCTTTTGCAGTTATTGATTTTTTATCTTATCCGGGTAAATATGATTGGAGTTTTATTAATAAAATAAATGATCTAAATTACGTTGTTTTTATTTCAGGCATTAAAAGTTGGCCGGCTTTTGACGATTTGAAATTTACTTTTAATAAATTTATAACAAGGGCCGCTTCTTTAAGCAGTTTACAGAGTTATTTGTATAATATAAAACATCCATATGATTTTAAGAATGCTACGGAGAGATTGCGTAAATTCCTAGATAGTAAGGATAGAAACTTTTCGCTGATTGATAAGATTAAGCTAGCGGATGGTTATTATGCATATGTCTATGCTCGAAAATAAATTTATGTTAAAGAATTCAACATTGGGTAATTGCGATGGTAAATAAGATCAAATTTAGGATAGTGTGTTTTTATTTTATTTTTTTTGTAATGGCTTTGTTATATGGTATGGAGTTGGTGAAAAAAGCATACAATTACAAGGAAGCGGATCTCAAATATGCCCAAAAAGAAATAATCTTAGAAGATAATGCGTTAAGAGTTGTGTTTTTTGATGGATATATAACTATGTATTATGGAAATATGCAGTTTACCGACAATAATGGTCTTGCAAGTTCTTTTACTGTAGATGGGGTTGATTACCCTACTTTTAAAGCTAAATGGAATATAAATAAAATCAGCCCTACCGAATTATTTGCCACTAATGAATGGCCTGGTCTCTCTGTTAGGCAGAGTTGGCATTTTTTGCTTAAAGAAGGAAAACTAAATTGGCAGATTGACTTAGAAAGTAAAAATGACATAGATATGATTAATGTCGGGGTCGTGTTTTTATTTAGAAATAATTATCAAGAATGGGTTAGTTTATATGAGCAAGGCAGAATTCCTGTATTAGGAGTTTTACAACAGCGCAAAAATATCAAGCTCCCGTTTACCTCAAATGCTCTCGGGTTAAACGCCTATGGCAAAGATAATAAATTATTTCCTGCAGTAGGGCTAACCCTGGGTGAGGGATCGTTTTTTAACAAGGCCTTATTGTCTAGTTGCCGCGGGATGTTCTCAAAGATTACTTATTTATCCCTATCTTTTGGCGGTAAGGAACCTCTGAAAGTGTTTAAAAATAGCAAAATCACTTTATCTTCAGGACAGATGGGCATCTTTAATAAAAAAGATGATTTAATGAGATATCTCAAAATGGAACAGGATAAATTTAAAAATTAGCTGTCTGTTTACGGAGTGGCAGCTCTGTGGTAACATGTTTTTACTCTATCTTTAGAATAAATTGAAAAACCAACTTTTTGCTCACGACTTTGGAAGGAAGTATTTATAAACAAGGACGGGGGTGTTTTTACCTGTTGCCACAGAAAACCCAGGATATTTGTAATAATCATACTATGCAAACTTTGCGGCATGAATCATTAGTTGGTAATTTTCCTATCAGTAACAGATAAGATAGGTCATAAGCCCTGGTAACTTAATGCGATCAGAGCTGTTTTTATGTCCTAGGGTTTTAAAGAGTTGGATCCTTACGATTCACTTTTGTCATACACCAGTTGGGAAATTCGTCATACAGGGAGAGTTCAGCTTCCAGGCTATCTGTGATAAAATATATTACAAAGGGTTTTATTTATAGAAAGGAGCAAAAAGTGAATCACTATAGTTTAAGAATAATGGTGTTTGTTTTTATGGGAGTATTATTCTTAAGTGTTTCTTTTGTCTGTGCTGAAGCCATCGTTCTTAAATCAGGCAAAACAATAGAAGGTAAACTGCTTGAGAAGACAGATGAATATATAAAGATAGATTTTCAGGGTGTTCCGCTGAGATATTATTTTGATGAGATTGATAGTATTGATGGAGTAAAGCAATCTCCATCTTCAGTGGAAGCAAAGAAGTTATCCCAAGAGAATAATCTGCCTGCTGTCTATACCAACCCAGCGAAAGAATATTTAAAACTTGGGGTTGCCTGTTATAATCAAGGGAATTTGTCTCAAGCCATTTTAGACTATAATAAGGCCATTGAAATCGACCCAACTCTTGTAGCAGCCTATTATGACCGTGGATTTACTTATTATAAAAACGCGAACTATGAACAAGCCATCTCTGATTATACCAAGGCTATTGAAATAAACCCGATCTTTGCATATGCATATGAAGGCCGAGCATATGCATATTTTACTAAAAAAGAATATAAAAAAGCCTGGACTGATGTTCATGAAGCAGAAAGATTTGGCTATAAGGCTGATAAAGAAGATTTGGAGTTTCTCGATAAACTTAAAAAGGCCTCGGGAAGAAATGGATAGGTTAACTTCTCTCAAAGTAACGCTTTTGTTATCAGAGAGAAGGATATATTATTGAGATACTTGTATAGTTTAGGGAAGCAGGTTAGTCAAAACTCAGTACTTGTTAGGTGACCGAAAACTGGACGTTGTGAAAAAGGCCTAATACAAGTTTCCTAAAACTCTCGTGGGATACGGTTAAACGCGGTAAATAATGTTAAGGCGAGATCGCCTCATTGTTTCTCCATGAGGGTAGGGGAAGTGCCCCATCTGAACTTACCGTTGGCGTCCCAGCCGCTATAGGTGTTTTTGATTTTGCCTACCTTGACCGTAATGTTATACTTCTTGATTAATACCGTTGCGCAGTTTTCTGTAACCTCAATTTTCAGGGCGGTATCGCCATCCCTTAAGAAGATCCAACTGCCAAAAGCGCAGAGGATAAGTTGCTGCGCGTTGGAATTGATGTCGAAGTAGTTTTTTATGTTATCGTAATTAGTATTGCCGTCACCGCCTTGGGAGAACGCGAACTGGAACAATGCATCCCAGTCGTTTTTATTTGCTTCAGCGGCGATGAGTAGGGGAGTTTCAAAAGCGTATTTGTTGGGGTAGCAGTGATTCCATTCGCTCACGACATGAGGTTTATTAGATTGTTTTGATTCTCCCTCATTGACCTTTGATCCGCCGATGATGCCAAGATTTTTGTCTGCAAATATAGATTTATTTTTAATCCTGAAGTCGTTCATGTCCCATTTTTTATGCGGGAAGCTGGGATGATCCCAATAAGCATGCTTATCAATGTAGTCGAGGCATTCCTGTTGGATCTTCAATTGTTTTGAAGTCCAGTTGCCTCCCATGCCGACGGGCATTTTTACTCCCATGCCGACAGGTACTTTCACTTTGAGTTCGTTATGTAAGTAATCTCGCATTTCTTTTAAATACTGTTTTTCTAATTCTGATAGAGGTATCTCGCCATTATTAGTAAGGTTATTGAGTTCTTTTTGGTAATACTTAGGTAGGAGGAGGGGGTTGAGTTCAGTAAGGCTGTTTTCGTTGTTAATTTCGACAAGGCAGATGGCAGGGTCGTCGCTATAGCGTAATTTAGTGTATGGATTGAAATGTGTCAAAAGGTCTTTGTCATATTGTTTCTGGAGCTTAATGAGCTTAGCGTCGAAGAGCGAGACTGGCTTGCCGGCCGCACTGAGCTCTTCAGCATATGGGACACCGTCGGCCTCGGTAAATAATCGGGAGACAAGCGTATTTATATCTATGTATATGCCGTGTTGTTTCAGTTGAAATATGAGGTAATCGAGCTTGTCGAGCTGGCCTGGGCTTAAGTGTCCGGTTGGTTTCATTTGTTTATTTTTGCAGTCCGGAGCGACATCTTCAAAAATTCCGTCCGGCTCGAATAACATATCCATGTGGTGTAAGCGTACCGCGTTGAAGCCAAAGTAGGCGATGCGGTTTGCCATTATCTCGGCAGTTTTTTTGTCCGGGAAACATGCGTTGAAGGCGATGTTTGTGCCCCAGAACTTGGCGCGTATGCCATCATCGAAATAGAAATGCCCATCGCGCGCGCGGACGAAACCGTGTTTTCCCGCGGGAGCGTCCAGAACGTATTTGCCGACGTTAAACGTGGAAGCCGGCACCCCCTGATAATCGGGTGCTTTAGCCGGATCCGCGGGGAAATAATAGGGGAAGTACCTTTCTTTAGTATAGGTTACACTTAGGACCAATATTAAAAGAAAGAAGAATATTTTTTTCATATGGTTTAGTATAGCATAAAAAACTTAAATTGTTATAATTGGGGTTAACGTGGAAAATGCCGGATAAGCAGGGCAAGCTGTACGAAAAATTATTTATTCATTCAGAGATCTTTATCAATTGTACGTATTCACTAGGGACAATAAAGGTGATTTTAATCTTGCCTATATCCCGGCAACTCATGTATTAAAAGCAAAATAATTTTTTGATCCTGTTGAAATGCGGGAGCTTTTTGATTTAGGTTTTAAAGAAGCGGTAGCAGGGTATAATTGGAAAAAGGTTCTTCCTGGGATAAATGAAGATTAGTAATATATGCCTGACAGTAGGTTGCATTCTTATTTACTAATGCTATAATTAAACACATTGGAGTGTACATATATTTTACCGGAAATTCCAGACAACCCTGCTTCATAATCGCTACAAAATTAGCGAAGAGAATTTCGTAGTACTCGGCTGATGTTTATAAAGTAATTCTTATCTGAAAATGTTTGAATATCCTCATCTTAAGAAAGGCGTGATGATCTATTGTGGCGATGAGGGTAATTTTTTATTGATTAACCCCTACTATGTTTCATCACGAAAACTCTCCCGCTTAGGTAACGATGAATCCGTTATCTTAAGAAAAACAACAGGTAGTAATACAATTAAAAACATAAGCCGTTCTCTTAAAATCTCCGAAAAGGACGTCTTGCGCGTAATAAATAAGTTTTCTTCTCCAGAATGGAATGCCATAGAATTATTAGATAGGTCATTGGCGAGGCTAAAAACTAAACAAATAAAGGGGGATGGGTACCGTAGTATCGCAAAATTGCTGCATAGTGAGTTTTTTATCGCTAAAAGATTTAAAGAGGATAGCGAAGCAATAAAGAAATATCACCGGCAAGAGATTTCGGATGCTCTGGAACAGTTTAATGCAGTAGAGTTAACCGTTTCTCATACTTACAGAGAGCCGCATGTCCTTCTCAAATACAGGAATTACGGGGCAGCCTTCGCAGATGCTTTAATTAAGAAGGGGGCAGTCAGGAAGGGGATAAGTATTTTGGAAATAGGAGGGGGTACGGGTATATTGGGTAAAAGCTTCCTTGACCAGACAAAGGAGGCGGCGCCGGAAATATATAAAACCATTAAGTATGTTTTTTTTGATCTTTCACCCACTCTTCTAAAATCTCAACAGAAGATGTCCCAGGGCCATCGTAATATCGTTCGGTTTATCGAGGGGGATATCGAAAGTTATAACTTCCGAGATGAAAAATTTGATCTTATTATCAGCAACGAGATGATCGCCGATCTTAACGTGGTAAAGTTGACCCAGGCGGATATTGAGAATCCATCAGTGCTGACGGGGGATAAAAGAAGAGCCGTTGATATTATCAGTAAATACGAAATAAATATTTCTGGTGCTCCGAAAGAGTTTCTATTTAATTTAAAAGCGATAGAGTTTTTGATTCTTATAAAAAAAATATTAAAGCCGGGTGGAAAAGCTTTTATAGTTGAATATGGAAACCAGTTTAAGTATTCCGCACCCAAGGTTTTGAAGGGGCATGTTGAATACAGCATACATTTTGGCCACCTCAAACGTGTAGCGCAAAAACTTCACATGCTGCCCAAGCTCTCTTATTTAACAGATTTCCTCGGTTTTGACAAGAATACTAAAGTTGTCGATAAGATTTCCTGGTTTGGTATTAATGATTATTTACTTCCTTTCCTGAAGCGTAAAAGCTTATCCAAAAAAGTTTACACAGAAAAGATGATAAAAGAAGAAATTGGCAGTGTTTTTAACCGTTTATCTCTTGTGTCATTCTCTTATGTAGGAGAGGGCGAGACTTTATTGGATCCAGGTACATTCTTAGTTCTTGAATTAAAGGGATGAATACTTGAAGAAGCGGAAATTCTCAGGGAGAAGTTTTGACAATATCGTGCTGCTTGAGGTATTAAACGCTTATTGGCCCCCCAAATCTTAGTTCTACTTCAATTCTGCCATGTTAGTTAATTTGGGCTTTTTGTATTCCTTTTTCTTATTCTTTATTATAGACTTATAGTTCTCGACAGGTCTACTTCGATTGCGCCGTGCTTGGTTAACTTCGGCTTTTTGTATTCTTTCTTCTTATCCTTCTTTTTCTTTTCCATAAATTAGGCCCTCCTTGATATTTATTATCTACCAACTAATTATAATATAAAACAACTGTTTGTCAATATAGAGTGCAGAAGCTAGCCGTCGATTTGGGAGATATCTAACGCACTGTTTGAAGCAAAAGTGCTTGTAGAACTCGGCAAGGCAGAATATAATACAAATTAAAGTTAAGTGGGCTAAATAAAACTTAATAAATGGAAAAAAAAGATATTGCTATAACTTTATTAAAGGAGAAAATAACTCAAGGCGGGTTATGTAAATTAAGAATAAGAAGCCATTGGAGTATGTATCCTTTGTTTGAGAAGCAGGGCGCTCTAAAGATAAGGAGTGTATTGATTAAAGATCTTTGCTTGGGAGATATTGTTGTCTATAAAAAAGACCAGGACTTAATAGCCCACCGTTATATCCGTATTGCTAAAACACAAAGCGAAAAAGCTATCATTACCAAGGGGGATAGTGCCGCGTCATTTGACCCATACGTTGTTTTGGAAGAAGAACTCCTGGGGAAGGTTATTTCCTTTACAGCAGCTGATAAAACAATAAGTTATGAAAATGTGTTTTGGAGGTCAATAAATGCGCTTTTAGCAAAACTATCACTCTGGGAGGCTAGTTGTTATATCCTGGCTGCCCGTAGCTCAAGCTCAAAGAATCCGGCATCTGCTTGCTTAAGAAGCATACTAATTTTTGCCAGAAAAGCGGGGGAAGGAATCAGGATAATACTGATAAGATTGTTGGTTTTATGGTCTAGGATCGTTTTTTAATGTCATCTAAAGCTTGGAGGCCCTCGCTGAAAATATTAGAATCGTTGTAAACCAATTCATAAAAACTTGACTTTTTCCCAAGTTGGAAAATAAAATCCAGCATTTTTATCCGGCTTTTTTTGTTATCCGGCTGTCCGGTTTTAAGAAAAAGATTATCTCCCATAAGATTTAGCACTCCCTGTTTGTTTGATATCGAGCATAAGCGCATCTTCTTCTTAAGGGAATATTTAGGGAAGATAATAACCAGGCTCTTTGTTAGAAAAAATGCCTGCTTTAAGGATATTTTAAGGCTATCCAGATTCAAAGGGCTTTTATTATGGATATTCCTCACTTTTACCGCCTTGGTAAATGGTAAAATCTTAATAGTTTTTTCTGTATTTTTAACAAAGAAATAGTCATCGCAAATTAAAGAGAATCCATACATGCAAGAGGCTGAAGAAAGAGTTGATTTACCGCTTCCGCTGGG